>Ga0073934_10003641_pt1 | contig 27800 bp, 25 predicted proteins | sample LarsenN4metaG_FD_76834 | JGI IMG/M metagenome (GOLD analysis project Ga0073934, IMG submission 76834) | Hot spring sediment bacterial and archeal communities from British Columbia, Canada, to study Microbial Dark Matter (Phase II) - Larsen... ... | reverse complement strand
CGCGTGAACCGCCACATGGAGCGCACCCAGATCCAGCCGGGCGCGGCCTTTCCCGCCTCGGCCGAGGCGGCCGAGCGCATCGCAGCCTCCGAGCGCGCCATTGCCGAACTGGTAAATGCCGAGCCGGGCGAGGTGATGATCGGCCCGTCGACCACGATGAACGCCTTCCTGCTGAGCCACGCCATCCGCCCGTGGCTGAAGCCGGGGGACGAGGTGATCGTTACCAATCTGGATCACGAGGCCAACAACGGCGCGTGGCGGCGGCTGGCCGACGTGGGGGCGGTCGTGAAGGAGTGGCGCTTCAACCCCGACAACGCGGCCCTGGAGGCCGAGGATCTGCAGCGCCTGCTGACGGAGCGCACGCGGCTGGTGTGCTTCACGCACTGCTCGAATGTGGTGGGCACAATCCACGATGTGCCCCGTTATGCGCACCTTGTGCACGAAGCCGGCGCGCTGGTGTGCGTGGACGGCGTCGCCTACGCCCCCCACCGTGCCATCGACGTCAAGGCGCTCGGCGTCGATTTCTATCTGCTCAGCCTCTACAAGCTGTACGGCCCGCACCTGGCGCTGCTGTACGGCCGGCGCGAGCTCTTGACACGTGCCGCCCGCCTCAACCATTTCTGGACGGCCGACGACGATGTGCTGAAGCTGAACCCGGGCGGCGTGAACCACGAGCTGACCGCCTCGCTCTCGGGCATCGCCGACTACATCGAGGCGCTGGACGCCCATCACTTCGGGCCGACCAACCTGGGCCTGAGGGCCCGGGCCGAGCGCGTGTTCGGCCTGATCGCCGACCACGAGGAGCGGCTGTCGCGCCCCATCCTGGCCTATCTGGCGGGCCACCCGAAGGTGCGGCTCAACGGCTCGAAGGACCCGGGCAAGGCGCGGCGGGTGCCGACCATCACCTTCACCGTCCCGGGGCGCGATGCGGGCGAGATCCCGGCCGCCCTGCTGGAGCGGCGCATCGGCATCCGCTCCGGCGACTTCTATGCGCGGCGGCCCATCGACGCCTGGGGCCTGGGCGACAAGGGCGGCGTCGTTCGCGCGAGCCTGGTCCACTACAACACGGTCGAGGAGGCCGAGGCGCTGGTCGCGGCGCTGGACCGCGTGCTGTAGCCCCCGAACGAAAGGGGCGGGCCCGCGGGCCCGCCCCCATCGCGTCGCCGTGTGCCGCGGCGGCCTAGGCCGGCGCGTGGTCGCGCAGCACCTGGTTCTGCCCGTCGGGGCCCAGGGCCGGCTTGATCTTGGCGTGGTTGTAGATGAACGCGTTCACGCCGTGGGTCAGGAAGACGTAGCAGCCCGATTCCTCCATGAGATCCTGCATGCGCGCGTAGATCTCCTGGCGCTTGGCGTTGTCGACCTCGCGCAGGCCCTCGGCGTTCAGCTTCTCGAACTCGTCGCTGCGGAACCGCTCCCAGTTCCAGATGCCGATCTGGCCGTTGGTGAACCACTCGGTGGCCCAGCTCGGGTCGGGCGCCATCGTGAAGCGGTTGAGGATCAGCGCGTTGGTCATCACCGTCGGGCTGTCGGCGAAGCCCAGCGTCCAGAACGTGCCCGAATCCATCGGGGCGACCTCAACCGTCAGGCCGATGTCCGCCAGGTTGGCGGCGATCACCTGCGCGGCCGAGGTGGCCCACTGCACGTTCTGCGAGGCGAGCTGGAGGGTGACGCCCTCGTGCCCGCCGTCCTTCACCAGCTGCCGCGCCTTCTCGGGATCGTAGCTGTAGATGTTCTTCTCGCGGTGCCCCACCAGGCCGGGCGCCACGATGCCCGTCGAGGGCTGCGCCTCGCCGTACCAGGCGGCGGCCAGCACCTCCTCGACGTTGACGCCCAGCTGGATGGCGCGGCGCAGGTTGATGTCCTGCAGCGGCCCGGGCGAGCCGTCGGGGAGCTGCTGCTCGGCGTTGATGCCCAGCCAGACGTAGGCGTTCGGCGGGAAGGTCAGCACGGTCGAATCGGCCGGCGGGTTCGCGCGGAACTCGCCGATCGAGCTGGGGTCGATGCCGGTGATCGCCACCTCGCCCGCGGCGTAGGCGATCTCGCCCGCCTTGGGATCCTCGATGGGGATGACCACCACCTCGTCGAACGGCGGCTTCTCGCCCGGCCAGTTGGGGTTGGCCTCGAGCACCAGCTTCTGCTTGGGCTGCCACTCGCGGATGCGGTAGGGCCCGTTGTAGGCCGGCACCTGGGTGGTGAAGCGCTTCTCGGGCAGCGCCTCGACGGCGGCCTTGCAAACGATGTTGCCCGAGCCGTAGGGCAGCGAGCTGTTCCACAGGGCCGCGTAGGGCTCCTTCATGTGGATCACGCCCGTGACCTCGTCGATGATCTCGACTTCCTTCAGCGCCTGCCAGTCCACCACGTAGTCGGCCTTCAGCCCGGTGATGCCGGCGATGCGCTCGAAGGAATACTTCACGTCCTCGGTCGTCGTGACGCCGAAGCCGTCGGACCAGGGCACGCCCTTCCTGATGCGGAACTTGATCGTCAGGTCGTCGAGCTGCTGGATCTCCTCGGCGAACTGGTTCTCGAGCTTCCAGCCCGGATCGTTGGGCGTGAAGCGCACCAGGCGGTTGACCAGGCAGCACATGACGTCGTCATCGACGCTGGACAGCCGGAAGGCGGGGTCCAGCACCTGGATGTCGGCGGCCGAGCGGACGGTGATCGTGCGGGTCTGGCCCCAGGCCCGGCGCTGCGTCGCCGCCAGCGCCATCGCGCCGGCCAGCGTGCCGGCGCCCATCAGGCGGCGGCGGTCGACCGGCAGGCGCCGGCCAAGGTTCAGGTTGTGCCACTCCATGATGGTGATCCTCCCCAGATCGTTGCTATGCGCCGGAGGCGCGTCCGCCCGCCGGTACCAGGCGCCGGCCCGAAGCGCCGGAAGCGCGAATAAGACCACCCGCGCCATCTGTATGCAAGGTGGCCGAGGGGCTCAGCGGGCCGCGATTCCCTTGTCGGCGCCCGGCATGGCGCGCAGGTGGCCGGACCAGCGGTGCTCGAGCCAGCGGAATCCGTAGATCATGGCATAGGACATGGCGCAGTAGATGGCGCCCACGAAGATCAGGATCTCGAAGCTGGCGAAGGTGCGCGAGATCAGCACGCGCGCCACGCCGAACAGATCCATCAGCGTGATGATGCTGACCAGCGAGGTGGCCTGGAACAGGAACACCACCTCGTTGGTGTAGGCCGGCAGGCCGAAGCGGAACGCCTTGGGCAGCAGGATGCGCCGCACGATCAGCGCCCTGGACATGCCCACCGCGCGGGCCGCCTCGATCTCGCCGTAGGGGATGGCCTGGATGGCGCCGCGCAGGATCTCGGCGGTGTAGGCGGCGGTGTTCAGGGTCAGCGCCAGCAGGGCGCAGAAGTAGGGTTCGCGGAACAGCGTCCACAGCCCGACGGATTCGAACCAAGCCCGGAACTGGCCGCTGCCGTAGTAGATGAGGAAGAGCTGCACCAGCAGCGGCGTGCCGCGGAAGAAGAAGATGTAGCCGTAGACCGGCATCCACAGCAGCGGGTTGCGCGAGACGCGCATGAGCGCGAGGCCGACCGCCAGCACCAGGCCCGCCGCCACGCTGATCGCGGTCAGCTCCAGCGTCAGCAGCGCGCCGGCCACGTAGCGGTCGAGGTGGTCGAGGATGGCGCCGAAGTCGGGGGTCATCGCCTAGGCCCGCCGGACGCCGCGGTTGGCCCATCCCTCGGCCCGCTGCTGCAGCAGCATGGAGACGATGGTGATCCCCAGGTAGATGAGCGCGCCGGTCAGGTAGAACTTGAACGGCTCGCGCACCGCGCGGGCGGCGATGTCGGTCTTGCGCATCAGCTCGTCGAGCTGGATGACCGACATCAGCGCCGTGGCCTTGATCAGCACCAGCCACAGGTTGCCCAGGCCCGGCAGGGCGAAGCGCCACATCTGCGGCAGCAGGATGCGGCGCACCAGCAGCGACCGGTTCATGCCGCTGGCCTTGGCGGCCTCGATCTGCCCCCGGGGCACGGCCAGGTAGGCGCCGCGGAAGACCTCGGTGGCGAAGGCGCCGTAGATCGTGCCCAGCGCGATCACGCCGGTGAGGAAGGGGTCGATGTCGACCAGCACCTCCTCGCCCGCGGCGGCCGACAGCGCGATCTGGAGAACGATCGTCAGGCCGTAGTAGACGAGGATGATGAGCACCAGCTCGGGCACGCCGCGCACGATGATCGTGTAGAGGTTGGCGATGCCGCGCGCGACGGGGTTGCGGGAGAGCTTGCCCCAGGCGCCGAGCAGGCCCAGGGGGATCACCACGAGGCCCGCGCACACCGCGACGAGCAGCGTGACCTTCAGGCCCTCCCAGAAGAACCAGCCGTAGCCCCTGAAGAACGAGTCGCTCGCTTCCATCGGCCGGCGCGCCCTTGCAGCCCCGCCCTCAGGCGCGGAACGCCGCCGCCCGCAACCCCTTGCGGACGGCGGCGCCCGTGGTCATCGCGCCCTGGGGCCGGATCCTAGGAACCGGCGTCGCCGAACACGTCGTAGGCGAAGTACTTGTCGTTGATCGCCTTGTAGGTGCCGTCGGCCCGGATCGTCTCGATCGCCTTGTTGAAGGCCGCGACCAGATCCTCCTCGCCCTTGCGGATGGCGATGCCGGCGCCCTCGCCGAACCACTTGGGATCGGAGTAGTCGGGGCCGACGAACTGGCAGCAGGCGCCCTGGTCGGTCTTGAGGAAGCCCTCGTCCAGCGCGACGGAATCGGCCAGCACCAGGTCCAGGCGGCCGGCGGCGAGATCGGCGTTGGCCTCGTCCTGGGTGGCGTAGCTGCGCACGTCGGCGTCGGGGAAGTTGTCGCGCACGAAGTTCTCGTGGATCGTCGCGCGCTGCACGCCGATCACCTTGCCCGCCATGCCCTCGGCGGTGAACTCGAACTCGCCGCCCTTCGCCGCCACGAACTTGGCCGGCGTGTTGTAGTACTTGCCGGTGAAGTCGACCTTCTCCTTGCGCTCCTCGGTGATCGACATCGAGGCGATGATCGCGTCGTACTTCTTGGCGATCAGGCCGGGAATGATGCCGTCCCAGTCCTGCACGACGAAGGTGCATTCGAAGTTGGCCGCCTTGCACAGCGCCTTGGCGATGTCGACGTCGAAGCCCTGGAGCTCCCCGTTGGCGTCGATCCAGTTGAACGGCGGATAGGCACCCTCGGTGCCGATCACCACCTTGCGCATCTCGGCCTGGGCGGCCCCGGCGGCGACCAGCATCACCGCCGCCATCAGCAAGCTCTTCACATAGTTCACGGCGTGTCTCCCTCACCCGGTTGCGAAGACGTCTTCGTGTTGTCGGCGGGCCCGTGCAGTGGATCCGCCCTCTCTCAAAGCAGTCGCGCGAGGAACTGGCGGCAACGCTCGGACTTGGGGTTGCCGAAGACCTCGGCCGGCGGCCCCTGCTCTTCGATCCGGCCCGCGTGCAGGAAGATTACGTCCGAGGCGACTTCGCGGGCAAAGCCCATCTCGTGCGTCACCACGATCATGGTGCGCCCTTCCTCTGCAAGCTGGCGCATGACACGCAGAACCTCGCCCACCAGCTCGGGGTCCAATGCCGAGGTCGGCTCGTCGAACAGCATCACCGCCGGGTCCATCGCCAGCGCCCGCGCGATGGCGGCGCGCTGCTGCTGCCCGCCGGAAAGGTGCGCGGGGTAGTGGTCGAGCTTGTCGCCGATGCCGACCTTGTCGAGCAGCGCCTTGGCCTGCTCGACGGCCTCGTGGCGGGGCCGCTTCAGCACGTGGACGGGAGCCTCGATCACGTTCTCGAGCACCGTCATGTGCGACCAGAGGTTGAAGCTCTGGAACACCATGCCGAGCTTGGCGCGGATGCGGTCGACCTGCCGGTGGTCCTCGGGCACGGCATGGCCGCCGCGGCCCCGCTTCATGCGGATCAGCTCGCCGCCCACCGACACGCGGCCGGAATCCGGCGTCTCGAGCAGATTGATGCAGCGCAGGAACGTGCTTTTGCCCGAGCCGCTGCCGCCGATCATGGTGATGACGTCGCCGACGCGGGCGGTCAGCGACACGCCCTTCAGGACCTCGAGCGCCCCGAAGCTCTTGTGCAGATCCTCCACCGCCAAGGCGGTCTCGGCCGTTGCCATGCCTGCCCCTGCGCCCGCGCCTTCGGCGGCGCGTGTCGTGATTGTGGAGGCCAGCCTAGTCGGGCCGCTCGGCGCGAGTCAAAAGGGGATGCACGCGCCGCGGGCACGCGGCGCCGGCCCGCCCCGGAACAAAGCGGGACCGGCGGCAGGCGGCCTAATCGACCGCCGGCTCGGGCTCGGGCATGGGCTGCAGGCCGCTGATCGTGATGAAGGGGTCGCCGGGGCGCACCAGGCGGTCGATGTCGCGCCCGAAGAACATGCCGTCGGTGCGCGCCACCACGGGGGCGCGGGCCTTGGCGGGATCGTCCGCCAGGGGATCGACGACCTCGGCCACCGTCTCGCCGGCCTTGACCATGTCGCCCAGTTCCTTGCGGTAGAGCACGAGGCCCGCCATCGGGGCGCGGGCGTGGTCGATGCCGTCCACCGGCGCGGGATCGCCCACCGCCTGGGGCAGCGGCCCCGGATCGCCCGCCACGACCTTGCGGCGCTGGAGGAAGCGGAACAGGTTTTCCGCATCGGCGCGGTTGACCGCGTCCGAGATCTGGTTGTGGCCGCGCAGCTCGACCGTGACGCCCAGGCACGAGGGCGGGATCGGGCGGTCGGGGAAGCGCTTGGCCAGGGCGAGCCAGGGCGCCGACATGGCCTCGTCGAAGGAGTGGCCGTCGTCGGTTTCCCACAGCAGCACGCGGCGGCAGCCGAGCTGGGCCGGCAGGTCGGCCCAGGCCGGCCAGTACGCCTTGCCCATGTAGAGGTAGAGCACGGCCTCGCCGTGGCTGTGCAGGTCGAGCACCACGTCGGCGTCCACCGCGTGCATGGCCAGGCGCTTGCGCAGGTGCTCGAACTCGGTGCGCTCGGGCAGCGCGGCGGCGGCGGCCAGCAGGGCCTCGCGCACGATGGCGACGTTGCGCTGGGCATCGTCGGTGAGGCGGTTGCCGATGCGGGCGGCGGCCTTGTCGGCGAACTGCGGGTGGCCGCGGTTGAAGTTGCCGCCGCCGCCCAGCTCCATGCGGCCGAGGTGCCGCCCGTTGACGTTCTGCGCCAGCCCGATGGGGTTGGCCGTGGGCACCAGCACGACCTCGCCGGTGACCTGGCCCCTGGCGTCGGCCGCCTCGAGGAGCTGGGTCAGGTGGTGCAGGACCAGGATGCCGGGCAGCTCGTTGGCGTGCAGGGCGGCCTGCAGGTAGACCTTGGGGCGGGCGCCCGGCCGCCCGTAGCGCCGCACGGTGAGGCTGCGCCGGGTGCCGGGGGCGACCGGGACGAGGGGAAGGCGTTCGAGGGTGGCCATGCCGGCCAGTCGACCCGGCGCCCCGGGGCCTGTCAAGACGCCCCGCCGCTTGCGGCCGCCGCGCGGGCGCGCTAAGGGGCGCGACGCCCAGCGACGCCCCCGGGAAGCGCCATGACGACCACCTGCGACATCCTCGTGATCGGGGCCGGCATCGCCGGCCTGTCGGTTGCGGCCGAGCTGGCGCCGCGGCGCGGCGTGGTGGTGCTGGAGCGCGAATCGCAGCCCGGCTATCACAGCTCGGGACGCTCGGCGGCGCAGTTCAGCCTGACGCTGTGCTCGCCCGTCGTGCGCCGCCTGGCCGCGGCCAGCAGGGCGTTCTTCGAGGCGCCGCCGGCGGGCTTCGCCGACCATCCCGTCGCCACGCCGCGGCCCGCCATGTCGGTGGGGCGCGCCGGCCAGGAGGCGGCGCTGGAGGCCGAGGCGCGCAACGAGGGCATCCGCCTGGCCGACGCGGCCGAGGCGCGGCGCCTGTTCCCGCCGCTCGTGGCCGAGGGCCTGTGCGGCGCGGTGGTGGAGCCGGACGCGCGGGACCTGGACGTTGCCGCCATCCTGCAGGGCCACGTGCGGCGCCTGCGCGCCGCCGGCGGGCGCATCGCCGCCGACGCCGAGGTGACGGGGCTGGAGCGCAAGGGCGGCCTGTGGCGCGCCGCCACGCGGGCCGGGGCCTTCGCCGCGCCGCTCGTGATCGACGCGGCGGGGGCCTGGGCCGACGCGGTGGCGGAGCAGGCCGGCGTGGCGCCGCTGGGCCTGGTGCCGAAGCGGCGCACCGCCTTCGTCTTCGATCCGCCGGCGGGCGCGGACCCGCGCGGCTGGGCCTTCACCGGCGACCTGGACGAGACCTGGTACGTGAAGCCCGAGACCGGGCGCTTCATGGGCAGCCTGTCGGACGCCACCCCCTCGGCGCCCTGCGACGCGCAGCCCGAGGAGATCGACGTGGCCCAGGCCATCGACAACATCCAGAACGCCACGACGCTGGCCATCCGGCGGCCGCAGCGCGCCTGGGCGGGCCTGCGCACCTTCGCGCCCGGCGGCGACCCGGTGGCGGGGTTCGCCCCGGACGCCGAGGGGTTCTTCTGGCTGGCCGGCCAGGGCGGCGTCGGCTTCCTGACCTCGCCCGCGCTGTCGCGGGCCGCGGCGGCCCTGGCCGAGGGGGCCGAGCTGCCGGCCGACCTGCGCGCGGCGGGCCTGGCGGCGGGCGACCTGGCGCCCCGCGGCGCGGCGCAGCGCTAGGGGGATGCGCGAGCCCGCCGTCCTGCTCCACCGCGCCCTGGTGCCGCCGGGCGAGGAGCCGCATGCGCTGCTCTACGGCGACCCGCGGGGCGTGCTGACCTGCCGTGCGGGCGAGGACGTGGACGCGGCCTTCCGGGCCATCGAGCGGGCGCTGGACGCCGGTCTGCACGTGGCGGGCGGCTTCGCCTACGAGCTGGGCCACGCGCTGGAGCCCCGCCTCGCGCCGCTGGCGGCGCGGACGGGCGGCCTGCTGTTCCAGGCGGGGCTGTTCGCGCGCTGCGAGCGCGTCGACCCGGCGCCCTACCTGGCGGCGGGCGCGGGCGCCGGCGCGCGGTTCGCGCCGCGCTGCGGGGAGACGCGCGATGCGTACATCGCCAAGGCGGAGCGCGTGCTGGACTACATCGCCGCGGGCGACGTGTACCAGGTGAACTTCACGTTCCCGCTGCGCTTCCGGTGGGACGCCGGGCCGTGGGCGCTCTACGCGCGGCTGGCGCCGCACCAGCGGGTGGCGTTCGGCGCGGTGCTGGACCTGCCCGACCTCGCCGCGGCCTCGCTGTCGCCGGAGCTGTTCTTCCGGGTGCGGGACGGGCGCATCGAGGCGCGTCCGATGAAGGGCACCGCCCTGCGCGGCGCCACGCCCGAGGAGGACCGCAGGCTGGCCGAGGGGCTGGCCGCGGACCCCAAGAACCGGGCCGAGAACCTGATGATCGTCGACCTGATCCGCAACGACCTGTCGCGGATCGCCCGCGTGGGCAGCGTGCGGGTGGACGCCCTGTTCGCCGTCGAGACCTACGAGACGCTGCACCAGATGACGTCGCACGTCGTGGCCGGCCTGGCCGGCCAGCCTTCGGCGGCCGCGCTGATGCGCGCCCTGTTCCCGTGCGGCTCGGTCACCGGCGCGCCCAAGATCCGGGCGATGGAGATCATCGCCGAGCTGGAGGGCCGGCCCCGCGGCCTTTACACCGGGGCCATCGGCGCCATCGCGCCGGACCGGTCGATGACCTTCTCGGTGCCCATCCGCACCATCGCGCTCGAGCGCGACGGCACCGCGACGATGGGCATCGGCAGCGGCATCGTGGCCGACAGCGACCCCGCGCAGGAGTACGAGGAATGCCTGCTGAAAGCCCGGTTCCTGACGCGCGCCCTGGGGTGACCCGGGAGCTGGGGCTGATCGAGAGCCTGCACGCCGGGCCGGCGGGCGTGCGCTGGCCGGAGCGGCACCTGGCGCGCATGGCGGCGAGCGCGGCCGCGCTGGGCATGCCCTTCCCCGGCGCGGCCATCGCCGCGGCGCTGGAGCGGGCGCGCGCCGACGCGCCCTCGAAGCTCAGGGTCGTGCTGGCGGCGGACGGGACGTTCGCGGTGGAGCTGGCCGCGCTGCCGCCGCCGACGGGGCGAAGGGCGGTCGCGATCCTGGCGCGGGCGCGGGTCGATTCCGGCAACCGCCTGCTGCGGCACAAGACGACGGCCAGGGCGCTGTACGAGGCGGAGCGCAGGCGCCTGGCCGAGGTGCCGGACGGGTTCGACGCGATCTTCCTGAACGAGCGCGACGAGCTGGCCGAGGGCGCGATCAGCAACGTCTTCCTGCTGCTGGACGGGCGGCTCGCGACTCCGCCCGTGGCGTGCGGCCTCCTGCCCGGCGTCATGCGGGCGCACGCGATCGCGGCCTATGGGGCGGAGGAGCGGGTGCTGACGCCGGACGACCTCAAGCGCGCCACGCGCGTGTACCTGAGCAACGCCGTCCGGGGGATGGTGGAGGTCGCCCTCTAGCCCGTCTTCGCCGCGATGGCCTCGGCGTGATGGCAGGCGACGAGGCGGCCGTCGACGGGGCGGGGCTCGGGGCGCTCGGCCACGCAGCGGCCGGTGGCGTAGGGGCAGCGCGTGTGGAAGGCGCAGCCGGCGGGGGGATCGAGCGGCGAGGGCAGCTCGCCCTGGAGCTTGAGGCGCTGGCGCTGCGCGCCCGGCGCGACGCGCGGCGTGGCCGAGAGGAGCGCCCGCGTGTAGGGGTGGCGCGGGGCGTCGAGGATCGCCTGCGCGGGGCCCTGCTCGACGGCGCGGCCGAGGTACATCACCATCACGTCGTCGGCGACGTGGCGCACCACGCCCAGCGCATGGGAGATGAAGAGGTAGGCGACGCCGAACTCGCGCTGCAGATCCTGCAGCAGGTTCAGCACCTGGGCCTGGATCGAGACGTCGAGCGCCGAGACGGGCTCGTCGGCCACGATGACGGCGGGGTTCAGCATCAGGGCGCGGGCGATGGCGATGCGCTGGCGCTGGCCGCCCGAGAACATGTGCGGATAGCGGTCGACGTGGTCGGGGCCGAGCCCGACCTTGGCCATCATGGCGAGCGCCGCCTCGCGCCGCGCGCTGCGCGGCAGGTCGGTATTGATGACGAGCGGCTCGGCCAGGATGGCGCCCACGGTCTGGCGCGGGTTGAGCGAGCCGTAGGGATCCTGGAAGACGATCTGCACCTTGCGCCGGGCGGCGCGGCGCGCCGCGGCGTCGGCGGCGGCGACGTCCTGCCCGTCCAGCACCAGGCGGCCGGCGGTGGGCGGCTCGATCATCGTGACGAGGCGGCCGAGCGTGGACTTGCCGCAGCCGGATTCGCCCACCACGGCCAGCGTCCTCGCGCGCTGGAGCGTGAAGGAGACGCCGTCCAGCGCCTTCAGCAGGGCCCCCTTGCGGAAGGCGCCGCCGCCCACGGCGTAGGTGCGCTTGAGGTTCTCGGCCGCGAGCAGGGGCGCGCTCATGCGGGCACCGCGCCCCCGAGCGGCAGGGGGTGGATGCAGCGGAAGCGGCCGCCGCCGTCGTCGGCCAGCGGCGGGCGGGCGGCCCGGCAGGCGTCGTCGGCGAAGCGGCAGCGCGGATGGAACAGGCACCCGGCGGGCTTGTCGGCGAGGCCGGGGACCATGCCGGGGATGGAGGCCAGCCGCCCGTGCTGGGGCGCGCGCTCGGGCAGGGCGTCGAGCAGGGCGGCGGTGTAGGGGTGGCGGGGTGCCGCGAACAGGCGCTCGACGGGGGCCTGCTCCACCACCTTGCCCGCGTACATGACGACGACGCGCCGCGCCGTCTCGGCCACCACGCCCATGTCGTGGGTGATGAGCATGAGGGCCATGCCGCGGTCGCGCTGGAGCTCGAGCAGCAGGTCGAGGATCTGGGCCTGGATGGTGACGTCGAGCGCGGTGGTGGGCTCGTCGGCGATGAGCAGGCGCGGGTTGCAGGCGATCGCCATGGCGATCATGACGCGCTGGTTCATGCCGCCGGAGAGCTGGTGCGGGAAGGCGCCCAGGCGCTCGGCGGGGTGCGGAATGCCGACGCGGGACAGCAGCTCGACCGTGCGGTCGCGGGCCTGGCGGCGCGACAGGCCCTCGTGGACCCTGAGCGCCTCGGCGATCTGGAAGCCCACGGTGTAGCAGGGGTTGAGGCTGGTCATGGGCTCCTGGAAGACCATGGCCATGTCCTTGCCGACCATCGCGCGCCGCGCGCGGGCGTCGAGCCCCAGGAGATCGCGCCCGGCGAAGGCGAGGCGGTCGGCCGCGACCCGGCCCGGGAAGCCGACCAGGCCCATGACGGCCAGCGAGGCGACGCTCTTGCCCGAGCCGGATTCGCCCACCACGCCCACGACCTCGCCCTCGTCGAGCGTCAGATCGACGCCGTCGACGGCCACCAGCTCGCCCCGCCCCGTGGCGAAGGCGACGCGCAGGTTGCGGGCTTCGAGCAGCGCCATCAGCGCTTCAGGCGCGGGTCGAGCGCGTCGCGCAGCCCGTCGCCCATCAGGTTGAAGGCCAGAACCGTGACCAGGATGGCCAGCCCGGGGAAGGTGACCACCCACCAGGCGCGCTGCACGAACTGGAGCGCACTGGCCAGCATGGCGCCCCATTCCGGCGTGGGCGGCTGGGCGCCCAGGCCGAGGAAGCCGAGTGCCGCGGCGTCGAGGATGGCGTTGGAGAAGCCGAGCGTCGCCTGGACGATGAGCGGAGCCATGCAGTTGGGCAGCACCGTCACGAACATCAGGCGGAGCACGCCCGCGCCCGCCACGCGCGAGGCGACGACGTAGGGCCGGTTGATCTCGGCCAGCACGGCGGCGCGGGTGAGGCGGGCGTAGTGCGGCAGCACGACGATGGAGACGGCGAAGATCGCGTTCACCAGGCCGGGCCCGATGATCGCCACGACGACGATGGCCAGCAGCAGGGCGGGCAGCGCCAGCAGCACGTCCATCGCGCGCATGATGGCGATCTCGACCACGCCGCCGGCGAAGCCCGCCACCAGGCCGAGCAGCGTGCCGAGCGCCAGCGACAGCGTGACGGCGATGAGGCCGATCATGAGGGAGAGCCGGGCGCCGTGGATGAGGCGCGAGAGGATGTCGCGGCCCACGTCGTCGGTGCCGAGCAGGAAGCGCGTCGAGCCGCCCTCCTGCCAGAAGGGGGGCGCCAGGAAGGCGTCGCGGAACTGCCGGGCCGGATCGTAGGGGGCGATGACGTCGGCCAGCACGGCCACCAGGACCAGCCCGATCACGACGGCGAGCCCGGCCACGGCGCCACGGTTCACCGCGAAGTGGCGCCAGAACTCGGCCAGGGGGCGGGGCGGGGCGGGAGCGTCGGCGGCGGCGGTCATCGCGCGTGCCGGATGCGCGGGTTGAGCACGCCGTAGAGCAGGTCCACGGCCAGGTTCACCAGGATGACGACGCAGGCCACCAGCAGGATGCCGCCCTGCACCGAGGGGTAGTCGCGGCGGTAGATCGAATTGATGAGCCACTTGCCCACGCCGGGCCAGGAGAAGATCGTCTCGGTCAGGATCGCGCCGGCCAGCAGCGTGCCGACCTGCAGGCCGATCACGGTGACGACCGGGATCAGCGCGTTGCGCAGGCCGTGCACGAGCACCACCCGCACCGGCGACAGGCCCTTGGCGCGCGCGGTGCGCATATAGTCCTCGTTCAGCACCTCGAGCATGGAGGAGCGCGTCATGCGCGCCACCACGGCCAGCGGGATGGTGCCCAGCACGACGGCCGGCAGCACCAGGTGGGCGAGCGCCGAGCGGAGCGCCCCCTCCTCGCCCGAGAGCGGCGCGTCGATCAGCATGAAGCCGGTCACCGAGGGCACGTAGACCATCGCCGACACGCGGCCCGAGACCGGCGTCCAGCCCAGGATGACCGAGAAGAGGAGGATCAGCAGCAGGCCCCACCAGAAGATCGGCATGGAATAGCCGGTGAGCGAGCCCGCCATCAGCATGTGGTCGAAGGGCCGCCCGCGCCGCACGGCCGCGATCACGCCCCCCGGCAGGCCCAGGGCGATGGCGAACAGGATGGCGAAGAACGAGAGCTCGATCGTCGCCGGAAAGAGGGCCAGGAACTCCTCGAGCACCGGCTTCTTCGTCGTGATCGACTGGCCCAGGTCGCCCTGCACCAGGTTGCCCAGGTAGATGACGTACTGCTCCCACAGCGGGCGGTCGAGGCCCAGGCGGGCCATGATCTCGGCCTTCCTGACCGGATCGACGCCGCGCTCCCCGGCCATGACCTGGATGGGGTCGCCGGGGATCAGCCGGATCATGGCGAACGTGAGGAGCGTGATCCCGATGAAGGTCGGGATGACGAGGCCGATGCGCTTGAGGGCGAAGGCGAGCATGCGGGCGGAGCCCTCGTGCCCCGGGGCGGCCCCGGGGGCCGGCCGGAGGCGGAAGGGCCCCGCCTCCCGCGCGGGGAGGCGGGGCCCCGGCCTGCGCTACTGCGCGAGATCCACGCCGTAGAACTGGTGGATGCCGAAGGGATCGACGCGGTAGTCGACCACCTCCTTGCGCACCGGCATGTAGACCACCGAGTGCGCCACCGTCACCCACGGCGCCTCCTCCTTGAACACGACCTGCGCCTGCTCGTAGAGCTTCGTGCGCTCGGCCACGTCGGTGACGCGCTTGGCCTGGACGACCAGGTCGTCGAAGGTCTTGTCGCACCACCGTGCGCGGTTCGAGCCGCCCTCGACCGCGGCGCAGCCCAGCAGCACGTGCAGGAAGTTGTCCGGATCGCCGTTGTCGCCGGTCCAGCCCAGCAGCAGCATCATGTGCTCGCCCTTGCTGGAGCGCTCCAGGTACTCGCCCCACTCGTAGGAGACGAGCGTGGCCTTGATGCCCACCGCGGCCAGGTCGGCCTGCATCAGCTCGCCCATGCGCTGGGCATTGGGGTTGTAGGGACGCTGCACCGGCATCCACCACAGGTCGGTCTCGAAGCCGTCGGGATAGCCTGCCTCGGCCAGCAGGGCCTTGGCCTTCTCGGGGTCGTAGGCGTAGTCCTGGACGGCGTCGTTGTAGGACCAGATGGTGGGCGGGATCGGGTTCTTCGCCGCCTTGCCCGAGCCCAGGTAGACCGCGTCGATGATCGCCTGCTTGTTGATGGCGTGGTTGACCGCCTGGCGGACCAGCTTGTTGTCGAACGGCGCCTTCTGGGTGTTCATCGCCAGGTAGCCGATGTTGAGCCCTTCCTGCTCCAGCACGTTCAGGTCGGGATCGGCCTTCATGGCCTCGATGTCGGCCGGATTGGGATAGGGCATCACGTGGCACTCGCCCGCCTTCAGCTTGGCGTAGCGCACCGCGGCGTCGGGCGTGATGACGAACACCAAGTCATCCAGCGGCGCCTTGCCCCCGAAATACTCCTCGAACGCCTTGTAGCGGATCAGCGCGTCCTTCTGGTATTCGACCAGCGCGAACGGGCCGGTGCCGACGGGCTCGAGGTCGACCTTGTCGGGCGTACCGGCGGCCAGCATGGCGTCGGCATACTCGTCCGAGAGGATCGAGGCGAAGTCCATGCCCAGGTTGGCAAGGAACGGAGCCTCGGGCGCGTTCAGCGTGAAGCGCACCGTGTGCTCGTCCACCTTCTCGACGGACTTGATGAGGTTGGGCATGTCCATGCCCGTGAAGTATTCGTACGTGCCGCCCGAGACGGCGTGGTAGGGGTGGTCGGCCTTGAGCTGGCGCTCGAAGCTGAACACCACGTCGTCGGCGTTGAAGTCGCGGGTGGGCTGGAAGTTGGCGTTGGACTGCCACTTCACGCCCTTGCGCAGGTTGAAGGTGTAGACGAGGCCGTCGTCGGACACGCTCCAGGATTCCGCGAGGCCGGGGATCAGCTTGGTCGAGCCGCGCTCGAACTCGACGAGGCGGCTGTAGATGGTGCGCGAGGACGCATCGAACGTGGTGCCCGCGGTGTAGAGCTGCGGATTGAAGCCCTCTGGGCTGCCCTCCGAGCAGTAGACGAGCGTCTTGGCCGCCGCCGGCGCGGCGAGCGCCAGGGACAGCGCGGCACCCAGCAACGCCGTGCGCAGACTGGTTTTCATCGGGTTTCCCTCCCCTGTCGAAGCGATTGGCCGGCGGGCCCCGTTCGGGTTCGGCCTGATCCGAGTCCCGCCGCCGGTTTCCGGCCTCGCCGTGGGGGCGGGGGGGCCGGTTGGCGGCCATCTTTGCATGACGGCGCCGCGAGGGGCGAGGAAAAGGTTTGCGCCGCACCGGCTTGCGGGCCGCCGCATGCCGCAGCGCAGCACACCGCTTGGAACACGTCCAGTATTCGTGGACGGCCCCCATGTATTCGTCGCGCCGATCAGGGCCATGAACAAAACTCGCTTGCCGGAAGCGGGCCTGGGACTGACGATGTCTTGGCCGGCATCTATCCCCGCCGGCATGCCCAGGAGGGCAGCCCCCGATGGACCGCAAGCAAGACCCGCCCCGGAGGCCCGCCCAGCAGGCGGCCCCGCAGCAGCAGGCGCAGCGCCCGCAACGGCAGGCGGCGCCCCAGCAGCAGGCGCAACGGCCGCAGCAGCAGGCGGCGCCGCAGCAGCCGCAGGCACCGAAGGCACCCAAGCAGACCTGAGCGACCACGCGGCGCTCGGATCCACTCGCGCCGCGCGAAGGCCGCCATTCCGCAAGGGTGGCGGCCTTCTTGTTTCCGGGGTCGCCCCGTTTGCTGGGCCGGCGGCTCCCTTGCTGCTAACGTCGGCGCGGGATGGGCCGTCGTTGGCATCGGGGCCGAAGGGGGGCGCATGACCAGAACCGCGACGTGCTCGTGCGGGCGCTTGAAGATCGTCGTGACGGGCGAGCCGCGGTACGCGGGGCTGTGCAGCTGCCTGCAGTGCCAACGGCGCAGCGGCAGCGCCTTCGGCTACAACAGCTACTGGCCCCGGACGAACGTGGTGGCGGTCGAGGGCGTCCATGCCACCTGGCGGCGGGGTTCGGATGCCGGACGCGGCATCGACTTCCACTTCTGCGCCACCTGCGGCGCCACCGTGTTCTGGGACGTGGACTATGACCCAGACCTGGCCGCCGTTGCGGTCGGCAACTTCGCGGACCCGGCGTTTCCCCCGCCGCAGTACGCCGAGTGGGGCGTGTCCCGGCATCCCTGGGTCCAGGTTCCGGACGGGTGCAGGCAGAAGCCGGGCCAGTAGGCGCCTGCGTGGGACTGGTTAACACCTTGTAAAGGTTGATGAATCCTCCGGTTCCGTTAACCCGCGGGTAATTGCCTGGACCTACAAGGTCGTCTCTCGGCGCGCGAGCGGGGGACGCGGATGGCGGAGCGGCGCGGAGCGACCTTTCCCTGGCCTGGCGGGCCTTCCCGCCGCGTGGCCATGACGCCGCGGCCGGGCCCCGCGCCCACCCCGCCGCCCCCTGCCCTGTCCGTCCACGCGCCGCCGATGCCGCGGCCGCTGGAGGATTCCGAGCTGCTGCGCCTGCGCGGCGAGGCGGCGCTGCGCAATGGCCGGTGGGCCGAGGCGAAGCACTACTTCAAGCGGGCCCTGGCGCTGGCCCCCGGGCAGCCGACCCTGCGCGGCGCCCTGGGCGCGGCCTACCTGGCGGCGGGGCGCTATGCCCGCGCCGCCGTCGAGTTCCAGCGCGCCTTCCAGCAGATCCCGGCCGAGGCCGAGGCCCATGCCAGCCTGGGCGCGATCCTGCGCAACATGGGCCGGGCGGACGAGGCGGTGGCGCACCAGCGCCGCGCCGTGAGCCTGAAGCCGGCCTCGGCGGAGGCGCATCGCGAACTGGGCGACGCCCTGGCCGAGACGGGCGCCCTGCAGGAGGCGATCCGCGCCTATCAGCAGGCCCTGGCGCTGAAGCCCGACGACCTGGCGGCGCAGCTGAAGCTGGCGGGCAGCCTGCGCCGCGCCGGGCGCATGCCCGAGGCGGTGGCGGCCTTCCGCCGCGTGGGCGCGCTGCGCCCCGAGTTCCCCGACACCTTCGTCGCGCTGGGCGACACCCTGCTGGCGCTGGGCCAGCCGGATGCCGCGCGGCTGCAGTACGACCGCGCGCTGGCCCTGGCCCCGGACCACGCCGAGGCCCACTGGGCGCGGGCGAAGCTGGCCCTGCTGCTGGGCGACGCCGGCCCGGCCGCGTGGGACGACTTCGCCTGGCGCGACCGCCTGCCGGACGCATGCCCGCCGCCGTCGCGGGCGCCCCTGTGGGCGGGCGAGCCCCTGGCGGGGCGGACGATCCTGCTGCACGCGGAGCGGTGGCTGTCGGACACGCTGCAGTTCGTGCGCTGCACGCCGCGCGTGGCGGCGCTGGGCGGGCGCGTGGTGCTGGCGGTGCAGCCGGCGCTGGCCGGGCTGCTGCAGGGGTTCCCGGGCGCGGCGGAGGTGGTGGCGCTGGGCGGCGAATTGCCCGGGCACGACCTCAGGGCGCCGCTGGGCGGGCTGCCCGGCATCCTGCGCGAGGATCCGGCGGGCACGACGTTCGCGCCGCCCTGCCTGGCCCGCGCGGGCACGCCGCGGAACCCGAAGGAGCCCCTGCGCGTGGGCCTGGTGTGGGCGGGCGACCCCGCCAACCCTTGCGATGCCGAGCGGTCGTGCGCCGTGGAGGCGCTGGACACGCTCGCGCGGCTGCCCGGCGTGCGCTTCGCGAGCCTGCAGGCGGGCCCGCGCGCGGGCGACATCGGCAGGCTGGAGGCGAAGGTGGAGAGCGCGGCCCTGGACACGGGCGACATGAGGACGCTGGCCGCCGCGCTGGCCCGCATCGACCTGGTGATCGGCGTGGACACCGCGCCCGTCCACCTGGCGGCGGCGATGGGCGTGCCCACCTGGGTGATGCTGCCCTTCGTGCCCGACTGGCGCTGGGGCCTGGCCGGCAGCGGCAGCCCCTGGTACCCGACCGTGCGGCTGTTCCGCCCGTCCTCGCCCGGCGACTGGCGCGAGGTGCTGGCCGCCGTGGAGGCCGCCCTGGCCGAACTCGCCCACCCCGACGCGTAGCTACTCCGGCGCGACCAGGCCGCGCTTCACCAGATCGCGGAAGGCGCCGACGCTCTGGCCCACGCCCTCGGCCAGGGGGACGGTGCGCCAGTCGCCCACCAGGCCGCGCAGCGCCTTGTCGTCGAAGTCGGCGCCGATGGGCAGCGGCGCGCCCTCGATGGCGATCCGGGCGTCCGGCACCTCGGCGCGGATGGCGTCCACCACCTCGGAGACCTTCACGATGGCGCCCTTCAGGTCGTGGACCGGGGCGCCCGCGCCCTCGACGCGGGCGGCGCGCACGAAGACCTCGGCCACCTCGCTGACGTGCTGGAAGGCGATCGAGCCGGCGAAGGGGATGGTGTAGGGCCGCCCGGCCACCGCGGCGACCATCGCCTTGGTGGGGGCCGAGGTGAGGCCCTGGTCGCGCCCCGGCCCATAGACCGTGTGCGGGCGCAGGCCGACGCTGGGAATGTTCCAGTCCTGCCAGTAGACCCGCGCGATGCCCTCGTCGGCGCGCTTGTAGACGCCGTAGAGCGTGGGCGGGTGGTCGGCGCCCGCGGGACCGAGCGCGGCCACCGAGGAGGCGTAGGCGAAGCGGCGGATGCCGGCCTTGCGCACCGCCTCGAACACCGCGACGGTGCCCACCACGTTGACCCGCGCGCCGTTCAGCGGATCGGCCTTGCAGAAGGGGATCTGCAGGGCGGCCAGGTGGATGACGGCGGTGGCCCCGGCCCGCGCGATGGCGGCCTCGAGCGCGGCCTGGTCGGCGATGTCGCCGGTGACCCAGGGCACGGCCGCGGCGCGCGCGTCGTCCAGGCACAGGCGCAGCCGCCGGCGGTCGTCGGAGCGGTCGAAGGCGGCGACGGGCGTGCCTTCCCTCACCAGGTGGGCGACCACCCACGCGCCGATGCAGCCGGCGGCGCCGGTCACCAGGAAACGCTCGGATTCGGCCATGAAACCCCTCGCTCAGGACGCGGCGGGCAGGTTCTCGCCGCCGCCCTTCCATACGGCACGGCGCGCGAGCTCGTCGAGGCCGTGGTGGCAGCGGATGCGCAGGCCGCCGGGGGCGTCGCGCCAGGGCGGCGGCTCGCGCTCGCAGATCTCGCCCGCCTGCCAGGCGCAGCGGCCGGCGTAGGGGCAGCCGGCCCCTCCCGCCGGCACCGGCTCGCGCCGCACGCGGGCGGCGGTGCGGCGGCGATGCGCGTCGGGCACGGCCATCAGGAGCTCGTGCGTGTAGGGATGATAGGGCGGGCGGAAGACCGCCTCGACCGGGCCGATCTCGCACAGCGCGCCGCGGTAGAGCACGCCGACCCGGTCGGCCAGGGCGCGCACCACGGCCAGGTCGTGCGAGATGAACAGCATGGCCACGCCGGTCTCGCGCTTCAGCGCGCGCAAGAGGTCGAGCACGTTGGCCTGGACCGAGACGTCGAGCGCCGAGAGCACCTCGTCGCACAGCATCAGCTCGGGCTGGGCCACCACGGCGCGGGCGATGGCGACGCGCTGGCGCTCGCCGCCCGAGAGCTGGTCGGGGTAGCGGCGGGCGTAGTCGGCGTCGAGCCGCACCTCGCGCAGCGCGGCGACGATCCTCTCCTCCCTGGCGCGGCCGGAAAGGCCGAAGAAGATCTCGAGCGGGCGGCCCAGCATGGCGGCCACGGTGGCGCGCGGGTTGAGCGAGGCGTCGGGATTCTGGAACACGTACTGGATGCGGCGCTTGAGGTCGCGCGGGCGGTCCTGCACGCGCACGGCGAGCGTCCTGCCGCGGAAGGCGATGCGCCCTTCGGCGGGCGAGAGCAGGCCGCTGAGGCCCCGGGCGATGGTCGACTTGCCGCTGCCCGATTCGCCCACCAGGGCGAAGGTCTCGCCCTCCTGGATCGTGAAGCTGGCGCCCTGGACCACGACGGGACCGGGGCGGTTGAACAGGCGGGCCAGGCGGCCCTGGGGGCCGTAGCGCAGCGTCAGGCCCTCGACCTCGACGACGGGCCCGGCGCGATCGCGGACGGCGGCGGCCGCGGCCTCGCCGCGCTCGGGAGCGAAGGGCGGCAGCGCCCGCCAGCGGCGGCAGGCGACCTCGCGCGCGGGCGCGGCGGGGGCGAGGACCTGGACCTCGGCGGCGCAGGCGGGCTCGGCGGCGTCGCAGCGGGGCTGGAAGGGGCAGCCCGGCGGCAGCTCGTTGCGGCGCAGGTAGCCGCGCAGGCGCTGGCCGGTGGGCATGGCCGTGCCGTCCAGCCGCGGAATGGCGGCGATCAGGCCGCGCGTGTAGGGGTGCTTGGGATCGTCGAAGAGCTGGGCGGTGGGCCCGGTTTCGACCATGCGGCCGGCGTACATGACGCCGACGCGGTCGGCGATCTGGGCCAGCACGCCGAGGTCGTGCGTGACGTAGACCATCGCCATGCCGGTGTCGGCGCGCAGCGCCAGCAGCAGGTCGATGATCTGCTCCTGCGTCGTGACGTCGAGCCCGGTGGTGGGCTCGTCAAGCACGATGAGGTCGGGCCTGCAGGCCAGCGCGATGGCGATGCAGACGCGCTGCTGCTGGCCGCCCGAGAGCTGGTGCGGATAGCGGCGCGCGATGCGTTCTGGCTGGGGCAGGCCGACCCCGGCGAAGAGCTCGACCGCGCGGGCCCGGGCCGCGGCGCGGTCGGCGGCGCGGCCGTGGACCAGCAGGACCTCGGCGAGCTGGTCGGCCACCCGCATGCCGGGGTTGAGCGCCGTGGTGGGGTTCTGCGGCACCAGGCTGATGCGGTCGCCGCGCAGCGCCTGCAGGGCGGGGCGGTCGAGCGTCACGATGTCGCGGCCCTGGAACAGCACGCGGCCCCCCGTGACCCGGGCCGAGGGGTGGCGGTAGCCCAGGAGCTGGTAGGCCAGCGTCGACTTGCCGCAGCCGGACTCGCCCACCAGGCCGAATGCCTCGCCGCGCGCCACGTGGAAGCTGACGCCGGCCACGGCGTCGAGCCGGCCGCCGTCCTGGGCGTAGCCGATGCCGAGGTTCTCGACCGCGAGGAGGGCGTCCGCCGCGCTCATCGCTGGGCGATCTGGACCGAGCGGCCGAGGATGCGGGCAACCCCCTCGGTGAAGAGGTTGAGGCCGATCACGAGGGAGGCCAGCATCAGGCCGGGGCCCACCACGGTGATCGGCGCGGCCACCAGCAGCGAGCGGTTCTCGCTGATGAGCAGGCCCCACTCGGGGCTGGGCGGGCGCATGCCGAAGCCCAGGAAGCCGAGCGATCCGATGAGGACGGGGGCGTAGCCCGCGCGCACCGCGAACTCGACCAGCAGGACGCCGGTCGCGTTGGGCAGGAGCTCGCGCCGCACGACCGACCAGACGCTCTCGCCGCGCAGACGCGCGATGGTGACGAAGTCGCGCGTGACGATGTCGAGCGCGGCGGCGCGGGCCATGCGGGCGATGCGCGGCGCGTAGATGAGCGCGACCACCAGGACGACGAGCAACGGCGAGCCCGACCAGTCGGGCCCCGCCGCCGAGATGGCCAGCAGGCCCAGCACCAGGAAGGGGATGCTGATGACCGATTCGACCACCCGCATCGTCACCTCGTCGAACCAGCCGCCGACATAGCCGCTGACCAGGCCCAGCACCGCGCCGATCAGCAGGCCGAGGAACGTGCCGCTGACGGAGAGCAGCAGCACGATGTGGCCGCCCTCGACCACGCGGCTGAAGACGTCGCGGCCGAGCTGGTCGACGCCGAAGGGATGCTCCCAGCTGGCGGGCGAGAGCGGCGGGCCGGTGAAGAGCTGGGCCTGGTCGTAGGGCGCCCAGAAGGGCCCCGTGGCGGCGACGACGATGTGGGCCAGCAGGATGAGGCCCCCGATGCGCAGGCTGGCGGGCGCGCGGCGCCAGAGGCGGCGGATGCGGCCCTGCGCGCGGGGGGCGGCGTCGACCATGCTCATGCCGTGCCCCGGAGACGGGGGTTGAGCAGGATGGCGCCCACGTCGGCCAGCAGGTTGGCGCCGATGTAGACGAGCGCGCTGATCAGGACCGTGGCCTCGATCAGCGGCAGGTCGCGCAGCTGCAGGGCGTCGATCAGCAGGCTGCCGAAGCCGGGGAAGGAGAACACCTTCTCGACCACCACGACGCCGCCCACCAGGTAGGCGATGTTGAGCGCGGTGACGTTGAGCGTGGGCACCAGGGCGTTGGGCAGGGCGTGGCGCCACAGAACGCGGGCGCGCGACAGGCCCTTGAGCTCGGCCATGCGCACGAAGTCGGAATCGAGCACCTCGATCAGGTTGTCGCGCAGCATGCGCACCGCGTAGACCGCCATGACGATGGCCAGGGTGACGGCGGGCAGCACGATGGCGCGCGCGTACTCCCAGAAGGGCGTGCCCGCATCGACGATCGAGACGGCCGGAAACAGCGGCACATAGGCCACGAACACGACCAGCAGCAGGGTCGCCAGCAGGAACTCGGGCATCGAGACGAAGACGAGGGTCACCGCCGAGAGCGCGTGGTCGACGGGCCGGTCGCGCCGCAGCGCCTGGATGGCCGCGGGCAGCAGCGACAGCGGGATGTAGAGCGCGAAGGCGGCGGCCGAGAGGATCAGCGTGTTGGCGATGCGCGGCGCAAGGATGTCGTTGATCGGGCGCTGGCTGGTGAGCGCGGTGCCGAGGTCGCCCCGGAGGATGCCGCCCAGCCAGCGGCCGTAGCGCTCGATCGCCGGGTCGTCCAGGTGCAGCTCGGCGCGCAGCGCGGCCAGCCGCTCGGGCGTCGCCTCGCGGCCCAGGATGCGCGAGGCGACGTCGCCCGGCAGGATCTCGAGCACGCCGAAGACGAGGACGGAGACCATCCACAGCGTGACCAGCGAGACGAGCACGCGGCCGGCGATCAGGCGGAGGACGAGCACGGCCTTCGGGTTCCGTGGGCGGCGTCAGGCCAGGACGGCAGCGCGGCCGAGGGGGATCGCCCCTCGGCCGCGCGTCCGCCCGATGCCTGCCGCTAGTCGGTGCAGGCCAGCTTCTCGAAGTTCAGGTTCTGGTTCTGGACGTGCGGAACGTAGCCCGAGCAGGCGGAGCGCAGCGCCGCCACGCGGTGGATGAAGATCGGCAGGATCGTGCCGCCCTCGTCCGCGAGCATCCGCTGCGCCTTCTTGTAGAGCTCGTTGCGCTTGCCCTCGTCGAGCTCGGTCGCCGCGGCCTTCAGCGTGGCGTCGTACTCGTCGTTGTAGAAGTGGGTCTCGTTCCACTTCGCGTCCTTCGTGTACGCGATGGCGAGGCCCTCGGCGGGGGAGCGCATCGTCCAGCCCGACACGCCGAAGGGCTGCTTCAGCCAGGTGTCGTCCCAGTAGCTCTCGGCGGGCACGCTGACGATGTTGACCGTGATCCCGGCCTCGGCCGCCATCTGGGCGTAGGCCTGGACCATGTTCATCATGCCGGCGATGACCTCGGAGGCGTAGAGGTCGACCTTGATGCCGCCCGGGTGGCCGGCCTCGGCCAGCAGGGCCTTGGCCTTCTCGATGTCGCGCGGGCGCGGCTCCTTCTCGAAGGCGACCGCGGATCCCAGCGGCACGGGGTTGTCGTTGCCGGGCTCGGCGAAGCCGAGGAAGACGTTGTCCACCATCGCCTGGCGGTCGACCACCAGCTTGAACGCCTGGCGCACCCGCACGTCGTCGAAGGGCGGCGTATCGGTCCACATGGTGATGACGTAGGAGGTCGAGGCGGCGGTGGCCTGCAGCGTGACCGAGCTGTCCTCCTTCAGGGCCGGGATGATGGTCGGCGACACGCTGAGCAGCACGTCGGCCTCGCCCGACTTGATGGCCGCCATGGCGGTGGCCGGCTCCTGCACCACGATCGCCTTGATGCAGGGGGACGCCGCGGCGCCGCGCCAGTAGCCGTCGTAGCGGCGCAGGATGCGGATGGGCTCGCCCGGCACGAACTTCTCGATCATGAAGGGCCCGGTGCCGGGGCTCTTGCCCGCCTTCAGATCCTCGGTCTTGGCGCCGTCCTGGACGATGTGGGTGAACTTGTTGGTGATGAGCTGCGGCAGCTCGACGACCGGCTCGGCCGTGGTCATGGTCACCGTGGCGTCGTCCACCGCGACGATGCCCTCGGGGGTGAGGAACGACATGAGCGAGGCCGCGCCCGAGTTGGTGGCGGGGTCGATCAGGCGCCTGAAGGTGTAGACCACGTCGGCCGCGACCAGCGGCTTGCCGTCGTGGAACGTCACGCCCTGTCGCAGGTGGAAGGTCCAGGTCTTGCCGTCGGGCGAGACCTCCCAGGACTCCGCCAGCTCGGGCTCGAGGTTGAAGTTGCTGTCGCCGTTCAGCAGGCGGTTGTAGTGCGGCCAGACGTGCAGGGCGTCGTCGCCCGACCACATGTCGGCGGGATCGGCCGACTGCTTCTCGCCGCTGGATTCGTCGCCGACCACGGTGACGCAGTCGTCGTCCTGGGCCCAGGCAGGCGCCTGGGCGAAGCCGAGCAGGGCCATGGCCGCCGCCGCGGACAGCAACAGTGTCTTGAGGTTCATGGTGGTGTCTCTCCCCTCGCTGGGCGCCGCTGCCAGGCCGCACGTGCGGCGGGGCTTGCGCGGCGCACCTCCCGTCGGCGGCGTCGGGCGCAGGGCCCTCGCCGCGATTGACTTTGCATGCAGGCTAATGAGCGAATGCCACGGGGTCAACCAAGGGCGGGCATGACGATGGGCATGCAGGGCCGGCGCGCGCTGGTGACGGGCGGCGGGGCGGGGATCGGCGCCGCCATCGCCGCGGCCATCGTCCATGCGGGCGGGCGCGTGGCCCTGATCGACCGCGACGGCGAGCGCGCAGCGGCCGCCGCGCGGGCCGTGGGCGGGGACGCGCTGTGGGCGGCGGCGGACGTCACCGACCGCGGCGCGCTGGACGCGGCCGCAACGGCCCTCGTGGACCGCCTGGGCGGGCTGGACGCCCTGGTGAACAACGCGGGATGGGGCTATGTGACGCCCGCGCTGGAGACGCCGGAGGCCGAGTGGGACCATGCGCTCGCCATCAACCTGACGGCGCCCTGGCGCCTGTCGCGCCTGCTGGTGCCGCGCATGGGCGCGGGCGGCGCGATCGTCAACCTGTGCTCGATCTACGGCGTGTTGGCGGCGCCCGACCGCGCGGGCTACTGCGCGGGGAAGGCGGGGCTGGCCATGCTGACCAAGGTGCTGGCCCTGGAGTGGGCCGCGCGGGGCATCCGCGTGAACGCCGTGGCGCCGGGCTATGTGGACAGCGACGAGGTGGCGGGGCTGGCCCGGGCCGGCAAGATCGACCTGGACGCGGTCGCGCGCCGCACGCCGATGGGCAGGCTGGCCCGGCCCGAGGACGTGGCCCGCGCCGTGCTGTACCTGCTGGACCCCGAGGCCGCGGCCTACGTGACCGGCCACGTGCTGGGGGTGGACGGCGGCTGGGCGGCCTATGGCTATGTCTAGGAGAGGCGCATGATCACCGGCTTCGACCACACCAGCTTCACCGTCGCCGACCTGGACCGGGCGGTGGCCTTCTGGACCGAGGCGATGGGCTTCCGGGTGGATTCCATCGGGCCGCGCGAGCACCCGGCGTTCGCGGCCATCACGGGCGTGCCGGGTGCGCGCCTGCGCGTGGCGCACCTGCTGGGCCACGGGCACCACATGGAGTTCATCGAGTACGTGGCGCCGCCCGGCAGGACCCAGCCGGCGCAGCCCAACGACGCCACCTGCGGGCACGTCTGCCTGACGACCGACGACATCGAGGGCGACCTCGCGCGCATGATGGCGGCGGGCGCCACCCTGCAGGGCACGGTCACGACCGTGACGTCGGGGCCGTACAAGGGGGCGAAGGCGCTGTACGTGCGCGATCCCAACGGCGTCCTCATCGAGCTGGACCAGCCGGCCTGATCCCGTGGCCGACGTCCTGCTGCGCGGCCTGACCTGGGGGCACCGGCGGGCCATCGACCCGCTGCGGGAGACCGCGGCCCTGTTCGCGGCGCGCCATCCCGGGGTCGAAGTGGCGTGGGACGTGCAGCCCCTGGCCGGGTTCGAGTTCGAGCCGGTGGCGGCGCTGGCCCGGCGCCATGACCTGCTGGTGTTCGACCACCCGCACGTCGGCGACGCGGTTGCGGCCGGGGCGCTGGTGCCGCTGGACGCCGTGGCGGGCGCGGACGCGGACTATCCCGGGCCGCAGCTCGCCTCGTACCGCATGGCGGGGCACGTGTGGGCCGTGCCCATCGACGGAGCGTGCCAGGTGGCGGCGTTCCGGCCCGACGTGCTGGACGGGCCCGTGCCCCGCGCCTGGACGGAGGTGCCCGCGCTGGGTGCGCGCCTGCAGGCGCGCGGGGTGCGGCTGGCGCTGGCGCTGGCCGGGGTGCACAGCCTGATGACGTTCTTCACGCTGTGCGCGGGCCTGGGCAGACCATGCGCGACGGATCCGCGGGAGCCGCTCGTGGAGGCGGGCACCGCACGGGCGGCGCTGGCCTTGCTGCGGCGGCTGGCGGCGCTCTGCCCGCCCGAGGCGCTGGACTGGAACAGCATCGCCTGCCAGGACGCGATGGGCGAGCGCGACGACCTGGCCTACTGCCCGGCGGTCTACGGCTTCGCCACCTATGCCGAGGCCGACCGGGCGAAGCCGCTGCGCTTCGCGGCGCTGCCGGGCGTCAAGGGCTCGACGATCGGCGGCGCGGGGCTGGGCGTCTCGGCCCATTCGAGCGCTCGCGAGGCGGCGCTGGCCTATGCCCGCTTCGCGGCCGAGGCGGCCACCCAGCGCGCCTTCGCCCTGCACCACGGCCAGCCGGCGCATCGCATGGCATGGGAGGACCGCGAGCTGGACGCGCGCTTCGGCGGCTTCTTCGCGGCCACGCGGGCGACGATGGAGGCGGCCTGGGTGCGGCCGCGCCATGCCGGGTACCTGGCGTTCCAGAAGGAGGGGGGCCTGCTGGTGGAGAGCCACTTGCGCGGCGGGCTGGAAGAGGGGCAGCTTCTCGCCCGGCTCCAGGCGCTGCACGCCCGGGGAGCGGCAAGGGGGTGAGCATGAAGATCACCGGCATCGAGTGCATCGAGCTGCGCGTGCCCGAGGCG
>Ga0073934_10003639_pt1 | contig 27813 bp, 24 predicted proteins | sample LarsenN4metaG_FD_76834 | JGI IMG/M metagenome (GOLD analysis project Ga0073934, IMG submission 76834) | Hot spring sediment bacterial and archeal communities from British Columbia, Canada, to study Microbial Dark Matter (Phase II) - Larsen... ... | reverse complement strand
CCTATCTAGCAAAGCGGCTAATTGGAGAAGGTCGGTGGGGCAGGCCAGGATATGGGAACGGGTACACCTTTGAAGGATGGCGGAGACTTCGTCTTTCTCCCCGGGCCCCCAGAGGAAGATAATTTTTGCTCCGTAGGCCTCTGCCAGCTGATCCGCCAACCGGGCGTATTTCTCTAGAGGCCATTTTCGGTTCTGCCGACGGCCCGTCGGGCTCATGGTTATAACCAAATCTTGCTCAGAAATCCCTTGAGCGGCAAGAAACTCCTTGATATAAGCTCTGGCTGCGTCAGGTACTTCAAGCCGGGGAGGCGTCAGAGATCCTTCCAGATGGATAGCTTTTAATAGCTCCAGCTTATCGAGGACCGCATACCTCTTCCCTCTATCCATCTTGGGCGTGATATTGTAAAAAAAGGCCCTCCAGGGATGATACCTGGCCACGCGATAGCGGGCCCCGCTGAGAAGGGTGATCCAGCCGCTCCGAGGATTCCTGAAAAAGTCCAGAACCAGATCGTAACGCTCCCGACGAATGTGCCGGATTAAAGCGAGTTCCTCCCGCCAGGAACTATGCCGAGGCCTCACGATAACCCGATCCAGGTAAGGATTATTCATGAGGAGCGGAGCAGAAATCTCCTCCGTCAAAAAGGCCATATGGCTCTCGGGGTAATACGCCCTTAAAACCCTCAGAACCGGCGTGGTCAAAAGGACGTCCCCCACCTGGCGAAGTTGAATGATAAGGATTCGACGTGCTTCTAGCATAACCCAGAGCCGGCCCATCCTCAAGTAGATAACGCCGCTTATTTTTTTGCTATCTCCAGGGCCTCTTGATAAACGCTTTCGGTTTCCTCGACAAAGCGTTTCCGATGGAACCTTTTCTCAGCCGCCTTACGGGCTTCGCAGCCCAAGTATCGGGATTTTTCTGGATTTTTGAGTAAGGAGCAAACCGCCTCAGCCAGGGCGTCGGAATTTTTAGGGGGGATAAGCAGCCCGGTCACGCCATGCTCAATGATTTCAGGAATAATCCCCACCTGGGTAGCTACGAGAGGCTTCCCGCAGGCCATCAGCTCTAAAACGACCCGGCAATTCGCTTCAGATCCGATGGAGGCCACGATCCCCAGGTCCAGAGTCGCCATAACGTTCTCGATATCCGGGTGAAATCCGGTTAGAATAAAGTAGGGAGAAAGGTTCTGCCGGGCAATTAACTCCTTTAACCGCCGGATATCTTCATCTTCTTCCTTAATGGCCAATAAAAACCTGACGGAAGGATCCCCTCGAAGGATTTTCGCGGCCGCATGAATGAGATATCGATGGCCCTTAATATACCCGACCCTTCCCACCATGCCGATGAGCTTGAGACCTTCTTCGAGACCTAGCTCCTCCCGCTTAGTATGTCTGTCCAAGAAAGGGTGAAATCTCTCGAGATCCACGCTGCCGTATACCGTTCGAACCTGATGAGCCCTTAATTTGAGGTCCCGGCATAAACCCCTTTTAATGACCTCCCCGGAGGTAATAATTTTGTCCGTCCATTTGCCATACAGGAATCGGTTAAGGGGGTTACTCCGGACCGGGCGCATATCGCCCCGGGTCCGCACCAGAGCCGGGCGGCCCGTGGAATTGCGTCTGCGGGCGAGCTGTGCCGCTAAAGCGATGAAGCAGTACCCCTCCGAGCGATGGGCATTTATCACGTCTATCTCCCCTTGACGGAGGAAACCCAGAAACCTGTGGAATCCTCGATGAAGGAGATAAGGATTAAACCCCCACAAGTTAAAAGTCGTCAGGGTGGTAAAATTTTCTTTCTCAGCCCTAAGAATAACAGGACTTCGAGGAAGCCCCATGATGAGGACCTGGTGGCCCCGGTCACGAAGCCCTCTGGATAAAGTCAGGGCATAGGCGGCTTCTGCGTTCCACCAACGGGTGTTGACGATCTGGAGGATGTTCAATGCCCCTCGCTCTCCCATTCTTTAGTCTTCTGAGCAAGCTCCCACATCTTTGCGTACTTAATAAACACTTGAAAAGCCGACAGCCCACTTATAATAAGGCCTCGGGTCCCTTCCAGGAAACCTCTTTTCAAGAAATATTTCTTGAAAAATGCAAAAAGGGCCCTCAAAAAAATGGTATACCCTCGAACCGGTTTCGGAGAATGTTCGGCTGCAAGGGTTGTGAATTGATTGATCTTATGAATATGATGGAACAGGTTATCATAGGAGAAGTGATAGAGCTCTCCCTTCAAGTAACCGGCTTTTCCGTTTAATACCACGCTTTCATGGATTCCCCGGCCTTCCCATCTGGCCAGATCCTTCTTGAAGAGCCGCAACTTATAATCGGGGTACCAGCCTCCGTATTGGATCCAGGCCCCCAGATAAAAAACCCGCCTTGGAATGTAATAACCTGCCAGTTCCCCGGTCTGCAGAACTTGTTTTATTTCCTCGGCAAGTCCCGGAGAAACCCGTTCATCGGCATCCAGGTTTAAAACCCATTCATGGGAAGCTTTTTCCAGGGCCAGGTTTTTCTGGATCACGTAGCCCTGCCAGGGCATCCGATATACCTTCTCCGTATACCTTTGACAAATTTCCACGGTACGATCCGTGCTGAGCGAATCCACCACCACAATCTCATCGGCCCATTTAACGCTTTCCAGAGCATCGCCGACTTTACTCTCCTCGTTATAAGTGATGAGGGTCACAGATAATTTGGCCATATCCTACTTCTTTCTTCTGAGAAGTTCCAGGTAAACAGCTTTAGTTCTCTCTATCATAGCTTCCATACCGTACGCCTGGGCTTTCTTTATAGCGGCCTGCCCCAACCGATGCCTTTTTTCTTTATCTTTAAGCAAAGAAACTACCGCCGTCACCAGCCCCGGGAGGAGCGCTCCCCCGGCAGATTCTCTCCCAAACCGAAGAAATCTATTTTCTCTAAGAAACAGGCTTTCCGGATAGGGAAGCAGAATCCCGTCAACGCCGTCCGTGATGAGCTCTCGGACCCCTCCCCCGTCCAGGGCGATAACAGGTTTCGCTAGGGCCATAGCTTCTTTAAGGGAAGCTGGGGAACCTTCAGAGAAGGAGGTCGAGAGCAGCACATCCAGATCTGCCAGGATTTCGGGGATATCCGGACGAAATCCCAATAAATGGACGTTCTTGCTTAGGCCCAAGGCGTCGACCTGTTCTTGGAGGTCTTGCCGCTGGGGGCCTTCTCCGACTAAGACAAAGTGGGCCCCTGGAACCTCTTTCAAAATCTCTGGAACGGCGCGAATCCATAAAGTATGTCCTTTTCGCGGAGACAAATGTCCCACCACACCGACCAGGGGGGTATCTTGAAAAAGTTTTAATTCCCGACGCAAGCGGTTTGCAGGCACGCCCGGATTAAACCTGGATAAATCTATGCCGCTGGGCACCACGGCGATCTTATCTTCCGCAATGCCGGCCCTCAGAAGCTGATTTCTGACCTCCCCGGAAACGGCTATAATTTTATCGATCCCCCATCGGTACTTACACCGGCTCAGGAAGCCGGAACGAAGTGGGAAGTGAACCCTTCGCGATGCGATGCGGAGGGGAACCCGGGCTATTTGACCGGCCAGGGATCCCAGGGTTACCGCATGGGCCGTGTGCATATGGAGGATGTGAATTTGCCGGCGGTGTAAAATCCGAGCTATTTCCCAGACGGCTCTGGCATCTAGTTCGCCCTTCATCCTGACCGGGAGGATCTTCAAGGTGTCCTGCAGACAGGGTTCGTGAGCCTTCTCCAGGTTCTTTGCCAAAGCCCCTTCCGGTTGAACGATCAGAAAGTTCGGATAGTGTTGTCGCGCCAAACCAAGGGCTAAGTAAAAGAGCTGAATCTCTCCGCCCCGCCATGACATTTCTGTATTTAGATGAGCGATATTCAAGAAATAAGAAAGGCGAAAGGCGAGGGAAAAGAGCGGCCCGGCCCTTTCGCCTTTTAAAGGTTTAAAAGCTTCTCTGCGGCTCCCAGGACGTCGTCAACCGTAACTAGCTTCATGCACAGGAAATGTCCCTTGGGGCATTTTGTGCGTCCGTGTTTTCCACAGGGTCTGCAGGATAGCGTTTTTTCCACAATGAGGGCTCTTTTGTGAAGGGGGGCATAACCCTGGGCCGGGACCGTAGATCCGAAAATCGCAACGGTAGGGATATTTCTTGCGGCCGCTATATGCATAGGACCGCTGTCGTTCGTCATGAAGAGATCGCACCGATCGATAATTGCCGCCAGTTCCAGCAAGGTCGTTTGGCCGGCCAGATTGACCAGAGAACGGCGTTGGGACTCCGAGTCAAATCGGCAGTGAGAAGAAATTGTCTGGCACAGGGCGATATCCTCCTTGCTTCCCAAAAGAAGAACCGTTCCATGATACTTATGGAGGAGCCGGACGGAGAGCTCCGAAAATCTCTCCGGGATCCACCTCTTTGTCGGCCAGATGGAACCCGGGCTTATTCCGATGAGGGGTTTTCTATTCAGGTCCACCCCGGCCCGCCGGAGGAGATGTAATCCTGCCTCCTGATCCTTCTGGGTTAAAGGAAGGCTCAGCTCTTTAGAAAAAATATTGGGAGTTAAGATTAAGGGAGCCAGCAGGGAAATATTGCGTTCTGTCTCATGCTTCCTCGGATCAAAGGGAACCCGGTGATGATAAAAGTATCGAGCAAGTCCGGATTTGAACCCGATCCGTTTAGGAATCCCGGCCAGGCTCAAAAGCAGGGCCGTCCTCAGGGAGCGATGGGGCGATAGGACCAAATCAAATTCGCGTTCTCGGATTTCTTTCACCAGGGTAAAGAACGCTTTGATCCCTTTGTGAGAACCTCGTTTATCATAGATAAGGATCTCGTCCACATCCGGATTATTTTTGAGTAAAGAAGAGGGCTGGGGAAGAACAAGGATAGAGACTCGGGTATAAGGATAAACGCGACGAATGGCCTTTAACAAGGGGGTCGTCAGCAGGACATCCCCGATAAAAGCGGTCTGGACCACCAAAATCTTTTGAAACATTACTTAACTTAAAAAAATTTAAATCACGGGTAAACGATCCAGAACGGCGGACCCTAGCTTAGTTCCTTTTCCAGGTTATCCCGAAATTCTCGGATCTTCTCGAGACCTTTAGAAAAAGAATCCAGATTACTTGCCACCAAACGTTCCGAAGGAGATAGAATATTATTTAAATAGCCCTGAAAAGTAGTAAATTGTGGGTCTGGGATGACCGTTTTAAGCAGGACCCTCCGTAGGGCTTCGTACTTGGGTCCGCTAAGCACGGTCTCTATAGCCTGGCGTTTTTCTTCTTCAGAGGGGGGCTGCATCGAGGGAGACGCTTCTATCTCCGGGGCAAACGTAAAGCTATATTCGTCTCGTTCTTCACGGGAGGGCATCCGGGAAGACTTTTCATCAGGAACGAGCTCTAACTTAGGGATCGAGAGAGATCCGGGGGAAATCGAGAGAGACCCTGGAGAAGAGGAAAGTTTACCTTCCGAGGCAAGCTCCAAGTTGGGAGTCGGGGTAGACCTGGGGGCCGAGGAGGCCTTCATCTTCCTTTTCAAATCTTCCAGGATCATCTCCTCCGTGTTGCCCGAGGCGAGACGTTCGGCGAAGGCGCCCTGTAATTCCCTCAGATTATTTTTAAAATTTCTTAAATCTTTGATCTCCTCTTCACGGCCCAGCAGTTCTCTACAGATTTGGCTAAATACCCCATGGTCATCATCTTCTAACAGAGCGCGCGTCAGATATTCCTTAAACTTCGGATTGGTCCCATGATAGTATTCAATCAGGGCCCCTTTTTCTTTACGTAGAACCTCCTTAGCCGACTTACACTTCATCACTTCCAGGAAGTAGCCCTCCTTATCCTCAAACGGAATGGAGTAAATGTGTTGGAGAATCTTACTAAGCCCTTTGCGTAAGGCATCGACCGAATCTACTTGCTCGGAGCTTGTGGGATATAATATTTGCTGCAAACGCTGGATCCCTTCATATTCATCCTTCTCAAACAGAGCCAAGAGCGCCCTCTGCACATTGGGCATGGTTTTAAAAAATTGCATGATAATCCGTTTTCCTTTGCCTTTATCGTCCGCAGAAATACTCATGATATCAACTCCCCTGGATGAAGGTTAAATTTTCCCCACACAATCTTGCTGAGATAGCATATAATAGCCCCCTGCATCTGTCAAGGAGAATTAGTAGTTCACGGTTTACTTAGTTTTGTGTCAATGCCTAACCTTTTCGTCCGCGCCTCGTTCCCGGGCGGAAGCTTCCATGCTGTGGGCTTAAGGTTTAAACAGCCCCAGAGGGGCGGCCTGTTTATAGACCTTGAAGCTCTAAAAACCCTTAAGCTCCGTGAGGAGCGACCTGTTGAACAGGTCGCTCCTCACGGAGCTTAAAAGATGTGTAGGAATTAGGCCTTTACTACAAACAGATCGCTCCTCGCCGAGCTGAAAAAGGACTTCGATCTTTTTATTGAATCTTAAGTCAACAGCATGGAGGCTCCGGCCTGGGAACGAGAAAACGGAGCTACGGATCAAAATGTTAGGCTTAGCCCTAGGGTCGTCCACGGATTAAATGGGATTTTTCTATTGACTTGTCCGCTTCCCTTTGTTGTAATCTTTAAAAGAAAGGAGGACCCTTGTAGGCATGGAAATTAAAACGATTCGCATTCAAAAACCAGAGAATTTAAACCTCATTCTAGGTCAGAGCCACTTCATAAAAACCGTGGAAGATATCCATGAGGCCATGGTTAATGCTGTACCGGGCATCAAGTTTGGCGTAGCCTTTTGCGAATCCTCTGGACCTTGTTTAGTTCGGTTTAGCGGGACAGATCCCGAGCTGATTGAGTTAGCTAAAAATAACGCTTACGCGCTGGCCGCCGGCCATTGTTTCATCGTTCTTATGAAAGACGCCTATCCCATCAACGTCCTCAAGGCTATTCAAAATGTTCCAGAAGTCTGTCGAATTTTCTGTGCGTCCGCCAATCCTGTGGAGGTCATTATTGCTGAAACGGAACAAGGGCGAGGTATCCTCGGCGTTATCGATGGGTTTAAATCCAAAGGAATTGAAACCGACGAGGATATTAAATCGCGGAAAGAGCTTCTGCGAAAGTTTGGATATAAGCTTTAGGGATGATACGTTGGCTGTCGTCCTTCCTCAAAGGATACAGGCGGGTCCAGATAAAATCTGAGCGTATCTGTATCTTTTGTAGAAGACGACGGACAACGGGCCACCGATGGTGAAACGGATCATAGTTTTAGCTTTTATGGGAATCCTTTTGGCATGGGGGTCTGAAGGGGTGAGGCCGGAGGAGGAAATGGTTTCGAAGGGGATGGTGTATATTCCTGCCGGGGAATTTACCATGGGAACCGAACAGGGGGACCCGGATATGCGGCCCGCCCATACAGTCTACCTGGATGCTTACTACATAGACCCCTATGAGGTGTCGCAGGCCCAGTATAAAGAGTTTACGGATGCCACAGGCCATCCTCCCCCCGGGCCTAATCCCCAGACGTTCTTTATCCAGAACTATCACTGGCTCGATGAACAGTATGGAACTTATCTGGGTTGGGCGGGCCCTTATATCTGGAAAGATGGAACTTACCCCGAAGGGAAGGGAGATCATCCGGTTGTGATGGTCAACTGGGGGGACGCCAGGGCGTATTGTGAGTGGGCTGGAAAACGCTTACCCACCGAGGCAGAATGGGAAAAGGCGGCCAGAGGGGGCCTGGAGGGGAAGAAATATCCCTGGGGGGATGAGGAAGAGACCACCCGGGCTAATCACTACTCCATCGGGACAAAACCTGTGGGGACTTACTCAGCCAATGGGTACGGCCTCTACGATATGGCAGGGAACGTCCTGGAGTGGGTCGCAGATTGGTATCACCCGGAATACTACCGAACCTCGCCTCGTGAGAATCCTAAGGGCCCCGAAACCGGCACGCTTAAGGTGGTTCGTGGAGGCGCCTGGGTTTACAACTTGGAGCGCGCTAACGTCGCCTACCGGGTAGGGAACGACCCGCAGACTAAGTTTCACTTTATCGGTTTTAGATGCGCCAAAGATGGAGAATAATCCATGGGCAGACCAGGGATCGAACCTGGGACCTCCGGCTTGTAAGGCCAGCGCTCTAACCATCTGAGCTATCTGCCCATATTCCTTTAGAAAAACCGGCTGGGAGGGAAACAACCATATAATAAAATGAAATGGGAGCCCTTGTCAAGGGTTTTAAACGTCGCGCGGGAACCATAGACAGAATGGACGGTATTTAAAGAAAATACAAATTGCGTTCATCCTGTTAACCTTGGCAATCCCGGCTATTTACCTTTCCCCCCAGCGCAATTTTGTCTTTAACACCTCAAAATAGTTTCGGTCCGAGGGCTGAATGAGCAGGATCTGATGCCTGGCCTTGGTGACGCGTACAACGTCCCGATACCGTAACGCAAACCCGACCTGCCCGTCCAAGGTTAGCATCACATCTTCATTTTCGGATTTCAAAATGACTTCCACCACGGCAGTATCTGGAAGTACGACCGGCCGGTTCGTCAGCGTATGGGGGCATATAGGCGTCATGATGAAGGCCTCGATCTGGGGATGGACGATAGGTCCCCCCGCCGATAAGCAATAGGCGGTCGACCCTGTTGGGGTAGAAATAATTAACCCATCGGCTTTAAAAGAGGTCACAAACTGTTTATCAATATAAGTATCCAGATCGATAATCCGAGCTAAAGCTCCCTTGTTAATAACGGCATCGTTCAGGACATTATAATCCGCCACACGTTCTCCCTGGCGATAAACCTGGGCAGTTAACATCATCCGTCGGTCAATCACATATTCGTTCCTCTGGATATTCTCGAGCGTTGGATACATCTTCTCCAGCGTAGTGGCCGTTAAGAACCCAAGGCTTCCCAGGTTCACCCCTAGGATGGGAACTTCCTTCTCTCCCATTAAACGGGCCACTCCGAGGAGAGTGCCATCTCCACCCAGAACAATGATCATATCGACCAGGGAGGGAATCCTGAATTTAGGATGGATCTGGCTCTTCTCCTGGAGGAGATCTCCAGTAACCTCGTCAAAATAGGGCTCAAAGCCCTTTTTAATCAGCCAATGTCGAAGTTCGTCGACAATTTCTCTGGCTTCCGGCTTATGCTGTTTAGCAATAACACCCACCTTTTTCATCTTATTGGTAGTTACAAGGACCCTTTGAAAATTTATTTGACACGCCTTCCACCTAGCTTTTACTATGATAACATGTACGCTCTACAAGGCGCAAATAAATTTTCCAAGTTGTCGGTCCATCCCTATGAAAATCAGATGTCCCATCTGCAAATCAGAAGTAAACTGGGAAGGGAATAAATATAGACCCTTTTGCTCAGAACGATGCAAAATGATCGATCTAGGCTCCTGGATGATGGAGGAATATGTGGTAGAGGGGGCGGATTCCGAAGACGAAGCCGAAACCAACGCTCCGCCGGAGGCCTTAAACGATTAGCCAGGTGTCAGAGTTTTGCATCCTTCGCGCCCTTTTAATCTACCTGGGCCCTAAGCCAGTAGCGAAAGGGCAACCCCTAAATAAACCCGGGCTAACGTTTCCAGCGAATCGATACGCACATATTCATTGGGGCCATGTCGATGATCTCCGAGGGGGCCATAGATGATGGTGGGAACTCCCAGTTTGCGGTAATATTTTCCGTCGGTTCCACCGGCCCAGTCTAGAAAAAATTCCGGTTCTACGCCCGGCACGTCCTGCAGGACGGTTTCAAACACCTTAACGATAGGTTCGGTTTGGTCGGTCATGCTGGCCTCACTATGACTTAAAACCTCCAGGTGGTAGGTAAAGTCGTATTCCCGCTTGAGGCCCTCCAAAATTTGGACGGCTTCGTCTTTGAGCCCTTCCAGGGTCTCTCCGGGAACGGTCCTTCTATCCACCACGAACTCACAGATTGCCGGAACCTGGTTGAAGGCTTTGCCGCCCTGGATGTAATTCACGCTGATCACCGGGTAACCGACCAGGGGGTGAGCCTGGGTAAACGGCCTCTCGAGCTGAGAAATAACCCTGGCAGCCAGATATACGGCGTTCACGCCGTCTACCCGGGCGCTGAAGGTGTGCGTGGCCCGGCCCTTGATCGTTACCCGGTAAATGAAAGTACCTCGTTCGGCACACCGGATTTTGAGGTCGCTCTTTTCACCGATGATGACCCAGTCCGGCCTTTGCAGCCGCCCGGCCTGGATCAACTCCATCAGATATCCGGTACCGTGCCTCCCGCCCCGCTCTTCGTCCGAAACCATCTCGACCCGCACGGTCCCTCGAAGGCGGTCTTCCAGCTTTTTCAGGATGTCGAGGATATGTAACTTGACCGCGCAGGAGGATTTCATATCTACGGCCCCGCGACCGTAAATCCGGCCCTTATGAATCCTTGCTTTGAAGGGATCGCTCTCCCACATGGACGGATCACAGATGGGAACCACATCGAGATGGCCGTTAAAGGCCAGGGTCTTCCCCCGAGGATCCCCGACGGCAGCTACCAGATTCGGCTGGTTCTCCCTGGCTCCCAAAATCTGATAGGGAAGCCCCTTTTTTTGGCAGTAGGCCTCCACATAACGGAGGATCTCGGACTCCGATTCGGTAAGACTGGGAAAGCCGATCAAATCGCAAGTCAAGTTCACAATTTCGTTCAGGTCGATAAGACTTAGAGCTTCTTCCAGGAGTTTTCTACGCAAGGTCTTTAACCACGAAGTTGTAGCCGTCGATGGGCGCCAACAGGTGCCGAGGGAACCTTTCTCCATCGGCGCTCACCGGGGGTTACACTTTCTGAAAAGGATAAGGCCGGCTGTATCCCTTCTCAGAGGCGATCATATCGAGATGCAGGGTGGCCAGATCTTCAAGGGTTAAAAGCTCCGCCTGGATGGGGTCCAGGGTCGAAAAGACTTTCATATAGCCTTTGCATTCCTCACAAGTATACACGCGCTCTTTCTTTTCTTCCCCCTCGACAAAAAAATATTCCAATCGCTTATGATCTGCGTTCTCACAATAAGGGCAGCGCAGGAGGGGGTAGACCCAATCGCTCCCGCAGAGGGCGCACCGCAGGTATCGGATGGGATCGGCGCCCCGAAGTTCCGATAAAACCGGCCAGGCTCCGCACACCGGGCAGTAACCCCTTGTCCATAAATCCAACTCCAGGACAGGTTTTAACTGTCGCGCATAGCTTTGCAAGGCAGGCATCAGGCTGTATTGAAGGAGCGTAAGCAGCAACTCCAGAGATATACCCAGACGCATCGCTTCTCGAGCTATCGGGTCCAGGTCTCCCAGGAGGGCTTGGACTAAAAGCCGTGGAACCTCGGGCCCCTGGGCCTGGGCGCTATCCCGCCCCAGCGCCGATTTTGCACCGGTCAGGACTTTCCTCAAGAGGGAGGGCCTGGAAGAAATACCGAAGGAACCCTCGGGAAGCCTCTGAGACCCTCCCTTGAGGGTCTCTCTGTAGGTAGAAGCCAGATCAATAAGTTCGTAAAAAAGAGGGATGGTCGGGGTGAGATCCAATCGCGCTTCTTCACCCTGGAGCAGGGCACGATCTTGCTCTAGCTTGTTTTTTAGCGCAGCCGGTTGAAGGGGGAGCTCTGTAAGATGGGGAGGTTGACGGTACAGACGCGCACAAACCGCCTGATGAAACTCGGCAAGCTGTCGGAGCCTGGGGTTTACGCCGATAAGCTCCTCCCATCTTTTTCGAATTTGGCCGATTAAAGGATTCTCTTTTGTTTTAGTCACGGTAACCGCTCAGGGTCTAAGGAGGATCAGTGCGTCAAAGTCTTTAGAAAACTGAAATACAGCCCCTGGGGGGCCATCACTATAACATAACGAAGGAGGAAACCTCCGACCAGGATCAACAGAGCCGCGACAATCCCACTCCCTCGCGTGCCCAGGATGGGGAGAACGTGGAGGATCAACGGGAGCAGGATGCCCATTAGAACCACACCGATCCAGAGCAGCTTACCGTAGTGGCCACCCCAGAGGGGAGCGGCGACGCTACGACTCAAGGTGACGATAAAGAGACCGATCAAGACTAACTCCAGGACCATCGCCCAGTTATCCGCCCGCTCTAACTTTTCCAAAGAGGCGGAAGGACGACGACGAAAACTGTGCACCAGCAGGAGGGTAGCCATCCCCGTCGAGGCGGCAGAAGCCAGAAACAGGGCTCCGATCCAAGTGTTATCGCTCCAGATGGGTTGATTGGTCGCCGTTAAAAGGGCCCCCGTATAGCTGGCAATAAAGAAACCGAAAAGAGACCCGACAAGGGCAAAACCTTTCCCCATAAACCCCGTATAAATCAGCCTTTCTCCCGTCTTTCCGCTCCGGAGCTGTCGAGATTCTACCAGAGCATCCAGAAACGACAGAAAGGTAAACCCACCAAAAATGAGCAACGCCCAGGCCCCCACCGACATGGGGGACCAGTACTTGAAGGAGAGCATGTGGGTATTCGATACGATGAGCATGTGCCAAAACCGTTCCGGGCGGCCAAGATCCACGATGAGCAAAATCCCACAAACGACTACCAAGGGAAAGGCAATATAATAGGCAGTTCTGGCCAGCGCCCGATCTTCCTGGGTTCCTACCAACTCAATGATCGCCGCCATAAAATAAGCCCCTGCAGCGATCCCTCCCAAGAAAAAGTAAAGCACCACGTAGGCTCCCCATTCGGGGGGCAACGTATAAGCAAATACCTCTGGCATTCTAGATGAACCGACGAGACTCCAAGAACAGAACAGGCCGTTAGGTTCCCGCTTTCTGCCCACAGCCCATTGGATTCCTGGCGTTCCCGGCGTCTGGATAGTTAATGAGTTTTCTCTTCCCTTTGAATGGCCTGCATCCTCCGGTCCCTAAAGGAGAAGATCCCCGCCAATCCCACCAGGATGGCGCTCAAGATACTAAAAGCAGAGCTTTTCGGAACGCTCTTTTTGGGAATCTTAGGACTTGAGGGGAGTCCGTAAACCTCCGGTCTATCCACCAACAGGTAAAAAACGTTAAGCCCCCCTTTTTGCCGGGAAGAATCGTATAAAATGTTGCCCTCCCCGTAGTCTCCGGCACCCTGACCGTAAAGGTAAGCCTCTTTGACGCCCCTTTCATGGAGCCCCTCGAGGCGTTTTTTGGCCCGCTCCTTCAGTTCTTCCACATCTCCAAACTGGATGGATTGCGTAGGGCAGGCCTGGGCGCAGGCCGGTTGGAGCCCCACCTGAAGGCGGTCGTAGCACAGGGTGCACTTATGGACCGTACCATCCCATTCCCCATAAGAGATGACCCCGAAGGGACAAGCCGCTACACAATCCCGGCAACCATTACAGACCTCTTTCTGAACATAGACCGAATCAAATTCGGTCCGGATGAGGGCGCCGGTCGGACAAACTTCTAAACAAGGGGCATTGATACAATGCTTGCAGCAATCGCTCATCATCAGCCAACGACTTTGTTGGGTCCGGTCATCCGAGAATTGCTCAATGAACTTGACATGCCGCCAGTTTACCGAGGATAGATGCCCGGTATTATCGTAACTGGTGCCCAGGAGCCGCGGGGGATGCTCATGAACCAGCTCAAAGGCATCGGGCAATTTATCCTGATTCCACTCCTTGCAGGCTACCTGGCAGGCTTTACAGCCAATGCACACGGTCGTATCTGTAAAAAAACCCTTGGCTCGCGCCATATCCTCGCAAAGGGATGAATAGGTGAATGGGCCCAGGGGTCCAGGGAGGAATAAGTCTCAAGTCCTTTCTTCCTCCCTTCTCCCCTCCTCCCATTCTTCTTTCATCCTTCAACCTTTAAACTGTTGCCGCCCGTTGTTTTCTTCCCTTTCGGATATTACAGGCGAATGCCTTTCCTTCGTGGATAGTTACATTGGGGTCCCCGACGAGAGCGCTCAGGTCATTGGTCACATCGCCTTTGACCACCCCTTGATACCCCCAATGCCAGGGCATACCCACCTGATGTACGACCTTTCCATCTCCCAGCTTGAAAGGTCTTAATCTTCGGGTCACCAGCGCCTTGGCCTCGACTTCTCCCCGGGGCGTCAGGATCGTGACCCAATCCCCATTTTGAATACCCTTTTCCCCCGCAAGCTCCGGGCTTATTTCCACAAAAAGTTCCGGTTGAAGTTCTGCCAGCCAGGGGAGCCAGCGGCTCATAGTTCCACTCAGATGGTGCTCGGTCAGGCGATAGGTGGAGATAACGATCGGATAGTTCGGGTCGGCGACCTTAATGTACTCATTTCCCTTCATATCGAACCGGATAACGACGGGATTGACTTGCTGCTTGTACACCGGATTTTCCACCGGCGTTTCCATAGGCTCGTAGTGGGTAGGAAGCGGTCCATCGACCAATCCGGCAGGGGCAAAGAGCCATCCCTTGCCATCTACTTTCATGATGAACGGATCCGACCCGGAGAAGGGTTCTAATCCCACCCCGTCGGGCTTAGCCGGAGTATCGGGCGCCTTGGTTAACGGAAAATCGGGGACATCGTAACCGACCCACTTCCCCTTCTTTCCACCTCCGGCATCGGCTTCCGGATCCCACCAGATATACTTTTTCTTATCGGACCAGGGCTTCCCGCTGGGATCAGCCGAGGCTCGATTATAAAGGATACGCCGGTTAGCTGGCCAGGCAAAGCCCCATCCCAGGCTTACATAGTTATCCGGGTTCCGGGAAGCCGCCAGGTTCTTCCCTTCCTCAGGAATAATGCCCGTATAAATCCATCCTCCCGCAGCGGTACTTCCATCCTCCTTCAGATCTCCGAAGCTTTTGAGGGGTTTCTTATCTGCCACAGTATAGCCGTTGACCTCCTTCATCACCAGGTAGGCATCCGCTTCCTTGTCGCCGTAATCCCAGGTCATATCCAAAATAGGTCGGTCTTTTTGATCGGTGCTCCCTGCGTAGAGTTTTTTCAGCCGCTTGCCCAGGTCATAGACAAAATCCAGATCCGAGCGGGCATCTCCCGGGGGATCTGCCGCCTTATCGTGCCACTGAACCATTCTCTGGGTATTGGTAAAACTGCCGGCCTTCTCCGCAACCGCCGCCGCCGGGATAAAGAAGACCTCCGTTTTAATGTCCTTAGGATGGACCCCTTCCCGTTTCCAGAAGGCTGCCGTCTCCGTCTCATAAAAATCCAGGACCACCATCCACTCCAGATCCGCCATCGCCTGTCTCTGGAATTCAGCATTTTGCCCCCCAACGGCGGGATTCTGTCCAAACACGAAGAACCCTTTGACTTTTCCCTCTTTCATCCCGACGAACATCGGCATGTGGGAGTGATCTCCGATGATCTTCGGCAGGTAATCGTAGGCAAAGTCGTTTTCTTTGGTCGCTGCATCCCCATACCAGGCTTTGAGGAAGCTGACCATGTACTTGGGCGTATGGTACCACCAACCTGTGGCCGGCGTCTCGGTGAGGAGGTACTCCTCGAGGGTGGCATGCTTTTTCAGCGCGCTGGGTTGCGCCAGATACCCCGGAAGGATGTTATAAAGGGTTGCCAGATCCGTAGAGCCCTGGATCGTAGCGTGCCCCCGCAGCGCCAGGATCCCTCCCCCCGGACGGCCAATATTCCCCAAAAGCAGTTGTAAGACGGCCGCTGCCCGAATATACTGAACCCCCACCGTATGCTGGGTCCAACCCACCGCATAACAGAACACGGTGGTCTTCTCCCGACCGGAGTTCTTGGTAATGGTATCGGCTACCTTAAGGAACAGGTCTTTAGGCGTTCCACAAACACGTTCCACCATCTCCGGGGTGTACCGGGCGTAATGGCGCTTTAAGATCTGGAATACACAGTGAGGATCTTGGAGCGTTTTATCTTCTTTCGGCTTACCTTTATGGTTGACTTTAACCTTCTCCTCGAAGCTATCTCCTGCAGGTTCCAGATTAACCGGCTCGTACTGATACTGCCAGGTTTTGGTATCGTATTTACGGCCCTTTTCATCGTAACCCGAGAAAATTCCGTTCAGATCCTCCGTATCCTTAAAGTCCGGGTTAATGAGGGTCGCTGCATTGGTATAGTTGAGGACGTAATCCTTAAAATAGAGCTCATTCTGGATCACATAATTGATTAAAGCCCCCAGGAAAACGATATCCGTACCGGCGCGAATAGGGACGTAAATATCGGCCATCGCCGAGGTGCGGGTGAATCTCGGATCGATGTGGATCAGGGGGGCTCCCCTCGCCTTAGCCTTCATGGGCCATCGGAATCCGACCGGATGACACTCCGCCATGTTACTCCCCATGATGACTACGCAGTCACTATGTTGAGTGTCTTGCTGAAAGGTCGTAGAACCGCCTCTACCGTAGGAAACGCCCAGACCGGGCACCGTAGAGGAGTGTCATATCCGGGCCTGGTTTTCGATATAAACGACCCCTAACGAACACATCAGCTTTTTAATCAGATAGTTTTCCTCATTGTCGATGGTCGCGCCCCCCAGCGAAGCGATCCCCAGCGTGTGATTGATGACCTTTTCCTCCCCGGTTACAGGATTTTTCCAGGTCGTAGCAAACGTCTCATCCCGGGTCTTTTTCGTGCGCTGCGCGATTTGATCCATTGCCCAGTCCAGGGGCTTCTCTTCCCACCTATCGCTATAAGGCGCACGATAGAGAACCTTGGTAATGCGCAACGGATTCACCGCAAGCTGGTAAGTGGCCGCTCCCTTGGGGCACAAATTACCCTGATTGACCGGGCTATCGGGATTACCTTCAATGTTAACGATCTTGCCGTCCTGGACATGGACGATCTGTCCACACCCTACGGCACAATAAGGGCATACACTCGGTACGGCCTTGGCCTTTCGAATACGAAGCTCTTGAGCATGGGCTACGATCGGACTCAAATTCAACCCCAGGTCTGTAAGTCCGCCCACAGCCAAGCCAGCCGCTGCCCCCCCTGAAATCTTAAGGAAACCTCTTCGGGAAATATCCATGTGCCTAACTGGTCAAGGGGGGTTTCCAAGCATTTAATAAAGTTATTAAAGCTTGGAAGCCCCCCTTGAACGGATAACATAAATCCCCTGGGGATTTAATTTCGGGCCAGCTCCTCGGATCCCAGGGCTAAATGCTGGTAAACCATGGAAGGTTCGGGTATCTTCTCCTTAATTTAACTTCAGTTAACCATAAGGGTAAAACCTGTGTCAAGAAGAAAATAAAGCTTTGCAGGAAGAGCCGAAGAACTGGGTTTGCCTTTGCGGAGAATCGGAAAAGGGATAGTTACCGGCGAGGGTCGTCACATTGTTCTCATCGTTTCCAACTCCCTCTTCATTTAAAGGCGTTGAAGTTTCGGGTTAGCGGCTACTGCCTCACTCGCATGGACTAGCTGCCAAGGTCGGCCACCCACCTGGTGTTGAAGCTTGGGTGGGAGAGGTTCTCCAGGTTGAGACCTTGTAACCAACTTCGGGTCAGCACTGTTCTCTATTCGGCGCCTTAAAGCACGGGGGGTTAGCAGGAAGCCAGGCGGTGAATAGACACGTTTGGCAGCCGCTTGACATGTTGGACAAACCATGGGTTCGCTTGCCTCTTTAAGGCTACGCTGTTGCTCAAACAATCCACAAGCCTCACAAAGAAATTCGTAAATGGGCATAACCCTCATCCTCCATCTTTAGGTGTCTTTGATCAAGACGGCCCTCTGGAAATAAGATATGACTTACCGCATAAGGGATAAGGTGCACCTTCAGCGGGTGCACCTTCGTTTATCTTCTCTACGAAGCAGTGGCGACCTGACCGCGATCTGCCGGGGTCGGTCCGGTAGCAGAGGGCCGGATATCGAACTCGAAGATCTCCGTCGGAATATACAACGTACAACAAGCATTCGGAATATCCACAATCCCACTGATCCTGCCTTCACAGGGGGCTGTGCTGATGAGTATGTAAGCCTGTTCCCCACTGTAGCCAAACTTCTTGAGATACTCAATGGCGTTCAAGCACGCGCGTCGGTAGGCGATGTGGGCGTCCAGGTAGTACTGCTTACCTTGCTCATCCACCGAAATCCCCTCGAAGGTCAAATACTCGGAGTAACGGGGCTCAACCGGACCCGGCTTGAAAATAGGGTTAATCATCCCATACTTGTTGACTCCATCCTTGATCAGATCCACATGGAGATCTATCCATCCGGACATTTCAATGGCTCCACAGAAGGAGATCTCTCCATCTCCCTGGGACCAATGGATATCTCCCATGGAGAGGTTCGCGCCCTTTACGTAGACGGGGAAATAAACCCGTGACCCCCGGGATAGGTTCTTGATGTCACAGTTGCCGCCATGCTCCCGGGGGGGAACTGTCCGAGCAGCCTCCTTGGCAACGCGGTCGAATTCCGCCCCCTTCAATGTCCCCAACAGTGCATTCTTGGGGTTTGGGGGAGCCGCCAAAGGGGGAACCCGATTGGGGTTCGTCGCAAGGAGCTCGGCCTCCCGCTTGTTCCACCTGGCAAGCAAGTCTGCGGAGGGAGCACATCCGATCAACCCGGGGTGCGTCAGCCCTGCGAATCTCACCCCTTTAAGGTGGCGAGACACCGCATAGATGCCTTGAAGGTCCCAAATCGCCTTTTTAGCATCGGGGTAGTGGTCGGTCAGAAAACCGCCCCCGTTTGTTTTGGCGAAGATGCCGGTGAAACCCCACAGGGAGGTCGGGAGCGCTCCAATATCGAGAATGTCGACGACGAGAATATCCCCGGGCTCGGCCCCTTCCACGGCGATCGGTCCGCTCAGATAGTGAACCTTGGTCAACTCAACCTCCCGAACGTCGCCGGCGCTATCATTGTTTTTGATCTGCCCACCGGTCCAGTCATAGCATTCTACCCGGAAGACAGCACCCGGTTTAACGGAGACAACCGGTGGGATGTCAGGATGCCATCGGTTATGCATCGGGATCGTCTGCTCTTCAGGAGGTTTGGTCAGGTCGATGGAGATCAGGGGCTTGGACACATGGGTTGCCGGCACCTCTGCGGCCTCAGCCACTCCTTCTCCTGGTTTTATGATCTTGGACCCAAGGGTCAACGCAGAGGCCGCGCTCACCCCCGTTAACTTCAGAAAATCTCTTCGCGCGAATTCATGATCCATAAACGCTTCCCTCCTTTACCAAACTATACCAATTTGCTTTTAAATTTTCTCTTAGAGAAACCAGAGTTCTTTAAGAAACCGGGTTTCCCATTTTGATGCTTGAGACAAACTGGTACCAAAAGTCCTTAGGAGCTATAACCGCACCGACAGTACAGCCCCCCTACGAGGGGGTTATCCTCCAAGGACAAAATCTTTGTAACTGTTCACCCTCCCCCGGCCTCTCTCTCCCAGCGGGGGAGAGGGGAGGAGGTCAGAGGTTAGAATCTCTCCCCTTCGTTCCCCCTCCCCTGAAGCCTCAGGAAAGGAGTGAGGAGGGAGGGCTTGAAGAGTTACAAATCTTTTTGGGCTGAGATAGGTCCCGCTGCTAGGATCAGGTTCCAGATCCAGGAAGTTAGACGTTGGTCGCTACAAAGAGTATTTTTTGTATAAATGATCGGGCTAGAGCGCTATCACTTCTAAAGAATAAATGTACTAAATCATGGTATTTGGTCTTTGTCAATAAAAATTTAGTACAGTATAGAAAATTGATAGGTAGGGGCGCAAGGCTTTGCGCCCCTATTCCTCCCCAACGGGGGTTGCCAATCTTCTAACCCGCTAGGATTCCAATACCTAGTAGCCATCCCGTAACCAAATGGATCATTTAAGAGTCGGTATAGCGGCGTCCGTTTTAACCGGAACTTGAACGTTCTCAACCGAAGAACTGGGTTTGCCTTTGCGGAGAATCGGAAAAGGGATAGTTACCGGCGAGGGTCGTCCCCTTAAGGGACCTGAACGACGGGACTTTCCAGCGCAGCTTTTGCAGATGGGTGATCAGGGTAGGGTGATGGATCAGGGTGTGCCTGAACGACGGGACTTTCCAGCGCAGCTTTTGCAGCTTCTGAGGCCAGGCCTTTCGCCCTTTAGGTTAGACGTCTAGGACCATCTGCTCTCTGGCCGCGATAATTTCCACCCCTAGATCCTTTTCGCTGGTCTCCCGCAATATTTGCTCGATCCCTTCATCGGTTCGATGGGGGTCGTGATGAAAAAATACCAGCCTCTTTACGTGGGCATCTCGGGCAACTTGAAGGATCGCAGATACGGAAGAATGACCCCAGTCGCGTTTGTGGGGATATTCTTCATCTCGGTATTGGCAGTCATAGATCAAGAGATCCGCGCCCTGTATATAGTCGATTACCGAGGTGATGTAGGGGTCCAGGACCAGGCCCTGGCTGATATCTCCTTCCCAGGGCAACTCGTTATCCGTCGCATAAATCAGCGTAGAGTTCCCTTCCACAATTTTATAAGATAAAACGCCTCCGGGATGTCTCAGCTTTTTGGTGGAGATCGTAAGGCTGTTTAGCTGAAAACTTTCTTCCCGAAGCCCTATGAACTCCAATTTAGAGGGGAGTTGCGTGATATGCACCGGAAAGTAAGAGTTTGCCATCTGGCGGGCAAAAATTGAACGAAGGGAAGAATCTTTATTTTTCGGCCCGAAAATCGTGATCGAAGTGGTCTCAAAGAAAATCGGATCGAAAAAAGGAAACCCTTGAATGTGGTCCCAATGGGTGTGGCTGATCAAGAGATTGGCCTGATAATTGACCAGCTTTTCCTTAGCAAGATGGCGTCCGAGCTGGAATAATCCCGTTCCCGCATCTAGAATGAGGGTTTCCCCCTGCTGAGTTATAACTTCCGAGCAAGACGTGTTGCCGCCGTATTTGACCGTGCTCGGACCAGGCGTCGGAATAGATCCTCGAACCCCCCAAAACCTTAATTTCATAAATGTCTCTAGCTCAAGTTTTCCATTCAACGTACTTTACTTAAGCATAGCTAATATTGGCGCTCGCAGAACCGGAAACCTAAAGCTCCTTAACGTAACCTGTGTTGCTGAGAATCTCTCATCCCTTCGACTCCTCTTTTAGCAAAGAGTTCTCAGTTTGTCAAGCCTATTAACATAATTTCAATACCTCAGGACCGTCAGACCTTTTTCGAAGTGCGTCGGATTCACTCCCTAGAGTGACGATTTCCCTTGACAAGTACCTATCCGCTTACTAAAATTACGAAACCGTGCACGAAACCGTACAGAGGAATATTATAAGATAGACATCTTGTTTGAAGCAGAGGTTAAAATGTCCGACAATAAATTTTTTTACTCCTCTTCTAATGTAACCTTCCCCTTTCAGAAAAGGGCTCAATCCGTTTCTCAAAGTCCTGACAGTTTTGACGAGGCCTTGAGGGTAGACGTAGAGCTTGTGGAGATCGGTCCTGACCCAGACCGGACCCTAAAACTGCTTAGTAAAATCAAGGGTTTGGCCTTAAATCCGGACCAAATCTTACAAAATTATCCCTGCGTTATCGCCAGGGGTATTTCCAGGCCCCTGGCCAGAAAGCTAAAAAAATACCTGGCAGCTACAGGGGCCAGGGCTGAGCTCCGTAAACATGAAAAAAAGCCCCCTTCCATCTCTCCGACCAAGTATTCTCCGGGCTCAAAACTCCCCGCTGCGGAGGCAAACTCCTCCGGAGGTCTCCTTAAAGTGACCTTCCAGCAGACTCTGGGAAACCTGGCAGAGGCCTTAGAGAGCGATGACTGGAGAATCCGGCACAAAGCCATCGTAGCTTTAGGAGAAGTAGGTTCTGAGAAGGTCCTTAAGTACCTTGTCCAGGCCTTAAAAGATGGGATCTGGCACATCCGTTATAGCGCCGTTAGCTCCCTGGGGAAACTCAAATCTGAAAAAACGGTTAAGATTTTAGTGGGCTGTCTGGGAGATGACGTCTGGCAGGTTCGCTGTTGTGCTGCAGAAGCCCTGGGGAGAACAAGATCTGAAAAAGCCCTGAAGCCCCTGGTGAGGGCTTTAAGGGACGGCAATTGGTGTGTTCGAAGTAAAGCTGCGGAAGCCCTGGGCATGATAAATTCTGAGAGAAGCGTGGACGAGTTGATAGCGTGCTTAAATGACCGGGTCTGGCAAGTCCGCTGTAGCGCAGCCGAAGCTCTGGGTAAGATTAAATCGGAACGGGCCCTCAAGGCGCTGATCCGGTCCTTACAAGATGATAACTGGAACGTACGAAGTAAGGTGGCGGGGGCTCTGGGAGAGATGGGATCTACGGAAGCTCTCGAAGCCCTGGTTGGCGCCCTCGGGGATGAAAATTGGATGGTTCACTGGAAAGTCGCTTATGTGCTGGGGAAAATAAGCAGTCCAGATATTATTCTTACCCTGAACCAGCTCCTCCTCAAGCACTCTCACCCTTTCCTCCAGGAAATGATACGGCGAACCCTCCAAACGTTGAACCTGAGGGTAGAACCGGGTTCTCATCCGGATATAAAACTGGACTACCGGACCTTTTATCCTTTTGAGGTCATGCTCTTAATACCGGCCGGAGAATTTATCATGGGCGATGACCATGGAATTGAGGATGAATCTCCGGGCAGGTGGGTTTATCTGAAGGTCTTTTATATAGATAAGTATCCGGTGACCAATTTACAATACAGGCGGTTTAAGCCTTCCCATAATTATCCTGCAGGGATGGATCTTCATCCGGTGGTCAATGTAAATTGGGAAGAGGCGAAAGCCTATGCCGAATGGGCTCGTAAGCGATTGCCCACGGAGGAGGAATGGGAAAAAGCCGCGCGGGGCATCGATGGACGCCGGTACCCTTGGGGAAATAAATTTGATAGAAACCTGTGCAATGCGGAAGAATCCGGAATTTACCGAACAACTCCTGTTCATAAATATCCCCAGGGGAGAAGCGTCTATGGCGTCTACGATATGGCAGGAAATGTTTTAGAGTGGACGGCCAGCCAATACCAGCCTTATCCGGGAAGCTCTTACAGTACGGTAGATTTTGAAGAAGGGTTTAAGGTATTGAGAGGAGGCTCGTGGCTGCAAGAGGGCCTCACCCATGCCCGTTGTGCTCGCAGATTTTATGCTCCCCCTTCCAATCGAAGTAACTTTATTGGGTTTCGGTGCGTCAAAGATATAGACTAGGGAGGAAGCTTTGGATTTTAGATGTCCTATCTGTAAACGAGAAATAAGCCGGAAGTCTCAGATAGCGCTACTGAAGTCGGAACGATGGCTCACTCGAGTCATTAACAAAGATCATCCGTCCTGGATTGAAGAAAAAGGAATTTGTCCCAGGTGCTTCGAGTTTTATAAATCCCGTTTTGAACCCTGGGTTACGCAGAGCCATCAGCGTTATTAGGCCGTTTCGATGGGAGCGGACATTTTATTAAAAATCCTTGCCCAATCCGTAGATCGGGCAAAAATGGCCTTATCTTCCCGAAAACGCAGTTCTGTTCGTCACCGGCCTTATACTACCGATTATTCCCCTCTGACCCGGCCAGAGTACCTAGATCATCCCGAGCTGTTTTATCGCAAACCGGACCCTGTAAAGGAGGTAAAGGTGGTCCGGACGGAACGGGTAAAAGGCTTCCACCATTCCTACCTCACATTTCCTAGCCCCCAACAGACCCCCTATCCTGAAAATAATACGGCTTACGGAGTTTACACGACGGCTGAAGCATCAGGCCCTGCCGAGTGGGCGCTGGTCGTTCTTCACGGATGGGGCCGGGAACATTTTAAAATAGAAAAGAAGATGTGCCTGACCCTGGCCGCCCAGGGTATCTCTTCCCTCCTGCTTACTTTACCTTTCCATCAGCAGCGAGCCCCTGCCGGGAGCTGGAGCGGAGAATATATGGTCAGCGGAGACGTCGTTCGCACGGCGGAATCTTTCCAGCAAACGATCGCCGAGGTGCAGGCGATGATTCCCTGGCTAAGGCAAAGGTCTCGGCGGGTCGGTATCTTTGGGATGAGTTTAGGGGGCATTCTCGCGCACCTGGCTATGACCGTAGAGCCCTTTGATGCCGGGATCACCCTGTTGGCCGGGGGTAATAGCACAAATATTGTTTGGGAAGGTCGAATGACCCGGTACGTCCGAGAGGATATTCAGCGCGCCGGAATCACCCGGGAACAGTTGGAGCAGATCTGGCTGGCCACCACCCCCACGAATCTGGCACCCTGGAATCTGGTCAAACGTCTCCTCATGATCAATGGCCGGTTCGATGAGGTTGTCCCCGTTAAGTACACCCTGGAGCTCTGGGAAGCCCTGGGAAAGCCCCCCTTGAAATGGTACCCCTGTGCCCACTACACGGCGTACTTCTTCTTAAGATGGATTCTCCGGGATATCGTGGAGTTTCTTAAAAAGTAATCATCCGACCTACGAAGGTCCTAAGACCCCAAGGCTAAGTCTAACCTTTTGGCCCGTAACAGGGTATTCCTCACACCAATCCCACGGAGGCTAAAGCCTGGGAACGAGGCGCGAACTAAAAGGTTAGGCTCTTAGCTTAGATAGTTACCTCGAAAACAACTATTCCCTTGACACTCAGAAATTGGATAAGCTAGTTTAATTAGCAAGGATTTCCAGAATTCATTCTGACAGGTTCGTGAAAAAGGAGAGTTTACCATGCCTAAAGATAAAGATGCTTTGAGGGAGGAACCTCCTGTGCAGGGAAAGACTCTATCAAAGTCCGAAGCTGAAAAGGTAGAAGCACTTAAAAAACAAATAACCGAGGAGCTCGTGAAAATAACGGATATCGACGAGGGGAAACTATCTGAATACGTAAATTCTTTGGAAGGCCTACAGGACACGGCGCTCGCGAAGCTGGTAAGTCAACTGACGGCGGAGCTGGAAGATAAGGCTCTACCTTTTTTAAGCATCCTGGGACAAAATCCGGACGCCAGGTTGTCTTTGGGGGCGATAGAATATCTAGGTTCCGTTCAATCCCAAAAGTCCGTGGATATCCTTACTCAGATTGCGGAGGGTCACCCTGATAAAAAGGCCCGAAAATCTGCTCGCAAAAGCCTCTTTCGACTTCAATCGGCGGGATTAGCCGTCAAAAAAACCCCGGACCCAGAGCTCACCAAAAGCCGGGAGCGAAAGGCCAGGCACAAGCCTTACCAGGCTATTATGAGTAACGTGGACGGGACCGGCTCGCAACTGGTGGTCCTGGCCAGGGAGATGTTTGCAGGGGATCTTCATACCTTACAAGCTATCGTCCAGGATGCCGAGGGGATCAAGGAATGTCACGCCATGCGAGGGCTGACCAGGAAGAGCTTCGCCCGGTTTATCGAAACCATGCAAGAGAGGGTTCGCAAGGAGAGCCCTTCAGAGATGCTTTTGGTAAAAATAGATTATAACTATGGGATTCGCCTTTTGAGGGAGGCCGAAAAACTCAATGAGGCCCTCGGTACCCCGGTGCCTGACGCTTACCTCTCGGTTAAGGAGACGTTTTTGGAGTCGGCAGACCCGACGGTTCCAAACCCCATCTATCGAGAATTCGATGCGGAAAAAATTAAGACCCAACCTCATCTTTTGAATAGCTCCTGGGAGCTTGTAACTCATCCCCTCCTGGGGAGTTGGCTTTTCGATCCTGAGGAAATCAAAAAATATGCGGAGGCATTGGAAAAGCAACAGGAAACGGTTCTGGAGCTGAGTCCGCAATTTCTAAAAGAGCAGGAGGATGCGATCTTTCATCAAGCCCTTTCAGAGCTGTTTGATGAGAACCGCAGGGTGCTCTATAAAGGACGGTTAGAAAAAACGGCCTATATTCTCTTTCTACAAGGAGAGCTCGAAAATGCCAAGAGGGCTTTAGCTGCCGCTCTGGCGCTCGATCCGCAAAGTGGACTTCCCGTTAAGAATCATCCTTTGATCGTTGAGCTCGTGCGCAGGAACATAACTTTTCTTAAGGAATCTCAAGCCGGTGAACTCACGGAAGAGGTCGTAGAGAAGTATTATGAGCAGAGGGCCGCGGCGCAAAAATCTTTAATTGTCACGGATCTTCAAGGGGTCGCACCAAAGCCCTTAATTATAACCGACCCCCGCGCTCGTTAACTGTGCATCGAGAAATCCTCTTCTTAGTCATGGGAGTTTGTGCCTCGCTTGCCTATAGTCGGGGTCTCTCCATGCCCCGGACAAGCTCCTGAGTTTGAGCGGAAAAAGATTGGATTATGAAGGAAATTAAGGTCGGATTAATCGGTTTAGGGACTGTGGGTTCTGGGGTGGTTAAAGTCTTAGAAAGAAATCGTAACCTGATTACCTCTCGCCTTGGCGCCCGAATTAAGTTAAGCAAAATCGCGGTTCGAAATATTTCGGCGCCTCGGAAGGTCGACGTCGATGCCTCCCTTTTAACTTCGAAGGTGCGGGATATTCTGGAAGATCCGGAGATAAAAATTGTAATCGAAGTGATGGGCGGGTATGAGCCTGCTAAAAGCTTTATCATCTCTGCTATAAAAGCGGGCAAGCATATCGTGACGGCCAACAAAGCCGTACTTGCGGAAAGCGGCGGAGAGATCTTCCGAATGGCTGAAGAGATGGGCGTTGATATCGGGTTTGAGGCCAGCGTAGGGGGAGGAATCCCCATTATACGTTCTATCCGGGAGGGTTTCGTAGCCAACCACATTGAAGAAATTTTCGGGATTATTAATGGCACGGCGAACTATATCCTCACGGAAATGACAGAAAAAACGGAAGACTTTCACGTCGTCTTACGGAAAGCTCAAGAGCTGGGTTTAGCTGAGGCGGACCCCTCCTTGGATATCGATGGTATCGATGCGGCCAGCAAGATAGCGATTTTAACTTATCTGGCCTTCGGGGTAGAAGTTAAACTCGATCAGATCTATACGGAGGGAATCTCCCATATAACTCCCATGGATATCGAATATGCCGGTAACTTTAATTATAAGATCAAGCTGTTAGCGATAGCGAAAAAGATCCAGGGAGCTCTGGAAGTGCGGGTTCACCCTACGATGCTCGCTTACGATAATCCCCTGGCTAAAGTAGAAGGGGCTTTTAATGCTATTTATGTGAAAGGCGATGCCGTAGGCCCTTGCCTGCTTTATGGGAAGGGGGCCGGGATGATGCCGACCGCCAGTGCCGTGGTGGGAGATGTTATAGAAATTAGCCGAAATATTCTAAAGGGCAGCCATAATCCGGTTCCCCTCTGGATAAAACCTTTAGGGGGAGGGGGGCAGGACTATGCTCCCTTGCATCTTAAAGAACCTGACGAATTTTCATCTCGGTATTATCTGCGGTTTACCGTGGTAGATCGCCCCGGGGTCCTTTCCAAAATTTCTGGCATCCTGGGGAACTATAATATCAGTATTTCATCCCTCATTCAAAAAGAGCGGCACCCCGTAGACAGCGTGCCGGTCGTTATATTAACCCATACCGCTTTTGAGCGAGATGTTAAAAAGGCCATATCCGAGATAGATATCCTGCCGATAGTTAAAGGAAAGACGGTTCTGATTCGCGTAGAGGACGGAGAGGAAGTGGAGGCCAGAGATTAGGGGTTAGAGACCAGGGACTAGGGGTTAGGGGCTTAGGATTGGTTTTTCAAACCTCAAGTCCCTGGTCTCTAACCCCTAACTCCTGACCCCTAACCCCTAACCCCTCATCTCAATCCCATGACCTGGAGAGGCATCATCCATCGATATAGGGAATTTCTGCCGGTTACGGAGAAAACCCCCGTTGTGACCCTTTATGAGGGAAATACTCCGCTCATTCGGGCGGAGAATCTCCGGGAGGTTTTTTCCCCGGGGGTGGAGGTTTATTTGAAATGCGAGGGCTTTAATCCCACGGGATCTTTTAAAGATCGAGGCATGACCCTGGCCATTAGCAAGGCTAAGGAAGAAGGGGCTCGCGCCGTTATCTGTGCTTCGACCGGTAATACGTCCGCCTCTGCCGCGGCCTATGCCGCCCGCGCGGAAATTCCTGCCTACGTGCTTATTCCCAAGGGAGCCATTGCCCTGGGT
>Ga0073934_10003638_pt1 | contig 27821 bp, 30 predicted proteins | sample LarsenN4metaG_FD_76834 | JGI IMG/M metagenome (GOLD analysis project Ga0073934, IMG submission 76834) | Hot spring sediment bacterial and archeal communities from British Columbia, Canada, to study Microbial Dark Matter (Phase II) - Larsen... ... | reverse complement strand
CAGGGCACCGAACACGTTCTCCCAGGTCACCGTATGGCGCGTGTTGGCCCGCAGCGCCGCTACGGGGAAGCACGTCACGATGCCGGCCAAGGCCGCCAGCGGCGATGAGTAGCCGGAATACATGACGGCGAGGATCGCGAGCACCGGCAGGAACAGGTGGCCCTTCTCGCCGAGTACGCGGGACAGGACCGGTAGCTCCGAACGCGGGACGCCACGAAGGCCATCTCGCTTCGCTTCGAAATGCACGGCGGCGAAGCAGGCGACATAATACAAGACCGCCGGGATCAGGGCCCAGATCACCACTTGTCCGTATCCGACGCCGATGAACTCGGCCATGACGAAGGCGGCGGCTCCCATGATCGGCGGCATGATCTGGCCGCCGGTCGAAGCCGTCGCCTCGACGGCGGCGGCGAAATGCGGCTTGAAGCCGGTTCGCTTCATCAGCGGAATGGAGATCGGACCGTCGACCATCACATTGGCGACGGCCGATCCGGAAATCGTTCCGAACAAGGATGACGACACGACGGCGACTTTGCCGGGTCCGCCGGCCGTGTGTCCGGTCAGGCTCATCGCGAAATCCATGAAGAGCTGGCCGGTGCCGGTGCGCTCCATGAACGAGCCGAAAATGACGAACAGCATCACATAGGCTGCGGAGACGGCGAGCGGCTGCCCGAAGATGCCCTCGGTCGACATGTAGAGCTGATCGATGACGCGCATCGGCTCGACCTTCGCGACCAACAGGCCATAGATGAGGAAGCAGATCGCGGTGATCGGGAGCGCGAGGCCCATCAGGCGGCGCGTCGCTTCGAGAATCAGCAGGACAAGCAGACCGCCCGACACCATGTCGAGCGGGTGGAGATCGTCCACGTAGAGAATGCGATTGATGAGATAGTCGTAATTCCAGAATACGTAGCCGATCGTGAACAGCGAGGCGGCGACGAGGAGATAATCGAAGAGGCCGGCGGAACCGGCGCGGGCGATCGCGGCTTCGCGCTCGTCCGGCAGCATCGCGGCCAGGCTCTCTTCGTCGAGCGACGAGCGGCGGAAAATCAGGAAGGTGAGAACGATCGCGAAGGCGAGGTGTGCGCCGCGAAAGAAAAGGTCGGTCGGTGGGCCGACGAAGATCTCGCGCAGCTTTGGCGTGATCCAGTCCATCGGCGGGACGGCGACATAGAGATGGTAGAGCGCCATCGCGACGCCCACGGCAGCTACGATCGCCTTGCCGATCCGTTCGCGTGCGAGAATGTCGGCCGTTGCCATGGGATCGCCCTTGCACTGCGCGGGGAGGCGGAAAAGACGAAGGGCGGTTCAGGACCGCCCTTCTGCAAGCTGGGTTGCTGGCATCACTTCACGGTGATGCCCTGTTCCTTGTACCATTTGGCAGCACCCGGATGGAAGGGCACGCCGATTTCTTGTGACATGACCTGAGGCGTGAGCTTCGCCATGTCTTTGTAGAGCGCGCTCATCTGATCCTTCGCGGGCATCAGCGACGCGGTCAACTTGTAAACCGTCTCTTCCGGAAGGTTGCAGGCCGCGATGACGTGCGTGAAATAGCCGATCGTCTGAACGTCCGTGTCCTGCTTGGCGTAGGTTCCCTTCGGGATCGTCACCAGCTTGTAGGCCGGATTGATCTTGCGCATCGGTTCGTAGATCGACGTGAGGTCGAGCAGCTTGATGTCGCGTGCGGATGCGAGATCCATCACCGAGCTCGCCGGAATGCCCGTGCCGAGTGTGAACATCTGGGCCCGGTTGTCCTTCATCTGCTCGACGCTGTCGGTATAGCTGTTGGTAAAGCTTGCCTTTACGTCTTTGTACTCCATGCCGGCCACGCGCAGCGTGTGACGCGCGATCAGTTCGCCGGTATTGCCGCGGACCTGGGTGGCAAAGCCTTTGCCTTTGACGTCCTCGATCTTGCCGATGCCGCTGTCTGCCAGCACGACGACCTGGAAATACTGCGGATAGAGAGTCGCGACGTTGCAGACCTTGGTGTGCGGCTTGTCGAGTGGCGCTTCGCCCGTTCCGGCGACGGCGTCGGCCGTCGAGATGGTGTTGCCGAACCCGATCTCGGCCTTGCCTTCCTCGATGGCGCGCACGTTCGCGATGCCGGCGCCCGGAAGCGTCGAGACCTTCGCGCCGGGGATCGCCTTCTCAATGAGGTCCTTCAGCTGACCGCCGAGCGGCACCCACACGCCACCCTGAGGACCCGTCATGATGCGGATGTCATTGGCGGACGCCGGACCGGCAGCGAAGGTGGTCGCCACGGCGACGGCCACAGTGGAAAACAGCGATTTCATTGATAGCCCTTTCTCGATGGTCTCAACCCTCGGTGGGACCCGCAAAAGCGGGGCTCGGGACGATGGCTGTGACGGTGGCGTTCCTCGTCTGCCTGGGCTGGCGCCCGGCAGTTCTTTTCTTGGTGACGAGCCCGACCTTTTTCGAACGTCGCGCCCCTGTCAAGCGGCAGGCCGCCATGGTTGACGCGCCTCCGCCTTCAATCGAGTGTCACGGCGCGAGGATAACTGGGTCGTCATCGCAGCCTGAGGAGGTCACTATGCGGGGGATAGAGCCGCGCTCCGTCGCGTTCGAGGAAAGCGAGAACGCCGGCAGCAACACGAGCGCGAACGCGACGCTTGGCGATGTCATCGCCGAACGCCTGTCGCGCCGTGACCTGATGCGCGGGGTGCTCGCCGTGACCGCCATCGGAGCCAGCATTTCGCCCCTCGCCCTCGCTCGCGCACAAGGCGGTGCGGGCTCGTCGACTCCGAGTTTCAACTTCAATGAACTCTCAGCCGGTTCCGACGCGCGTCACCATGTGGCCGAGGGCTACGATGCCGACGTCCTCATCCGGTGGGGAGACAAGGTGCTGGCCGATGCGCCGGCCTTCGATCCGCGTGGCCAGACCGCCGAGGCTCAATCCCGGCAGTTCGGATACAATAACGACTACCTCGGATTCATCCCCCTCGACGGTCGCAGCGATCACGGCCTGCTGGTCGTCAATCACGAGTACACCAACGAGGAGCTGATGTTCCCCGCGCTCGGCCGGCAGGATGGCCGGGCGAAGTTCGCGGGCATGACCGCGGCGCTGGTCGGCGTCGAGATGATGGCGCACGGTGGATCGGTGCTCGAAATCAAACGGACGAACGGCAAGTGGGCCGTCGTCGAGGGCTCGAAGTACGCCCGGCGAATCACAGCCGACACAGAGATGCGGATTTCCGGTCCGGCGGCGGGGCATCCGCGCATGCGGACCAACGCCGATCCGACGGGGACCAAGGTCCGCGGCATGCTCAACAACTGCGCCGGTGCCACCACGCCCTGGGGTACTTGGCTCACCTGCGAAGAGAACATCAACGGCTACTTCTGGAACAAGCCGGCGGCGGACGGTCTCCCGGACGCGAAGGCACTCAAGCGGTATGGGATCCCGGGCGAGTGGTACAACTGGGGCCAGTACCACGACCGTTTCGACGTGGCGAAAGAGCCGAACGAACCGAACCGTTTCGGCTGGGTGGTCGAAATCGATCCGATGGACCCAAATTCGGTGCCGGTGAAGCGGACCGCGCTCGGCCGCTTCAAGCATGAAGGGGCCGGCAACATCATCAACGCGGATGGCCGTTTCGTCGTCTACCAGGGCGACGACGAGCGTTTCGACTACGTCTACAAATTCGTGACCGAGGGCCGGGTCGATCGAACGAACCGCGCCGCCAATCGCGATCTCCTGGATCGCGGCACGCTCTACGTCGCGCGCTTCGATGCGAACGGCACCGGGACGTGGCTTCCGCTTGTCCACGGGCAAGGTCCGCTGACCGAAGCGAACGGCTTCCGCGATCAGGGCGACGTCGTCATCCACGCCCGGCTGGCGGCCGATGTCCTCGGCGCCACCAAGATGGATCGTCCGGAGGACGTCGAGGCCAACCCGAAGACCAACAAAGTCTACGTCATGCTGACCAACAACAGCCGGCGGAAGGCGGATCAGGTCGACGCCGCCAATCCGCGTTCAGACAACCGCTTCGGCCACATCATCGAGATCACGCCCGATGGCGCCGATCACGCCGCCGCGACATTCCGCTGGGAGATCCTCGTGCGCTGTGGCGATCCCTCGATCGCGGCCGTCGGCGCGACGTTCAACGCGGCGACGACGAAGGATGGCTGGTTCGGCATGCCGGACAACTGCGCCATCGACGCCCTCGGCCGATTGTGGATCGCTACCGATGGAAACTCGGCGACGAAGACGGGCCGCACAGACGGAGTGTGGGCCATGGAGACCGAGGGGCCTGCTCGCGGGACCTCGAAGCTCTTCTTCCGGTGTCCGAGCGGCGCCGAGCTCTGCGGTCCGGAACTGACGCCGGACCTCGAGACATTCTTCGTCGCCGTGCAGCATCCCGGTGAGGCCGACGAGGAGGATCTCAACGCAACCCCGGCGACGTTCGAAACACCTTCGACGCGCTGGCCAGATTTTGCCGAAGGGATGCCGCCACGGCCGTCCATCGTCGCCATCACGCGGCGCGGCGGCGGCAAGATCGGCGCTTGAGCCGACCTCAGCGGACGAGAATGCGGCCGACGACGGTGAGACTGTCGTCGGCTTTTCGTTCCAGGACGACGATTTCGCCGGAGGCAGGATTCAATCCGGTGAGCCCCGTCACGACCACTTGGTGAGTGACCAGCAGCACAGTCTCATCTCGTGGCAGAGCTTTGATGTCGCGACGCAGCTGCTCGATCTGCTGGGGGCCGCGTTGGCTCTCTCCGAAGAACGAGTTGAGCGAGGGCAGGACGGTCGGTTCCGTGCCGGTGATGAGGCGACCCGTTTCGAGGCATCGGCACCAAGCACTCGACAGGACGCGCTCGAAGGTCACGCCGAACTTGCGCGCCTGTTCGCCGATCCGTTGCGCCTGTGCCCGTCCGTTGGCGTCGAGATTGCGCTGGGTGGCACAGTTCGCGAGATCGAGCCCCGGCGGATCCCCTACGCCCGGTGCCTCGGCATGGCGCATGAGCACAATGTGTCCTGGACGTTCGATCGCGCGCCATGTGGCTTCCGTGGCTCCGGCAGCCGGCGGGACGACCAGAGACACCAACAGAGCGCCGAGTGCCAATACCCAGCCCATCAGCCGCAGTGCCATCGCCATATCCGCTCCGCTCCCGATCGACGCTACGGAGGGAACGCCAACCACATCGCGGCGGATCAGGCCTGCGTCAGTTGTGATCCTCGGGCAGGCGCGGGAGCGGGTAAAACTCGATGCCTTCTTCTTTAAGCTGCTTCACGTCGTCGGGTGTCGCTTCGCCGTAGATGCCGCGCGCGGGAGCCTCTTCGTGGTGGATCTTGCGTGCTTCGTCCGCGAACTGCGGTCCCACGTATTCGGCGTTGCGCTCGACCTCGGTCCGCAGTTTCCGCAGCAAGCTGATCATTTGCTTGCGGGTCTCGTCGGCAGGTCCGGGTTCCGGGGCGGCGGCGACCGGCACCATCTCGCGCTTCCCGCGCGTCGCGACGCTCGGCGCCATCAGCGCCTTCTCGACTTTCTTCGAGCCGCAGACTGCGCACAGAACCTTGCCGCCCTTCGACTGCTCGTCGAAGGCGGTGCTGGATTTGAACCAGGCTTCGAATTCGTGTCCCTTCTTGCAGCGAAGGGCGTAGCGGATCATGTCACGTCCCCCTAGCCGTTCGTTGCGTCGACGCCGAACACCTCGACCGGCCGGTCGTGTTCGAGAGATGGGATGCGCCGACGCGCTTCCAAGACTGCCCCCCAGTCAACATCGGCGACGATGACCGAAGGGTGAACGCCGTCGGCTTCTGCGATTACGTCTCCCCAGGGCGAAACGATCAGGCTGTGGCCGTAGGTTTTGCGTCCGCTTTCGTGCTCGCCGGCCTGCGCGGCGGCGAGAACCCAGCAGCCCGTTTCGATCGCGCGGGCGCGCATGAGCACGTGCCAGTGCGCCGTACCGGTCGGCACCGTGAAGGCTGACGGAATGGCTAGCATTTCCGCGCCGGCATGGGCGAGCGCCCGGTAGATATAGGGGAAGCGGAGGTCGTAGCAGATGGTGATGCCGAGCTGCCCCCAGGGCAGCGTCACGACGGGCGCGCGGTCGCCGGGCGCGTAGTTCTTGCTCTCGCGATAAACCTCGCCCGCGGGGAGCGTGACGTCGAACATATGGATCTTGTCGTAGCGCGCAGCGATACGGCCCTGCGGGTCGAACAGGTATGCGCGATTGGCCAGCTTGTCGGCGGAGAGCTTCACCGCCATCGAGCCGATGTGCAGCCAGATGCCGAGGTCGCGGGCCAGCGCCGAGAAGCGCTCCAGCGCCGCGTTTCCTGATTCCGGCTCGATCGCTGCGAACAGCCGCTCGCGGTCCGGTTCGAGCAGCGTCGTCACTTCCGGCGTCTGCACATAGACGGCGCCACGACCGGCGGCGTCACGGACGAGGTCGGCCGCGGCCGTCACGTTGCGGCCGACGTCGCGACCGGCGCAGACTTGAACGAGGCCGACACGTGTCGGCGGGCGAGTCGGGTCCGTCATCGTCATGCCGCCAGCAGCGGATCGAGTTCGCCCTGGCTGTCGAGGGCGTAAAGGTCATCGCAGCCGCCGACGTGCCGATCGCCGATCCAGATCTGCGGGACCGTGTGGCGGCCAGCCTTCGCCGTCATCTCGTCTCTGAGCGCGGGATCGCGCGAGACGTCGATCTCGTGGAACGCCACGCCCTTGCTGGTCAGCAGGCGCTTCGCCATGTGGCAATAGGGGCAGAGCGGCGTCGTATAAATCGTGACCTTGGGCATCGTTCTCGGGTCCAAAAAGGCCGGGGACTATGGCGCTTCGGACGGGGCTGCCGCAAGATGTCACGACGCCGCCGCGGGCGCTCGCTCGCCGAACGCCAACCCCACGATCTGGTTGCCCGACCATGAAGAACACCGACTTGGAGCGGATGGAACTCGTCGCCCGGCTCGCCTTGCCGACCGGCTTCGCAAGTGCCGTGCAGCCCATTACAGCGCAGACGGCGATCACGACGGACGCCCAGGCGTTGGTCGCCGGGGAGATCAGGCTGGATGCGCCGGACGGCCCCATCCCGGCCTACCGGGCGATGTCGGAGGGCGCCAAGTCGCCGCCGGTCGTCCTCGTCGTGCAGGAGATTTTCGGCGTCCACGAGCACATCAAGGACGTCTGCCGGCGCCTCGCGAAGCTCGGCTATCTCGCCATCGCGCCCGAGCTTTACGCACGGCAGGGCGACGTTTCGAAGCTCTCGTCGATCGACGAGATCCGCGGCGTCGTCGCCAAAGTCCCGGACCGTCAGGTGATGGCGGACCTCGACGCTGCTGTTGCCTCGGCAAAGGCGGCGGGCGGAGACACGGCCCGGCTCGGCATCACCGGCTTTTGCTGGGGCGGGCGCATCGTCTGGCTGTACGCGGCGCACAACCCGGGCTTGAAAGCCGGGGTCGCCTGGTACGGGCGCCTCGTCGGTGACGCGTCGGACCTCACACCCCGCCATCCGGTCGACGTCGCAGCGGACCTCAAGGCTCCCGTTCTCGGCCTCTATGGCGAGGCGGATGCGGGTATTCCGGTCGAGACGGTGACGCGCATGGAAACGGCTGTGCGGGCGGCCGGCAAGGCGGTGGAGTTAATCGTTTATCCGGGGGCGCCGCACGCCTTCTACGCCGACTATCGCCCGAGCTACCGTTCAGAGCCGGCGCGCGACGGCTGGGAACGCTTGCGCCAGTGGTTCAACATCCACGGCGTCGCCTGAGGCCCGCGTGTCGCTCCGGGCGCTCCGCACTCTCCTCGCCATATCGGAGCGCGGCTCGTTCGCGGCGGCGGCGAAGGCGTGCCATCTGACGGAATCCGCCGTTTCGATGCAGATGAAGGCGCTCGAAGCCGAACTCGGCGTGACCCTATTCGACCGGTCGGTGCGGCCTCCTGTTCTGACCAAAGCTGCGCTCGACCTGATCGGCGACGCAGAGGCGGCGCTCGTCGCTTACGAGCGCCTGATGTCGAAGGTGCGTGACGAACCGGAGGTGGCCGGCACTCTGCGGCTCGGTTCGGTGCCGAGCATGATGTCCGGGTTGTTGCCGCGAGCGCTCGCGGACCTCGCGCGTCGGCGGCCGGGTGTGCATGTCGCCGTGACGATGGGACTGTCGGCCGATCTCGTCGATCGGGTCGCCGCCGGTAACCTCGACGCCGCCGTGGTCAGTGAACTGCGGCGCACGCCGCGCGGCCTCGTCTGGCGGCCGGTTCTCGAAGAGCCGCTCGTGCTGGCGGCTCCGCTCGATGCGCCGAACGAAAGCGCGGCCGAACTACTGACGCGCTACCCGTTCATCCGCTACACCCGTCAGGCGTGGGTCGGAGCTCTGATCGACGACCTGTTGAAGCGGCGGCGTCTTGCCGTTCGAGAGGCGATGACACTCGACACCTTGGAAGCCGTGACGGCGATGGTGCACCACGGTCTCGGCGTCTCGATCATTCCGGCGCGTACGGCGACGGGTGGTCAGGCGGCCCCCGTCCGGTACGTTCCATTGCCGGGGCCGCCGGTGAAGCGGGTGGTCGGACTGCTCTACCGATCCGACGGGGCGGCCGAGCGGCTCGCCGTGCTGCTCCTCGACGATCTCGAGCGGGTCGTGGGCGAAAGCGTGCCGGCTGCGCCGCCCGTGCGCCGCCGTCCGCCGCGGCGCGGCAAGCGCTGATCTTCAAGATTTCTGAAGATAGGGTTCAGGCTTATTCGCTTTCTCTGATGTCCTGCGCTTGCTAGGGTTTTCACAAGGAGAACCGCCATGGCCCCGCACCATCCCGTCCTCGATCCCGAGAAGCGGCCGCTGACCGATGCTGCCTTCGCGCGGGAGGAGGTCCGGCTCGCCAATCGCAACTCCGGCATCCTGCTCGAAACCCTCCGGCACGACGTGACGCCGACGGGTCTTCACTACCTCCTCAACCACTTCGACGTTCCGTTCGTGCCGGCCGAGCGTGCCGCGGACTGGACCCTTCGGTTCGGCGGGCGCTTCGCGGCGCCATTCGCGCTGACGCTCGGCGAACTCCAGGCACTGCCGTCGCGCACACTGCGGGTCACCATGGAATGCGCCGGTAATGGCCGCTCTCTGTTGTCGCCGCGCCGCCAGAGCCAGCCCTGGATGTATGAAGCCGTCGGCACGTCGGAGTGGACGGGCACGCCGCTCGCGCCGCTGCTCGAACGGGCCGGCATCGGCCGCGACGTCGTCGACATCGTCTTCACGGGCGTCGACCGCGGCTTCGACGACGGCGTCGAGCACGACTACGGCCGCTCGCTGTCGGTGGCTCAGGCCATGCATCCCGACGTGCTGCTCGTCTGGGGCATGAATGGGCAGCCGCTGCTGCCGCAGCACGGTTTCCCGCTGCGCCTCGTCGTGCCCGGCTGGTACGGCATGGCGAGCGTGAAGTGGCTCGATCGCATCGATGCGTGGGATCGTCCGTACGATGGCTTCCAGCAGGTTCGCACGTACGTTTATCGGCAGGCGGAGGATGATCCCGGCACGCCGGTGACGACGCTGCGCGTCAAGTCGCTGATGGTGCCGCCGGGGATGCCCGATTGGTATTCGCGCCGCCGTCTCGTCGATGCTGGGCGCGTGGAACTCGTCGGGCGGGCTTGGTCCGGTGCCGGCGTCGGCATCACCCGGGTGGAAGTCGGCATCGACGGCCAATGGCACGACGCGCGGCTCGATCCTGTGGCGGGACCTTACGCATGGCGCGGCTGGCGGTTCGACTGGCAGGCGACGCCGGGCGAACACGTGATCCAGTGCCGCGCGACGGATGCGAACGGCGACGTGCAGCCTACGACGCCGCGCTTCGATCGCGGCGGCTTCGGCAACAACATCGTCCACACTGTGGACGTGACAGTGAGGTAACGCGCATGGGCGACACGCTCGATGTCTGGCTGTGGCGGGGCGGCGAAGACGGCGCCTATCGCCGCTACGAGGTTCCGCAGCGCCAGAGCCAAACCGTGCTCGACGTGGTGACTTACGTGCAGCGCCACCTCGACCCCACACTCGCCTACCGGTTCGCCTGCCGGGTCGGCATGTGCGGTTCGTGCGCGATGACCGTCAACGGACGTCCGCGCTGGACCTGTCGCACGCACGTCTCCAAGGTGTCCGACGGCGGCAAGCTCGAAATCGGGCCGCTCGCCAACCTGCCGGTGATCAAGGACCTCACGACCGACATGACCCGCTTTTTCGAGAAGTGGGTCGAAGCGGACGGTCGCTTCGTGCCGTCGGCGACGCGGCATGATCCGTTGCCGCGGATTTCGCCGGAGAGCGACGCACGCGTCGAGGCCGATGCGGCGATCGAGTGCATCAACTGCGGCATCTGCTTCGCGGCGTGCGATACGGTGCGCTGGAACGAGGACTACCTCGGACCGGCCGCGCTGAACCGCGCCTGGACGCTCGTCAACGACGAACGGGATGCCGGCAACACGTCGCGGCTCGAAGCGGTCGCGGCCAAGGGCGGCTGCCATGCCTGCCATACCCACCAGAGCTGCGAACAGCATTGCCCGAAGGCGCTGAATCCGACGGCTTCGATCGCCGGTCTGAAGCGTCGTACGATGAAGGCGTTCATCCGGGGAGAGATCAAGTGAACGTCCGTCTGTTCGTCTGGCAACGGATCACCGCCGCCATCATGGCACCGCTGGTTCTCGGCCATCTGGCGGTGATCTTCTACGCCACCACCAACGGTCTCTCGGCGGCCGAGATCCTCGGGCGCACGCGGGGAAGCGTCGGCTGGGCCCTGTTCTACGGCGTGTTCGTGTTCGCCGCTTCGGTGCATGGCGCCATCGGTGTTCGCCAGATCGCGGCGGAGTGGGGACGCGTCCGGGGTACGGCGCTCGATCTGCTGATGTTCCTCTTCGGCGGTCTGCTGTTCCTCCTCGGGCTGCGCGCCGTCGTCGCCGTGGTGCTGCCATGAGCGGCGCCCGCTTCCGGATCGAAAGCCGCCGCGATTCCGCCTATCGGCGCGATACGCTCTGGCGGGCCGCGATGGTCCACCGCATTTCCGGATTGGCCTTGGCGTTGTTCCTGCCCTTCCATTTCCTGGCGCTCGGCTTGGCGATCGAGGGGGAAGCCCGGCTCGACGGCTTCCTCAAGTGGACCGAACAGCCAATCTTCAAGCTGGCGGAAACGGGCCTCGTGTTTCTTCTCGCGGTGCACCTGCTCGGTGGCCTGCGGCTGATGGCGATCGAGAACCTGCCCTGGCGCCCGGGTCAAAAGACGCTCGCCACGGCGGCGGCTGGTGTCGCACTCGCCGTCGCGGCGTTGTTCCTCCTGCGGCTCATCTGAGGATGTGATGTCATGATCGAGCGGATGCAGACGGATATCCTGATCCTCGGGTCCGGTGGGGCCGGTCTCTTCGCCGCGCTACACGCGCATCAGGCGATGCCGCATGCCGAGATCATCGTCGCGACGAAGGGGCTGCTCGGCAAGTGCGGTTGCACGCGGATGGTTCAGGGTGGCTACAACGTCGCTCTCAACCCGGGCGACTCGGTCGAGCGCCACTTCATGGACACCATCGAAGGCGGCAAGTGGCTGCCTCATCAGGAGCTGGCCTGGACGCTCGTCACCAAGGCGATCGAGCGTGTCCACGAGCTCGAGAACGAGATCGGCTGCTTCTTCGATCGCAATGCGGACGGCACGCTGCACGGCAAGGCGTTCGCCGGACAGACGTTCGACCGTACGGTGCATAAGGGCGACCTGACCGGCATCGAGATCATCAACCGGCTCATGGAGCAGGTGTGGGCGCGGCCGATCCGTCGTCTCGAGGAGCACCGCGCCGTCGCTCTCATCCCCGATGCGTCCGGGGAGAGCATTTCCGGTGTGCTGATGATCGACATGCGCACCGGCGCGTTCCGGTTCGTGCAGGCGAAGGCGGTGCTGCTCGGTACGGGCGGCGGCCCGACCATGTACAAGTATCATACGCCGTCCGGCGACAAGAGCATGGACGGCCTCGCCATGGCGCTGCGCGGCGGTCTGCCGCTGCGCGACATGGAGATGGTGCAATTCCATCCGACAGGGCTGCTTGCGGGACCCGATACCCGCATGACCGGCACGGTGCTCGAAGAAGGTTTGCGGGGGGCCGGCGGCTATCTGCTTGACGGTGCCGAGCGGCGGTTCATGGCCGATTACGATCCGAAGCTCGAGCGGGCGACGCGCGACGTCGTTTCGCGTGCGATGTACGCGGAGATGCGCGCGGGTCGGACGACGCCGAACGGCGGTCTCTACATCAAGATGAGCCATCTCGGCCCGGACAAGGTCCGCAAGCAGTTCAAGGGGATGGTCGAGCGCTGCGCGGATTGCGGCTTCGATCTCGCTGGCGGGTTGGTCGAAGTCGTTCCGACGGCGCACTACCACATGGGTGGCGTCGTCTGCGAAGTGGACACGGCCACAGCGATGACGGGTCTCTACGTCGCCGGTGAGGATGCGGGTGGCGTGCATGGCGCCAACCGTCTCGGTGGTAACGGCGTGGCTAATTCGACAGTGTTCGGAGGGATAGCGGGCGAGGTGATGGCCTCGTTCATCGCGCGGAACCCGCACTGGCGGAAGCCGAACGAGGATGCCCTCGCGTTCGAGAGGGATCGCGCCGAGCATCCGTTCCGTAAGCGGCCTGGCGATGTCAACCTGCTCCGCGATCAGCTGATGGACGTCATGTGGGACGACGTGGGCGTCATTCGAGACAAGGTGGGGCTCGAGCGTGCACTCGCCCGGCTCGACGGCATCGAAGGCGAACTGTTGTCGATGGGTGTGGCTGATGGCCAGCGGGCCTTCAACCTGACTTGGCACGACTGGCTCAATCTCCGGAGCCTCGTCGAGATCTCGCGCACGATCACGCTCGCTGCCTTGGGCCGAGAGGATTCCCGCGGGGCGCATTTCCGCAGCGACTTCCCGGAAGCCGGTCCGCTCGACACCTCGACCTTCACCGTCGTGCGTCAGGCGGACGGCAAAGTCGCCGTCTCGCACGAGCCGGTCGTCTTCTCGATCGTCAAGCCCGGCGAGACCCTTCTCAAGGACAAGCACGCGGCGGAGTGAGCCGCTGCCTTCGGTTGCCCGAGATACGAGGCCAGCATGATCCCGCAAGCACTTCTTCAGAAGACGGCCGAACAGCTGATGGCGAAGGCGGCCATCGAGATCCCGGAGGACTATCTCGGCGGGCTCAGGGCCTGTGCGAACACCGAGAAGGGCGATCTCTCCGCGTTTGTCATCAAGGCGATGCTGGAGAACTACGAGGCCGCGAAGGAAGATCGCCGCGCGATGTGCGGCGATACCGGCTGCCCGCGGTGGTACGTGAAGATGGGCAACGAGGCGCGGCTCGAAGGCGGACCGATCGCGCTGGAGGCCTCGTTGCGTCGCGCGACAGCGAAAGCGACGCATGACGTGCCGCTGCGGCCCAACCGCGTGCACCCGCTCTGGCGGACCGACCACGACAACAACGTCGGCATCAATGCGCCGGAAATCGAGTACGCCTTCCACCCGAATGCCGACTGGATCGATCTCACGACCGTGCACAAGGGCGGCCTGTTCGGTTCCGACTACCGAATGCTGTTCCCGGGCGACGGCATCGAGGGCATCAAGCGGTTCTACCTCGATACGCTCGTCTCGTTCGGCAAGCGTGGTCTCGCGTGCCAGCCGGCGATCGTCGGCATTGGCCTCGGCGGTTCCAAAGATGCCTGCATGGTGCTCGGCAAGCAGGCGTCGTGCCTGAGGACGGTCGGGTCACGCAACCCGGACGCCAAGGTCGCGGCGCTCGAAGACGAGTTGAAGTCGCTCGGCAACAACATCGGCATGGGCGCCATGGGCTTCATGGGTTCGTCGATGGTCGTCGCCTGCCACATCGAGGTTGGCTACTGCCACACGGGTGGCATGCCGATGAGCGTGCACATGTTCTGCCTGTCGTCGCGGCGCGCGACCGCACGCGTTCACGCCGACGGGCGCGTCGAGTTCCGAACGGATCCCGAGTGGTTCACGGACTACTCGCGGCGTGCCACAGTGGAGTGGGAGCCAACTGCGCCGGCCGTCGCCGCCGAGTGACAGCGCTCCAACACCGGAGCCGGGGAGGAAACACATGCGCGCCGCCGTACTGATCGAAGTCAACAAGCCGCTCGAGATCCTGGACCTCCACCAGGAAGGTCCGAAGGCGGGTGAGGCCCGGGTGAAAGTCCGAGCCGCCGGCGTCTGCATGAGCGACTGGCACATCATGAATGGCGACTGGCCACTGCCGCTGCCGATGGTGCTCGGCCACGAGGCGGCCGGCGAAGTCGTCGAGGTCGGGCCGGGCGTCGGCAACGTGAAGGTCGGCGACCACGTCATCTTCTCCTTTCGCCCGCACTGCGGCCACTGCCGCTACTGCTCGCGGGGCCGCTCGGTCATCTGCATCGGACGCAACGACACGCCGCGCTGGGGCATGCACGACGGCACCTCGCGCCTGAAGTTCAACGGTGAGCCCGTCAACGTCATGGCGCGCATCGGCACGTTCTCGGAATATGTCGTGTGCCCGTCCGAGCAACTCGTCTCGGTGCGGAAGGATCTTCCATGGACGCACGCTGCCATCATCGGCTGCAGCGTGGCGACGGGCGTCGGTGCTGTGGTCCGCCATGCCAACGTCGAAGCAGGTTCTTCGGTCGTCGTGATCGGCTGCGGTGGTGTCGGCCTCAACATCATCCAGGGCGCACGGCTCGCCGGCGCGCTGCAGATCATCGCCGTCGATCTCCTCGATCAGAAGCTCGAATACGCCAAGCAGTTCGGCGCGACGCACACGATCAACGGCAAGAACGAAAACGTCGTGAAGCGGGTGCGGGAGCTGACGGAAGGCCTGGGCGCCGATTACGCGTTCGATGCGATCGGGACCGACAAGACGGCGGTGCAAGTCGTCGACGCCGTGGCTCCCGGCGGCCATGCGGTGCTCGTCGGCATTCCGTCGTTCGCGACGACGGCGCCGATCACTTTGGTCAACATGGTCTACGGCGAGAAGAAGCTCACCGGCAGCTACTACGGCTCCGTCAGCCCGAACATCGATTTCGGCGTGTTGGCCGACCTGTCGATGTCGAAGCGCATCGATCTCGACAGTCTCATCAGCCGCACCTACCGGTTCGAAGAGATCAACGAAGGATTCAAGCTCATGATGTCCGGGCAGGTCGCGCGCGGCGTGATCCTGTTCGACTGACGAGGTGCCCATGAAGACCGTCCACCTGAAGCTGCCCCTCGAGACGAAGGACCTCGAAGGGCTCGAACTCGGGACCGTCGTCTACCTGACGGGCCGCGTGTTCACGGCGCGCGAAGGCGTCTACAAGCGGGCGGTCGAGGAGGGACACGGGTTGCCGGCGCCGCCTTCGGAAATGGGTATCGCCAACTTCCACTGCTCGCCGGCGGCGACCGTCAATGCGGACGGCTCGACGACGATTGGCGCCGTGACGGCGACGGCCTCGTTCCGGTTCGCCAAGTGGCTCGACGGCTGGTTCAAGCTGTCGGGCTGCAAGCTGATCATCGGCAAAGGCGGGATGACGAGCGATATCTATAAGAAGAGCTTCGTGCCCAACGGCGCGATTTATCTGACGACGGTCGGCTACGGCACCGGAGCCCTGCTCGGGCGCGGCATTCGCAAGGTCGCCGCGACCCACTGGCTCAAGGAGCTCGGGCTGGCGCAGGGAATGTGGGTGCTCGACGTCGAGAACTTCGGCCCGTTCCTGGTCGAAAGTGATCTCGCCGGCAATTCGCTGTTCGAGCGGGAGAATGCCAAGATCGCCCCGCAGCTCGAGAAAATGTATGCCGGCACCAAGCCGCCGGCGTTGCGCCGCTTCGGCGAGACGGACGACCGGGCGGACGAGCTCATCTGATGGCGGACGACAACGGCAGTCTCGACCTGACGCGGCGGTCGACGTTCCGGCACTGGACGCGCATTCCGATCCGCTACAACGACCTCGACACGCTCGGCCATGTGAACAATACGGCGACGACCGTTTATCTCGAGCAATCGCGCTGCGAGATGCTCTACCCTTTGATCGGTGATGCGCGGAAGCCGGAGATCGACCTCGTCGTCGCGCGCATCGTGATCGATTACCTCAAAGAGCTGACGTTTCCCGGTGTCGTCGAGGTGGGGTCGGTCGTCACCTACGTCGGGACGAAATCGTTCCGCATCGCGCACGGCTTGTTTTGCGGCAGCAGCGACGACTGTGTCTCGACGGCCGAAGGGGTGCTCGTCTGGTACAGCCTGACCAAGCGCGTCTCGATGGTGCCGCCGGAGGATTTGCGGGCGGGACTGCTCGGATACGCCGCTCGCTGAGGGTCTACGCGCGCCGGCCTGCGCGCGCCAGGAGACGCTCGGCCCGTGTCAGGTGCGGACGGTCGAACATCTCGCCGTTGTGCGAGACGACGCCCGCATCCGGATTCGCGGCGAACAACGCGACGATCGTTTTGGCTTTCTCGATCTCTTCGGCAGGCGGCGTGAAGGCAGCGTTGATCGGCGCCACCTGATCCGGATGGATCGCGAGCTTGCCGGTGAAGCCATCGCGCGCCGCTTCCGCGCATTCCCGCTCGAAGGTCGCCGTATCGCGGAAGTTCGCGAACACCGTGTCGAGCGGCTGCACGCCCGCGGCGACGGCGGTGAACAGGCAGAGGTCGCGGGCGAGTCGGAACGGCGAGGTGAAGCGGCCGTCGGCCTCGCGCGTGGCGCGGGCGCCGAGATCGGCGGAAAGATCCTCAGCGCCCCAAGTCAGGGCTTCGAGGCGGCTGCTCGCGCCGATGTAGCTCTTCATGTCGAGCAGGGAGATCGCGATCTCCGTCGCGATCGCTGAAATCTTGATGCTGGCGGCGGGTATTCCGGCCTGCTCCTCCAGGTGTCCGAGGGCGACGGAGAGGCGGTGGACGTCTTCGCCGGAGCGCGTTTTCGGCAGGAGGATGCCGTCGGGCCGGCCCTTAACGACTTCCGCGACGTCGCCTTCCCAAAAGACCGTATCGAGAGCGTTGATGCGCACGTAGAGACGTGGCCGGTAGCCCGCCGCCGGTGCTGCGGTGAGAAACTCGCGCGTCATGCTGCGCGCCGCCGGTTTGCGGTCGGCGGCAACCGAGTCCTCGAGATCCAGAATCAACGCGTCGGCCCCGGTGGCGAGCGCTTTGGAAATCTTGCGCTCGCTGTCACCTGGCACGAAGAGAAGCGATCTCATGGGCGTCTCGGGCTCCCGGATTTCTTGTTCGTCTCAGCGGGCCGCCGTTTGCGTCAGCTCGCTCAGGAAGGCGCGCATCTGTACCTCACAACGCTGGCCGTGGAGAACCCGCAAAGTGTCTTCCCTGGACGGCAGCGGCGCGATGAGCCGCAGGCGGATCTGCCTCATCGGCCGGTCGGGCACGAGCAGCGCGTAGCTTCCGACCTTCGGAGCGAAGGCCTCGGGCCAGGGGATGTCGGCCTTGCCGGCGTCGAACGTGAGTTCGGTCCGCTGGCTGGCCGCCACGTCGACCAGCGTCACCTTGAGCGGACGTTCGCCTGCCGAGCGGACGAGCGACAGCGGAGATCCCTTTTCAACGCACCAGTCGCCGTCGACCTCGATCGGTACGGCCGTCCACGAGAATGCCGGCGGTCGGAGGGCGCGGGTGGCAGGTGCCGCCCGCACGGCTCCGATGGACGACTCGCTGCCGCCGGTCTTGCCGACGAGTTCGGCGACTTTGCTGAAGAGGCCGGCGTCGGGCTTTTCGCCCTTGGTCAGAGACGCGACGGCCGTCTTGCTCGGTCCACTCAGGGTCCGCATGGCGCCGGTGGGCAGCAGGACCTCGATGGTCGCGCCCGAGGGCAGGTCGATGGTGGCGTTGTCGGCGATCGTGTCGCCCGCCTTCAGGGATCCGCCCTTGGCCGACAAGACGATCACTTCCGCCTGGGCGGCGGTCATCCACGCCAGGGCGGCGGCGCAGGCGAGAGAAAGCCTGAACGTCACGGACACTGCGGACATGGCAATTCCTCCTAGAATGAAAGCGTTCAGGCCGATGCAATACGGCGCCGCCGGCGCAGGAACAGGTCGGCGTTGCGACCGAGCCAGGCGCCGGCAAGCCAACCGAACAGTGGCAATGTAAACGGCATGATCGTGCGGAAACCAAGGAAGACGGCCGCATCGGCGAGCACGAGCATGGTCACGCCGATGCCATAGACGAAGCGTTCGACGTTCCAGCGTGCGCCGACGAAGAACCCGAGCAGCGTCAGACCGAAGACGATGATCGGCTCCGCCGCCGGCGGCGCGTGGGTGATGGCGCGGCGGTCGATGATCTGCGCGACCATGTGGGCGTGAAGCTGGACCCCCGGCAATTTCGGCGCGCCGACGGCCGAAAGAGGTGTCTGGTGGCGGTCGAGGTCCGGAAAGTCACCGCCGATCAGGACGACGCGATCGCGCAGAAGTGTCCCGAGCGCGGTCAGAACGGCGCGATTGCCCGCGGCATCGGCGTTCAAGAGGGCGAGCGCCGGGATCGCCCGGAACGCCGCTTCCAGTGGCTGCCCGTCGACCTTGAGCCAGGCGATGCGATGGTTGCGATAGTCGTCGGCGGTGATCGGTTTCACGGGCGGCCGCAGCGACGCCTCTTGCGGCGTGGGCACGTCGCGCGCCAGCAGCTCGGCGAAGCTCGCGGGATAGAGGCCACCGCGTGCCGGGCGAGAGACGTACCGCACGATGCCGTCGCGGTCGTACGTCAAGGACAGGTGGCCGGCCTCGCGACCCGTCTTGGTGAGGAACGCCGTCTGCCAGGCGCGCTGGGTCGGGTTCAATCCGGCCCGCTCGTCGGCGGCGCCGAGCACGACCCGGCTGCGCGTGTCCCGCAGCGCCAGTGCCAAGGCATCGTCTTTGGCCGGCTCCGTCGGGCGGTCGAACAGGAAGTCGATGCCGATGGCGCGGGGACCGGCATGATCGACGACGCGGACGAGCTGAGCGAGCACGGCGCGGTCGGTCGGTGAGCGGTAGTTATGGCCGGCAAAGCGCGCGAGCGCCTCCTCGTCGACCGAGACGACCACGATGTCGCGATGGGGGCGCGGGCTGCGGTCGGCGAGCAGCGCGGTACGGGCGTCGGCGGCGAAATGTTCGAGGCGGACGAGGGCCGGGGCCAGCGCCGCGCAGGCCAGCAGCAGCGCAGCCGTTAACGCCGAAACCGCGATGCCGAACACGGCGATCGCGGGTCCGCCGCTGGCCGAACGCGCCGGCGCCTTACGCTGCAGCATACCTGTTCCCCCTTCGCGGCTGGGCATCCTAGACCGGGCCGCCCGCCTGGTCACCGTTCGCCTTGCCACCCCATCGGATACGGGATTTAAGTCGCCCGAAAGACACGGAAGCATCCCGTCGGGGATGCGACAGGGAGCCGAGCGGACGATGACGACCACGGGAGCGAGCGCCAACCTTTACGAGGATTTCGCGCGGGTTTTCGCTAAGCACGCCGGGCAGACGGCCTTTCGCACCGCCGATGGCCAGCGGCTAAGCTACGGGGATTTCGCGCGGCAGGTGGCCCGGATGGCCAACGCGCTCGTGTCGCTCGGCGTGAAGCCGGGGGACCGGGTGATGGCGCAGATCGAGAAATCGATCGAGAACGTCGCGCTCTACCTCGCGTGTCTTAAGGCGGGGGCGGTCTTCAATCCGCTGAACACGGCGTACACGGCGGCCGAGCTCGACTACTTCATCGGCGATGCCGAGCCGGCGGTCGTGGTCATTCCCTCGGACAAGCTTGCCAAACTCGAGCCGATCGCGAAGAAGCACAAGGTCGGCGCGGTGATGACGCTGGAGGCCGACGGGTCCGGTACGCTGTCCGATCTCGCCAAGCGGCAGAGCGATGCCCATGAGACGGTCGCCCGCGCCGACAAGGATCTCGCGGCGCTTCTTTATACGTCGGGGACGACCGGCCGTTCGAAGGGCGCGATGATCACGCACGAGAACCTGTCGTCCAATGCGCATGTGCTGCATGCCTACTGGGGGATGGTGCCGGGCGACGTGCTGCTTCACGCGCTGCCGATTTTCCACGTGCACGGATTGTTCGTTGCCTTGAACACCGCGTTCCTGAACGCGTCGGAGATCATCTGGCTGTCGAAGTTCGACGCCACGACGGTGATGAAGCTCTTGCCGGACGCCACGGTGATGATGGGCGTGCCGACCTTCTACACGCGCCTTCTCGGCGAGACGTCCTTCGGACGCGAGCAGTGCCGGAAGCTGCGGCTCGTGATCTCCGGCTCGGCCCCGCTGCTCGCCGAAACGCACGTCGCCTTCAAGGAGCGCACGGGGCTCGAAATCCTCGAACGCTACGGGATGACCGAAGCGGGCATGATCACGTCGAACCCCTACCGGGACGGGGCGCGCCTCGCCGGCACGGTCGGCTATGCGCTGCCGGGCATCTCGGTCAGGATCGCGACCAAAGAGGGTCAGGTGCTGCCCGCCGGAGAGGTCGGCGTGCTCGAGGTCAAGGGTCCGAACGTCTTCAGCGGTTATTGGCGCAACCCCGAGAAGACGCGCGAGGAGTTCCGCGACGACGGCTATTTCATCACGGGCGATCTTTCGGTGATGGCGCCTGATGGCCGCGTGACGATCGTCGGCCGCGCCAAGGATCTCATCATCACGGGTGGCTTCAACGTCTACCCGAAGGAGATCGAGGACGAACTCAACCAGATGCCGGGTGTCGTCGAATCCGCCGTCGTCGGTGTTCCGCATCCGGATTTCGGCGAGGGCGTGATCGCGGTGCTGGCCGTCGCCAAGCCGTCGGATGTTGCCTCGGAGGCGGACCTCCTGAAGCAGCTCGGCGAGCGGCTCGCGAAGTTCAAGCTGCCGAAGCGGATCTTCGTGTCGACCGAGTTGCCGCGGAACGCCATGGGCAAAGTGCAGAAGGTCGAGTTGCGGAATCAGTACGCGAAGACCTTCACGTCCTGAACCAAAACAAAAAACTACGGGAGGTATCCGATGGCCGAGCGTCGCAAGAGGCCCAAGGAGCTGCGCAGTCATCGCTGGCTCGGCGTGCAGGATCTCCGATCGTTCGGCCATCGCTCGCGGCTTCGGCAGATGGGCTACGACGCGGCCGATTGGGCCGAGCGGCCGGTCATCGGCATCATCAACACGTGGAGCGACATCAACTCGTGCCACGCGCACCTGCGCGCTCGTGTCGATGACGTGAAGCGCGGCGTCTTGCAGGCGGGCGGTTTCCCGATCGAGCTACCGGCCATCTCGCTCGCCGAGCCGTTCGTGAAGCCGACGACCATGCTCTATCGCAACTTCCTCGCGATGGAGACCGAGGAACTGCTCCGCTCCCATCCGATCGACGGCGCCGTGCTGCTCGGCGGCTGCGACAAGACCACGCCCGGCCTGCTGATGGGCGCCGTCTCCATGGGCGTGCCGGCCGTTTTCGTCCCCGCAGGCCCGATGCTGCGGGGGCACTGGCGGGGCAAGATGCTGGGTTCCGGCTCCGACGTCTGGAAATACTGGGACGAGAAGCGTGCCGGCCGCATCAGCGAGCAGGACTGGGCGGAAATGGAGAACGGGATCGCCCGCTCGTTCGGCACGTGCATGACGATGGGCACGGCGGCGACGATGATGAGCATCGCCGAAGCGCTGGGCATGACGCTGCCCGGAGCCTCCGCGATCCCTGCAGCCGACGCCGGTCATCCGCGCATGGCCGCCCATGCCGGGCGGCGGATCGTCGAAATGGTCTGGGAAGACCTGACCCCGAGCCGGATCCTGTCGTCGGCCTCGTTCGACAATGCGATCAAGGTCCACATGGCGCTCGGTGGTTCCACCAACGCCATCATTCACGTGATCGCCATGGCGCGGCGCGCCGGCGTGCCGCTCGACTTGGACCGGTTCGACGCGTTGTCGCGCGAGATGCCGGTCATTGCCAATATCCGTCCGTCGGGCGAGCACCTGATGGAAGACTTCTTCTATGCCGGTGGGCTGCCGGCGCTGATGAGCGTCATCCGCGATCGTCTCGATCTCGGTTGTTTGACCGTCAGCGGACGAACGCTCGGCGAGGACATCGGCTCGGCGCAGGTGCATCTGCCGGACGTCATCCGCACGGTCAACCGAGCGATCTACGCCGAGGGTGCGACCGCGGTGCTGCGCGGCAACCTCGCGCCGCGCGGTGCCGTGATGAAGCCGGCCGCGGCGGATCCGCGGCTTCGCAAGCATCGCGGAAAGGCCCTCGTGTTCCGCAATTACGATCATATGGCGTCGGAAATCGAGCGGGATGATCTCGACGTGACGCCGGACCACGTTCTGGTGCTTCAGAATGCCGGACCGAAGGGTGGGCCGGGCATGCCCGAGTGGGGCATGCTGCCGATCCCGCGCAAGCTCGTGAAGGCCGGCGTGCGCGACATGCTGCGCATCTCGGATGCGCGCATGAGCGGGACGAGTTACGGCGCCTGCATCCTGCACGTCGCGCCGGAGAGCTTCGTCGGTGGTCCGCTGGCCCTCGTCCAGACCGGAGACGAAATCGAGGTCGACGTCGCTGCGCGCCGTCTCCATCTCCATGTCTCCGACGAGACGCTCGCCAGTCGCCGGGCCGCTTGGAAGCCGGAGCCGCCGCGCTACGAACGCGGCTATGGCCGCATGTTCCAGGAACACATCGGTCAGGCCGACGACGGCTGCGACTTCGATTTCCTGCTCTCCGGCCCAAGCGTTCCCGAGCCGGAGATACACTAGGGCGCTCACGCGGCTGTTTGGGGCGCTGTGCGCCCGGGCCGCTCCGCGGGGGCGGCGCTTGCGCCGGCGCGCTTGCGCGCTCGCCGCCTTTGGCGGCGAGACTGAGCGTCGGGGCTCAGTACGTTGCGCGGCCGCCGGAGATGTCGAGCACTTGGCCGGTCGTGAACGAGCAGTCTGCCGACGACGCCCATGAGATGAGGGCTGCCACTTCCTCGACCGTCACGAGCCGGCCGCGCGGGATCTTCGAGAGCATGTAGTTGATATGCTCTTCCGTGATCTGATTGAGGATCGCGGTCCGCGCCGCTGCGGGTGCGATGGCGTTCACGGAGATGTCGTAGCTCGCGACTTCCTTGGCGACGGACTTCGTCAAGCCGATGAGTGCGGCCTTCGAGGCCGAGTACGCGGACGCATTCGGGTTGCCTTCTTTACCGGCGATGGAGGCGATGTTGACGATGCGCCCGTAGTTTTGCGCGATCATTCCCGGCAGCACTGCGTGCATGCAGTTGAACGGCCCTTCGAGATTGATCCGCATCGTCTGCTGCAATTCCGCGACGGGGTAATCCCACAGTTTAGCGGTCGGGCCTGCAATGCCGGCGTTGTTGACCAAAATGTCGATCCGTCCGAATGCGGCGACGGTCTTGTCGCGTGCCGCATCGACGGCTTTGGGGTCGGCCACGTCGACCGCGACGGCGATGGTGCCGGCGCCGAGTTCGCCGGCCGTCTTTTCGGCTAGTGCGACGTCGCGATCCCACAGGGCGACGCGCGCGCCCGATTTGATGAAGCGCTCTGCGGCAGCGCGGCCGAAGCCCTGGGCTCCGCCCGTGATCGCGGCAAAGCGGCCGGCGAGATCGATCTGGTTGGCCATGGGTGTCCTCCTCACGTTTCTTGTTGCCTCGTCGCGAGGCTGAACGGGGGGAACAGTGGCCGCTCCCTGCGTCGTCAGCAAGAGGATTGACGGGTCGCAAACGATCTCGTCCGCCGTGCGTTAGGCTGACATAGGCCCTGCCACGGAGCTGACGGACATGGCATTCGATGTGCTGAAGGCGGAGATCGGTCTGCTGCTCACGCAGATGGAAAACGAGCGTGCGCCGGAGGACCGGCATGAACTCTATCTGCAGATCGCGCGACGGCTCAGCGAACTCAGGGCTTATGGAATGCCGCTTCCCCAGGATCTGGTCGCGCTCGAGCACGCCCTGGAGCGCGAGTTCGCCGCCGATCTCGACCGGCCCTAGCCCGGAATTCGGCCCTAGCGCTTCTCGACCTCGCGGTCGCGCGCTTCGACGCGCCGGCAGGTCTCCGCGAACTGGTCACGCGACATGTGCGTTTCCGGGCTCCAAGTCTGGACGCAGTCCTCGAATGACATCTCGGAGCCCTGGGCGGGTGAGCGTTCGCCGCCCTGCCCGGCCGCACCGCCTTGTGCCGCCCCTTGCGCGCGGTTCACCGCCCGCCCGGACCCGGTCGTCGGCTGGTTCGGCTGCGTGGTGCCGGCGCCGCCCTGAATGCCGCCACCCGGCTGTTGGCTCGGCGGGGTCGGGCCGCTGATCGTCGGTGATGTCGCGCCGGGGCGGGGCGCGAACTGTTCGCTGTTGCCGGGCGTGGTCGGCGGGCCGGGCAAGCGCTGGGGAGACGGTCCGCCGGGCTGGGTCGCACTCGGGCCGACGCTCGGTCCGCTCCGGGTCGAGGGTCCGGTAATGGAGCCGGCACCGCCCGTGCTGCCGCCCGCTGAGCCGCCGCTCGATCCACCGCCTGAACTGCCGCCTGAGCTCTGGGCAATCACCTGGGTCGAGGCTAGCAGCAGCGACGCCGTGAGCGCCGCGAGAGTTCGGCCTGTCTTTGCTCGTCTGGACATCGAAAATCTCCTGTCGACGGGTCAACAGGAGACGGCGCGATCTGTTCCTGGCCTTTGTCGCTCCCGAAACGACAAAGGGCGCGGTAAACCGCGCCCTCGTTGACTTGACTCGATTGCGCCGGCGTTCAGCCGGTGGCCTTCAAATTGCCCGCCGCGGCCTTGCCGGTCCGGCGGTCCGTCTGAACTTCGTAGCTGATCGGCTGGCCCTCGTACAACCCATCAAGGCCGGCACGCTCGACGGCGCTGATATGGACGAAAACGTCCTTACCTCCGTCGTCGGGCTGAATGAAGCCGTATCCCTTTTGGGCGTTGAACCATTTGACTTTGCCGGTCGCCATCGGACCATTCCTTCTCGTCTAGACATAGCAATAGCTCGCGCCGCCGTGAGGCGACGAGAACGTCGTTTGGATTTTGGGATCCTTGTCACCAAGTCGCATTGCGACCGAACGGCCAAATCGGAGCCTATCCATCGATGACACATCAGCGCAGATGTTTGTGGCACAGTCAAGTCGTCACAGGCTCTTTCTGTCTGCCGTCAATTCGTCCTTGGTTATAGAAAAAAGCCGACCAAATTGATGGCAATCAACGCGAAGCGAAGCGGACCGTGCGTCGCGGGCTCTGGCCGTGTCGCGAAACTCCCCCTAGTCTTCGCACCATTGCGTGCCGTGGGGTTCAGCCGATGTTCACTCGCTTTGCGTCGCTGTCGTTGTTCGTGACCTGCGGCCTTCTTTCGACGATGGCATTCGCATCTTTGGCAGCGGCCGCCGAGCGCTGTCTTGCGGTCGCAAAAGCTCCTTACCGCTCGCTCGTTCAGCAGGCGTCGTTCAAGCTGGCGCAGCGCGCTGCTCTCGATGTGCGCCTGACCTTCGTCGGCCACGCGACCTTCCTGATCGAGAGCCCGCAAGGCATCAGGATCGCGACCGACTACAACGACTATGTCCGGCCGAGCGTGGTGCCGGACATCGTCACCATGAACCGGGCGCACGACACGCATTTCACCAACTTCCCGGAGCCCTCGATCCGTCATGTGCTGCGCGGCTGGAATCCCCAGGGCGGAGCCGCCGAGCACGACGTCACTCTGGACGACGTGCGCGTGAGAAACGTACCGACCAACATCCGGAGCTGGGACGGCGGGACTTCGCAGTTCGGTAACTCGATCTTCGTGTTCGAGATCGCGGATCTCTGCATCGTCCATCTCGGCCACCTCCACCATACGCTGCGTCCCGAACAGCTCGCGCAGATTGGCCAAGTCGACGTTCTGCTCGTGCCGGTGGATGGCTCCTACACGCTCGATCTCGCCGGCATGATGGAGGTGCTCGCCGATATCCGCGCGCCGCTCATGATCCCGATGCACTACTTTTCCAGGCATACGCTCGACCGATTCCTCGCCCGGGCGCGCGAAGTGTTCGACGTGCGGGAAAGCGACAAGGCTTCGCTCGTGCTCAATCGCGCGATGCTGCCCAACCAACAGCAAGTCCTCGTTCTCCCCGGCCGCTAGGAGCGCCTCCAGAAAATATTCTTATGTCTGAACGGCCCGATGCGTCCTATCGCATCGATTGCGCGAGCGCTCGGGCGCTGCGGTGCATTCGACAGCACCGGGAACGAATTCAAGCAGGCGCAAGTTTGTCACGCATCAACTCATTGTCTCGAGGAGAAGAGCAATGGCCGAAGAGAAAGATAAGCGGGGCGGGATGACTGTCGAAGAAGCCGGCCGCAAGGGCGGTGAGGCGACCGCCAACACGCACGGTCGCGAGTTCTATGAAGAGATCGGTCAGAAGGGCGGCGAGGCTCGCAAGGAGCAGCTCGGCCCGGAAGGTTATGCCGAACTCGGACGGAAGGGCGGCGAGGCGACGTCTGAAAAGCACGGTCCCGAGTTCTACTCGGAAATCGGGCGCAAGGGCGGCGAGTCCGTGAGCCAGGATCGTCAGCACATGCAGGAGATCGGCCGCAAGGGTGGCGAAGCCCGCGCAGACGATCCCGACATCAAGAGCGGCGAGACCGGGCGCAAGGGCGGCGAAGCTCGCCAGTCCGGTCGCGACAAAGAATAAAGCCTACAAGGGAGGCGCTTCGCCTCCCTTCTCTTCTTCCGCCAAGGGAGCATCTCCAATGACGCGTGGCCTCGGTGGGCGTTCGCCTGCCAATCTGCAGAAGTTTCTGGCCGGCGTGCACTACCCGGCGTCGAAGCAGGACCTCCTGCAAGCGGTCCGGAAGAACAACGAGCCGCGTGAAATCATGGATCTCGTCGAGAACATGCCGGACGAGGAGTTCGGCGGTCCGCAAGACGTGCAGCGGGCCTACGGTGACCTCGAATAACGCACTAGTGCGCCTCGTCCCAATTGCCGGCGGCTTTCGCGTCGACCCTGAGCGGGACGGCGAGCCGCTGCGCCGGCTCCGGTGCTTGCTCCATCACCGTCGCGACCAGCTTCAGCGTGGCTTCCACATCGCTGTCGGCCGCTTCCAGCACCAACTCGTCATGCACCTGTAGCAGCATCCGCACGCTCGCAAGTCCGGCGTCTGAAAGGGCGTGCGGCAGGCGGATCATGGCGCGGCGGATGATATCGGCCGCCGACCCCTGGATGGGGGCGTTGATCGCTGCGCGTTCGAGGAAGCCGCGCATGCCGGGGTTCTTCGTATTGATTTCCGGGTAATGGATGCGGCGGCCGAAAATGGTTTCGACGTAGCCGTGATCGTGCGCGAATTTCTTGGTTCGCTCCATATAGTCGCGAATTCCGGGGAAGCGTCGGAAATAGGTCTGAATGTACTCGCCGGCCTCCTGTTTCGGGATTCCGAGCTGGGCGGCCAGACCGAAGGCGGAAATTCCGTAGATGATGCCGAAGTTGATCGCTTTGGCGCGGCGCCGAATTTCCGACGACATGCCTTCGATCGGCACCCCGAACATCTCCGAGGCCGTCATCGCGTGAATGTCGAGGCCGTCGTCGAAGGCCTTGCGAAGCTGTGGGATGTCGGCGATGTGGGCGAGCACGCGGAGTTCGATCTGGCTGTAGTCGGCCGAAATCAGCTTGTTCCCCTTCGCGGCGATGAACGCCTTGCGGATCTCGCGACCTTCCTTGGTGCGGATCGGAATATTTTGCAGATTGGGCTCGGTCGACGCCAGCCGGCCTGTCGTCGTTGCAGCCAATGAGTAGCACGTATGGATGCGGCCGGTGGCCGGATTGATGTATCCCGGCAGCGCGTCCGTGTAGGTCGACCGCAGCTTCGACAGCTGCCGCCATTCGAGCATCGTGTTGATCAGCTTGCGGGCATCCTCGGGGAGCTCTTCGTTCGCCGCGAGATCGTCGAGGAGTCCGGCGCGCGTCTCCCATTGGCCGGACTTCGTCTTCTTGCCGCCCGGCAGCTT
>Ga0073934_10003637_pt1 | contig 27825 bp, 23 predicted proteins | sample LarsenN4metaG_FD_76834 | JGI IMG/M metagenome (GOLD analysis project Ga0073934, IMG submission 76834) | Hot spring sediment bacterial and archeal communities from British Columbia, Canada, to study Microbial Dark Matter (Phase II) - Larsen... ... | reverse complement strand
TACATTGAGGCCTGTAGTTGCCACGCGTTCTGCCCCTGCTACTTCAACAAGGAAGCGGAGCATCCCTTCTGCGAGTTCCAGATGGCGGTGCGGGTAAATGACGGTAATCTCGGTGACGTGCAGCTCAAGGGGGCGAAGTATTGGCTGGCGGGCGACCTAGGCGAGGAGTGGGGGACAACGGGCAAAACCCCCTGGCTGGTCGTGACTTGGGATCCCGGCGTCACGCAGGCGCAGCGCGATGCGATAGCGAAGATTCTTATGGGGAAGATCTATCCGTTCCAGTGGAGCGATGTGAAGATTGACGAGTCGGCGATTAGCTGGTCGATTCGCGAGGGTGTGGCGCGGGCTAAGCTGGCCAACGCCAACGGCGAGATGGTGCTGGAACGCTTTGCGGGCGCCGACGGCGGCCCGGTGGTGCTGAACAACGTGAAGTACTTTGGCGCCGACTCCAACCGCGGCTTCGTCGTTTACAAGTCGAAAGTCCACCGCTGGGACGGCTTCGGGAAGAAGTTCGAGTACTCCGACCGCAACGCGTTCACCATCCGCATCCAGTCGAGCGGCACGCTCTAGGAGCTGCGGCGGCGGTAAATCTCCGGGCGCGGTGCCCGAGCCTTTCCGGGCTTGAGCACTGCGCCCTTTCTCTTTATCGTAGGGCGCCGTGCTGAACCGCCTGGCCAGCTTCTTCGTCCGCATCGTCGAGCGCTGGATGCCCGACCCCTTCCTGTTTTGCGTTCTCCTGACGGTGCTCTGTTATGTGCTCGCTCTGGGCCTGACCGATGCCGGGCCGCTCGCGCTCCTCACCCACTGGTACACCGGCATCTGGGAAATTCTCTCCTTTGCGATGCAGATGATTCTCGTCCTGCTCACCGGCTACACGCTCGCCAGCTCGCGCCCAGTGCGGCGGCTGCTGGAATCCCTGGCCAGCCGGCCGCGTAACCAGGGCAGTGCCATCGTCCTGCTCGTCGTCGCCTCCGCGCTCGCCGCGCTTATTCACTGGGGCTTTGCCCTGGTCGCCTCCGCCCTGCTCGCCCGGGAGATGGGACGCAAAATTCCGGGCTGCGACTTTGGCTTCCTGGTGGCGGGCGCCTATTCGGGCTTCGTCATCTGGGGCTCGGGGCTGTCGAGCTCCATCGCCCTGGTCAGCGCCACCGAAGGCAGCCCGATGAACTTCATCGCGCGCTACACCGGCCAGCAAAACACGCCGCTCACGGCGACGCTGCTTTCCCCGATGAATCTGGTGCTGGTGGCGGCCACGCTCATCACGATGCCGGTGATGTTCCGGCTGATGATGCCGCGCGGCAACCAGATTCGCCCCGCCGACCCCGCGCTGCTGGAACCGGTGGAAGCCGCGCTCCCCGCCCGAGCGCTCACCCCCGCCGCGCGACTCGAGCAGAGCTGCGCCGTGACGCTCCTGCTGGTGGTGCTGGGTGTTTCCTATCTGGCAGCGCACTTTGCCCGGCGCGGCTTCGCGCTCGACTTGAACGTCGTCATCCTGCTCTTCTTCGTTCTGGGCCTGGCGTTGCACGGCCGGCCCATCCGCTATGTCGAAGCCTTCAACCAGGCCGCGCGCGTGGCTGGGCCGCTCGCCCTCCAGTACCCGCTCTATGGTGGCATCATGGGGATGATGCAGTACTCCGGACTGGCCGGTGTCATCTCGCAGTGGTTTGTGTCGCTCTCGAATCCGACCACGTTTCCGTTTTTCTGTTTTGTCTCCGCCATTCTGATTGAGTTTTTCATTCCCTCGGGCGGCGGGCACTGGGTGGTGCAGGGGCCGTTCTTGGTGCCGGCGGCACAGGTGCTGGGCGTATCGCCCGCGGTCACCGCCATGGCGGTGGCCTTCGGCGATCAGGCCGCCAATATGATCCAGCCCTTCTGGGCGCTGCCCATCCTGGCCATTGCCCGCCTGGGTGTCCGCGACGTCATGGGCTATTGCGTGATGGCCTTCCTGCTCAGCAGCCTGCTTTCGACTCTGGTGCTGTTTCTGCTAGTCTAGCGTTTGGAATGTCCCGCTTTGCCTCTCTGGCTGCTCTTCCTGTCTTTTTAGCCGTGGTCGTGTGTGCAGTCGGGGCCGAGGCGCAGACGGGGACGGTCTGTGGGATGGTGGTCGAGGAGAGCCAGACGCAGGTGGCGGAGGCGGAGGTGCAGCTGTTGCCTGCGGGTGGTGGGGACGTGTTGGCGCGGGCGACCACGAATGAGCGCGGTGAGTTTTGCTTCGAAAATGTCCTGGCCGGAAGCTATTCCATTGGGGCTGGCAGGAAACCTTGGCCTGAGCAACCCACGAAATGTTGTATCACAGTGGATGCAGGCGGGACGACGAGTGTGAAGATCGAGCTCGAGTACGAGCCGGGCGAGCCGCGCGCCAGCTTCGAGGAGAGCCTGGACGGATTGGGGCCCGATGACCGGCGCGCGGTACTGGAAGGCCTGCTGGTGGCCGGCGACACCCAGAGCCTGCACGAACTGGCGCGGCGGCTGGTGCCCAAGCGCAGCGTCGCCATCGAGCTCGGCCGGCTGACCCGCGGGTTGGAGACGCGCAGGCTCGTGGACGAGCTGATCCGCTGGCTCGAACGCGGCTACCTCCCCCCGCTCAAGACCGCCCGCTTCCTGCACGCGCTGGGGGAACTGGGGACTCCGGAAGACGACCGCATTATTGCGCTGCTCCTGCGCAAGCTCACCGACGGCCGGCGCCTCCCGCCCGGCAACTACGTCACCTGGGCTGGCCTCTACGACCCCACCCGGCAGTATTACGTCAGCGATGAAGCCCTGCTTGCTCTCACCAAGCTGAGCGGCAAGGATTTCAACTACGAGTTGGGCCGCCCTCCACATACCAACCAACGCGCCATCGAGAATGCCCGCGAATGGTGGCGCCAGGAGCTGGCAAAGAAGTCCGAACGCGAGCGCCGCCCCTAGCGCGAGTGGACGCGGGGCGCGGGCGGTGCTAGAATAGGTTTTTCGGACGGGCATTGCGATGAATCTGAATCTTTCCCCCGGCAAACGGCGGAATGGTCGAGGACCTGAAGCGTCTGATTGAACTCCAGCGCGTTGACCTCCGCCTCCGCGAGGTCACCCACCAGATTGACCAGTTTCCCGCTCGCCTGGCCGCCCTCGAAAAGAAACTCCACGACGCCCAGGCGGCCCAGCAGGCGCGCCGCGAACGCCTCACCGAAAGCCTCAAAAACCGCAAGAAATTCGAGCTCGACGTCCAGGCGCTGGAAGACAAAATCAGCAAGTACAAAGAGCAGCTCTACGAGGTCAAGTCCAATGAGGCTTACCGCGCCCTGCAGCACGAAATCGAGCTCGCCGAGCAGGAAAAGCGCGCCGGGGAGGACAAGGAACTGGAGGCGATGATTGCCGTCGAGGAGCTCGAAGCCGGGCTGAAGGCGGGCGAGCAGGAAGTGAAGAAAGTCGAAGCCGACTGCGCCCGCGAGCGCGCCGCTACCGAAGCCGAGCAGCGAGAGCGCGAAAGGGAGGCGGCTGAACTACGAAAAGAGCAGGAGGAGCTGCGCACCGCCATTGAGGCCGAGCTGCTCGAGCAGTACGACCGCATCTCCAAGGCCCACGGCGGCATCGCCATGGCGGAGGCGCGCGACGAAGTCTGCCAGGTCTGCCTCGTTCGCATCCGTCCCCAGGTCTTTTCCGAACTCAAGCGCAACGAGCAGATCATCCTCTGCGACTCCTGCCACCGCATTCTCTTCTATCTCCCGCCCGCCGCTCCAGCCGAACAACCCGTCGAGGCCAACACCTGACCCGGATGCCCCGCCGCCAACGTTCCAAGCGAGCCACCCCGGTCATCGCCATCATTGACGGGGCCGCCCGCGGCAACCCCGGCCCCGCTGCCTACGGGATCGTCTTCAAGGATGCCGCAGGCAAGACGCTCGCGCGGCTGAATGGCCGCCTGGGCGAAACCACCAACAACGTCGCCGAGTATCGCGCGCTGCTCGCCGCGCTGAACCATGCCCGGCAGGAGGGCTGGCGACGCCTGCGAGTGCAGACGGACTCGGAGCTGCTGGCGCGCCAGCTCGATGGCAGCTACAAAGTCCGCAGCGCCGACCTCAAGCCGCTGCACGCGGAGGCGCAGCAGCTCATCCACCAGCTTGAATCCTTCGCCGTCGAGTCGGTCCCGCGCGTCCACACCCGCGAAGCCGACAAGCTCGCCAACGCTGCCTTGGACCGGCGGCCCTTCGGCCCGCGGCCTCAGGGCAAGCCCGCCACCGAGAAACTGAAAATTCGGGAAGCGCGAGCCGAGGATAGCGCCCGGCTGGCGGTGCTGAGCGAGCAACTCGGCTATCCGGTGTCAGCGGAGGAAATCGGACGCCGGCTTCGGCAGGTGCAGCGGGATGAGCGCCACGCCGTCTATGTGGCCGAGGTGGCAGGCCAGCTGGTGGGCTGGCTGCACGTCTTCATCTGTCCGCAGTTGCTGACCCACGCGCAGGCCGAGATCGGGGGATTGGTGGTGGAGGTAAACTCTCGCGCACAGGGCGTGGGAAAGATTCTGATGCGGCAGGCCGAGGAGTGGGCGCGCGCGCGCGGCTGCCGGGCCGTCTATCTTCGTACGAACATCATCCGCGCCGACGCTCACCGCTTCTACGAGCAGCTCGGCTACACGCGCATCAAGACCCAGCACGCCTTCCGCAAACCCCTGTAAGTATCATCGGTTCAACCCAGTGGCTCCCGCCACTGGGTTGGGTAGAGCACGGCCTTGCCTGTGGTGAGCGCCGTGCCGATAGACGACCCCATTACCCACGGGCTTCAGCCCCTGAGGTTCAGTTCAGCCCAGTGGCTCCTTCAGAACGGGCCTTCCGGACGAGTTCCGCGCTCGGGCCGCCTCAAGGAAGCCGCGCCGAGCCCCGTGGCACCGGCCAGCGGGTTTTTAGTTCCACTTGAGGAAGTATGTTTTGTAGAGGGTGTCTCGTTGGATGGGGATGAAACCGGCATCCCGAATGATGCGCCGCAGCTCGCCTTCGTTGGTGCGGTTGGTGCAGCCGGCGGCGAAGACGACATTTTCCTCGATCAGGATGCTCCCGACGTCGTTGGCGCCGAAGCGTAAGGCAATCTGGCAAATCTTGACGCCCGGGGTCAGCCAACTCGCCTGCAGGTTTTGGATGTTGTCGAGATAGAGCCGCGCGATGGCGAGCGTCTTCAGGTAGTCCACCGCCGTGGCTTCCTCCGGGTGGCTGCGGCCGAGCGAGGTGTGCTCGGGCTGGAAAATCCAGGGGATGAAGGCGGTGAAGCCGCCGGTTTCGGCCTGGAGCTGCCGGATACGCTCGAAGTGGTTGACGCGGTGCTCGAAAGTTTCCCCGCAGCCGAACATCATGGTCGCCGTCGTCCGCAGGCCGAGCGCGTGCGCCACGCGGTGCATCTCGAGCCACTCCTCGGTGGTGCACTTCAGCCGGCTGATGCGGTAGCGCACTTCGTCGTCGAGGATTTCGGCGCCGCCGCCGGGGATGGAATCGAGTCCGGCGGCGCGCAGGCGGGCGATGGTGTCGCGCAAGGAGAGCCCGCTCACCTCGGCGATGTTCAGGACTTCCGGCGCGGAGAAGCAGTGCAGGTGGAGCTGCGGGTAGCGGCCTTTGAGCGAGCGCAGCAGGTCTTCGTAATAGTTGATCTTGAGGTCGGGATGCAGGCCGCCCTGTAGCAGGATGCCGGTGCCGCCCAGCGCCAGGGTCTCGTCAACCTTCTGGTAGATGGTGTCGAGGTCGAGGATGTAGCCGTCGTTCGCCCCCAGCGGCCGGTAGAAGGCGCAGAAGGAGCAATACTCGGTGCAGAAGTTGGTGTAGTTGATGTTGCGGTCAATCTGGTAGGTGACGACGTTCTCGGGATGGAGCCGCTTGCGCGTCTGGTCGGCGGCCATCCCGATGCCCATGAGGTCATCGGAGCGAAACAGCTCCAGCGCCTCTCTACGTGACAACCTCACGGTCGCTCCGGCGCTTCCTGCTTTCGCTCGCGCTTCAAGTACGGTTCGAGATCAATGGTAACCAGCCCGTCGGTGAAAACCAACCCGGTGGCTTCGGCAGGCACGGGGTAAATCAGATAGACGGTTCCGAACTTCGGCTTGATCTCGACGGGATCCCAGAATGTGTTTCCCCACGGGCCGATGACCAGCATGGAATCGCCCGCCGCGCCGCAGTATTCATAATCGGGGCCGAACACGCGCCAAGCGCCGTACTCATAGCGGTTTCCCTTTTCATCCTTGACGTGCAGACGAAGGCGATTCAGCCGGGCACACCTGGTGGGATGAACATCGAAGTGGAGGATGAGCAGGACGGCGCTCTCCGGCGCGGTGACGGCTTCGTTGCGGGCGAAGTCGGTCTTGTACTTCTCCCTTTCTTCTGGACGATCCGGCTTAGTGATTTGGGTACGCGGGAGCCGTTCGGCCTTGACGAACGTACCGACCTGCGTCTTCAGCCCTGCCATTCCTGGCCCGGGCAGGGGGAGACTTGGTGGCGGGAGCTGTGGCACCTGCGCCAGCGCAGCCAGCGGGAGAAAGATTGCCATAACCAGCGAAACGAAACTCGAGGGGAGTAGGCCAGTGGTGCGCATGGGAGGTTAGATGAACTCCAGCGGGCGGGGGGTTGGAATCAGGCCGAGCTCGTGGGCGGCGCGGTAGAAGGCGTCCAGGCCGGCGCGCGCCTCGTCGTCGAAGGAAAACCGCACGCTGTCGCTCAGGTAGCGGGCCAGGCCGGCGGGCGGCAGGTTCAGTTGCAGGGCAGCGGCGGCCACAATGTCATCCAGGCGCGAGAGCCCGAACTCGCGCGAGCCGGTGAAGAGCCGGGCAAGTTCCCCAGAAACTTCAGGCGTGGCTTTTGTCCCGCGCACCGCCCACAGGGCAAACACAAACGGCAGGCTGGTCAAGCGGTGCCATTCGGCGGCCAGGTCGTAGACGAAAAGTTGCCCCAAGTGCTCGCGGGCGTGGAGGGCGACGGAGTTCAGAGCGAACTGGAGTGCCGGATCGCCGATGAGCAGGGCCGCATCGGCGCGCGCCAGCATCGCCTCCAGGTCGGGGACGGCCGAAACATAGTGCGGCTCGGTCTTCCAGTGGCGCGCAAACAGGATGCGCACCAGCGCGGCCGAGGTCTGCGAGCTCTGATCCAGCGCCACCGTGCGCGCCTCGGCCGCCGGCACGCGGCTCACCAGCAGCACGCTTTCCACCGACCCGCGCGCCACCAGCGCCACGCCGGGGATGATCTTCAGGCCGGGGATGGTCTGGTAGGCAATGGAGGGAATGATGCCGACGTCGGCGGTGCCGGTGCGCAAGGCCTCCGCGCAGCCCGAGGGAACGGTGAAGGAAAGCTCGGCCTGACCCTGCTGGGGGCCGTGCAGGAAGCCCCACACCAGCGGCGCAGTATTCAGGTATTGGACGACCGATACCCGCAACTTTTGCATCGCCTGGGAGAGCGGCACCATACCACAATTCGACAACGGTTGCCAAACCCTCGTTGACTTAGCTGCGGAGCGAGCCTAGGATGCCGAGCAGAACTTTCGAGGATTGAGGAGAGCGGATGCGAACCCTGGTTGCGGTTTTGGTGGTGAGCGTGCTGCTGGCGGCCTGCGGCCCGCAGGCGGACGTCGAGGCGGAGAAGGCAGCGATTGAGAGCGCACGCGCGCAATGGGTGGCCGCCTACAAGAGCGGCGACCTGGACCGCATGGAGACCCTCTACACCGAGGATGCCGTCCTGCTGCCGGCCGAAGCCCCGGCGGTGAGCGGCAAAGCCGGCGTGGCGGGCTGGTACGAGCAGTTCTTTGAGCAGAACTCGGTGGAGGAAATCAGCGTGCCGGCCGACGAAGTGGTGGTGGCAGGCGAGTGGGCGTATGTGCGCGGGCGGGCCTACGCCAGCTTCCGCGGGCGCGACGCCAAGTCGCTTTCTTTCCGTGGCAAGACCCTGGAAATCTGGCGCAAGCAAGCGGACGGCTCCTGGAAGTGGGCGCGCGCCATCTGGAACTCGGACGAGCCCCCGGCCCGGCCCTCGCCGCCGGCGAAACCGGCCGCTGCCAAGCCCGCGACAACGAAACCGGCTCCTCCCACGGCGGTCACGGCCAAACCCGCAGCGCCGAAGGCACGGTTCGCGGTGCAGGCGGGCGCGTTTGAAGACCGCGCCAGTGCCGACGGGCTGGCCGCGCGGCTCAGCACGCGCTATGGCCGCAAGGCCGAGGTGGCGGCGGTGCGTGTGGGTGGGCGGACGCTCTATCGCGTGCGCATTCCCGTGGCGAGCGAGGCCGACGGCAAGGAGCTCGCTGATCGCATCCGGCGTGAGCAGCAACTGGAGGCTCTCGTCGTCCCGCTCCCCTAACTGAATATCCCACCTCAGAGGCACGTAGAGAACGCAAAGGAGAGGTCTATGGAGAGGGCATGGACGTTCTTGCTGCTGGCGGGGCTGTGCGAGATTGTCTGGGCGATGTGTTTGAAATACTCGCAAGGGTTTACGCGCCTGGTGCCGACGATTGCCCTGTTTGCCTTTGGCTACGCGAGCTTCTATCTGCTCTCGATGGCCGCCGAGCATATTCCCATTGGCACCGCCTACGCCGTCTGGACGGGCATCGGCGCCCTCGGGGCGGTGATTTTGGGCATTATTCTCTTCCGCGAGCCCGCCACCTGGCTGCGCCTGGCCTGCATCGCCCTGGTGCTGGCCGGCATCGCCGGCCTCCGCCTGACTGCGGCTGTCCAATAAGACGTCACCGAACGAGAGCTACTTGATGCGGGCAATGCGGCCTTGGGTGGGGAAGCGCGTGAACTGCAGCAGGTCATGCCCGGGGACAACGCGCCCGGCGGAGCCTGCCAGCACCGTCATGCGCACGAAGGCGGCGAGGTTGGCGGTGCGGTCGGCGGGGTCGAAGGTGGCGACGGGCGCGCGCTGCTCCAGGTTGCGGTAGAGGTAGCAGTTGTCCGAAGCCAGTACGTAGGGCGGGTTGCCGCCGATGCGGATGTATTGCGAGGCGTAGGTGTGCCGCGCACCGGTATAGGCGCGGATGCCGGGAAGAATCTCGCGGTCGTCGCCCGCAATCAGCTGCACTCGGCCCTCCGTGTTCAGCCGCACAAGCGCCTGGATGTCCTCGGGGTCGATGCCGCCGCGCCGGCCGCCTTCTTGCCACGCCGGGCCGCTGTAGTAGGCGAATTCCTCCCGCTGAATCCAGAGAGTGGCATGGGGGAAGAGATCAATGCCGCCCATGTGGTCCCAATGGGCGTGACTGATAATGACGTCAGTGACCTGAGCGGGCTCAACGCCGGCCAGACGCACGGCTTCGTCCGGACGGAGGTAGTCGGTCATCGGGAAACGCTCCAGCCACTTCTGCCGGTGGAAGCCGCAGTCAAAAAGGATGGTGCGGCCGCCGCCGCGGATGAGCCAGAAAACCATGGCGATGTCAAGCTTCTCGGTTTCCGGCGCGCCCACAACGAGCACCGAGGCAGGGAACTGCGGCAACGTTGCGTAGCGGATGGCCTCGATGGAGTAGTCGGGTGTGTCCGGCGCGGCAAACAAGAAGCTCAAGAGGAGGAGACTTAGAAGGCGAACCATAGGGGTCTTGAGTCTATCACCCCAGAGAACGCAGAGGCAGGGCCCTTCGCCGACCCCTCAGGCGGAGCCCTTCGGCAGAATGCCTCAGGATGAACCTTCGAGGAGGGCGGCGCAGTCCACCAGACGGGCTTGGGTGCCGTCGTGGACAGCGTAGGTGTGGCGGCGGCCGGAGCGCCGCTGGGACCAGAGGGCGGCGCCGCCATGGACGCCGTCTTTGTTGAGCGCATAGAAGACCACGTAGAACTTGGCCAGGCGCTTCTTGTCGCCGTTGTAGTTGCGGACGACGCGCTGCAAGGCTTCGAGGCAGGCCTCGGTGGGAGACATCCCGCGGCGTATCAGTTCGACGATGGTGTGGCCGCCCGCGATCTTGATGTTTTCCTCACCCCGGCCGGTCGAGCCGGCCGCCCCCACGTCGTTGTCCACGTAGAGCCCCGCGCCGATGATGGGCGAGTCGCCCACGCGCCCCGGGATTTTCCAGGCCAGGCCCGAAGTCGTGGTGCAGCCGGAGATATCGCCTTTCGCGTCCACCGCCAAGCAGTTGATGGTGCCGGTGGGCGCCTCGAGCAGGACTTCGCGAATCCAGGCCAGCCATTCGCTTTTTTCTTCCTCGGAGAGGTTGCGGGGGAGAAGCTGCGAAACTTTATCCTGCCACTCGGGGCTGTCGAGGCCCGGGCCCCAGGCGTCGCGGTCGGACATCGTCTCTTTCCAGGCTAGCCAAGCGGTACGGGCGCGCTCGGTCAGGAGGTTGATGCGCTCGAAGCCGTGGGCTTCGGCGAAGCGCAGGGCGCCCGGGCCGACCAGCATCACGTGGTCGGTGCGCTCCATGACGAGCCTGGCGACGCGCGAGGGATTCTTGATGTGACGAATCGAGGCAACGGCGCCGGCGCGGCGGGTGGGGCCGTGCATCACGCTAGCGTCAAGCTCGACGTCGCCCGCTTCGTTAGGCAGGCCGCCGTAGCCGACCGAGGTGTCGTTGGGGTCGTCTTCGACGGGGTTGACGCTGGCCAACACCGCCTCCAGCGTGTCGCCGCCGCCCTTTAGAATCTCCATCCCGCGGTCAAGCACGCGGAGGCCGTTGGAGGAAGACACCATCAGTGGCCGCGTACCCTGGGCAGCCGGGGCGGGAGGCTGCTGCCCGATGGGTTGGTGGGCTGCGAAAAGGTTGCGCGTACCCGCAGCGATGCTCCCGAGCAAGGTTGTCAGGAAGAATTCCCGTCGGCTGAAGCGGCTCATCATTTCCCCCAACGAAAGGCTTGACTGCGCGGGCAAAGGATACCAGACGAACCAGTGCCGGCAAAAGAACCAGTGAGAACGGTCCGGAAGAGGTGCTTTGCACCCGCATCCTCTTGGGCGAAATTGACCGGGGTGGGGACGCATGTTAGAGTCCCCCTGCCTGCCCAGGTTCGGAGAATCACAGGAGGATCTTCGGTGAAGCGCAAGCTGTGGGTGGTTTGTGCGGTTGTGGTGCTCACTCTCGCTGTGTCGGCGGCCGGGGCGGAAGTACAGCGGACGGTGCTGGAGAACGGGCTGGTGGTGCTGACCAAAGAAGTGCACGCCGCGCCCATCGTCAGCACGGTCATCGTCTATCGCGTGGGCTCGCGCAATGAAGAGCTGGGCCAGACCGGCAAGTCGCACTTCCTCGAACACATGCTCTTCAAAGGCACCGACCGCTACCGCAAGGGCGAGATTGACCTCATCACGCTGCGCAACGGCGGCGCCAACAACGCCTTCACCGGCGAGGACTACACCGCCTACTTCTTCAACTTCTCGAGCGACCGCTGGCAGGTGGCGCTGGAAATCGAAGCCAACCGGATGACGAACAACACCTTTGTCCCGGCAGAGTACAACCCCGAGAAGCAGGTCGTGATTGAGGAGCTGAAGATCAACCTGGACTCGCCCTGGGGCGCGCTCTGGCAGGAGGTGCAAGCGACCGCCTTCCGCGAGCACCCCTACCGCAATCCCGTGGTGGGCTGGATTCAAGACCTCGAGCGGGCGACCGCCGAGGAGATGGAGGCCTACTACCGGCGCTTCTATCATCCCAACAACGCCGTTCTGGTCATCGTGGGCGACTTCGAGACCCAGCCCGTGCTGGCGCGCGTGCGGGAACTCTTCGGCAGCATCTCGCGCGGGCCCGACGCCCCGCCGCTGCGCATTGTCGAGCCGGCGCAGCGGGGCGAGAAGCGCGTGGCGGTGAAGAAGGCGACAAACCTCGAGCGGCTGCTGGTGGCCTGGAAGGCGCCGGCGATGGCGCACCCGGATTCCTATGCGCTGCAGCTGGCTTCGGCGCTACTCAGTCGCGGCAAGACCTCGCGGCTCTATCAGCGCCTGGTCGAGCGCGACCAATCGGTCGTGTTCGCCCGCACCTCCTTCGATGAAGCCATTGACCCCACCCTCTTTTCCCTGCAAGCCGAACTCAAGCCCGGCTACAAACTGGCGGATGTCGAGCGCGCGGCACTGGAGGAAGTCGAGCAGCTCACCGGGGAAGAAGTCGCTGCAACTGAACTCGAGAAGGCCAAGAACCTCATCGAGGCCGAGTTCATCCTCGACAACGAAACCACGCTCTTTCAGGCTGTCCTGGTGGGGCTGGCGGAGGCCATGCAGAGCCACACCTACCTCGATACCTACATCGAGAACATCCGCCGGGTAACCCCCGCTGACGTGCAGCGGGTCGCGCGCACCTATCTCACCGCCGACAAGCGCACCGTCGGCTGGCTGGTGCCCGAACCGGAAAGCAGAGAAAGTGAGAAACGGGAAACGGGAAACGGTTCAGGCTTCGCCTTTGGCGGTCGACAAGCTGCGCGCGGCCGCGTTGGCGGGCTGAAAGCTTCGGCTGCAGTGCATCCAGCAGAGCCCTCACCGCAAAAAACCGAGAGGAAACCGAAGCGCGGGGAGAAGCCTGCCCCCCCGCCGGCACCGCTGCGCTTCGAGATTCGTCCCGGTTTGGCAGGCGAGCGGCGCGTGCTCGCCAATGGCCTCACGCTTCTCCTCGCGCGCAATCCGAACCTGCCCGCCGTCGCGCTGGCGGGCGTCGTGAAAGCCGGCTCGCGGACCGAAAGCGACGCGGAAGCGGGCGTGGCCACCCTGATGAGCCGCCTGCTGACGGAAGGAACCAAGACCCGCAGCGCGCTCGAGATTGCCACCGCCATCGAATCGGTGGGCGGCTCGCTCACCGCCTCCGCCGGCTACGAGTCAAGCGTGGTTACCGCTACGGTGCTGAAGAAAGATTTCGACCTTGCGCTCGATTTGGCGCGCGACGTCCTGATGAATCCGGCCTTTGCTCAAGACCGGGTGGCGCGCGAGCGCGACCGCCAGCTCGCCGAGATTCGCTCCGCCCAGGATCGCCCCCAGACCGTCGCCAGTTGGACCTTCAACGAGCTCGTCTTTGCCGGCCATCCCCGCCACCGGCCTCCGATCGGCTACGCGGAGACGGTCGGGAAGCTGACGCGGGACACGCTCCTGCGTTTCCACGAGCGCCATTTCGCGCCCACCAACACCGTGCTCGCTGTCGTCGGCGATATCAACCTTGAGGAAACGGCGCGCAAAGTGGAAGCGGCCTTCGCCGCGTGGACCCCTAAGTCCATCGAGCCACCGCAGCTGCCCGCTCTGCGCCGCCAATCGCAGCGGGTCGCGAAGTACGTTCCGATGGAGAAGGAGCAGGTCAACGTCTACCTCGGCCACCTGGGCATTGACCGCGCAAATCCGGATTACTACGCGCTGCAAGTGCTGGATACGATTCTGGGCGGCGGCCCCGGCTTCACCAGCCGTATCCCAGGCCACCTGCGCGACGAACAAGGCCTGGCCTATTCGACTTTTTCCGACATCACGGGCTCAGCGGACCTCGACCCGGGGCGCTTCATCGCCTACATCGGGGCGTCGCCCGAAAACCTGGATCAGGCCCTCGCCGGCATCGTCAAGGAAATCGAAACCATCGTCGCCGAACCGGTCACCGAAACCGAACTGGCGGACGCGCAGGCCTACCTGACCGGCAGCTTTGTCTTCGAGTTCGAGACCAATGCTGAAATCGCCCGCTTCCTCCTTGACGCCGAACTCTACCAGCTTGGCTTCGACTACATCGTCACCTACCCGGAGAAGATTCGCGCCGTCAGGGTCGCTGATGTCCAGCGGGTCGCCCGCCGCTATCTCGACCCCAAGAACTACACCGTCGTAGTGGTCGGCCCGGTGGATGAGCAGGGCCGTCCGAGGCCCCCGCGCAAGAACGACTGATCTGCGCGGAAGAAACCATTCCGCTCCCGTGCCGCGCCGGGCTATCATCCAGTGCCGATGAACGACGCCGACGAAAGCCGTTCCCTGCCGATCGTCCCGCTGGCGGTGGCTGCCGTGCTGGGCATTGCTCTGCTCATCGGCATTCTCTGGCTTGGCCGGCCGGAAGTGGAACGCCCCGAGCCTCCGGTGAGCCTGCCGCCGCTCGAGGGTGAAGCGGCGCGCTACTCCGTCGAGCAAATCGAATTGGGAACGATGAGCCTGAGCCGCTGGGAGAATTTCCTGGGCCAGCAGGTGACCTACGTGGACGGCACGGTCACCAACAAGGGCCGGCGCAGCGTAGCCGCGCTGGAGCTGACCCTGGAGTTCAATGACATTATGGGTCAGGTGGTGCTGCGGGAAACGGTGCGCGCGGTCGGCCAACCCACGCGCAGCGGGACGCAGGCCGCGCCCCTCAAGCCCGGCGAAAGCCGCGCCTTCCGCCTCGGGCTTGAACACATCCCCGCGGAATGGAACCGCGGTGCTCCCCGCATTCGAATCACCGGCCTCTTGCTAGAATAGGCCACAAAACAATTGGGGCGGACAGTCGGAATCAATCTGGCTGTCCGCCCTGAGCTAAAGGAGCAACGGGACGGGTTAGTACATGCCGCCCATGCCGGGATGCCCGGCGGGCGCTCTCTCCTTCTCCTCCTCGGGGATTTCGGAGACCAGCGCCTCAGTGGTGAGCATCAGCCCGGCGATGGAGGCGGCGTTCTGTAGAGCGAGGCGGGTGACTTTGGCCGGGTCAATCACGCCCACCTTCACCAGGTCGGCGTAGTCGCCCTTCTCGGCGTCGAAGCCGTAATTCACCTCTTTCGACTCCTTTACCCGCTCGGCTACGACCGCCCCCTCATGGCCGGCGTTCTGGACAATGAGCCGCAAGGGCTCTTCCAGGGCGCGCCGGACAATGTTGACTCCGATCTGCTCGTCGCTCTCCAGCTTGAGCTTCTCGAGTGCTCCCAGGCAGCGCACCAGGGCCACGCCGCCGCCCGGCACGATGCCTTCTTCGACGGCCGCGCGGGTGGCGTGCATGGCATCCTCGACCCGAGCCTTCTTCTCCTTCAGCTCGGTCTCGGTGGCGGCGCCGACCTTGATGACGGCCACGCCGCCCACCAGTTTCGCCAGCCGCTCCTGCAGCTTCTCCCGGTCGTAGTCCGAGGTGGTCTCCTCGATCTGCGTCCGGATCTGCTTCACGCGCCCTTCGATGGCATCGGGCTTGCCGAAGCCCTCGACGATGGTGGTGTTGTCCTTATCCACGGTCACCTTCTTGGCCCGGCCGAGGTCTTCGAGTTTCACGTTCTCGAGCTTGATCCCGACCTCTTCGGCAATCATCTTGCCGCCGGTGAGGGTGGCGATGTCCTCCAGCATGGCTTTGCGGCGGTCGCCGAAGCCCGGCGCCTTGACCGCCGCGCACTGGAGCGTCCCGCGCAGTTTGTTCACCACCAGCGTGGCCAGTGCCTCGCCCTCCACGTCTTCAGCGATGATCAGCAGGGGCTTGGCATTGCGTGCGATCTGCTCGAGCAGCGGCAGCAGGTCCTTCATCGAGCTGATCTTCTTCTCGTGGATCAGGATGTAGGGCTCTTCGAGCTTGCACTCCATCCGCTCGGGGTCGGTGACGAAGTAGGGAGAGAGATAGCCGCGGTCGAACTGCATGCCTTCGACCACTTCCAGCGTGGTGTCCATCGTGCGCGACTCTTCCACCGTAATCACACCGTCCTTGCCCACCTTCTTCATCGCTTCGGCAATGATGTTCCCGATGGTCTTGTCGTTGTTGGCGCTGATACTGGCCACCTGGGCAATGGCTTCCCCGGCCACGGGCTTTGACAGCTTCTTGATTTCGGCCACCGCCGTCTCCACTGACTTCTCGATGCCGCGCTTGAGCGCCATCGGGTTGGCCCCGGCCGCTACCGCCTTGACGCCCTCCCGGAAGACACACTGGGCGAGCACCGTGGCCGTGGTGGTGCCGTCGCCGGCTACGTCGGAGGTCTTGCTGGCCACCTCCCGCACCATCTGTGCCCCCATGTTCTGGAGCGGGTCTTTCAGTTCGATCTCCTTGGCCACGGTCACCCCGTCCTTGGTGATGACCGGTGGCCCGAATTTCTTGTCCAGGACGACGTTGCGTCCCTTCGGCCCCAGCGTGACCTTGACGGCGTCGGCCAGCACGTTGACGCCGCGCAAGATCGCCTGCCGGGAGTCCTCTCCGTGAACGATCTGCTTAGCTGGCATGGGTCATTTTCCTCCCTACGGTTCAAACTGGTTGCCCCCGCTGGGCGGGGGCAGGCCCGCCGGCGGCGCTACTTCTTGGCTGCCACCTTGGCGGGTTCAAGTACGGCCAGGACTTCCTCCTCCCGCAGAATCAGGTACTCGTCTTCTCCGATGCGGATGTCCGTGCCGGAATATTTTCCGAACAGGATGCGGTCACCGGCCTTGACATCGAGGGCGATGTACTTGCCGTCGTCGTCCTTCTTGCCGTGGCCGACGGCGATCACCTCACCCTCCTGCGGCTTTTCCTTGGCCGTGTCGGGGATGATGATGCCGCCGCGCACTGTCTCCTGTTCTTCAATGCGCTTGATGAGAATGCGGTCGTGCAACGGTCTGACGTTGACTGGCATACCTTCCTTCCCTCCTTCCCGAATGGTCCGGTTTTTTGGAAAGATGCCTTACGGGGCTGCCCCCATCCCGAGACCCTGCTTGCCGCAGGCAGGTTAGGGACTCGGGATTGGCACTCTCCCCGGAAGACTGCTAATCTATTCAGACTGCCCCACCTTGTCAAGACCCCTGCCCGCGGCAGCCTCGCCGTTCGAAGCTATTCCGAGCGGCACCCCTAACGGCCGAAACTCAGCCGCACCGCCAGCGATTCCGGCAGTCCCGCTGCCCGCATCTTGGCCTGGGTGGCGCGAACGTCGTAGGGCACGCGCCAGTATTCCACCTGCTGGCGATCAGGGTCGAAACAGGCAAACGCGGCGCGCGCGTCGCCGTCGCGCGGTTGGCCGATGGAGCCGGGGTTGATGAGGTAGCGCGCGCCGGCCTCCAGCTTCAACTCCGCCATCGCCACCCCGCGGGCATGGCTCACCCGCAGGATTTCCATCCGGCCGCTCTCCTTCAGGGCGAAGCCGCCCTGAAAGTGGGTATGTCCGCAGAAGGTGAAGGATATTTCGGCGAGCTTGAGGCTTTCGTAGGCCTCACGCGGCTGGAAGAGGTACTCGTCCTCGTCCCGCAGCGAGCCGTGGACGATCTGGAACGTGTTGAGGCGGATCGGCCCGGAAGGCAGTTGCCGCAGATAGGACAGATTCTCCGCGCGCAATTGCTCCCGCGTCCAGAGGGCGGCCTGGCGGGCGGCGGCGTTGAACTCCTCCGCTGAGTCAATCCCGCAACTCGCCTTATCGTGGTTGCCCCGCACCGTGGCCACCGGCTTGAGTTCCTGCAGCCGGTCAATGACTTCATTCGGATTGGGCCCGTAGCCGACCACGTCCCCCAGGCAGACCACCTGCTCGTAGCGCGCCTGCGCCTGCCCGAGCACGGCTTCGAGGGCTTCTAGGTTGGAGTGGATATCGCTCAGGATGAGGTAGCGCATGGGAAGCCGCCGATTATAGCCACTGCCGCCCTCAGCGGGAACCCTTTTCGCCTTGCCCCGCCCCGCCCCTTGACGCACAATAGGCGACAGTTCACCCCAGCGGGGAAGAGCCATGAAAAAGTTTGCTCGCCTCTTGTTTGCTGTCCTGGTCTTTGTGCTCATACCGCTTACGCTGCCCGCGAGGAGTTACGCGCAGGCGCCCGATCTGTCCGCCCTCTGGGCGACACTCACAAAGCCTGCCTTTGATCCGAATCAAGTGGCGGGGGTCGAAAACGTCGCGCTTCGCCGGGATGCGGCCACGCTGCTGCTGGCTACCGGACGGGCGGCTCTCGCCCAATCAGTGCGCTTCGCCGAGGGCACGCCGGAACGCGTTTTCGCTGCCGCCTTCAAGGGACGTGGTCGTCTCCGGTTTGAGCCGCGTCTCCCCTTGGAACTCCAGCAGCTTCGCTTCCACAGCGGTGAGGCTCCGCTGGAGGCCGAGTTCACCGAAGCGGTTCTCATTTTCAGCGACAATACCGCCGAGGAGCTGCGCCAGTTGGCAAGATTTCAGGCTGGCGATCCCGGCGACCTCCAGGGTCTCTACTGGGACCGGACAGGAGACCTGGCGCGGGTGGGATTGAGCTGGGAGCCCCGCATCCTCAAAGCTTTGGGCTCAGAGCACCCGGCGCAGAGCGCCTTCTTTGTCGCTGAACTGAAGACCGAGAAGTATGGCTGGCTCTCTCTCATTGTGGACGAGGCTGACCCCGAGCAGGTTGAGCTGCAGCAATTCGACCGTGGCCGCTACTCTGTCAATATCTGGGCCAAGTTTCCCAAAACCGGGCGTCGCCCCCAGGAAGCCTTCACCGACCCCATCGGCCACCACGACTACCGCATCGAACGCTACGTTCTGGAAGCCACCATCCCGCCCAGTGCCGAGTTGGAAGCGGTGGCGCAGGTCGAGCTTGTCATTCGCAAGGGCGGTGAACGCGTCTTGCTCTTTGGCCTCGACCCCAACCTGCGCATGAGCGAAGTGACGGACGCGTCAGGCCGCCCGCTGGCCTTCTTCCAACCGAGAGACCCGAAGGATGAGTTCTTTCTGGCTGATCACTTGGTGGTGGTTGCCCCCGAGCCTTTCGCCCTAGGACCACAGACCTTGCGCTTTCGCTATGCCGGCAAACGCATCGTCCGCAAGGAAGGCCCCGGAACTTTCTTCTGCCAGAGCTTTGGCTGGTACCCGAGCTACGGGTCGGGGCGCTATTCGCTCACGACGAATGAGTTTGCGGCGCGCGCTGAATTCGACTTCACCCTGCGCGTTCCAAAGAAATACGACGCGGTCGCGGTCGGGACCAAAGTGGAGGAGAGGGAAGAGGACAAGTTCAAGGTCACGCGCTGGCAAAGCGATCTCGCGCTGGCCGTTGCCGGCTTTGCCTTCGGCGACTATAAAGTACAAACCGAGGCAGTGGGGAACATCCAGGTCGAGGTCTATGCCAACCGCAGCGCGGACGATTTGCTTGGCGATATCGAGAGAATACTCAGCGGCGCTGACTTCACGGGTCCGACGCCCCGCGACATCCGCAACCACCAGCAGGCTGCCGTTGGTTCCCTCTCGCCCGCGCAACTGGCCAAGGAAATGGCGACTGAGATGGCCAATTCCCTGCGTGTCTTTGAGAAATACTTCGGGCCCTATCCCTACAAGAAACTGGCCGTCAGCAACATTCCCGCGCTCTACAGCTACGGTCAGGGCTGGCCCGGACTGCTCTATATCTGGGCGGTTTCGTTTCTGGATTCCACGCAGCGCAATGCTCTCGGCATCCGCGACCATGTCCAGCTCACCGACTTCTTCCGCGCCCACGAAACCTCCCACCAGTGGTGGGGGCACGCCGTGGGCTGGAAGAGCTACCACGACCAGTGGCTCTCGGAGGGGTTTGCGGAGTTCTCCGGCATCCTCTACACGCTCTACCGGCGCGACAAGGATGAATACTTCCGCCTGCTGCGCAACAATCGCGAACAGTTGCTGACCAAGGACCAGGAAGGGACTGTGCCGGAAAGTATCGGTCCGATTCATGCCGGCCTGCGGCTCAGTTCGGGCAAGCACCCGGGCGCCTACAGCAACGTCATCTACAACAAAGGCGGCTGGGTGCTGCACATGCTGCGGATGCTGTTCTACGACCCCCGCAATCAACAGGAGCCCGACGCCCGCTTCATCGCCATGATGCAGGACTTCACCCGCACCTACCACAACCAGCCGGCCTCCACCGAGGACTTCAAGGCCATCGTCGAGAAGCACATGACTCCCCAGATGAATCTGGATGGAAACGGCAAGATGGATTGGTTCTTTGAGAGCTGGGTTTACGGCACCGGCATCCCTACCTATGAACTTCGCTATTCGCTGGAGGCGGGCGCGGAAGCGGGCAAGTTCGTCCTCCGCGGCACCCTGCGGCAGTCCGAGGTGCCCGAAAATTTCCGCACCCTGGTGCCGCTGTTTCTGCAGCAAGGCGGGCGTCTTATCCGTGCTGGCTGGCTGAACGTGCGCGGGCCGGAGACGCCCTTTGAGATTCAACTTCCCTTCAAGCCGGACGAGGTCACCATCAACGAATGGGAAGACGTCCTCTGTCGCAAGAAATAACTCCACCACCAGGGTAGTCCGTCAGCGGAGGAGCATGCAGTCGCCGTAGCTGTAGAAGCGATAGCGCTCCCGCACGGCGTGCTCGTAGGCCCGCAGGATCAGTTCCCGCCCCGCGAACGCCGACACCAGCACCAGCAGCGAACTGCGCGGCAGGTGGAAGTTCGTCAGCAGCTGGTTGACGACGCGGAAGCGGTGGCCGGGATGGATAAACAGGTCGGCCTGGCCAGCTCCCGCTCGAACGTACCCCTCGCGTGCGGCCGCGCTCTCCAGCGCCCGCACCACCGTTGTCCCCACCGCCAGAATCGGCCGGCCCGCCGACCGGGCCGCTTCCATCGCCGCCGCTGCAGCCGGGCTGATCTCGTACGGCTCCGGCTGCATCCGGTGGCGCTCCACCTGGTCGGCATGAATGGGCTGAAACGTCCCCAGCCCCACGGTCAGTGTAATCTCAACGATCTCGATGCCCCGCGCGCGGAGTGCCTCTAGAATCCGGGGCGTGAAGTGCAAGCCGGCGGTCGGGGCCGCCACCGCCCCGGCCTGCTCGGGTCTGGCAAAGACCGTTTGGTAGCGCTCGCGGTCGGAAGCTTCGTCGGGTCGGCGGATGTAGGGCGGCAGCGGTACGTGTCCCACCTGCTCCAGGGCTGCACGGACGTTGTCAGTTGGGTGGAAGCGGAGCTGGCGCAGGCCGTAGTCCCCGCGCCCGACCACTTCTGCCTCGAGCGGTGCCGTCCCCGCAGGCGTGTCGAAGACGAGCCGTTCGCCTGTGCGGACTTTGCGCCCCGGGCGCACCAGCGCCTCCCACAGGCCCGGCTCGACCTCGCGCGTGAGCAAGACTTCGATCTGCGCCTTCAGGTGCTCGCGTCGTGCCCGGCTGCGACGCCCGACCGCCTCGGCATGAATTCCCACCCGCCGCCCGAACAGCCGCGCGGGAATAACCTGCGTGTTGTTGACCACAAGCAGTTCATCGCCTTGGAGCAGGTCGGGTAGCTCCCGGAATTGATGATCCTGGAAGCTGGCCCGAGCGCGCTCAAGCAGCAGTAGACGAGAAGCGTCGCGCTCGGGCAGCGGATGTTGCGCGATGAGCTCTTCGGGCAAGCGGTAGTCGAAGTCGGTCAGGTGCATCTAGGGTCGGCCGATTTTGCCGCAAACTCAGCCCGAGGTATAGTATCGCTCGGCTGTCTGCTAACTCTTCTGGAGGTGTCTGCTAATGCCCGCCCGCGAACCCCAGGTCACCCTTTCTCCCCGCGGCGTCAACCGCATCCTGTCTGGCCATCCCTGGGTCTATCGGAGTGACATCGCGGCGGCGGATGGCGTCGAGCCGGGCGCCACGGTTGTGATTCGCGACGCGCGGGGGCACTTCCTGGGGCGGGGCTGGTTCAGCACCGCCTCCCAAATCGCGCTGCGCCTGGTGACGCGCGAGGATGCGCCCATTGACGACGCCTACCTGGCTGCGCGCCTGGTGGCGGCTGCCGACTACCGGGGTCGCGTGGTTGAAAACAGCACCGCTTACCGGCTGGTCTACGGCGAGTCGGACGGCCTGCCCGGACTGGTAGTGGACCGCTACGCGGATCACTTCGTCCTTCAGACTCTGACGCAGGCGACCGATCGGCTCAAGGACACATTTGTGCGGTTGTTGGTAGAGCGCTTTCGGCCCGCGGGCATCGTCGAGCGCAACGACCCCAAGGTTCGGCAACTTGAGGGTCTGGAGCAGCGGGTGGGGGTGCTGGCGGGGGAGTGCCCGCCGGAGGTGGTGGTGGAGGAAAACGGCGTCCGCTTCGCCTATGACCTGCTGCGCGGGCAGAAGACCGGCGGCTTTCTCGACCAGCGGGAAAACCGCGCCGCCGCGGCGCGCTATGCCTGCGGCAGCGTGCTCGACTGCTTCTGCTACGGGGCCGGCTTCGCTCTCCACGTGGCCGCCCAGGCCGAGGAGGTGGAAGCGATTGACAGCGCCCCCAGCGCCCTCGCCGCCGCCCGCCGAAATCTGGAGCTGAATGGGACGCGAAATGTTATCGTGCGGGAAGCGAACGTCTTCGATGTCCTGAAGGCCTACAGCGACGCGGGTCGGCAGTTTGACATGGTGATTCTGGACCCTCCGGCCTTTGCTAAGAACAAAGCCAGTCTGGAGCCGGCGCGCCGGGGCTATAAAGAAATCAACCTGCGGGCGCTGAAGCTGCTCCGGCCCGGGGGTACAGTTGTCACCTGTTCTTGCTCCTACCACGTTGCAGAGAGCATGCTGTTGGAGCTGGTCGCGGAAGCTGCCCTGGACGCCGGCCGCCAGGTGGTGGTGGCAGAGCGGCGAACGCAGGGACGGGACCATCCCATCCTTCTGACGATGCCCGAAAGTCATTATCTGAAGTGCCTCGTTCTGGATGCAGTTGATAGGTGATTATTGTAAGTTGTTGGAAAATAATGTTAAAAAGATATTGACAACTCCTAGTCTATATGCATCATATTATATGAGCGCAATACACTAATCTATGGAGGATGCCATGACACGAGCGTTGACGCGTTGGGATCCTTTCCGTGACCTGAGCACGCTTCAGGACCGGATTGACCGGCTGTTCGGAGACGCGCTGATGCGCTTCCGGCTCCCTCTCGGGGAGTCGGTAGAGGGCGGCGAGTGGCTGCCAGCGGTGGACATCGTGGAGAAGGAGGACGGCATCGTGCTGAAGGCCGACCTGCCGGGTATCGACCCGAAGGACGTGGAGGTGCAGGTGGAGAACCACACCTTGACGCTGCGCGGTGAGCGCCGTCAGGAGAAGGACGTCAAGGAGGAGAATTATCGGCGGGTCGAACGCAGTTACGGTGCCTTCGTGCGCAGCTTCACGCTGCCGAACACGGTGGACACGGAGAAAATCCAGGCCGAGTATCGCAACGGCGTGCTGGAGTTGACGCTGCCCAAGCGGGCCGAGGCCAAGCCCAAGCAGATCAAGGTGGCGGTGAAGTCCTAACGGAACCAGGCCATCCCGGCTTCCGAGCGGAGTCGGGGTGGCCGTTCCTGTCTCTAGGGGAAATGTGATGGCGGTGCGGTTTGACAAGCTGACGCTGAAGGCGCAGGAGGCGGTGCAGGGCGCGCAGGAGGTGGCGGCACGCCAGAATCAACAGGAGCTGGTGCCGCTCCACTTGTTGCTGGCACTGCTCGAGCAACCCGAGGGGATTGTCGCTCCCATTCTGGCGAAAATCGGGGCCCGGCCGGACGAACTGCGGACGGAGGCCGAACGGCGCCTGCAATCCCAGCCCAAAGTGCAGGGCCTGGTGCAGCCCTTCCTGGGGCCCGCCTTCCAGCAGCTCTTCGAGCAGGCCTTCAGCGAGGCCGATCGCTTCAAGGATGAATACGTTTCGACTGAACACCTGCTGCTGGCGCTGACCGGGCAAAAGGGGGAGGCGGCGCAGCAGTTGCTCGCTGCCCGTGGCGTGACGCACGAAGCGGTGCTGGAAGCATTGACGAGCGTGCGGGGCAGCCAGCGCATCACCGACCCGAACCCCGAAGCGAAATACCAGGCGCTCGAGCGCTACGCGCGCGACCTCACCGAGCTGGCGCGCCGGGGCAAGCTCGACCCCGTGATCGGCCGGGACACGGAGATTCGCCGGTTGATGCAGGTGCTGTCCCGGCGGACCAAGAACAACCCCGTGCTGATCGGCGAGCCGGGCGTGGGGAAAACGGCCATCGTGGAAGGGCTGGCGCGGCGGATTGCGGCGGGCGACGTCCCGGAAGTCCTGAAGACCAAGCGGCTGGTGCAGTTGGACCTGGCGGCGCTGGTGGCGGGGGCGAAGTACCGGGGCGAGTTTGAAGACCGCTTGAAGGCTGTTCTGCGCGAGATTGAGGAAGCCGAAGGCGGTGTGATCCTCTTCATTGACGAGCTGCACACGCTGGTGGGCGCCGGTGCCGCCGAGGGGGCCATTGATGCTTCCAACATGCTGAAGCCCGCCCTGGCGCGGGGTGCCCTGCGCTGCATCGGCGCCACCACCCTGAATGAATACAAGAAGCACGTCGAAAAAGATCCGGCGCTCGAGCGCCGCTTCCAGCCCGTGCTGGTCGCAGAGCCGACGCTGGAGGACACGATTTCCATTCTGCGGGGCCTGCAGGAGCGGTATGAAGTCCACCACGGCGTCCGCATCAAGGACGCCGCGCTGGTGGCTGCTGGGGTTCTGAGCCAGCGCTATATCGCCGACCGCTTCCTGCCGGACAAGGCCATTGACTTAGTGGATGAGGCGGCCGCCAGCATCCGGATTGAGGTTGATTCGCTGCCGACGGAAATTGATGAAATCGAGCGGCAAATACTGCAGGAGGGAATCGAGCGGCAGGCGCTGAAGAAGGAGAGCGATGCGGCGAGCCGCGAGCGGCTGGCGGCGATCGAGCGCGAGCTCGCCGAGCTGCGCGAGCGCTCCGCGCAGCTCAAGGGGCGCTGGCAACGGGAAAAGGATGTCATCGGGCAAATCCGCGCGCTGAAAGAGAAGATCGAGCAACTCAGGCTGGAGCAGGAGCAAGCCGAGCGCGCGGGCGACCTGGCGCGTGCGGCGGAAATCCGCTACGCCAAGCTGGTCGAGGCCGAACGGGAGTTGGCGACGGCCGAGCAGCGGCTGGCGGCGGAAGCGGGCGGCGAGCGGATGCTGAAGGAAGAGGTGGAGGAAGAAGACATCGCCCGCGTGGTGTCGAAGTGGACGGGCATTCCGGTTGGCAAGCTGCTGGAGGGCGAAATCGAGAAGCTCGTCAAGATGGAAGAGAGGCTGCAGGAGCGGGTGGTAGGGCAGGACGAAGCCCTCCGGCGCGTCTCGAATGCCATCCGGCGAAGCCGGGCGGGGCTGTCCGACCCGCGGCGGCCGTTGGGCAGCTTCCTCTTCCTGGGGCCGACGGGCGTGGGCAAGACAGAGCTGGCGCGGGCCCTGGCGGAGTTCCTCTTCGACGACGAGAAGGCCCTGATTCGTCTGGATATGTCGGAGTACATGGAGAAGCATTCGGTGGCACGGATGATTGGGGCCCCGCCCGGCTACGTCGGCTACGAGGAAGGCGGGCAGTTGACCGAGCACGTGCGGCGGCGGCCGTATGCGGTGGTGCTGTTTGACGAGATCGAGAAGGCGCATCCCGACGTTTTCAACCTCCTGCTGCAGATCCTTGACGACGGCCGCCTCACCGACGGCCAGGGGCGCACGGTGGACTTCAAGAACACGGTGCTCATCCTGACCAGTAACATTGCCAGCACCACCATCTTCGAGCTTGCGCCGCGCGACCCCGCCTCCGCCGAGGCTTCGGCGGGGCAGGCCGCGGAAGGGATGAGGAAGCGTGTGCTGGAGGCGTTGCAGGCTACGTTCCGGCCGGAATTTCTGAACCGGATTGACGACACGGTCATCTTCAACCCGCTCGGCAAGAGCGAGTTGAACCAGATTGTAGACCTCCAACTCGCGCACCTGCGACGGCTGCTGGCGGAGCGCAAGATCGAGATTGAGCTGACAGAACGCGCCCGCGAGCTGCTCTTCCGGGAGGGATATGATCCGGCCTACGGCGCGCGGCCAATGAAGCGCGCCCTGCAGCGGTTGATTCAGGACCCGTTGGCGATGAAGATTCTGAACGGCGAGGTGCTGGCGGGGGAGCGGGTGCTGGTGGATGCGGATGCAACCAAGGGGGAAATGAAGTTCGAGCGCGCCGCTGCCGCCGTGCCAGCCAGCTGAGCGCCGGTTTTTGTTGCGGTGGCGGCAAGCGCTGCTTAGAATGAATTCTTGCAGTCGTTTTTCAGGAGGCTTGACAGATGAATACATTGAAGACGGGCATACTGCTTCTGGTACTGACCCTGATCCTGCTTTTCGGCGGGCAGGCGGTCGCCGGCACGCAGGGGATGACGGTGGCCCTAGTTCTGGCATTATTGATGAACCTGAGCGCCTACTTCTGGGGTGACAAGATCGCGCTGGCGATGTCGCGCGCCCAACCGGTTACGCCGGAGCAGGCGCCGCAGATGTATCGCATCATGGAGCGGCTGTGCCAGAAGACCGGGCTGCCCATGCCGCGCGTCTACATCATCCCGCAGGCGCAGCCAAACGCGTTCGCCACCGGGCGCAGTCCGAGTAAAGCCTCGATTGCGGCCACGGCGGGGTTGCTCGAGACCATGAACGATGAAGAACTCGAGGGCGTGCTGGCGCACGAGCTGGCGCACGTGCGCAACCGCGACACCCTCATCATGGTGGTGGCGGCGACGATTGCGGGCGCCATCACCTACGCCGCCCACCTGGGCTACTTCGCCGCGCTCTTCGGCGGCGGCCGCAGCGGCGGCCGCAACGGCAATGGGAATGCTTTTGTCATGCTGCTGATGCTGATCCTGGCCCCGATCGCGGCCCTGCTGGTGCAACTGGCAATCTCGCGCTCGCGCGAGTACGAAGCCGACGCCACCGCCGCGCGCATGATTGGCCACGGCTACGGCCTGGCGAACGCCCTGGACAAGCTCGGCACCTATGCCAAGCGCATCCCCATGCAGAACGTCGAGCCGAGCCAGGCGCACATGTTCATCGTGCAACCGCTGTCCGGCGGGATGGCGTCGCTGTTCAGCACCCACCCGCCGGTGGAGGAGCGGATCCAGCGGCTGCGGGCGCTGGTGGTGTAACGGTTGATTGGTTTACTGGTTGATCGGCATTCCCCGCGCAAAGACGAGAGCGTAGAAAAAACCTCAGCGGCTATTGATGGCTGCACAAGCAATGTTCGAGGGGCAGTAGGTTGACGGGCGCTGGGACAAGCTGAAAAGCAGATTCCTCGCTTGCCTGCAGCAAGCAGGCTTCGCTCGGAATGACAACCGCTGGGACATTTCTCATAGAGAGATCAATGAATCCGCAATTTCTTGCTGCTCCCACGGCGGCAGGGCAGAATACTGAAATCTTTCAGCGGTGTGGCTCGTAGTACCTGAGCAGACGGCGGCTGGGGTGCCGATGGAGGAGGCCACCGGGAAGGCGGTCCTGGAACGGGCACGTGCGGGGGACGCGGAAGCGTGGACGACGCTCTACCGCCAGTTTTCCCGCCGCGTGTTCGGTCTGTGCCGCCACCTGCTGGGCTCGCGGGAGGCCGCCGAGGACGCCACCAGCGAGGTGTTCGTGCGGGTACAACGAGCCATGCGGAGCTACGACAGCCAGCAGCCGTTTCCGCAATGGCTGCTGAGCATCGCCAGCCACCACTGCGTGGATCAGTTGCGGCGGCGCCGCGTCGAGCAGCGGCTGTTCGAGGCTGACGAGGCGGCCTTGCCGGAGCTGCCCGGGGCTGATCCCACTCCCCTGAGCGAGTTACTCGACGCCGAGCAGCGCGCCGTGCTGCAGGAGGCGGTTGGGGAGCTTCCCGAGCGCCTGCGGCTGCCGCTCGTGCTGCGCTATTACCGCGAGCTGAGCTACCAGCAGATTGCCGACGAGCTCGGGCTGAATCGGAACACCGTGGCCACGCTCATCCTGCGAGGGAAAAAAGAGTTGCGCCGACGCCTGGCGTGGTCGGCCCGGAGGCCTGCATGAGCTGCTTCCCCGAACTCACCTACGCTTGCTACGTGGATGGCGAGCTGGCGGCCGAGGAGGTGCGCCGCCTGGAGGCGCATCTGGCGCTGTGTGCGCGCTGCCGGCGGCTGGTGGAGTCGCTCGCAGCTGAAAACCGATTGCTCGTGGCTGCTCTGCAGGAAGTTTCCGAGGCTGGCGCGGCAGGATGGCGCACGGTGCGGCCGCTCGACATTGCCTGGAGCGCAGCGGCGGTGCTGCTGGTGGCCGCCGGACTGAACGCGGCCTTGCAGTGGTTGGCCAGCCTAGGCGCGCTGGTGGGACTGGAGTGGGTGAATCCCTTTGGGGAACCCGGGCAGATGTCTCTTTTCTTCAATGGGCTTTTCTACTTGTTGCGAGGAGGAGAAACCGTGATTGCGAATCTGACCCGC
>Ga0073934_10003635_pt1 | contig 27832 bp, 24 predicted proteins | sample LarsenN4metaG_FD_76834 | JGI IMG/M metagenome (GOLD analysis project Ga0073934, IMG submission 76834) | Hot spring sediment bacterial and archeal communities from British Columbia, Canada, to study Microbial Dark Matter (Phase II) - Larsen... ... | reverse complement strand
TCGCTTCCACCCCTCTTCCACCATGCCCGGAGACGGGCGGGAGAGGGGCAGAGAAGGGGTGCGGGTCGGGAGGAAGCTGGCGCCATCATCGCGATCCGCGCTGGCAATGGTCAGACGCTACTGACGAGCCTGGACCTCCGGCGGCCTCGGTGCAAGCATGCCGCGTCAGAGATCCGTGCCGGGCAGACCGAGCCCGCGGGCGATCAGCAGGCGGAGGATCTCGCTGGTCCCCTCCCCGATCTCCAGGACCTTCGCGTCCCGGTAGAAGCGGGCGACGGGGAACTCCTCGATGTACCCGTAGCCGCCGTGAACCTGCACGGCCTCGCGCGCGCAGGTGACCGCCGCCTCGCTCGCGAACAGCTTGGCGATCGCGGCCTCGATCTTGTACGGGCGCCCCCGGTCGCGCAGCCACGCCGCGCGCAGGTAGGCGAGCCGAGCGAGCTCGACGGCGACCTGCATGTCGGCGATCTTGAACTGGAGCGCCTGGAACGCGCCGATCGGCCGCCCGAACGCCTCGCGCTCGCCCGCGTACCGGACGCTCTCCTCAAGGCATCCCCGAGCCAGGCCGACCGCGACCGCGGCGATCGCGACCCGACCGTCGTCCAGGCTCTCGAGCAGCTGCGCGTAGCCGCGCCCCCGCTCGCCGAGCAGGTTCGCGGCCGGGACCCGGCACCCCTCGAAGACGAGCTCGTGCGTGTCGCTCGCGCGCCACCCGATCTTGCGGTAGCCGGGGCCGACCGTGAACCCCGGCGTCCCGACGGGGACCAGGATCGTCGAGATGCCCTCGTGGCCGGCCTCGGGGTCGCGGGCCGCGACGATCACGACGGCCGAGAGCGGGGTCCCCGGGTTCGTGATGAACGACTTCGTCCCGTCGACCACCCACTCGTCGCCCTCCAGGCGCGCGGTCGTGCGGATCGCACGCGCGTCCGAGCCGCCGCCGGGCTCGGTCAGCGCGAACGAGCCGAGGATCTCGCCGCGGGCCATCGGGGCGAGCCAGGTCCGCTTCTGCTCCTCGGTGCCGTGGCGGTGGATCGGGCCCGCCGCGAGGCCCACCGCCGCCTCGAGCGTGATCGCGACGGAGGAGTCCCAGCGGGCGAGCTCCTCCAGGCACAGGCAGAACGTGAGCAGGTCGCCGCCGATCCCGCCGTGCTCCTCGGGGAACGGGATCCCGAACAGCCCGAGCTCGCCCATCCGACGGACGATCTCGAGCGGGAACGCCTCGCGCTCGTCGTGGTCGCGGGCGGCCGGCGCCACCACCTCCTCGGCGAAGGTCCGGACGGCCTGCTGGAGCTCGCGCTGCTCGTCGGTGAGCTCGAAGTCCACGGGCCCGAGCCTATCCCCCTTCCATCGGGCCGGCCGGGGTGCGACCATCCGGGCCGGTGGGGGTGCAGGGGAGCACGGAGGATCCGGTGGCCGCCGGCCGGCGGGCGCTCGAGGCCCGCGACTGGCCGGTCGCCTACGAGCTCCTGCGCGCCGCGCAGGCGGCGGGCCCGCTCGGTCCCGAGGACCTCGAGGCGCTCGCGAAGGCCGCCTGGTGGTCGGGGAGGGCCGCCGAGTCGATCGAGGCTCACGAGCGCGCCTACGCCGCGTACATCGAGCGTGGCGACCTGGAGCGTGCGGCCTTCGTCGCCCTGACGCTGCGGCGCGAGCACGCGTCCAAGCTCGCCGGCTCCGTGGCCCAGGGCTGGCTCGGCCGGGCGGAGAAGCTGCTGGAGGACCGTGCGGAGTCCCCGCCCCACGGCTACCTCGCGATCGCGCACGGCGAGCTCGCCTGGAACCGCGGAGAGCTTGAGCACGCCCTGTCCCACATCGACCGGGCCGTGGAGATCGCGGGCCGGTCGAGCGATCGTGACCTGCTGGCCTGGGCCGTGATGCGCCGCGGGATGGTGCTCGTCGCGATGGGCCGGATGGACGAGGGCTGGTCGCTGATGGAGGAGGTGAGCGCGGCCGCCGTCGGCGGCGAGCTCGGCTCGTACACGACGGGCGCCGTGTTCTGCAACGTGGTGAGCATGTGCCGCGATCTGGCCGACTTCGCGAGGGCCCGCGAGTGGTCGGACGCGGCCACACGCTGGTGCGAGCGGCAGGCGATCGCCGGCTTCCCCGGCGTGTGCCGCGTGCACCGGGCGGAGGTGATGCGGCTGATCGGTGCCTGGGACGAGGCGGAGCGCGAGGTCCGACGGGCGTCCGCTGAGCTGGCGGACTTCTCCCCCGCCTACGCCGGCATGGCGTACCACGAGCTCGGTGAGGTCCGCCTCCGCGTCGGTGACCTGGACGGTGCCGAGGAGGCGTTCGCGCGGGCGCACGAGCTGGGCGCGGACCCGCAGCCCGGCCTCGCGCTGCTGCATCTCGCCCGGAGGAAGACCGACGCGGCCGCGGCCTCGATCGCCCGCAGCCTGGAGGAGCTCACGTGGGATCGGCTGGCGCGCGCGCGGCTCCTCCCCGCGCGCGCCGAGATCGCCCGCGCGATCGGCGATGCCGCCACCGCCCGCTCGGCGGCCGAGGAGCTCGACGCGATCGCGGAGGCGTTCGGGACCCCGGCGATCCGGGCGAGCGCCGCGTGGAGCCACGGCTTGGCCGCGCTCGCCAACGGGGACGCGCGCGAGGCCGTCGCGCACCTGCGCCGGGCCCGCCAGGCGTGGCGGGAGATCGAGGCGCCGTACGAGGCCGCCCGGGCGGGGATGGCCCTGGCCGAGGCGCACCTGCTGGAGGGCGACCGCGAGGCCGCGGCGCTGGAGCTGCGGACCTCGCGGACGGCGTTCGAACGACTGGGCGCGCTGCCGGACCGAGCGCGGGCCGAGGAGCTCCTCGCGGCGACCGATCGCCACGGGCGGCCGGCCGAACGATCGCGGCGAACGTTCCTGTTCACCGACGTGGTGGGGTCGACGGCCTTGATCGGCGCGATCGGCGATGACGCGTGGAACGACCTGCGCCGCTGGCACGACGAGGCCCTGCGCGCGTGCTTCGCCCGGCACGGTGGCGAGGAGGTCGACCATCCGGGCGACGGGTTCTTCGTCGCCTTCCCCGACCCAGGCACCGCGATCGCCTGCGCGACGGAGATCCAAGGGCGGCTGGCCGAGCACCGGCGGCTCCACGGGTTCGCCCCGCAGGTCCGGATCGGGGTGCACGCCGACGAGGCGCTGGGGGCGCGGGGCCAGTACACGGGGATGGGCGTCCACCGGGCCGCGAGGATCGGGGCGCTGGCCGACGGCGGACAGATCCTCGCGAGCGCCGAGACGGTCGAGGGGCTGCCGGACGTGACGGTATCCGACCTGCGGAGCGTCCCGTTGAAGGGCATCGCGGAGCCCGTCCGCGTCGTGACGATCGACTGGCGGGAGCGCTAGTCGGAGCCGGGGACGGAGGCATCGAGCCGGCGGGCGGCGAGCTCGGCGTCCAGGAGCGCCTGCTGCGCGTGGAGCCCCTCGAGGACCTTGCGCGCGCGCTCGACCTCCTCGGACCCGCCGACGGCGTCGGCGCCGAAGACCCGACCCATCCAGGCCACGCGCTCGGCCACCTCCTTGGGCCACGCGCGCTCGCGCTCGAGCTCGAGGAGGCTGCTCGCCTTGGCGAGCGCCCCCTCGCGGTCGCCCTCGGCCAGCAGGATGTGGATCTCGGCGGCCACGAGCCACTCGGCGGGGGCCGGACCCTCGGCCGAGGCGAGCGGCGCGGTCTCGGCCAGCACCTGCCGCGCCTTCGACCGTTCGCCGGCGTCGGTCAGGGCCTTGGCCAGGGAGCTCGCCGTCCACGTGACGATGCTGCGCTCGTTGAGCTCTCGGCACAGGCGGTAGGCCTCGCGGAGGTCCCGGATCGCCTCCTCGGTCCGACCCGACAGGCGATGGGCGATGCCCCGTCCGGTGAGGGCGCTGGCCAGCTCCCACCTCGCCCCGAGCTCGCGGAACGCCTCGACCGCCCCGTCCGCGTGCGAGCGCGCCTCGTCCAGCCTCCCCATCCGCCGGAGCTGGGCGGCCACGTTCTCGCGCGCGACGGCGACCGAGAACCGGTCGCCCTGGGCCTCCGCGATCGCCAGGCTCTCCGACGCGAGAGCCAGGCCCTGCTGCTCGTCCCCCACCTCCGCCTCGACCGAGGCCAGGGTCGCGAGCGCCCGCGCCTCCGCCCAGGCGTCACCGTGGGGGTTGGACCGCGCCACCTCGAGGGCCTCCCCGAACATCGCCCGGGCGGCCTCCAGGTCCTGTCGCCAGTACGGGCCCCAGCCGGCGACGAGCAGCGTTCGGGCGAGCGTCCGCGGATCGCCGAGCTCGCGCGCGGCGGCCAGGGCGTCGTCGAGCAGCTCGGCGGCCCGCGCCGGGTCGGCGCGCACCGACAGCTCGATGTCCCCGAGGAACCGCGAGGCCTGCGCCCGGATCGCGGGGTCGCCCGGCGCGAGCTCCAAGGCCCGTCGCAGCGGTCGGATCGCGGCCTCGAACTCGCCCAGCCAGTACCGGGCCTCGCCGAGGTGGGCCAGGATCGCGGCCTCGCGCTCGCCCCAGGACCGCTCCGGACCCGCCAGCGCCATCGCCCGCGCGTAGAGATCGGCCGCCGCCCGTGCGTCCGAGCTCGACATCGCGAGGTCGCCGGCGTGGGCGAGGGCTCGGACCGCACGCTCGGCCAGGGTCTGGTCGGTCGGCTCCAGGTCGAGGGAGGCTCGCGCCGCCTGCTCGAGGTGGTACGCGATCGATCTCGGGTACCGGGCGGTCCTCTCCGGGTCGGCCGCGAGCCCCTCGGCCAGCCGCAGGTGCAGCCGGCGGCGTTCGCGCTTGGGCAGGCTCTCGTAGGCGACGTCGCGGACCAGGCCGTGGCGGAACCGCCGAAGCGTCGGCCGGTCCGGGTCGCGCAGGAGCAGCTCCTCGTCCTCGAGGACGTCCAAGACGGCCGGGTCGAGCTCCGCGATCAGCTCCAGCTCCGACAGGTCGAAGGAGGAGCGGGCGAACACCGAGGCCTTGCGCACGAGCTCCTTCGCGGCCTGGGGGAGGTGGTCGATCCGGGCGGCGATCACCGCCTGCACCGTCGGGGGCAGCAGGCCGTCGGGCAGCGGGCCGGTGTCGAGCTGAGCGTGCCCGCCGACGTGCCGGAGCATCCCCGTGGTCTCCACGATGAAGAACGGGTTGCCCCCGGCGTGGCGGGCCACCCGCTCGGCGGCCGCCTCGTCGAGCCCCTCGCCGGCCTGCCGCGCGAGCTGGACGGCGTCCTCGAACGGCATCGACTCCAGGTACAGGTTCAGCGAGTCCCCCAGGCCGCCACCCCAGTCCGGGCGCTCGTCCAGCAGCTCGTACCTGGCCACGCACAGGAACAGGACGGGGAGCCGCTTGGCCTCACGGACCGCGTGCTCGATCAGCTCGAGCATCGGCGGCTGCGCGAGGTGCAGGTCCTCGAAGACCAGCACGACCGGGTCGCGCCGGGCCATCCCCTCGAGCAGCGTGAGGAGCCCGGCGCGGATCTCGGCGAGCCGGTAGCGGCCCTTCTCGTCCGTCGCCGGCGCCTCGCCCAGGCCGAGCGCCAGGCCCAGCCGGGCGGCCACCTGCGCCGAGGCGTCCGGCGGGCAGCAGCGCGCGGCCAGCTTCTCGAGGCGTGCCAGCACGTCCTCCGACGGGGCGCCGGAGCGCTCGCCGAGCTCGCGGAGCAGCATCTGCGCGAGCGGCGCGAACGTCACGTCCTCCTCGAACGCGCTCGCACGCCCGGCCATCACGTGGACGTCCTCGGGCAGCCCGGCCAGGAACTCCTCGGCCACCCGGCTCTTGCCGATCCCCGGCTCGCCGAGCAGCGTCACGAGGTGCGCGCGCCCCGTCTCGCGCATCCCCTCGAAGGTGTCGGTCAGCAGGCGGAGCTCGCGCTTGCGATCCACGAACGGGATCGTGCGCCGGGCGGTGCCCGGCGCGAGCGCGACCGCCGGCCATGCACGCGCGACGTCGTCGAACCCTTTCGCGCGCACCTCGCGCACCGCACCGTACTCGACGTGGGAGCGGGTGAGCATCCAGCTGGTCTCGGCGACCAGCACCGTCCCGGGCTCGGCCGCCTGCTGGAGCCGGGCGGCCAGGTTCACCGTGGCGCCGAACAGCAGACCCTGCTCCGAGCCCTCCGAGCCGATCGCGACCGGTCCGGTGTTGATCCCCACCCGGACCCGCAGCGGGAGCGGGAGCCCCAGCTCCTGTCCGAGGCGACCGACGCGCTCGACGAGCGAGATCCCTGCCCGCACGGCTCGGAGCGCGTCGTCGTCGTGGGCGTGCGGGATGCCGAAGACGCCGACGACGGCGTCGCCGGCGAAGTTGTACGCGCGGCCGCGCAGGGACTCGAGCTCGTCGGCCACGGCTCGGTAGTAGGCCGCGATCACCTCTCGGTAGGCCTCCGGGTCGATCCGCGCCGAGAGCATCGTGGACCCCACCAGGTCGACGAACACCACCGTGACCACCTTGCGTTCCTCGGCGGGGGGAGCGGCGATCGGGTAGCCGCAGCTCGGGCAGAACCGCGCCCCCTCCGGGAGGGGCTCGCCGCACCGTTCGCAGATCGCCTCGGGCATGGACCCAAGGATAGTGGGGCCGGCCGACGCCACCGCGCGACCCGCGGTCCGGGTCGGCGACCCTACTCGACGAGGCGGAACCCCTCGAGGTCGAGGATCGAACCCGTGCGCTCGCCGTCGGGGCGGAGGACCGCCTCGACGCGCTCGCCGATCTCGAGCGGCTCGTCGCCGGGATCCAGCACCCGGTGCAGGAGCACGGCGTCGGCCCCGTCGAGCCGGACCAGGCCGAACGTCACCGGCTCCTGCCGCGCCCGACCCTCGACGTCGACGAACGCGATCGTGAACGAGACGAGCGTGCCGCCCGGGCCGACCTCGACGTCCGCGGCGAGCTCGGCGAAGCACCGTTCGCAGAACAGCCGCGCCGGGACGTACGTGTAGGAGCACGCCCCGCACCGCGAGCCGAGGAGGACGCCGCGGTCGCGCAGGGCCGTGAAGAAGGTCTCGCCGGCGACCCCGGGCGTGTACCGGTGGCCGACCGGGATCCGCCCCTCCCAGCGTCGCACCTCGTCGGGTCGGGCGACCTTCTCGAGCACCTAGCTCCCCCCCGAGCCCGTCCGCGGACGGAAGTGCGCGATGTCCAGGATCGAGCCGCTGCGCTCCTCGACGGGCCTCCAGACCGCCTCGACCGCCATGCCGATCCGGACCTCGTCCGGCTCGACCTCCCCCAGGAGGTGGAGCAGCCCCCCGTCCGAGCCGTCGACCCGGATCACCGCGGGGATCTCGGGCCGCTCGAGGGGCTCCATGTCCCAGCGCACGTGGCAGATCGAGAAGGTCTCGACGACGCCGGTGTCGGGGACCGGCACCCACGCGTCGGTGGGCCGGAAGCACCGTTCGCAGAACATCCGCGGCGGGACCAGGACGCGCTCGCACCGGCGGCACGCGCGGCCCCAGAGCCGTCCCCGGCTCAGCCCGTCCAGGAACCGTCCGATCGCGACGCCCGTGTCCCACGCGTAGCGGGCGTCGACCTCGTGCTCGACCGCGCCGACCGCGTCCCGGAACCCGGCCTCCGAGAGCGGGTGCCCGCCAGCCGTGTACGGGGGCGTCTGGACCACCGGCAGCATCCCGGGGGCGGACGCGGGGCCGTCCGGCGCCGAGGCACGGGAGCCCGCGGGAGCACCGTCGACCCCCATCACCACGACGGTCCCCACCTGCATCAGATCGCCCCACGCCTGGGCCACGCCGCGCTCGGGGGTGCCCGGCACCTGCCGCTTCCCGGCCTCGCCGCGCAGCTGCCAGAACAGCTCGGCGATCTTCATCAGCCCGGCGGCGGCGATCGGGTTCCCCACGCCGAGCAGGCCGCCGGAGGGGCAGCTCGGCAGGTCGCCGTCCCGCTCGAGGACCCCGTCCCGCGCCGCCTCCGGCGCCTTGCCACGGTCGAACAGCAGCAGCCCCTCCAGGTGGTGGAGCTCCTTGTAATCGAACGGGTCGTAGGGCTCGGCCACGTGGATCTGCTTCCGTGGCTCGGTGACCCCGGCCATCCCGTAGGCCATCCGCGCGGCGTTGGCGACGTACTCGGGGAACACGAGGTCGCGGTTCGTCCAGTACGCGGTGTCGAGGTTCCAGCCCACGCCCTGGATCCACACCGGCCGGTCGGTGATCCTCCTCGCGGCGTCCTCGGAGGCGACGACGACGGCCACGGCGCCATCGCTGATCGGCGAGACGTCCAGCCGCTGCACGGGCCAGGCGAGCGTCTCGGAGGCGAGCACGTCCTCCACCGTGAGATCGGCCTGCCCGAGCATCGCCGCGGGGTGGTCGGCCGCGTTCCGCTTGTTCTTCACCGCGACCGTCGCGATGTCGCGCTTGTCCAGCCCGTACACCGACATGTACCGGTTCATCTCGAGCGCGAAGATCCAGAGCAGGTTCGGGCCGAGCGGGCGCTCGAGCACGTTGTCGAAGATCGTCAGGAACGCGCCCTGCGGGTGCGGCCGCGTCGACGACATCTTCTCCTCGGCGACCGCGAGCACGACGTCGGCCATGCCGCTCGCGACCGTGTACCAGGCCTGGATCGCGGTGAAGACGCCGCTGCCGCCGCCGACGAACGTGCGCATGAACGGCTTGCCGAACGCCCCCGCGCCGTCCGAGAGGTACTCGCCCTTGCGGTGCACGCCGTCGAACGCGTCCGGCGCGCTCGTGAGGCACACGGCGTCCACGTCCGCGAGCGAGAGCTCGCACGAGTCGAGCGCCGAGCGCGCGGCCTCCCACGAGAGCTCCTTCCCCGTCTCGAGCGCGCGGCGCATGAACCGCGTCATCCCGGCGCCCACGACGGCCACGCGTCGGGCCACGCTCAACCCTCCTCCCGCACGTACTCGATGAGCTGGAGCCGGTTGCCGTCGGGATCGGCGAACGAGGCGAACCGAGCACGACCTTCGACCTCCCCCACGTGCTCGTCGAACCGGATCCCCCGCTCCTCGAACGACGTCCGCGCGAGGTCGAGGTCGTCGACGCGGAGGACGACGGTGCCGCCCTCCGGCAGCTCGCGCCGCTCGCCGGTCCCGTGGAGCCCGAGCCGCACGCCGCCGGCGTCGAGCTCGGCCCACTCGTCCCCGTCGCGCCGGACGAGCGGCAGGCCGACCGCGTCCCGGTAGAAGCTCACCGCCCGATCCAGGTCGGAGACCCAGAACCACACGTGGTCCAGGACGGTCATCCCCCGACCCCCTGGTCGTTGGCCAGGACCGCGACAGCGGCCGAGCTCGAGGCCACCCCGCGCCAGGCCTGGGCGACGGCCACGTACGCCTCGTCGATCTGGCGCTCCCCCGCCTCGCCGCGGAGCTGCTCCACGCACTCGAGCGCGCGGACGAGCCCGTTGGCCTCGAACAGGTCGCCCTGGCCGAGCGAGCCGCCGGACGGGTTCACCGGCAGCTCGCCGGCCGGGTCGAGCTCGCCATCCTCGAGCAGCCCGGCGAGCTCGGGGACCTCCCCGAGCCCGAGCGCCTCGAGGTGCTGAAGCTCCTTGAACGCGTACGTGTCATCCACCTCGGCCAGGTCGATCTCCTCGGCCGGGTCGCCGATCCCCGCGCGGCGGTACGCCGCGGCCGCCGCCCGGGTCACGGCGTCGGCCTCGCCCCACGCGCGGCCCTCGAGCGTCGGGCTCCCCGAGGACCACCCCGCGCCGAGGATCCACACCGGGGCCTCCGTGAGCTCGCGCGCGCGATCCTCGGCCGCAAGCACCATCACCACGCACCCGTCGGCCGGTCGGGCGACCTCGAGCTCGCGGAGGGGCCAGGAGATCGGCGTCGAGTCGTCCACGTCCTCGACGGCCACCTGCGCCGGGTAGGCCGCGCGGGGGTTGTCCAGCGCATTCGTCCGGTTCTTCGCCGCGACCATCGCGCAGTGCTCCTCGGACAGGCCCGTCCGCTCCAGGAACGCGTTCATCTCGAGCCCGGCGACCGCGAACGTCGAGACGCCGAGCGGCCGCGCGGCGATCGGGTCGAGCGCGAAGGCCTCGATCGCCCCGAGCGAGCGCACATCCGACACCTTGCTGTGCGCCTCCACGGCGACCACCGATGCGATCCCCGAGCGGATCAGCATCAGCCCGGTGATCAGACCGAACAGCCCGTCGGCCGTGACGGTCTGCACCGGGCGCTGGGCCGCCCCGAGCTGATCCGGCACGTACTCGTCGAAGATCGAGGTCCCCTCGAGGAAGTCCTCGGAGCAGCAGACGAACGAGTCCACGTCCGTCCGCGGATCCACGCCCGCGTCGTCGTACGCGCGCTGGGCCGCCTCGAACATCAGCTCCTTGTACGAGAGGCCCGCGATGATCGGCGCGAACCCCGCGTGCCCGACGCCAACGACGGCCACCCTGGCCTCCACGCGGCGATTGTCCCACCCGCGGCCTCCGGCGGGCGAGCCGACCTTGCTACGCTCCGCCCACCATGGCGGCGACCCACGAACACGACCTCTGGCGGCGGCTGCGCTGGGTGGCGCTGACCCTGGCGGCGGCCCTCGCCTACGGGGTCGCCGGCTACATGTTGCTCGAGGGCTGGGGCTTCCTCGACGCGCTGTACATGACCGTGACGACGTTCACCACGGTCGGGTTCCGCGAGGTGCAGCCGCTCGACGAGAGCGGCCGGGTCTTCACGATCTCGGTGATCGCGGTCGGCGTCGGGACCGCCCTGGTCGGGATCGCGCTCTCGGCCCAGTGGGTCCTCGAGACGCACTGGGGCGAGGGGACGAGGAGGAAGCGGATGCAGCGTCGGATCGACGGGCTGTCGGACCACTACATCGTGTGCGCGTACGGGCGCGTCGGCCGCGCGATCGCGCGGGAGTTCGAGGCCGAGGGCGCTCCCTTCGTCGTGATCGACCCGAAGGAAGACCTCGAGGAGCGGATGCTGGAGGACGGCGTCGCCTACCTGATCGACGACCCCTCCGAGGAGTCCGTGCTCACCGCCGCCGGCGTCCATCGCGCCCGCGGCCTCGTGTGCGCGGTCGATTCAGACGCGACGAACGTCTACATCACCTTGGTGGCGCGCAGCCTGAACCCGGAGCTGTTCATCGTGGCCCGCGCCTCCGAGCCGGGTTCGGACCGCCGGCTGCTGACGGCCGGGGCCGATCGCGTGGTCTCGCCCTTCGTGAGCAGCGGCCGGCACATGGCGCTCGTCGCGCTCCGGCCGCGCGCCGCCGACGTCGTCGAGGTCGAGGAGGCCGGCGCCCGCTCCCTCCGCCTGGAGGAGGTGCGGGTCGAGGCGGCGTCGCCGTTCGTCGGTCGCACGGCCGCCGACGCGCTGGGGCCGGCCCCGGTGCTCGCGATCCGCCACGCCGGGGGCCAGATCACCGCCAACCCCCCCGCGGACGTCACCCTCCAAGCGGGCGACCTGGTGCTGATGATCGGCGAGGAGGACCTGCCGCTCGTCCGGCGCGGCGGGTAGCGGACCGGTCCTCAGGGCGTCGCGGAGGGCCGGGCCGGGAACCGGTGCTCGACCAGCCGCGTCGTCACGGGGCCGACGACCGCGAGCAGGAGCACGTAGGTGGCGGCCAGCGGCCCGAGCTCGGGCTCGGCGCCCGCCGCCACCGCGAGCCCGGCGATCACGATCGAGAACTCGCCGCGGGCGACCAGTGCCGCGCCCGCTCGGAGCCGACCCCGAGATCCCACGCCCACCCTCCGAGCCGCGACCCAGCCGGTCGCGACCTTCGACGCCACGCCCGCGGCCGCGAGCCCGAGGGCCGGGCCCAGGCTCCTCGGGATCGTCGCGGGATCGATCTCGAACCCGAAGAAGAGGAAGAACACGCCGGCGAACACGTCCCGCAGCGGGACGAGCAGGAAGCGCGCGCGGTCCGCCGCGGGCCCGGAGAACGCGATGCCGGCGAGGAACGCCCCGACCGCCGCCGAGACGTTGAGCGCTTCGGTCGCACCCGCCGTGAGCAGCAGGACGGCCAGGATCCCGAGGAGGAGCGCCTCGTCGGACCGGCTGAAGACCGCGCGGCTCAGCGCGGGCCCGAACCGGGCGGCCAGCGCCAGCACGGCCACCACCAGCGCGAGAGCCACGACGACCGAGACGCCGACGCGCACCGCGCTCCCACCGACCAGGAGCACGGTGGCGAGCGGGAGGAACCCGGCCATGGCCAGGTCCTCGATCACGAGGATCGCCAGCACGGTCGGCGTCTCCCGGTTGCCCATCCACCCCAGGTCCTGGAGCGTGCGGGCGATCACCCCGGACGAGGAGATGTAGGTCACGCCGCCCAGGAGCACCGCCGGCACCGGCCCCCAACCGAGCACGAGGCCGGCCAGGAGCCCGGGCGTGAAGTTCAGCAACAGGTCGGCGGCCCCGGCCGAGGTCGTCGTCCGCAGCGCGTCGACGAGCTCGCGGGCCGAGTACTCGAGCCCGAGCGAGAACAGCAGGAGGATCAACCCGATCTCCGCGCCGGCGCCGATGAACCCCTCGGCCGTGACCAGCGGCACGACACCCCCCTCCCCGAGCGCGAGACCGGCGAGCAGGTACAGGGGGATCGGCGAGAACCCCAGTCGCGCGGCGACCCGCGCGAGCGCCGCGAGCACGAGGACGGCCACCCCGAGCTCGATCAGGAACAGCGAGCCGGGCACCGGGGCTACCCGGACCGGAGCAGGACCACCAGCTCCTCGACGCCCCTCGGGGTCCCCACCACGACCAGGGTGTCCCCCGCCTCCAGCCCGAAGTCGGGACCGGGCGCCGGATAGGCGGTGCCGCCCCGCAGGACGGCGACGATCGAGACCCCTGTGCGGGTCCGCGCCTCCGTGGCCCCGATCGTCCGCCCCGCGTACGGGGAGGTCGACGGGAGCGGCAGGCGGTCGGTCGCCAGACCCTCGACGTCCTGCTCGAGCTCGGCGAGCTCCCGGGCGACCTGGGAGACGCCCAGCAGCTCGGCCAGCGTCCGGGCGTCCTCGGGCCCCAGGCGCAGCAGCTCGCGCCCCGCGTCGGGGTCCGGCGTGTCGTACAGGACGATCTCGCGCTCCCCGGTGCGGTGGTGGATCACGCCCAGGCGCACCCCGCGCTCGGTCTCGAAGTCGTAGCGCACCCCGATGCCGGGGAGCGGGATCTCGTTCACCACGGTCATCGGGATCACCCCCAGGCGCCGAGCGTCCGGCGGCCGTCGGCGCTACGGGCCGAGGATCTTGCGCTTCTGTGCCTGGAACTCGTCCTCGGTAAGCACACCCCGGTCCCGGAGCTCGGCTAGGCGCTGGAGCTCCGTCGTCACCGAGGGCGCGCCCGGCGCACCGCCGCCCTGGTACATCCGCTGCTTGTTCCGCTCGCCCTGCTCGTAGATCGTCCGCTGGACCTGCTCGGGGTTGCGGATGTTCGCGAACACGTTGCGCCCGTACTCGCTCGCCGACTGGATGATCAGGTCACCGGCCCCCACGATCCGCTCGAGGATCGACTGCTGGAACCGGACGTCGTTGATCGCCTCGAGCGGGATCTCCATCGTCCGCTTCGCGATGAACCCTTCTCGGTGGATCACCCGATCGCTCGTGACCGCGAAGTTGGAGGTCACCCAGGCGACGAACGCCCGCACCGGGTACCAGACCAGGATCACGACGCCCACCGCCAGCGCGCCCCACAGCACGACCCCGCGCCCGGCGCCCTCGTCCGGGGCGTACACGAGCGCGAGGATCCACCCCACCACCACGAGGACCGTCACGGCGGCGGGCACGACCAGCGCGATCCAGTGCGGACGCAGATCGAGGACGAGCTCCTCGCCCTCGATCAGCAGCCGGCGCGGGAACACCATCGCGCGAAGCTTACTCCAGGTGCTCGAGCTCACCGAACCGGACGAGCGCGGTCCCGGTCGCGGTCCCCACGACGAGCGCCCCCGTCCCATCCACGTCCAGCGCCGAGCCCTCGACGATCGCGCCCGTCGAGGTCCGGGCCCGGACCCGGGTGCCGAGCGTCGCGCAGACCTCACGGTAGGCCGCGGTCACCGAGTGGGCGAACGCGGGGTCGGCCGGCCGGTAACCCTCGGCGAACGCCCGGAGGAACCCGGTCAGGAGCGCCTCGTCCTCCGCCTCGACCGCGCCGGCCTCCGGCAGTCCCGGTGGAGGCGCGCCGAGGTTCACGCCGACCCCGAGCACGACGTGCTCGAAGCGGCCGCCGGCGACCCGGGACTCGGCGAGGATCCCCCCGGCCTTCCGGCCGGCCACCAGGAGGTCGTTCGGCCATCGGCACGCGGCGTCCGTCGACCCGAGCTCCGCGCACGCTCGGACGAGCGTCGTGCCGGCGAGCAGCGTGAGCAGGCCACCGAGCTCCGGCGAGAGGTCGGGGCGGAGCACGAGCGAGAACATCAGCGCGCGCCCGGGCTCGTCCTGCCAGGTCCGCCCCAGGCGGCCCCGACCCGCCGTCTGGTGCCGGGCCGAGACGAGCGTCCACTCCGGCGCACCATCGGACGCCATCCCCAGCGCCGTCTCCTGCGTCGACCGGGTAACCTCGTCGAACCGGACGGGGGCCCGGATCCCCGCGCGTTCCAGCGCGCGGGACAGCGCCTGATCGTCGAGCATCGCGAGGTTTGACTCCCGTCGGGGCGTACCCGATTATCGGCTGCCGGAGCGCGCGACGTGGCGAAACCCAGGATCTTGATCGCGAACCGCGGCGAGATCGCCGTGCGCATCATCCGAACCGTCCGCGAGCTGGGGTACACCTCGATCGCCGTCTACAGCGACGCCGACCGAGAGGCCCTCCACGTGGAGATGGCCGATCAGGCCCACCGGATCGGGCCGGCGCTGCCCACCGACTCGTACCTGTCGATCGGCGCCATCCTCGACGCCGCCCGGAGGTCGAAGGCCACGATGGTCCACCCGGGCTACGGCTTCCTGTCCGAGCGCGCCCACTTCGCGCAGGCGGTGCTCGAGGAGGGGCTCACCTTCATCGGGCCGGCGCCCGAGGCGATCGACACGATGGGCGACAAGGCGGCCGCGCGCCGGGCCGCCGACCGCGTGGGTGTGCCGATCGTCCCCGGCACGCCCGAGCCCGTGTCGCTCGAGGACGCGCCGGCCGAGGCCGAGCGGATCGGGTTCCCCGTCCTGGTCAAGGCCGCGTTCGGTGGCGGCGGGCGCGGGATGCACGTCGTCCGCAAGCCCGAGGAGCTCGAGGCCGCGCTCGCCCGCGCGGCGCGTGAGGCGCAGGCGTACTTCGGCCGCCCCGAGGTGTTCCTCGAGCGCTACCTCGACCGCGCGCACCACGTCGAGGCCCAGATCCTGGCCGACGGCCACGGCTCGGTGTTCTTCCTGGGCGAGCGGGACTGCTCGGTCCAGCGGCGGCACCAGAAGCTCGTCGAGGAGACCCCCTCCCCGGTCGTCGACCCCGACCTCCGGGAGCGGATCGGCGAGGCCGCGATCGCGCTCGCGAAGGAGGCCGGGTACGTCAACGCCGGGACGGTCGAGTGCATCGTGGACGAGGACGGATCGTTCTACTTCCTCGAGATGAACACCCGGCTCCAGGTGGAGCACACGGTCACCGAGATGGTGACCGGCCTGGACCTGGTGGCGCTCCAGATCCGGGTGGCCCTCGGCGAGCGACTGGACCTGTCGGAGGTCCGGCCGCGCGGGCACGCGATCCAGTGCCGGGTCAACGCCGAGGACCCCAGCCGGAACTTCCTGCCCGGGCCCGGACGGATCACCGCCTACCGGGAGCCCTCGGGACCGTTCGTCCGCGTCGACTCCAGCGTCGAGGCCGGCCGCGAGGTCCCGCCCGACTACGACTCGATGTTCGCCAAGGTGATCGTCTCGGCCGAGACGCGGGAGCGCGCGATCCGTCGGATGGAGCGCGCCCTCGACGAGTTCCGCGTGGAGGGCGTGCCCACCACGATCCCGCTCCACCGGTGGATCCTGGGCTCGCGGGCGTTCCGCAAGGCGACCCACACCACGACGTGGCTCGAGAAGGCGCTGCGCGACGTGGAGATCGAACCCCCCGAAGGGGAGGCCGCGCCGGTGGCCGCCGAGGCCAAGCAGCCGGTCCCGGCCGAGCTGCTGCTCGAGGTCGACGGCCGCCGCGTGCCGGTGCGGATCTTCGACCACCGCCGCGACACCGCCCCCAGGGTTCCCTCGCCCCACGCGGCGCACCACGGGGACGCGGTCCACAGCGTGATCACCGCTCCGATGCAGGGGACGATCCTCCGCGTCCTGGTCGAGCAGGGACAGGAGATCCGGGCGGGGGACGTGATCTGCATCCTGGAGGCGATGAAGATGGAGAACGCGATCCCCGCCCCCCGGGAGGGCGTGATCACCGAGCTCCCGATCCGCGCGGGCCAGGTGGTGCAGGCCGATCAGACCCTGGCCGTGATCGACTGAGGCCCCGACCTACGCGTCGGGCCGGCCCCAGCGGTCCCGGCCCGTGACCCGGAACCCCGCGTCGTGGATCCGGTAGGCGCGGTTCACCGAGATCAGCAGCGCCGTGAGCGTCTCAGCGATCCGGGCCTGCGTGAGGTCACCGGCGTCGACCCACCGGAGGTTCGGGATCCGGTCGATCAGCTCGCCGACGATCACCTTGGCCTCCCTGTCGGTCCCGCACACGAAGACGTCGCTGTCCATCGGCCGGTCGAGCGCCTGCAGCTGCTCGCCGCTCACCGTGTGGAACGCGGCCACGATCCGTGGGCCGGGGCCCAGGATCGCCTTGGCCTGCTCGGCCGCCGAGCCGTGCCAGGGGCGCAGCACGTGCCAGGCGCGTCCGCCGACCGCCGTCGCGAGCGGGCTCGTGCAGTCCACCACGATCTTGCCGGGGGCGACGTGGTCCTTGATCGCGCGGTAGATGTCCGCCTGGCCCGCGTAGGGCACCGTCACGAAGATCACGTCGCCGCGCTCGGCCGCCTGTTCGTTCGTCGTGCCGTCCACCGCCGCGTCGCCGCCCACGATCCCGCGGGCCTTGGCCGCCGAGGCGGCACCCTTCTCCTCCGAGCGCGAGCCGATGACCACCTTCCGTCCGGCCCGCGCGAGCCGCAGGGTCAGGCCGAAGCCCTCCTCCCCCGTTCCGCCGATCACCGAGATGTCCATGCGGCGAAGGCTAGCCGAAGCGAGCGGCGCCGCCGGGCCCGAACGGCCCGGCGGCGCCGGGTCCAGCGGGGCGGGCTACCGCGGGCGGTACTCGCCGAAGACGCGCCGCAGCGCGTCGGAGACCTCGCCGACGGTCGCGCGGGCGCGCAGGGCCTCCTTCATCGCCGGGAGGAGGTTCCCCGTGCCGCGGGCCTCGCGTTCGACCTCGGCGAGCCGGCGCTCGACCTCGGCGGCGTCCCGCGAGGCCCGGAGCGTGCGCACCCGCTCCACCTGCCGCGCGACCTGCTCCTCCGCGATCCGCTGGATCTCGACGGGCCGCTCCTCGGGGACCACGAACCGGTTCACGCCGACGACCACGCGCTCCCCCGACTCGATCCCCCGCTGGATCTGGAAGGCCGCCTCGTGGATCTCGTCCTGGTAGAAGCCGGCCTCGATCGCGGCGACGGCGCCCCCCATCCCGTCGATCCGCTCGATGTACGCGGCCGCCCGCTCCTCGATCTCGCGCGTCAGCGCCTCGACGAAGTACGACCCGCCGAGCGGATCGGCGGTCCCGGTCACCCCCGCCTCGAACGCGAGCACCTGCTGGGTCCGCAGGGCGAGCTTGGCGGCGTGCTCCGTGGGGAGCGCGAGGGCCTCGTCGAACGAGTTGGTGTGCAGCGACTGGGTCCCGCCGAGCACCGCGGCCAGCGCCTCGAGCGCGGTGCGCACGATGTTGTTCTGCGGCTGCTGCGCCGTGAGGGTGGCTCCGCCCGTCTGCGTGTGGAACCGCAGCATCAGGCTCCTCGGGTCCCTCGCGCCGAACCGCTCGGCCATGATCCGAGCCCACATCCGGCGCGCCGCCCGGAACTTCGCGACCTCTTCGAAGAAGTGCTGGTGGCAGGCGAAGAAGAAGGACAGCCGCGGCGCGAACGCGTCGACCTCCAGCCCCGCGTCGAGCGCCGCCCGCACGTAGGCGATCCCGTTCGCCAGCGTGAACGCGACCTCCTGCACCGCGGTCGCGCCCGCCTCGCGCATGTGGTACCCGCTGATCGAGATCGTGTTCCACCGGGGGATCCGCTCGCCGCAGTAGGCGAACAGGTCGGTGATCAGCCGCATCGAGGGCCCGGGCGGGTAGATGTAGGTGCCGCGCGCGGCGTACTCCTTCAGCAGGTCGTTCTGGACGGTCCCGGACAGGGCGGCCGGGTCCACGCCCCGTTCCTCGGCGACGAGCTCGTACAGGAGCAGGAGGATCGGCGCCGTCGCGTTGATCGTCATCGAGGTCGAGACCCGGTCGAGCGGGATCCGGTCGAACAGGCGCGCCATGTCCTCCGCCGAGTCGATCGCCACGCCGGTCTTGCCGACCTCACCCTCGGCTCGGGGGTGGTCGGAGTCCAGCCCCATCTGCGTGGGCAGGTCGAACGCGACCGACAGGCCCGTCTGCCCGTGCTCGAGCAGGTACCGGAAGCGGCGGTTCGTCTCCTCGGCGGTCCCCATCCCCGCGTACTGGCGCATCGTCCACGGACGTCCGCGGTACATCGAGGGGTAGATCCCGCGCGTGTACGGGGGCTCGCCCGGCCGGCCGAGGTCCCGTTCGGGGTCGAACCCCGTGAGGTCCTCGGGGCCGTACACGGGCTCGAGCTCGATGCCCGAGTCCGTGACCCGCCGCTCGTCCATGCGCACCAGCGTAGACCGGCCGGCCTCCGGCGAGACACGGCGGGCCGCGTGGCCTATGGTCCCCTCCGTGGACGTCGTCGACCCGCGGATCGAGGGCTACATGCGGTCGCTCCTCGACCGCCACGACGAGCCGGTCCTCCTGGAGATGGAGCGGGAGGGCGACGAGCGCAGCTTCCCCATCGTCGGACGCCTCGTCGGGGTCACCGTGGAGCTGTTGGCGCGCGCGATCGGGGCGCGCCGCGTGTTCGAGCTCGGCTCCGGCTTCGGGTACTCGGCGTACTGGTTCGCCCGGGCGGTAGGGCCCGAGGGCGAGGTCCACTGCACCGACGGCGACCCCCGGAACGAGCCCAAGGCGCGCGCGCGCCTCGCCCGCGCCCGCCTGTGGGACCGGGTGAGGTGGCACGTCGGCGACGCGCTCTCGGTCTTCGCGGAGACCCCGGGCGCGTTCGACGTGGTCTTCGTCGACATCGACAAGCACGAGTACCCGGACGCGTGGCGGGCGGCGAGGGAGCGGGTCCGTCCCGGCGGTCTCTACATCGCCGACAACTCCATCGCCTCGGGCGGCGGGACGGTGCTCGACGCGGGGCCGACCGCCGAGGCGGTGCGCGAGCACAACCGGCTGATCGCGGCCGACGACCGGTACGTGAGCTCGATCGTCCCCACGCGACAGGGCGTGATGGTCGCGCTCCGGATCGCCTGAGGCCGATGCTCCGGCGGCTGCGCCTGCTGTTCGCGAGCATCGTCCTGGGCGCGATGGCCCTCGTCGTGATGGGGATCTTCGTGCCGGGTGGCAGCGGCTCGTTCCCATGGTTCCCCGCCGTCGTCGCCATCTACGGGGCCGTCGCCCTCGCCGCGACGCGGTGGCTCTCCGCCCGTCCCCTGGACGCGAGCGACCCGGCGGCGCTCGCCGGCTCCTTCGTCCGGGCGACGATCGGCGGGGCCGCGCTCGCCGAGTCCCCCGCCGTGATCGGGGCGGTGGGCTCGATGGCGACGGGCGACCCGTGGGCGGCGATCGTCGGCGGGGCCTGGGCGCTGCTCGCCTTCTCGTTCGTCGCGCCGAGCGAGGCGAACCTCGACCGGCGGGACGAGCAGCTCCGAGCGCTCGGCTCGTGGTTCTCGCTGCGCGACGCGCTGGGGCGCGGCGAGGACGTGGTCGACTGAGATCCGGCCCGGTCGTCGGGTCGCCCTGTGCCGGAACGGGGTAGACTCCGCGCGGCCGGGCGATGGCCCGCACCGTTCCGTCCGGCGAGCTCGCGCTAGGCTGTCAGCCGAGGAACGACGTGGCGAAGCGGAAGGCCGACATCGGGACCCTCTACCGGGGCAGTCCGGGCCAGTGGTCCTGGCTGGCGCATCGCATCACCGGGATCGCCGTCATCCTGTTCCTGTTCGCCCACGTGGTCGACACCGCCGTCGTCGGCTGGGGGCCGGAGGCCTACGATCGGGTCGTCGCCGTCTACCACAACTGGGTGGTGAAGCTGCTCGAGCTCGGCCTGGTCGCGGCGGTCCTGTACCACGCGATCAACGGCGTGAAGATCATGCTGTTCGACTTCTGGCCCGCGACGACCCGCTACATGAAACCGCTCTCGGTCGCATCGACCGGCCTGTTCCTGCTCTCGATGGCCCCGATCACCTGGATCATGGGCCGGAGCATCCTCCGGTCGGCGGGGGTCCTGTGATGGCCGTCGAGACGCCCGAGCGCTCGCCGTCGTCGCCGGCCCGAGGCCCGGGCGCGGGCTTCCTCGGCTACCGCGGGCGCGAGCGCCCCGCCGGGGGGTTCGAGCTGTGGTCGTGGCTGTTCATGCGGGTGAGCGGCGTCCTGCTGCTCGTGCTCGCCGTCGGGCACGTGCTGATCATGCACGTGGTCGACGAGGGCGTGGACCGGGTCGACTTCGGGTTCGTGGCGACGCGGTGGGGCAGCCCGTTCTGGCGCACGTGGGACTGGGCGCTGCTCGTCCTGGCCCTGATCCACGGGATCAACGGCCTGCGGGTCGTGGTCCAGGACTACGTGCGCTGGCCGGGGGCGCGCCTCGCGGTGAACATGCTGTTCTATTCGATCGGGTTCATCCTGTTCGTGCTCGGGACCGTGGTCGTGTTCACGTTCGACCCGAGCAAGTGGCCGGGGGCCGTCTGAGCCGATGACCACCGTCCACACGTACGACGCGGTGATCGTGGGCGCGGGCGGTGCCGGGCTCCGCGCCGCGATCGAGGCGTCGGACCGGGTGCGGACCGCCGTGATCTCCAAGCTGTACCCGACGCGCTCGCACACCGGCACCGCGCAGGGCGGGGTCTGCGCGGCCCTCGCGAACGTCGAGGAGGACTCCCCCGAGTGGCATGCCTTCGACACGGTGAAGGGCGGCGACTACCTCGTCGACCAGCCGGCCGCGCAACTGATGTGCGAGGAGGCGATCGACGCGATCTACGAGCTCGAGCACTGGGGGCTGCCGTTCAACCGGACGCCCGACGGCAGGATCGACCAGCGGCGGTTCGGCGGGCACACGCGCAACCATGGCGAGGCGCCGGTCAAGCGCGCCTGCTACGCCGCCGACCGCACCGGCCACATGATCCTCCAGACGCTCTACCAGCAGTGCGTGAAGCGCAACGTCCGGTTCTTCAACGAGTTCTACGTGCTGGACCAGCTGACGACCGACGGCCGGTGCTCGGGCGTCGTCGCCTACGAGCTCGCGACCGGCGAGCTGCACGTGTTCCGCGCCAAGGCGGTCCTGTACGCGACCGGCGGGTCCGGACGGATGTTCAAGGTCTCCTCGAACGCCCACACGCTCACCGGCGACGGCCCCGCGGTCCTGTTCCGCCGCGGGATCCCGCTCGAGGACATGGAGTTCTTCCAGTTCCACCCCACCGGCGTCTACAAGATGGGGATCCTGCTGTCCGAGGCCGTCCGCGGCGAGGGCGGGATCCTGCTGAACGCCGAGGGCGAGCGCTTCATGGAGCGCTACGCGCCCACCGTGAAGGATCTCGCGCCCCGCGACATGGTCTCGCGCGCGATCTTCCAGGAGATCAAGGAGGGTCGCGGCGCCGGCCCGAACCGCGACGCGGTCTGGCTCGACGTCCGGCACCTGCCCCGCGACGTGATCGAGGAGAAGCTCCCCGACGTGACCGAGTTCGCCCGGGTCTACCTGGGCGTGGAGCCGACCACCGAGCTCGTCCCGATCCAGCCGACGGCGCACTACGCGATGGGCGGGATCCCGACCGACGTCGACGGCCGCGTGGTCGTCGACGAGGCCGAGACCGCCGTGCCCGGCCTGTACGCCGCGGGCGAGTGCGCCTGCGTGAGCGTGCACGGCGCGAACCGCCTGGGGACGAACTCGCTGCTGGACATCGTGGTGTTCGGCCGGCGCGGGGGGAGGCACCTCGCGGCATTCGCGCAGGAGGCCGACCTGCCTGAGCTCCCCGAGCGCCCGGAGGGCTTCGTCGAGGACCTGCTCGAGGGGCTGCGCGGGAGGCAGCAGGGCGCGAACGCCGCCGACATCCGCAACGAGCTCCAGGAGCAGATGCAGGATCTCGCGTTCGTCGTGCGCAGCGAGGAGAGCCTGCGCAAGATGCAGCAGATCCTCGGCGGCCTGCGCGAGCGGTACGAGCGCGTGTTCGTCCAGGACACCGGTCGGATGTTCAACACCGAGCTGATGGAGGCGGTCGAGCTCGGGTTCCTGCTGGACTGCGCCGACGCGACCGTCGCGGCCGCGCTCGAGCGCGACGAGAGCCGGGGCGCCCACTACCGAGAGGACCATCCGCTCCGCGACGACGAGCACTGGCTGAAGCACTCGCTCGCGTACCGGCAGGAGGACGGCCAGATCCGGCTGGGATCCAAGCCGGTGAAGCTCGGCCCCTACGTCCCGATGGAGCGCAAGTACTGATGGGGCAGGCCGACGAGCTCGGCGAGGTGCTCGAGTCCTCGGATCGGCGCGAGGCCGGGGCGACGCACACGGTCTCCCTCACGCTGAGGATCCGCCGCTACAACCCGGAGCTGCGGGGCGAGGAGTCCTGGTGGGACGAGTTCACGATCCAGGCCGACCCCGACGACCGGCTCCTGGACGCCCTGCACCAGGTCAAGTGGTACCAGGACGGCACGCTCGCCCTGCGCCGCTCGTGCGCCCACGGGATCTGCGGCTCGGACGCGATGATCGTGAACGGGCAGAACCGCCTGGCGTGCAAGGTGATCCTCCGCGACGTCGTCCCGCGCGTGACCGTCGAGCCGATCCGCGGCCTGCCGGTCCTCAAGGACCTGATCGTCGACATGGAGCCGTTCTTCGCCGGGTACCGCTCGGTGCTCCCCTACCTGATCAACGACTCGGGCGAGCCGGTCCAGGAGCGCCTCCAGTCGCCGGAGGAGCGCCACCGCTTCGACGACACGACGAAGTGCATCCTCTGCGCCGCCTGCACGACCTCGTGCCCGATCTTCTGGGGGGACGAGGAGTACGTCGGTCCGGCCGCGATCGTGAACGCCCACCGGTTCATCTACGACTCGCGCGACGAGGCCGCCGACGAGCGCTTGCGGATCCTGGCCGAGAAGACCGGCGTGTTCCGCTGCCGGACCACGTTCAACTGCACCGAGGCGTGTCCCCGCGGGATCGAGGTGACCAAGGCGATCCAGGAGGTCAAGCGCTCGATCCTGTTCGAGCGCTTCTAGCCGTCGGCCCCTGGCGGCCGAGGGTGGGGGGGCCGCCGTCGTCAGGATCGCGCCGGCAGCGATACCCCCTCCTCGGAGATCATCCTCCTATACTGGATGCGATCCGGGGAGCTCGGGTGACCGGGCTGAGAGGCCGGCAGGAAGCGCTGGCGACCCGTAGAACCTGACCCAGGTAATGCTGGCGGAGGGAGGCAGTGACGCGGACCGCTCTCGTCCTCTGCGGCGGCGGGCCCGTCCGTCGTCCGGTGCCGATCCCCGACGCGCCGCTCGTGGTGGCGGCCGACTCGGGCGTGGTCGAGGCCGAGCGGCTGGGCATCCCCGTCGACCTGTTGATCGGCGACATGGACTCGGCCCCGCCGGATGCCGCGGAGCGCGTCCGGGCGGGCGGCGGGAGGGTGGAGCTCCATCCCGCCGAGAAGGATTCATCGGACCTCGAGCTCGCGCTGGAGGCCGCGAGGGTCCGCGGCGTGCGGGAGATCCTCGTGGTGGGGGGCGACCGGGGGCGGCTGGACCACCTGCTCGCGAACGCGCTCCTGCTCGCCGCTCCGCGCTTCGCCGAGCTCCGCGTCGACGCCGTGCTCGGGGAGGCGCGCCTGCACGTGATCCGGGGCGAGCGGGAGCTCGAGGGCCGGCCCGGGGAGCTCGTCAGCCTGCTCGCGGCGGGCGGCCCGGCTCGGGGGGTCCGCACGCGAGGCCTCCGCTACGTTCTCGACGGCGGCGACCTCCTCCCGGGCTCCTCGCTCGGCCTCAGCAACGAGTTCTCGGATGAGCGCGCATCGGTGCGCGTCCGGGAGGGCGCGATCCTGGCGATCCGCCCGGGAGGTGATGCGGCATGAAGCGAGTGCTTGCGCTGCTGGCCGCGCTCGCGATCCTCGGTGCGGCCTGCGCCAGCGGGGAGGGGGACCTCGAGCGGCGGGAGCCCGTGACGATCACCCTCATCACGCACGATTCGTTCGACGTCTCGGAGCGGGTGCTGCGCGCGTTCGAGCGGAGGTCCGGCATGGACGTGCGGGTCCTGCCCGCTGGGGATGCGGGCCAGCTCGTCAACCGCGCGATCCTCGCAGCCGGCAACCCGGAGGGCGACGTCCTGTTCGGCATCGACAACAACCTCCTGGCCGATGCGCTCGAGGCCGACGTGTTCGTCCCGTACGCCTCCCCGCGCCTAGGCGCCGTCCCCGACGCCTTCGAGCTCGACCCCGAGCACCGGGTCACGCCCATCGACCACGGCGAGGTCTGCCTGAACTACGACAGGGCGGCGCTCGGGGACGCGGCGCCACGGACGCTGGAGGACCTCACCGATCCGGCGTTCCGCGGCATGCTCGTCGTGGAGAACCCCGCGACCTCGACGCCCGGCCTCGCCTTCCTGCTCGCGACGGTGGCGGCGTTCGGCGACCCCGGTTGGGAGGAGTACTGGCGATCGCTGCGGGACAACGACGTGCTCGTCGTGGACGGGTGGGAGCAGGCGTACTTCGGGGAGTTCTCCGGTGCCGGAGGCGGCGAGGGCACGCGTCCGATCGTCGTCTCGTACGCCACGAGCCCGGTGGCCGAGGTCGTCTTCGCGGAGGAGCCGATCGACCGGGCGCCCACCGGGGTCGTCGAGGCGACCTGCTTCCGCCAGATCGAGTTCGCCGGGATCCTTCGCGGCACCGAGCACGAGCCCGAGGCACGGGCGCTGGTGGACTTCCTGCTGTCCCGGGAGTTCCAGGAGGACATCCCGCTGCGGATGTTCGTGTACCCGGTGGTGGACGATGCGGAGCTGCCCGAGGTCTTCGTCGAGCACGCCGTGATCCCGACCGCCCCCCTCGAGCTCCCCGCCGAGGTCATCGCGGCGAACCGGGCCGAGTGGGTGGAGCGGTGGACAGGCATCGTCCTCGACTGAGCTCGGCGGTCTGGCTCTCCCTCCCGGTCGCCTTCCTCGGCCTGTTCTTCGCCTACCCGCTCGCGTCGATCCTGGACGTCGGTCTCCGCCCCGAGGGTCGGCTGGACCTCGGCGTGGTCGCGGAGGTCGTCCGCGAGGCGCACCTCCGGCAGGTGATCTGGTTCACGGTCTGGCAGGCGGCCGTGTCCACCGCGCTCACGCTCGCCGTGGGGCTGCCGGCCGCCTACGCGCTCTCGCGCTTCGCCTTCCGCGGGAGGGCGCTCGTGGAGGCGCTCGTGCTGGTCCCGTTCGTCCTCCCGACCGTCGTCGTGGGCATGGCCTTCGCCGGGGCCCGTCCCTCGCTGACCAGCCTGTTCGCGGCGCACGTGTTCTTCAACGTCGCGGTCGTCGTGCGCGTCGTGGGCAGCCACCTCGCGCTCCTGGACCCGGACCTCGAGGACGCGGCCGAGGGTCTGGGGGCGCGCGGCCTCCGCCGGTTCACGGCCGTGGTCCTGCCGCTCACGCGACCCGCGATCACGGCGGCCGCGACGCTCGTGTTCCTGTTCACGTTCACCTCGTTCGGGGTCGTGCTCCTGCTCGGGGGTCCGGGGCGGGTCACGATCGAGGTAGAGATCTTCCGCCGGACCTCGCAGCTGCTCGACCTCACGACGGCCGCCGGGCTCTCGCTGGTGCAGCTCGCGGCGGTGGGCGCGCTGCTCCTCGTCGACGCGGTCATCACGGTGGGGTCCGTCGCGCGCTGGCGGCCGGCGCGCAGCTTGGCGCGGGGCCCGCGGACGCGAGGCGAGCGCGCGTTCCTGGCCGTCGCCGTCACGGGCCTCTTGCTGCTCGTGCTCCTGCCGATCGCCCGTCTCGTCGCGCGCTCGCTCCGGGGCGTCGGCGGGTTCACGCTGGTGCACTATGCGAACCTCGGCGCCGGGACGAGGCGGGGGTCGCTGTTCGCGATCTCCCCGCTCGGCACGATCGGCACGTCGCTCCGGTTCGCGGTGGCGGCGACGCTCATCGCGCTCGCGATCGGCGTTCCCGCCTCGGTCGTCCTGGCGGGGTCGCGACGCTCTCGTGGCCTGTGGACGCTCGTGGCCCTCCCCCTGGGCGTGTCCGCGGTCACGATCGGGTTCGGGTACGTCGTCGCGTTCGACGCCGACCCGCTCGACCTGCGGGGCTCCGTCTGGCTGGTGCCGCTCGCGCAGGCCGTGGTCGCGATCCCGTTCGTCGTCCGGGTCGTGGCCCCGGCGCTCGCCTCGATCGCGGAGGACCTGTCCGAGACCGCGGCCGACCTCGGGGCCTCACCCGCGCGGGTGGTGCTGGACGTCACGCTCCCGGTCGCATCGGGCTCCCTGCTCACCGGCGCGGCGCTCGCCTTCGTCGTCTCGCTGGGGGAGTTCGGGGCGACGGCGTTCCTCGCCCGTCCCGACACGCCGACGATGCCGGTCGCGATCTACCGACTGCTCGGCCAGCCTGGGTCGGCCTCGCTGGGTCAGGCCGCCGCCATGGCCACCATCCTGATGAGCGTCACGGCGACCGCGGGCCTCGCGATCGGTCGGATCCGGGTGGGTGCCTTCGGCCGTCTCTGAGGGCGCACTGCACCGAGCCCTCGCGACCGCCCGAGGTGTCCCGTTCCCGACGACCGGATCATCCCGGGGTCCCGCTCTTCCGTCCGATCGAGTCGAGCACCTTGGCCGCGGCCTCGAGCACGAGCTGCTCGCGCAGCGCCGCGAGCTCGGCCTCGCCGAGCTCCACCGGGGCGCGGCCGATCGAGCGGTCGCGCTCGCGGAACGCGTACGCGAGCTCGCCGTGCAGGGCGAGGTCGACACCGGTCTCCTCGTCCTCCGCGGAGACCCGGAACCCCACGGTGCGGTCGACGAGCTTCAGGATGACCAGCGTCGCCGCGAACGCGAACCCGAGCGTGATCCCCGAGGCCGCCGCCTGACGGCCGAGCTGCGCCAGTCCGCCCTCGGCCCCGGCCGGGTTCACCGCGAGGCTCGCGAACACGCCCGTGAGCAGGGCGCCGACGAGGCCGCCGACGAGGTGCACCCCCACCGCGTCGAGCGAGTCGTCGTAGCCGAACCTCGGCTTCAGCTCGACGGCGAGGAAGCAGATCGCCCCCGCGACCAGGCCGATCGCGATCGCGGGGAGCGGCCCCACGAAGCCGGAGGCCGGGGTGATCGCGACGAGCCCCGCGACCGCTCCGGTGGCCGCCCCGACCGTCGTGGCCCTGCCGTGCCGGAGCCGTTCGGGGACGAGCCACCCGAGCATCGCGGCGGCCGCCCCGAGGTGCGTCGCGACGAACGCCGAGGAGGCCAGACCGCCCGCCGCGAGCGCGCTCCCGGCGTTGAACCCGAACCAGCCGAACCACAGGATCGCGGCGCCGAGGATCACCATCGGAACGTTGTGCGGCACGAAGACCCCGCCCGGGAACCCGGTCCTCCGGCCGACGAAGATCGCCGCCGCCAAGGCCGAGGCGCCGGCGCTGATGTGGACCACGGTGCCGCCGGCGAAGTCGATCGCCCCGATGCCCGACGCCCCGAGGAAGCCGCCGCCCCACACCCAGTGCGCGAGCGGCGCGTACACGAGCAGCGACCACAGCGCGACGAACAGCAGGTACCCGCCGAAGCGGATCCGCTCGGCGAACGCGCCGGCGATCAGCGCCGGCGTGATCACGGCGAACATCATCTGGAACACCGCGAACGCCGAGTGCGG
>Ga0073934_10003634_pt1 | contig 27833 bp, 22 predicted proteins | sample LarsenN4metaG_FD_76834 | JGI IMG/M metagenome (GOLD analysis project Ga0073934, IMG submission 76834) | Hot spring sediment bacterial and archeal communities from British Columbia, Canada, to study Microbial Dark Matter (Phase II) - Larsen... ... | reverse complement strand
TGCAATACAACTACAACTCGCAGCCCAACGAAGGCCGCGTGCCTAGCGATTACATTTCCACCCTCTCGCTGGTGTATTTGCGGAAGTAGCGATCAGGTGTCAGGTGTCAGGAAGAATGAGGCATAGGCGTCTGTATTCTGTCTTACCTGATACCTGACGCCTGACACCTTCTCACTGTCCCGGCAGCCACAGCTTGCCAGCGCCGGCGGGCTCTGGCGTCCACAGTCCGCCGCTGGGCGCTGCCGATGACGACGTGACAACGCCTGCCTTCCACGGCGATTCCACGCCCGCCACCGCCAGGATCTGTTCGAGGTGGGGACGCAGCTGTGGCAATTTGGGCGCGTAGTACGTCGCGAACTTGTTTAACAACGGCTGGATTGCCGGATCGCTGGGATCCTCCAGCCTTCCCAGCAGTTCCTTGAAATCCCAAGACCACACGTGCTCGAAGCTGTGTTGCTGCGTCTGCGCGTACTGCCGCCCTCGGTTCAACCACTGAAACGCCTCTTCGCGGCGGTCGTGCCTGCGGCAGAGGTCCGATAGTGTTTGATACACGCGCTCGATATCCGACGCTTCCAGACACTTCGGCCGCTCCACGGCAGCCTTCAAGGCGTCGTACAGAAACCGGTCGTGATGGACCAGCAGGGCCCGATTGACCACAGACAACATCTGCTCGTCGGTCAATTGTGACAACGGCAACCGAAGCCACTGCAGCGGTGTGAAGGAGGCGAGAACGGTCTGGGGCGTCACCGTCACGGGCGGCAGTGGCTCCAGGCCGAGCCGGCCCAGCACTGCATTCACATCCAGCTCAAAACCGCCGCGCAGGCACTGTGCATCGAGCACGTACACCGCCGCCGCCAAAGAAATGTGCGACGCAGGGTCATTCGCGGCTTCGAGCGGCGTGCGGCCTTGCAGGACCGACAGCGGCACATTCGGCCAGATTTCGCCCGTCACGCGCCGCCACTGCTGCAGCTCCAGCCGGCGGCGGACCGCGACTGGAGTCTGCCGTGGAAACGCCCACTGCCACTGCAGCGGCAACGACTCTTCCGGCGTCCACTGGCCGGTGTCTTCGGACGACTCCGCCCAGGTGACCACATCCCCGCTCGCTTCGCGCACCAACGACGCGGCACGATCGAAGTCGCCTCCCTCCAGGCCTACCACGTTCACTTCCGCGGGCGCTTTGGTCTCCGGATCGGCATCGTCCACGAACACTTGGGCCAGCACCTTCGGCAGCGCCGCGGGGGTCAGCTCGTTGATCGGCGGGCATTCCGACAGCGGCCGATCCAGCACCTGATAGACGGCCTGCGGCAGCTCGTCCTCCTCCGACGTTTTCGGCGGGAGCTCGAGCCGAATCAGCAATGGTGCGGCATCGAGGAGTGTGAGCAGCCGACCGACGGACGACACGGTGCCGGTCCAACGCAGATTCTTGCGGCGCGCCGACGTCGTGTTCCAGTCCAGCAATTGGGCCAGTGTTTCGCACTCCGTCGCGGTCGCACGATCGGAATAAAGCTGCGCGGCGCGGTGCAAGGATCCTGCCGCGAGCTCTTCGTTTCCATCCCAGGCGCGGCACAGTCCAAGACAGTGCTGCAGCTCCGCGTTGTCCGGAAGGCTTTCCGCCAGTTTGGACAGCACATCGGCCGCGGTGTTCCAACACCCCACCGACGCGTATTTCAACGCCTTTTTCACTTCCTGGGTGGCCGCCTCGTCTCCGGCAATCTGCGGCAAGGGATGCACGCTGCGCAAGGGATACGGAATTGTTTCGTCATTGTCGAACTCAAGCAAACGGACGAAGATCTCCTGCCGCGCCTTGTCCGGCGCAAACTTCATCGACAGGGCCAAATGCTCCCGGGCGGCGAGCATTCGTCCGCGCGCCTGCATCACGGCGGCCATCGCCCTCGCCAGCCCGGCCACCATTGCGGGGAATTTCTTTGCCGCACGCTGGAACGCCCGGTGGATGGGCTTGCGGGCCGCGTCCATCCCGTCCGCCTGCAGGACCGCCGTGGCATAGATCACCGTGGCAAAATCCTGGTCGGAATGTTGCTCCAGGTAGCGATGCAGCGAGTCGCGCGCGATCGCTGGCTCCCCTTCCTCCAGGTGCACCAGCGCCTCTGTGGTAACGGCCCAGGCATTGTCGGGATGCTTCCGACGAACGGCGGCCAATAATTGCAGCGCCTGGCGAAATTGATTGTCGTCGATCAACCGCGTGATGCGGTCCATTTCGTCGGCGATATTCTGGCAGCAGAATTTCAGCTTCTTCCCGCTCCCGCAGGGACACGGGGCATACACGTCCAAAGCCATGCGGCACAACCTTCCGTGCTGAGGTAATCCGCCGCGTCGCCGCGCCGGGAATGCAAAAGTTTACCAGAATGCTGATTATTTCCCCACCGGAGCAGGTGCGAGATCTGTCGCGCAGGCCAGGTTCAATTTGTGCCGCCATGAGGGTGTCGTTGGTATTGCGGCCACACCGACATTGCTAGAATCGCCGCCCATCGGGGACGGACGTTTCGCGGGCCGGCAGAAATGGCAACGATCATCGCCGCGTCGAGGGGCCCCCAGATGGCGTTCAAACTGCCCAAGACCGAAATGTCGTGGAGCGAGCTGTACTTCTTTCTGCTCAAAATCCGCGAGGGGAAGTCGTGGCTCGTCCGCGGGCTGATTGCGCTCGGCATTGCACTCCTCATGTTCGGTGCAATCCAGATCGATCAGAATCGCGCGCAGCGGCTGGGACTGTTGAACGCACTGTGGCTCAGCGCCGCCGCGGGGCTGGTGCGGGTGGGCTACGCCGACGTCGGCAACATCCAGCGCGACGTCACCATTCGCGACGACGGCATCATCTACAACAGCACCGTCAACATGGGGATCTACTGGCACGGATCGTTTGAGTTCGAGGACTTCGGCGCGTCGGCCTCATTCGGCGCGGGGAATGGCTCTTTCCGCGATACAACAATCTGCCCTATGGCGGAATGGTCGTGCACAGCGGCGAGGACGGGTTTCTGCTGGCCGTGCCGAACAAGGTGTCGCTGGACATCGTGGCCAATGTGCTGCATCGGCTGGGCGTGAGCGTGGTCCTGTCGGGGTGGGAGCCTCCGACCGGCGACACACACGTACAGGTCACCGACGAAGTGGCGATCACGCCGACGCCTTCAAAGTTCCCCGGGGAGGCCCGCGTGGGCAAAGAGGCCGCGGAGAATCCGGAGATCCGGTGCTTTGTGGTCCTCGCGTCCCAGCATGAGGGCCAACCGTGGGAGACGGGGATGAAACCCACGCGTACCGAGATCGGCAACGACAACTCCCAATCCCGCCGCGACCGCGCTTTGCGGCTGCTCGCGGAAATCGGCGCGGCGGTGTCGCGGTGAACGACATTGCTCAAATTCACTCGATGAAGCGGCCCGAAGGGCGTGGTACAATCGTTGTGGGAGAGACCCGCCATGCTGCTGCGCGACCACTTTCGACCACCGCTGGACTATGTTCATTCCTGGGACGAATTACATGGCCTTCTGGCCGGGAGTTATCGTGCAGCATCTGGTCAAGGTGCTGCCTGAGCCTTACTTCGCCGCACCTACAGTTCGTCTGGGCACCTTATTCGAAGTCGCCATCGGAACCTTTCGCGATATCGCCCCGGATACGGAGCGGACCGATACTGGGAATGCGAACCTGGCGGTCGCAACTGACGCGCCGCCCAACCCCACGCTCACGCTCGAACCGGAACTGCCGGATCAGGACGTCTACGAAGTCCGCATCTATGACAGCCGGCGTCACCGACGCCTGATTGCGGCTATCGAAATCGTCAGCCCGTCCAACAAGGACCGCCCGGAGTCGCGCAGCTCGTTTGTCGCCAAAGTTGCGACTCTGCTCAAGAATGGAATCTGCGTCTCGATCGTCGATGTCGTGAGCACGATGGATTTCAACCTCGATGCGGAGTTGATGAACTTCGTGAGACGCACCGATCCGGCGCTGGGAAACGATCCACCGCCCATGTATGCGGTGACGGCTCGCGCTCGGTATGAAGGTCATCGCAAGCTGATGGACAATTGGTATCATCCGCTGACCGTCGGTCAGCTGCTGCCGACGCTGCCCATCTGGCTCAATGAATTCTGGGCAATCTCGCTCGACCTCGAAGCCAGCTACGAAGAAACTTGTCGCACGTTGCGGATCAAGTGAGCGGGCCTGTCTGCGATGCCTCACGTCGTGCGTTGTGGTGCGATTAACGCCCGTTCCGCATCCGTCAGCGGCGGCGAAAGCTCGCGCGAAGTGTCCACATCTTCGTAGCGGCCGTTGACGATCACCTGTTGGATGAGCGGCTGTAGCTCCAGCGGCACGTCGTCATCCGTTTCGCGAAGCGGGACACTGATGGCTGGCAATGGTTCCATCAAGGGCAGCGGGTAATAGTTGACGACGTCGGGCACGGCGGCCCGAAAGACGCTGATGGCGTAGGTCGACTCGCGGTGCGCCGAACCTGACGTACCCAACAACTCGCGCTTCCCGGTGCGGGTGAGGTCGATTTCCACGAGATTGACGCCCGCCGCGATGCAGTCCTGCTGCTTGCGGCGGTACATATTGCGTCCGGGACCGGGCAGCTTGTTCGAAGGGCTGACGAACTCGATCACAGTCACCACGCGGTCGTGGTTGCTGGCATCGCGGATCTCCAGAAACGGCTGTCGTAGTGATCCAAATTGAACGGTCACAAGTTCCGGCTCAACGACTTTGACTTGGTCCAGCAGAGCCACGCCTCCCCCGGCGAACGCGCCTGGCTGATCGATCACCATCACATCCGGCTGCATTCCGCGAACCGGCTCACGGTCGTCCTCGAGGACAACACGTTCGTTCGAACGGGCACGGAGTTCATGCGGCAGACGGCGCTGGATTTGGTCGGCCGCATATGTGATCAAGCGACTATGCACATCGAGCCAGTGCGGCTCAAGATACGGGTTCATGCCAGGAAAATGGAGTTTGGACATGACCGTTAATTATACCGAGAACGTATTCCCGAAGACCCGCAAATGGCCGGAACACAGCTCACGCCAGAATCTCCCGAATCACCTCCCCCGCGATATCGGTCAGCCGGTAGTCGCGGCCCTGGAAGCGGTAGACTAAGCGCAGGTGGTCGACGCCCAACAGGTGCAGCATGGTGGCGTGCAGGTTGTGAACCGGGCAGACGTTTTCCACCGCGTGATAGCCGAACTCGTCGGTGTTGCCGTAGCTGATGCCGCCCTTGATGCCGCCGCCCGCGAGCCAGATCGAGAAGCCCTTCTGGTGATGGTCGCGGCCGGTGCCCTGGGCCATCGGCGTGCGGCCGAACTCGCCGCCCCAGATCACCAGCGTCTCGTCGAGCATACCGCGCTGCTTGAGGTCGGTGATGAGCGCCGCGCACGGGCCGTCGACTTCCGGGGCGATCTGCTCGATGCCGGCCTTCACGCCGCCGTGATGGTCCCAATCGCGGTGGTACAACTGAATAAAGCGAGTACCACGCTCCGCTAAACGGCGAGCGAGCAGGCAATTCGTTGCGAACGAGCCGTCGCCTTGATTCGCACCGTACAGATCGAGGATATGCTTCGGCTCGTGCGACAGGTCCATCAGTTCGGGCACGCTGACCTGCATTTTGAACGCGAGTTCGTACTGGTTGATCCGCGTGGCGATTTCGGGATCGTCGATGGACTGGTCGAGCAGCTTGTTGAGCGACCCGATGGCGTCCACCACGTCGCGCTGCCGGTCGGAGGTGACGCCCGACGGGTTTTCGATGTAATGGACGGCGTCGCCCTTCGAGTAGAACCGCACGCCCTGGAAGCGGCTCGGCAGGAAACCGCTGTGCCACTGCCGCGATGCGATGGGCTGCTGTTGCCCGCTTTTGCCGGTGGAGGTGAGGACCACGAACCCGGGGAGATCGACGGCGTCAGCCCCCAGGCCGTACCAGCACCAACTCCCCATGCTGGGCCGGCCGGAGACGGTGCTGCCGGTGTTCATGAAGGTGTGCGCGGGATCGTGGTTGATGGCCTCGGTGACGAGCGAGCGGATGATGCAGATTTCGTCGGCGATGGAACCGATTTTGGGGAACTTCGAGCAGATCGACTGGCCCGATTCGCCGAACTTCTGAAATTCGTGCTGGCAGCCGAGGATCTTGAGCTGCTGCGCGTTCTGCAATTGCGCGATGGGCTGGCCCCTGGTAATCGATTCGGGCATCGGCTCGCCGTTGAGCTCGGTGAGCGTGGGCTTGAAGTCCAGCGTTTCCAGGTGGCTTGGCCCGCCCGCCATGCAGAGGTGAATGACCCGTTTCGCCTTTGGAGGGAAATGAAGCCCGGCTTTTCCAAAAGCCGGGCTTCCCGTCGAATTGGAAGCCGGGCTTTCGGAAAGGCCCAGCTTCGGATCGAGCAGCGAGGCGAGCGCAACGGACCCCAGACCAGTGAGCGACTGCCCCAGAAACGTGCGGCGATTGGCAGACCGGAGATTCATTCGACGATTCCCACAGAGACAGATTTACAACCGCGTCACCGTTTCGTGCAGGTTCAGCAGCACCCGCGACACGCTGGTCCAGGCGGCGAGCTCTACGGCGTCGATGTCCTGCGGCAGCGGCGTCTCGCCCGACGATTTCAGTAACGCCTCGGCTGCATTCCTGTCGGCGGCGTATTGCCGGCGGTGCTTCTGCAATACGCTGACCAGGATCGGCAGCTCTTCAGCCCGCGGTGGTCTCGAAACAGCGCGACGATAGGCCCACTGCAGCCTGGCCTCGTCAGTGCTGCCGCCGTCCGTGATGATCTTCGTTGCGAAGACGCGGGCTGCTTCCACGTAGGTGGGGTCGTTCAGAAGTGCCAGCGCCTGTTGTGGCGTATTGGAACGTGGCCGGTCCGCTGTGCATTCCTCGCGGCTGGGGGCGTCGAAGATCAACATCTCCGGATGCAGAAACGATCGTTGCCACCACGTGTACATGCCACGGCGATACAGCCGCTCCCCCTTGTCGTGAACGTAGGTTCGCTTCGGGAAATTGAGATAGTCCCAATAGCCATCGGGCTGATAGGGCTGCACGCTTTCACCGCCGACACGCGGGGAGAGCAATCCGGCAATCGACAGCGCGTTGTCGCGCAGGAACTCGGCATCGAGCCGGAACCGGTTCTGCGCCGAGAGCAGCCGGTTGAACGGGTCGATGGTCCGGGCCTCGCGCGACTGCTTCGACGACTGTCGGTACGTGTTCGACAACACCATCAGCCGCACCATGTGCTTCACGTCCCAGCCGCTCTCGCGGAACTCGACGGCGAGCCAGTCGAGCAGTTCGGGATGCGTGGGCCACTCCCCCTGGCTGCCGATATCTTCCACCGTCTTCGACAGCCCCGTACCGTAGAACAGCTTCCATAAGCGGTTCACCATCACGCGGGCGGTGAGCGGGTTGTCCGGGGCGACGAGCCAGTTCGCGAGATCCAACCGATTCGGGCGGCGATTGTCGACATTCACTTTGCCGAGAAACGCCGGCACCGCGGGCTCCATCACTTCGCCGGAATCGTCCAGCCAGTTGCCGCGCGGCAGAATGCGAACCGTCCGCGGCGCTGCGGCGGTCGTGATGAGCGAGCGCGGGATGGTGGCGGTGAATTGGTCCTTGCGCTTCTGAACAGCCTGGACTGCATCGCGCTGGCTCTGGAACCGCGGCGACTGGTCCCGCAGGAACGCGGCGAGCACTGCCGATTGCTCGGCAGTGCGTTGGGCCGGAGCGACCGTCAGGATGTTTCGGATCGTCGGAGACACCCAGCGCGACGCGGGCGACTGCTCGGTGGAGGCGCTCAGTCGGAACCTGCCCAGGTTGTGTTGCGCATGTTTGGACTGGAATTCCAGTCGGACGACGAATCGCGAAGAGTCCGGGGCGACACGACCCGGCTCCAGCTCGAATACGGCTTCGTGCGGTTGCCCCGTTTGCGGCAGGACGGCCCAGCCAGTGTCGTTCTTGCCGTCGATGGCGTCGGCAATCGCGAAACTGCTCTGCGAATGATCGGCGACCGCCCGCGTCAGTTTCACCGGTTGCTCTTTGCCGTCCACGAGCGCGGCCACTTTGATCTCGGTGAGCACAAAGTTGCCGTTGCTCGCCGTGCCGGGGCCTTTCGCGGGGAGCGCATCATCGGCGAGCGCTTCGAGTCGCAAACCGGTGATATTGCGTTGCGGCGTCTCGAACGTGAGCGTGTAGGTCTCCTTCGCGGCCGGCTGCCCCTCGGACTTCAGCGAGCCGTCCTCCTGCTGTTCCAGCTTGGACTCTCCCAGCACTTTGACGTCCACCGGAGCGAGCGGTTGCCATGCATCGTTTGCCGTCAACTCCGCTTTCCAATCGCTGTTGTCGTGGGCGAGCGCCTGTACGGCCTCATGGAGTGACTTGCGCGCGGCGGCGATTTCGGCGTCGAACTCCTTCAACTTCGCTTCCTGCTCCGGGCTGGGCACGAGCATGCCTGGTTCGCGGCGGCCGACGTCGGTCTCCTGCACGTCCGCAAAAAACGCCGCCATGCTGTAGAAATCGCGCATGGTGTACGGGTCGTACTTGTGGTCGTGGCACTCGCTGCACATCATGGTGGCGCCGAGCCATACCGCGGCAACGTTCCGCACGCGATCGGAGGCATACTTCGCCCGGTATTCCTTGGGCTGCGCGCCCCCCTCTTCCGTCGTTTGCAGCAGCCGGTTGTAGCCCGACCCCACCTTTTGCCACAGGGTCGGATTCGGCAGCAGATCTCCCGCCAATTGCTCAATGGTGAAGCGGTCGAACGGCAGATTCTCCTGGAACGATCGGATCACGTAATCGCGAAACGGGGCGATGTCGCGCGGGTTGTCGCTGTGGTAACCGGCGGTGTCGGCAAACCGCACGAGATCCAGCCAGTACACTGCCATCCGCTCGCCGTAGTGCGGCGACTGCAACAGCTTCTCGACGAGCTGTTCGTAAGCATCGGGCCGAGTGTCGTTGACAAACGCGTCCACATCTTCTGGTTTCGGTGGCAGCCCGGTGAGGTCAAAATACAGTCGCCGGCACAACGTGACCCGGTCTGCCTCCGATGATGGTTTCAACCCCGCCGACTCCAGCTTCGCCAGCACGAAGCGGTCAATCTCGTTCCGTGTCGCGGCCTGGTTCTGCACCGTCGGCACAGCCGGTCGCTGCGGCACGATGTACGCCCAATGCCCCTGGTACTCGGCCCCCTGTTCGATCCATTTTTTGATGACGGCGATGTCGCGCGCCGACAATTTCTTGCCGGTGGATGCCGGCGGCATCTGCAGGTCAGGATCGGTCGACGTGACCCGCTGGAACAGCTCGCTCTTCTCTGGCGACCTCGGAGTCACCACGGCGGTCCGATCCGCCGTGCCCAGGTAGCCGGCCGCTTCATCCAGTCGCAGGTCGGCCTCGCGCTTGTTCTTGTCGGGGCCGTGACAGGCGAAGCACGTATCGGAGAGAATCGGCCGCACGTCGCGATTGAATTCCACGCGGTCGGGAATGGGCGCGTCAGCGGCAAACGCAACGACGGGAACCAGGCAACAGGCGAGACGCAGCATAGCAGGCATCCGCGGCGGGACATGCAAGGCGGGGTGATTGACCACGATCAATCTTACCCACCCGCGCAACAGTGTCGCAATTGCGAGTCGAACGCTATTGTGCAGGGGACGCATCTCGAACCGGAACTCGTGTCATCTCTCGCGATGAGGACTCGCCATGATCGCCATGTTGCGCTGCATTGGGACCGCGCTGTGCGCCACCACGTGTTGCGTTTCATTTGCTGCCGAACGCCCCAACATTGTTCTCGTGCTGACCGACGACCAGGGCTATGGCGACCTCTCGTGCCATGGCAACCCGGTGCTAAGGACGCCGCACATCGATCGGCTCCATAGCGAAAGCGTGCGGTTTACCGATTTTCACGTCAGCCCCACCTGCTCGCCCACGCGGTCGTCGCTGATGTCGGGCCGGCACGAATTCAAGAACGGTGTGACGCACACCATTCACGAGCGCGAGCGGATGGCGCTGTCCACCATCACGTTGGCGCAGATCCTCAAGTCGGCCGGCTATACCACCGGCATCTTCGGCAAATGGCACCTCGGCGACGAAGACCCGTACCAGCCCGATCGCCGCGGATTCGATGAAGTCTTCATCCACGGCGCGGGCGGCATCGGTCAGACGTATCCCGGCAGTTGCGGCGATGCGCCCGGCAACAGCTATTTCAACCCGGTCATCAAGCACAACGGCAAGTTTGAGAAAACCGACGGCTACTGCACCGACGTCTTCTTCCGCCAGGCCGCGAAATGGATCGACGAGGTTCGTGGGAAGCAGCCATTCTTTGCGTACATTCCCACGAACGCGCCGCATGGACCGCTGCATGTACCCGAAGACTACGAAGCCATGTACAAGGACAAGGTCCCCGCGAACCCGGCGAAATTCTTCGGCATGATTGCGAACATCGACGACAACGTGGGCCGCCTGATGAAACTGCTTTCTGACCGCGGACTGGACGAGAACACGCTGGTCATCTTCATGACCGACAACGGGGGCACCGCAGGCGTGCAGGTCTACAACGCCGGCATGCGCGGCCAGAAAGGGACGCCGTGGCAGGGGGGCACGCGCGCCATCTCGTTCTGGCGGTGGAAGGGGACCCTGAAGCCCGGCGATGTTTCCGCCCTCGCAGCGCACGTGGACATTTTCCCCACGCTGGCGGAGCTCGCCGGGGCGAAGCTCGACGAGCCAGTGACAAAGCAGATCGAGGGCCGCAGCATGGTTCCGCTGCTGCAGAACACGTCCGCACCGTGGGCCGACCGCTTCCTGTTTACGCACGTCGGCCGTTGGGACCCGAAGACCGACGGCAGCCAGGCGAAAATGACCAACTGCTGCGTGCGCTGGAAGAGCTACACGCTGGTCAGCACGCCGAAGGACACCAACGAGCAGTGGCAACTCTTCGATCTCGCCAGCGACCCCGGCCAGAAGACGAATATCGCCGCCGCGCACCCAGACATCGTCGAAACCATGTCCGCCGCGTATGACGACTGGTGGGCCAGTTGCCGTCCGCTGATGGTGAACGAGCAGCAGACCGGTCCAAAATTCAACCCGTTCCACGAGCAGTACTGGAAACAATACCGCGGCCCCGGCCCGAACAACGTGCCGCCGCCGGAGGGGTTTTTGGCGCCGTGAGTCCGTCTTGTGATGGCGCAGCGTTCAGCAGTATTCTAAATGCTGACGATTGTCATCAGGAGGAGCTGACGTGTCTCCAATTCTATCCCCGCCGCATCCCCGGCTGATGACGGTCGACGAGTACGCGCGGCTGCCCGACGACGGCCGAAAAACCGAGCTCGTGCGCGGGAAGGTTGTCGAGATGCCCCAACCGAAGCCGCAGCATGGCTATCTTTGTGGACGAGTGAGCCGCCTGCTGGGCAATTTTGTTGAAGAACGTGGCCTTGGCCGTGTGCTTACGAACGACGCCGGTATCGTCACCGAGCGGAACCCTGACACGGTGCGAGGTGCCGACGTGGCCTATTACAGCTATCAGCGATTGCCGAAAGGGCCGCTGCCTAAGAGTTACCTGGAAGTTGCTCCCGAGCTCGCCATTGAGATCCGCTCCCCCGACGACCGCTGGACGAACATCCGTAAGAAAGTCGCTGAATACCTGACGATTGGCGTGATCACGGTCGTTGTGGTCGATCTCGAGCCGAAGAAGGTGCATGTTTACTCCGCCGACCGGGAAGATGAAGCACTGAGCGGTAACGATGTCCTGACCTTGCCAGAAGTGCTTCCCGGGTTTTCATTGCCTCTGCCGACGATGTTTGCCGAGGCATGAAGTCGACGTCTCAACACTCCACCAGCAGCCGGAACGGCTCGGCGAACATGGTGGCCAGGCGCACCAGGAAGCGGGCTGCGTCGGCGCCGTTGATCACGCGGTGGTCGTAGGACAGCGAGAAGGGCAGCATGAGCCGCTCCTTCAACTCCTCGTTCACCAGTTGCAACTGCTTCTGCGAGCGCGACATGCCGAGGATGGCGACTTCCGGGTAGTTGATGATCGGTGTGAAGGCCGTGCCACCGATGCCACCGAGGTTCGTGATGGTGAACGTGCCGCCGCGCATGTCGTCGAGCGACAGTTTGCCGTGGCGGGCCTTGTCGGCGACGGCATTCAGTTCCGCGGCCAATTGCACGACGGACTTCTTGTCGACGTCTCGGATCACCGGCACCACGAGGCCGGACGGCGTGTCGACCGCCACGCCCAGGTGATAGTACCGCTTGAGGATCAGCTCTCCCTTCGCGGCGTCGTAGCTGGCGTTGAACTGCGGGAACTGCTGCAGACACGCGGTGACCGCCTTCATGGTGATGGCGGTCATGGTGACCTTGGGCGCGGAGTCGCCGGCGTGCTCCACGAACCGCTTGCGGGCCGCTTCGATAGTCGTAATATCGGCCAGGTCGTGCTGCGTGACGTGTGGAATGAGCTGCCACGACAGCGACAGGTTGTTCGCCGCCGTTTTCTGCAGCCGCGAAAACGCCTGCCGTTCGATGGGGCCAAATTGTGCGAAGTCGGGCAGCGGGGGGGCGGTGACTGCTCCACCCGCGGTCGCAGCACCGTTGCCCGCGAACGCGCGAGCGACGTCTTCGGAAGTGATGCGTCCACCACTGCCGGTGCCGCGCAGCCGCTTCAAATCGACACCGAGCTCGCGCGCCAGCCGGCGCGTGGCGGGGCCGGCGGGAATGGGCAGATTGCCACCGGCCCAGGGGGACACCGCCGTCGCGGGGGCGTTCGCGGGCTCCGCCGCAGGTTTCGCAGGGGCGGCTTCCTTTTCCTTCTTCTCCGGCTTCGCTTCGGCGGGCGGCTCAGCCGCTTTGGCCCCGTTCGCATCAGCCTCGGCGCCGGCGGCTTCGAGGCTCAATACCGGCTGTCCAACCTTGACGGTGTCGCCTTTCTTGACGAGCACCTTCTCGACTTTGCCCGCCTGTGGGCACGGCAGCTCCATCACCGCTTTGTCGGTTTCCAGTTCCATCACGATTTGCCCGGCTTCGATGGTGTCGCCGGGCGAAACGTGGACGTCCGCGACATCGGCGCTGTCGATGCCCTCGGCAAGCTGCGGGAGTTTGAATTCGAGCATAGGTATCTGGTGAGTGGTCGAAGCCCACGGGTTGCACCCCGTGGGCGTGTGCGAGACAAATTGCCCACGGGGTGCAACCCGTGGGCTTCGCATCACGCGATTGCCGGATCCACCTTGTCGGGATCGATCCCCAAGGATTTCAACGCTGCCGGGAGCTTCTTCGCGTCGAAGCGGCCGTCGTTGGCCAGGGCCACCAGCGTGGCGTAGGCGACCGACTCAGCGTCGATCTCGAAGTGCCGGCGGAGCGCTTGCCGCGATTCGCTGCGGCCGAAACCATCGGTCCCCAGCACAACATACTGGCCCGGCACGTACTGCCGGATCTGGTCGGCGACCAGTTGCACGTTATCGCTGGAGGCAATGAACGGTCCTTTCAGCCCGGCGAGCGTCGATTCCAGGTAGCTCTTTCGCGGCGGCTGGCCGGGGTGCAGCCGGTTCCACCGCGCCGCGGCCTGAGCTTCGCGCTTCAGTGTGTTGTAGCTGGTGACGCTCCAAACGTCGGCGTCGACGTGGAACTTCTCCTTCAGGATTTTCTGCGCGCCAAGCACCTGCTGCAGAATTGGCCCGCTGCCGAACAACTGAGGCCGCTTGGCCCGATCCGCTTTCGACACCATCGGGTCAAGCGGATAGATGCCGTGAATGATCCCATCTTCCACACCCTCGGGCATTGCAGGCTGAGCGTGGTCCTCGTTGTACACGGAGAGGTAATAGAAGATTTCTTCCCCCTCCCCGTACATGCGTCGCAGTCCATCGTGAATGATCACTGCGAGCTCGTAGCCGTAGGCGGGATCGTAGGCCACGAGATTCGGCACAGTCCCGGCGACGAGCTGGCTGTGCCCGTCCTCGTGCTGCAGGCCTTCGCCATTGAGCGTGGTGCGGCCCGATGTTCCCCCGCACAAGAAGCCCTTGCACCGCGAATCGGCGGCCAGCCAGATCAGGTCGCCTACACGCTGGAAGCCGAACATCGAGTAGTAAATGTAGAACGGGCACGTCGGCAGGCCGAGGTTCGCATAAGCCGTGCCCGCCGCCACGAACGACGCCATTGCCCCGGCCTCGTTGATGCCTTCCATCAGCACCTGGCCGGTTTTCGACTCGCGGTACGTGACCAACGTTCCCGCATCCACCGGCGTGTAAAGCTGGCCCTTGCTGGAGTAGATGCCGAACGTATTGAACAGCGTCTGCAGGCCGAACGTCTGCGCTTCGTCAGGAATGATGGGGACAATCTGCTTGCCGAACGATTTGTCCTTCATCAGGAACTTGATCAATTCGCCGAGCATGACCGTGGACGATGTCGATCCGCCGAACAGCTTTTTGAGCGCGTCGAGGAAGTTCGCCGTCGGTGGAACGGTCCAACGGGCTGCGGTCGGCATGCGCGCCGGCACAAAGCCGCCCAGCGATTTCCGGCGACCGAGAAGGTACTGCATCTCGGGACTGTCGTCGGCCGGTTTGAAGAACTTCGCGGCCTTGGCGTCTTCGTCGCTGATGGGCAAGCCGGCCTGATCGCGGATTCTTAGCAGGCTCTTTTCTTCGATCACTTTGCGCTGATGGGCCGTGTTCTTCCCTTCCGCTTCCTCGCCGAGGCCGAAACCCTTCACGGTCTTGGCGAGGATCACCGTCGGAGCGCCGCGGAACTCGACGGCTGCTTTGTACGCCGCGTAGACCTTGGTGACGTCGTGGCCGCCGCGGCGGAGGTGCCGCAACTGCTCGTCGCTCAAATGCTCCACCAGCTTGAGCAACTGCGGGTACTTGCCGAAGAAGTCCTGGCGGATGTACTCGCCCGTTTCGACGACGTACTTCTGGTACTGGCCGTCGACCACCTCCTCCATCCGCCGCACCAGCAGACCGGTGTCGTCGGCTTCGAGCAGCGGATCCCAATCGGAACCCCATACGACTTTGATGACGTTCCAGCCGGCGCCGCGAAATACACCCTCGAGTTCCTGGATGATCTTGCCGTTCCCGCGGACTGGCCCGTCCAGCCGCTGCAGGTTGCAGTTCACCACCCAGGTGAGGTTGTCGAGTTGCTCGCGCGCGCCGAGCGAGATGGCGCCGAGCGATTCCGGCTCGTCAATTTCGCCGTCGCCGAGGAAGGCCCACACCCGCGACTTTGACGTGTCGAGCAGTCCGCGGTGCTCGAGGTACCTCAAGAACCGCGCCTGGTAGATCGAGCAAATCGGACCCAGCCCCATCGACACCGTGGGAAACTGCCAGAAGTCGGGCATCAGCCACGGATGCGGATACGACGACAGCCCGGTGTCGCGCGGCAGCTCGCGGCGAAACTTTTTGAGGTGGTTTTCGTCCAGCCGACCTTCGAGAAACGCGCGGGCATACATGCCGGGAGAGGCGTGGCCCTGAAAATACACGAGGTCGCCGGTGTGGTCGGCCGTGCGTCCGTGGAAAAAATGGTTCTGTGCAGTTTCGACCAGCGAGGCGCTCGAGGCGAAGGTGGCAATATGTCCTCCGACGCCGGTGCCGGTGTGATACGCCTGCACCACCATGGCCATGGCATTCCAGCGGACGTAGCTGCGCAGCCGGCGCTCGATCTCCTGATCGCCCGGATACGGCGGCTCGTGGTCCCGCGAGATCGTGTTCACGTACGGGGTGGTGATGGCGGGGACGACCGGCACTTGCTGCGCCTGGGCGCGCGACACCAATTGGCTCAACAGCTGCTGGGCCGCGGCGGGACCAAGACGGGCCATGACGTCATCAAACGCTTCCAGCCACTCGTCCACTTCCGCCGCTTCGATCGCGAGGGGAGTGCCCGCGGCCGCGCCGATGCCGGACACATCCTCGGACGGAACTGGTTCTGGCCGCCGCGCTTGTGGCGGCGGCGTCAATACGAAAGCCATGACACCGGACCCTGGTCTGGTGATAGGAATCGAAGGAAGTTCTCGGGGTGGCAACCCCACCCAACAGGCGCAGACCGCGACTCCCTGTCAGGAGCGCGGGCGTCCACTCAACATCGCAATGTCCGAATTTTAGCAGCCTTCGTTATCGGTGAAAAGCGTATTGGCGCTTCTGGCAACAGTGCCAGTCGAAACTGAGCAATCAGAACATCAAACCACATGACTGGTGCGGCAAAAAACACGCGGGGCACGCTTGTGGCGTGCCATCCCTTGGCGTAAGACGGTTCCACGCGACGTAATCAGGAGTCACCGCCTATGCTCGATGGGGTCAACATTCGCTCGGCCGACCTGGATGCCGTGGAAGTCGCCTGGTTTAGCGCTCTGTGCCAGGACGATTACGAGTTCCTCGGCGTGCCCGATGGCCGCCTTCGCAGCAGTTGGGCGCACTGCCGGGAAATCGTCCTCACTGCAGACCGGTTGGGCTACAACAACATTCTGCTGCCGAGCGGTTACGTTCCCGGTCAGGACACGCTGACCTTCGCCGGAGGGATGGCTGCCCTCACGAAGCAGATTTCGCTCCTTGTTGCCGTACGGTGCGGCGAGTACCATCCCCCGATGCTCGGCCGCGCCATCGCCAGCCTGGACCACATGCTCGAAGGCCGGTTGACGATCAACATCATCTCGTCCGACATGCCGGGCACAACGTGGGATGCGGAAGAGCGCTACCAACGCTCGCGGGAAGTGATCCAGATCCTGCAACAGGGCTGGACGCAGGACCGCATCCAGTTCCAGGGTCAGTATTACCAGTTCGATCTTTCCAGCGACCCGGTGAAATCGTACCAGCAGAACGGCGGGCCGCTGTTGTACTTCGGGGGCATCTCCGATCCGGCCCGACGGCTTTGTGCCGAGCATTGCGACGTGTTCCTGATGTGGCCGGAGACCGAGCCGCAGCTCGCGGAGACGATGCGGGACATGTCGCGGCGTGCGGCGGAGTTCGGTCGCACGATCGACTTCGGGCTGCGGATCCACGTCATCGTCCGCGAAACCGAACGCGAGGCCCGCGAGGCAGCCCAACGTTTGGTCTCGAAGCTCGACGATGCCAAAGGGCAGGAAATCAAGCACCGCTCGATGGATTCGAAGTCGTACGGCGTACAGCGGCAAGACGCGCTGCGTCAACTCGCCGACGAAGAGGGCTTCATCGAGCCGTTGATCTGGTCGGGCATCGGCCGCGCGCGATCCGGCTGCGGCAGTGCGATCGTCGGCAACCCGGACCAGGTTGCCGAAAAACTGCAGCGCTACATCGCTATGGGCATGCGGGCATTCATTCTGTCGGGTTACCCGCATCTCGATGAGTGCGAGCTCTTCGCCAAACACGTGCTGCCGCGGCTGAAGACCTGCAAACTTGCCGAAACCCAGGGCCGCGTGGCGGCGAACCCGGTGACGCCGCTGACAACGGCGGTGCGGAAGTAGTTGACCGAGGGAGGGCGATGAGGAGCGATTTCGTGAACGACTCCAATCCGCCGAATTCGCGCTGGTATAGCGGTATCACTTCGTACCAGTGGCTGGTGCTGGTCATTGCCTCGCTGGGGTGGGTGTTCGACGTGTTCGAAGGGCAGATGTATCCGGCCAGCGTGAACGAAGTCGTCAACGATCTGGTGGAAGGGGCGACGGCCGCTACCCAGGATCGTTATCGAAACGTTGGCTTAGGCGCGTTTCTTGCCGGTGGCGCAGTGGGCGGGATTCTGTTTGGGGCATTGGGCGATCGCATCGGCCGCGCACGGACGATGAGTTTGACGATCCTGGTGTATTCGCTCTTCACGTGCCTGACGGCGTTGGCGCAAGAAATGTGGCAGGTGGTCGCACTGCGTTTTCTGGTCGCCCTGGGAGTTGGCGGCGAGTGGGCTGTCGCCAGTGCCATGGTGAGCGAAGTCTTTCCGCCGCGCGCACGGGCCTGGTCGGGAGCAATCTTTCACGGCTCGAGCGTGCTGGGAACGTTTCTGGCTGTCGCTGCCGGACAGTTCCTCGTCGGCAACGAAGCGGTGGGATGGCGCATCGCGTTTCTGGTCGGCGCGTTGCCGGCCGTGTTGACCTTGTGGATCCGCCTCCAATTGAAAGAGCCAGAGCGCTGGGTTGCCGATCATGCAGTCGATGCCGCGCCGCAGCCGGCAGGACGAATTCTCGAACTATTCGCCCCCGGATTGGCACGTCGGACGGTGGTGGGATTCAGTCTGGCAGCCGTTGGGCTGGCGACGTTCTGGGGCGTTCATCTTTGCGGTAAGGACTTCGCGCTTCGACGCGCTCGCAGTGCGGCCGAACAGCGCGAAGGATTGTCGGAATCGGCGTCCGAGGCGGATCGCCAGGCGGCCTGGAAGAAGCATCCCGAAATCAAGGGCCAGGAAATGTGGGGCATGTTCCTGACCACGATCGGGGGCGGATTGGGCCTGCTCGCGTTCGGACCGTTCTCGGAATGGCTGGGGCGCCGCGGGGCATTTGCTGTTTATCACCTGGGCGGGCTGGTGATGGCCGTTCTCCTGTTCAAGACCTATCGGCACTGGGACGACGCCGCACTGACCGCGTTGCTGCCGATGTTCGGGTTCTGGACCCTGGGGATGCACGCCGGCTATGCGATCTACTTTCCCGAGTTGTATCCCACACGGATCCGCAGCTTGGGGAGCGGGTTCTGCTTCAATTGCGCGCGATTCTGTGCGGCGGCAATCTTGATCGTCATGGCATTCGCGCGCGACGCAAATGTCAGCTTCGAGACGATCGGTGCGAGCGCCAGCCTGCTGTTTCTGCTGGGCCTGGTGATTGTTCCGTTCGGCCCGGAGACAAAGGGATCTGCGCTGGCATCGTAATTCGTTTTGTCGTGTGGCAACACCCGTGGAGATGCCGCAATCACGACTCCCTCCCGCTTGCAACGCCGATCGTGTACAACGCGATTCTCGCAAATCTCCCGGAGATTCGGCGTTGGAACCCCATCCGCTGCGATTGCTGCGCAACCTGGGCCGCACCCGCGAAATTGCCGGCGTGTTGCTGAACCACGGCTTCGGCGACGTGGTGGCGCGCGTGGGCTTGCGGAACTTCTGGCACCGCTGGCGTCGGTGGTTTACCCGCCGGCCGGAAAAGCCGCGCCCCGAATTGACGACCGTCGCGCGCATTCGCCTGTCTCTCGAAGCGCTGGGGCCGACGTTCATCAAGTTCGGGCAGGTGATGAGTACCCGGCCCGACATCATCCCCGCCGACATGATTCAGGAACTGAAGAAGCTGCAGGAAACCGTGCCTCCGTTTCCGAGCGACGTCGCCATCGATCAAGTGGAATGCGAACTCGAGCGCCCGATCGGGGCGCTCTACGCCCGGTTCGATCCCCTGCCGCTCGCCGCCGGCTCCTTGGCCCAGGTGCATCGGGCGTGGCATTGCGATGGCACACCGCTGGCGGTGAAAATTCGCCGCCCCAATGCGCCGCGCGACATCGAACGCGATCTTTCGCTGATGCAGGAACTGGCTCTCCTGGCGGAGCGGCATTTGCCGGAGTCGCGCGTGTTCGATCCCACGGGCCTCGTGGCACATTTCAGCCGCACGATCCGACGCGAGCTGAACTTCGCCCGCGAAGGCCGCACGATGCAGGAGTTTGCCCGGCTGTTTCGCGACGACCAGTCCCTGTACGTGCCCCGCGTCTATAGCGACCTGACCACTGAAGGCGTGCTGACGATGGAGTTTGTCGAGGGCGTTCGGATCGACACGCTGAGCCTCGACGACCGCTCGATTTATACTCCCGCCGACATTGCCGCCCGCGGCGCCAAGATCTTTATGCGAATGGCCTTCGAGTTCGGCGTGTTTCACGGTGATCCGCACCCGGGCAACATCCGCATTCGCCCCGATGGCAGCATCTGCCTGCTCGATTACGGCATGATCGGCATGCTCGACGACGACATGCGCGAGCAACTGATCGACTTGTTCGTTGCCGTGGCCCGGCAGGACGTGGACGCCGCCGTCAACCTCGTGCTCAAAATCGGCGAGCCGTACCGCGAGATCGACCATCCGCTGCTGCAGGTCGACATGCGGGATTTCGTGGCGAACTACTACGGCATCGAGCTGGAGCGGCTGAACGTCGGCCACATGCTCAGCGACTTCGTGGGCATCCTGCGGCAGCACGGCATCCGCTGTCCGGGGAGCATTTCGCTGCTGATCCGCGCGCTGGTGACGCTGGAAGGAATCGGGCGGCGGCTCGATCCGGGATTCAACCTCGCCAAGTATCTGCAGCCGTTCGTAGAGTCGCTGGTGAAAGAACGCTACCAGCCATCGAGCGTGGCGGAGCGCTTGATCGAGAAAACGAAGCGCCTCGGCGCGCTCGCCGAGCAGGTGCCGGAGTATGCGGTTCGAACGCTCAAGAAGCTGAGCGAGGACGACCTGCACCTGCAGTTGAAGCTGGACGGGCGCGATCACTTCACGACGGAGCTGGAACGCGCCAGCAACCGCATCGTGGTGGGCGTGGTGATGGCGTCGCTGATCGTGGCGTCGGCGCTGCTGATCCGCGCCGGCGCGCAAACGATGTGGTTCACGGTGCCCGTGTACGTGGCCTCCAGCCTGCTGGGCGCGTGGCTGGTCTACGGCATCTTCCGCAGCGGCAGGCTGTGAGCATCGAATCGAATGGAAGCCCAGGGATGGCTATCCCTGGGTCGCTTCTTGTCACTCCACACACAGCGGCACGTCAAATGCGGCCGCACACGCATCGACCAGCGACTGTTCGAGTTGTTCGGGTGGCTGTTGAAGTGCAAACCGCAGATGCGGGGTTGACTGCCACGAATCTGGAACGATCGCCCCTAATGCGATCATCAGGCCGTGAGGCGCCGGCGATTGACCATCGTTCGTTCTGACGGCGATATCGGGACACTTCGACTGCAGCCGATCGCGCCAGGTGTGGGCGTCATCGCGGAGGGGCGACCACAAAAACACAGTGGCCGGCGCCTGTGCCAATCGATCGCGCAGATGTCGAATGGTTAGAGACCACACAGGGTGCACCAGGTTGGGCGCGACTCCACAGAGCGGCTCCAGCACAAATCGGCGATACCAGGCCCCTGGATGCGGCAGCGTCAGGCGCGGCGAGTCTTCCACGAGCCTATCGTAGAACAACAAGTCGAGGTCAAGCGGCCGCGGCCCCCACCGCACGGTGCGGACGCGGCCGAATTCCGCTTCCCATGCCTGCAACCGGTCGAGCAGCGGCAGCGGCTCAAGAGTGGTATCGAAACCCGCGACTGCGTTCCAGAACGTCGCCCCTGCATTCGTGCCGATCGGGGCGGTGCGGAACAGCGGGCTGACTGTGAGGTGGCCGGCCTTGAGTTCAGCCGCCAGCCGGCGCTCGATCACCTTGAACGCCGCCGGAACGTCCCCTTGGTTGCCTCCCAGGCCGATCCAGCACTGCGGCATCGTCCCCCTCCCTGGGACCTACTGTAGCAGGCACTCTCCGTGTGCCATAAGGCAATGTGGCGGGCACACGGTAGCCGGCACCCGCGGCGTGCCAGTTCCCTTTATTTGATGCCGTGAGCCTGCATCCGACCATCGATGCGTCCCCAATAGCTGTCTTGGGCGGCACCGAATGAGGAAACGGCGACGATCACCACCGAGAGGATCAGGGCTAGCATGACGGCGTATTCGACGGCGGTCGGCCCGTCTTCATCGCACAGAAAATCGCAAAGCCACCTCATCAGACCATCCAGACGCCCGGCCGGCTATCTGCAGTGGGAAATACAGGCTTTCAGGAAACCTACGTCAATTTTTTCGTTACGTCAAATTGTCGCTGGCGGACAATGGATCAATGTTCGCTGTTGCGATCGTCGCCAACGCGTGGCACAATTGTTCGTCCTGCCGGAGTATTGCCTGCCCCCGGAGCCATTCCCATGCATTGGCCCGACCTGCGGCTGTCTCGCCGCACGATGCTGCAAGCTGGATCGGTGGGTCTCGCCGGGCCGTCACTCGACCAACTGGCCGGCGCCAATGGCGGGGCGTCTCCCGCGAAGAATGTGTTGTTCGTATTCCTGACGGGCGGTATCTCGCATCAGGACAGCTTCGACCTGAAGCCCCGCGCTCCGGCCGAAGTGCGCGGCGAGTTTCGGCCCATCGCCACCGCCACGCCGGGCATCGAAATCTGCGAACATCTGCCGCTGCTGGCCGCACGGTCAAACGACTACGCCCTGGTGCGGTCCATCGGGACCAACAGCAATGGCCATGAAGAGGCCTGTCACATGCTGCTCACCGGACGGCTCGACCTGCCGCCGGGGTTCAGCCTGGTGGACGTCCCCAACCCCAACGAGTGGCCGTCGATTCCTGCACAGGTGACGTATGCCCTGCGCGACCGCGGCGGACTGCCTCCCGCGGCCGTATTGCCGCAACCCAGTGTCAACGAAGCTGCGCGGGTGCGACCGGGGCAATACGCGGGGCGGTTGGGAAACAAGTACGAGGCCTGGCACCTCGACATTGCCGCGAAATGTCCGCTCGGCAACGGCGCCTGCCCGAACTGTTTCCGCTTCGACGACGACCAGTTCGATCATGCGTCGTCCACAATCTTCGACATCCCGCTGTTAACTCTGCCCGACGGCGGTCCGCATCGGCTCAACGGACGATTGGGGCTGTTGACGGAGATCGAGCGCCAGCAGCGCGAGCTGGAACGGCACGCAGAGTTGCTCAAGCTCGATCGCAATCGGCAGCAGGCGGTGTCGATTCTCGCACATCCGAAAACGCGCCGGGCGTTCGAGGTCGAGGAGGCCGACGCCGCCACGCTGGATCGGTTCGGCCGGAACAAGTTCGGGCTGTCGCTGCTGATGGCGTCGCGGCTGCTCGATGCGGGTGTGCGGCTGGTGCAGGTCAATCTCGGCAAGAACTCGTCCTGGGACACACACCGGCGGAATTTCGTCAACCTGAGGAACAACCTCTTCCCCTATTTCGATCGGGCGCTGTCGGGCCTTCTGGATGATCTCCGCGAGAGTGGTCGACTGCGCGACACGTTGGTGATTGTGACGGGCGAGTTCGGGCGAACGCCGAAGATCAACAAGGACGCCGGCCGCGACCATTGGGGGCCGGTAATGACATCGCTGTTCGCCGGTGGCGGCGTGCGCGGCGGTCAGGTGATCGGTGCATCAGACGACCTTTCGGCCTATCCGGCAGACGATCCGTATACCGTCGAAAACATCGCGGGCACGGTATTCAGCGCCCTCGGCTTGCCGCGCGACCAGGTGTGGCGCGACGTCGACGGCCGCCCCCACGAGATGTACCGCGCGGAGCCGATCCGGTTGCTGTTTTGATGAGCTGTCCGACGGTGCCGGCTTTGTCGATTTTACAACCGGCAGCATTGGACATTCTTACAATCGGAAGTGACGACACTTCGTCGTCACACTGACCGCAACGCGGCGGCCCACACGCCGAAATGCGGCAAAAATCGCCGCGAAACCTTGCATTCTTTTGCTCGTCTGCGGACTGGCACAGATCCTGCGTTTCGTTTCACGCGGACCAGGACCACTTGCACCACAACCCGAAAGGAGGGCTCAACTGATGGGACGCTCTCTGGTCTTTGGCGGATTGGCATTCGCGGGCATGTTGATGGGCGCCACGACGGCCGCCCAGGCCGATCACGATCGCCACTGTCATCCCGCGCATCGCTATGGTTACCGCGGCATCGGCGTGGGCATCGGCGTTTACGCGCCGCCGCCGTATTACGTTGCGCCGCCGCCGGTCGTGTATGCCCCTCCACCCCCGGTGTACTACGCGCCGCCCGCCTATCCGGTGTACCAACCGTATCCCGCCGCGGGACTGGGCATCAGCACCAAAAGCTTCGGGCTGTGGCTGGGGCGCTGATTACTTCGCGCCAATGCCGAAAGGGGGGAAGCCGAGGGGTTGCAGCTCCTCGGCTTCCCCCTTTGTGATTTGGCGATCTCGTCAATGGCTCTCCGTCGCCTCGCGCGGCAGCGACCGGATCCACTCCGTCAGCAGCTTCACGCCCGACTCATCGACGAGCGACGTTGCCAGCGGGGGCATCTGGCCGCGGCCGCGTCGCTGCAGGCGCGCCAGCAGAATTGATTGTTCCGGCTCTCCGGGCGAGACCAGCCGCGGATTGGAAAGACCGAACTTGTCGTGGTTGGGCAAGGCGTTGACGAGGTTCATTTTCTCCAGCGAGGTGGAGAATTGCAGTTCGATCTGCGCGTTCCCGCCGCCAGCGCCTTGATGGCAGTTCGAGCAGTTCACGTGCAGATACGCGCGGGCTCGCTGTTCCAGCGAGGCCGTGTCGTCGGTCGGCTCGGGAAATGAAATCAGATCGGAGACAGGCTTCGGCAGCGGCTTCTCGAAGACGCCGATGTGCGACAGCGTGCGCAGTTGGTTGTCTTTCACGCCGCCGTAGTCGTGCACGCGGTTCATCTGGCCGGTCTGCAGGCCGAGCACGAATGCCGCCGCACGGGAATGGCACACCATGCATTCCGCCCGGCTGGGGTAATGCCACGTCTGGGCGCGCTGGCCGTCCGGTGCGGCGGGATCGCGAATGACGTATTCGCGGTCCAGACCATCCTTCGCGACCAGCTCCGCATCCGTTTGCTCGTCGTTCCACAAGTAGCTGTAGCCCACCCATTCGTTCTGTTGCTTGGTCAATAGCCGCGTCTCGATGCGCCGCCGACTGGCCGGGTTGCCGGCTTCCATGTCGAGCGAAAACGTCTTCACCAGCACCGAGCCTTCCGGCAGGTTCCACGCCTTCACCGGTTGAAATTCGATCTGCGACATCCCCGGCAGGCCGATGTAGCGGTCCTTGTGCGCGCCGTCCGACCACAGCGGCATGTTGACTGAATAGGGGATCATGGCCGGATCCACTTCGTGCTTCGCGACGTCGGCGAAGACGCCCGTCTGACTGAGCTTCGTGGGAAACGGCGGCTGCTCGGCTTGCGGCGGACGCGGCTCCAGGCGGTAGATGCCGGACTGGTGGTCGATGACCAGCAGCTCGCCGTCCTGAGTTTCGGCGAACCCGACAATGGCGAATGGCGTGTCGACCAGCTCCCGATGCCAGGTGACTTTTTCGCCGTCGTGCCGCACGCCCCAAATGCGGCCGGTAGAGTAGTCGCCGTAGATGTAGGCGCCCTGCAGTTCGGGCAGCTTGGAACCGTAGTAGACCACGCCGCCGGTGAGCGAGCGCGCTTCCGAGTGATGGTGCTCGACCGTGGGCGGCACGATGGGGCCGGGACCGCGCGGTCGATCCAAATAGAACGGATGGCTCCCCTCCTGAACGCTCCAGCCGTAGTTTTCGCCGCGGCGGACGACGTACACCTGTTCCCACAGATCCTGACCGTTCTGCGTGCACCACAGCCGGCCGGACTTGCGGTCGAACGTCATGCGCCACGGGTTGCGGAACCCGAATGCCCAAATCTCCGGCCGCGCCTCCGGGATGTGAATGAACGGGTTGTCGGGCGGAATGGAATACGCGCGACCCTCCGACGGGTGATCGACGTCGATCCGCAGCATTACGGCGAGCAGGTCGTTCACTCCCTGGCCGGTTTCGAGTGGATCGGAGTCAGACGTGCCGTCCCCCGTGGCGCAATACAACATGCCGTCGGGACCAAATCCGGGTTCGCCTCCGTTGTGTCCGTTCGATTCAAACTCAATGATCACAAGCTCGGATTGCGGATCGATGCGATGTGGTGGCTCGCGGCCGAGGGTGTATCGCACGATGCGGTTGCGCTTCGTTTGTTCCTTCACCGGCCCGTTGCACATCACGTACAGGTAACCGTTCCCGGCAAATCGCGGGTGAAACGTGAAGGCGTAGATCATCCAGTCGAGTTCGAGTAGCGTCTCCATTTCGGACACGTGCGGATCATTGACGAATCGTCGCAGTTGCCCGGCGCCGCCGCCGACGCGCACGTGGTCGACCAGGATCAAGCGGTTGGAATGAGGCTCGGGGGCAAGATAGACGGGCGCCGAAAACTTGAGCTGCTGGAAGACGGGTGCGGTTTGATAGGGCGTCGGCGGCTCGGGTGATCCAATCACGCGCGAGCCCGTCCAGGGAACGCGCTGGGTGATGCCGTAGGGCGCGGCGTCGTCTGCAGCGCGCATCGCGGAAAACTGACCGCAGACGACGACTGCGAGCAAACAGTCGACGCATAATCGGCGAAGGAACAGATCGACCATGAGAGTCCCCGCGGCAAGGTGTTCGCTCACTATCGGCCGCGCGAGGGCGAACCGTCAAGGCGGCAATGCAGGGGGGAAGCTCAGAACGGCGGCTGAAAGCCCATCGCCTGAAAGCGGGATAGTTCCATGGGGTTGGTGATTTTGACGGCGAGGATGCCGTCGTAGCCGATCATCACCTTGCGTGCACCGTAGGTGTCGGGCGTTTCGCGCTCGATGAGCAGGATGCTCCCGGAGATCAGAAAGTCCTTAAACTGGATAGTCTCGTTGAACGAGGTCACCAGAAGTCCCTGGCGCGGGATGCTCTCCGGCCAGTTCTCAAAGAGCGAGCGCCAAGCCTCCGCATCGTGCATGGATGGTCCTCCCCGACGGCGCGACCTCCGCGCCGGTGGAGCGGAATGGCGCCAAATGACCCCAAGGGGATTTGAACCCCTGTTCTCGGACTGAAAATCCGGTGTCCTGGGCCTCTAGACGATGGGGCCGGGAAAGTGCCAGAGTTTACGCCACGGGGGGGGAGAGGAACAAGTGGTGTGGCGAGTTTCAGGCAGCGCGAAAGCGAGAGAACACGAAATGCAGGGGTGCAGCCGTGCGGCAAGGTCTAGGGATGGGGCACCGGCGCGTCGCTGGACGGGGCCGATTCAGCAGAGGCCTCGGTTGGTGCCGACGGCTGATGGATGGCAGCGTAGACTTCGCTGCGATGGATGGGCACCTCGCGGGGCGCCTCAATGCCCAGCCGCACTTTGTCGCCGCGAATTTCTACCACAGTAATGACGATTGCATCGTCGACAACGATGCTCTCATTCTTCTTCCGGGACAAGACCAGCATGATGCGTCGCTCCGGGTTGGGCAGTCCTTTTACACCCTTGGTCCCACTGCAGGGTGAAAGAGGATGGTACGCGCGGAGTCTGGTGCTGGTGTGTCTCCCAACATTGATCGAGGGAAGACCAGCAAGGCGCGACCAGACCGTCTCTACACCCACCTCGGATTGTAGACTTGACAATCTCGGTGGTCAAGCGAGAAAGGGAATCCAGGAAAAGACTTGATGTGGCGAGGCGGCCTGAGGCAGTTCGCTTGCAGAGTGGACGGCACGCTCCTGTCGAAACGGATTCGGTGAAATAGGCTGAAAACGCGGCTTGGGTGGTTGGGGAAGGCAGCGAGCGGTTCTGCTCGACCAGGAACCCAAGACAATTCAGGGAGGCCCCTCTTCCCAGAGAGGTAGAGGGGATCCCCTATCCATGCGGCGCCTTCACGCGCCCGAGGCAGTCGGGCCGTGCCGCGTCAGACCATGGCCTTGAGCGACTTCAAGGGCCGCACTTTCACGACATTACGGGCCGGCTTTGCCGCCACTTGCATCATCTCGCCCGGCTTGAAGGGGTTCGGCCGGGTGGTGGCCTTGGTTGCCGGTTTGCGGATGACCGTGATTTTCATCAGGCCCGGAACGGCAAACACGCCGGGGCCTTTCTTGCCGATGTTCTTGCCGATCAATCCGGCCAGCTCGTCGAACACCTTGGCGACGTCCTTTCGGCTGAGGCCGGTCGACTCGGCGATCGCCGAAAAAACTTCGGACTTCGACATCGGCTTGGCGGACTTATTCCCAGCCATTCCACGCTCCTGCTTGGGTGACGTTCCTGTCTGTGACTTCCGTTTCGCTTGCGGCTTCCAGCCTGCGAGGCGGACACGAGTGCCTCATGGAGGCGGTAGTAAACCTTGCACAAAATCGATTGTCAATCACCAGCCCCTTATTTTTCAGGGCATTTTTGGAACGCTCTGGCCACTGTTGGCCGT
>Ga0073934_10003632_pt1 | contig 27849 bp, 27 predicted proteins | sample LarsenN4metaG_FD_76834 | JGI IMG/M metagenome (GOLD analysis project Ga0073934, IMG submission 76834) | Hot spring sediment bacterial and archeal communities from British Columbia, Canada, to study Microbial Dark Matter (Phase II) - Larsen... ... | reverse complement strand
GGTCACCGACGCGCAAGGCCAGCGCCAGCGCACGGTCACCCTGCCGCTCGAGACGCTCGACGCCGGCGAGATCGACGCGCGCATGATGCGGCGCATCGGCCTCGGCTCGGCCTACAGCGAGCCGGTGCTGGGCGACGTGCGGGCCGGCGGCGCGGCGGCCGCGGCCGGGCTGCGCAAGGGCGACCGCGTGCTCGCGATCGACGGCGTGGCGGTCGGCGACGCGGCCCAGCTGCGCGAGCGCATCCGCGCGGCGGGCGCCGACGGCGCCGCGCGCACGATGGTCTGGCGCGTGCAGCGCGAGGGCCGTTCGATCGAGCTCGAGGTCACGCCGTCGGTGGTGGGCGAGGGCGAGGCGCGCGTCGGCCGCATCGAGGCCTACGTCGGCGGGCCGCCGCAGATGGTGACGGTGCGCTACGGCGTGGTCGAGGGCCTGGCGAAGGCGGCCGAACGCACCTGGGAAGTCTCGGTGCTCACCTTGCGCATGCTCGGCCGCATGCTCATCGGCGAGGCCTCGCTGAAGAACCTGTCCGGTCCGCTGACCATCGCCGACTACGCGGGCCAGTCGGTGCAGCTGGGGCTGGCGTACTACCTCGGCTTCCTCGCGCTGGTGAGCGTGAGCCTCGGGGTGCTGAACCTGCTGCCGCTGCCGATGCTCGATGGCGGACACCTCATGTATTATCTTTTCGAGGGAGTGACGGGGCGTCCCGTCTCGACGTTGTGGCTCGAACGGCTGCAACGTGGCGGCATCGCGATCCTGCTGCTGATGATGTCCGTCGCCCTGTACAACGACGTGGCCCGTCTGCTGGGCCTGTTCTGACACCTCCCCCGCATGCCAGCCGTCCGACGCATCCTTCGCCTGCGCCCGTCCGTCCTGTCCTTCGCACTCGCCGCCGCGCTGCAGGCTGCGCCGGCCTGGGCCGTCGAGCCGTTCACCCTGAAGGACATCCGCATCGAGGGCCTGCAGCGCGCCGACGCGGGCACGGTGTTCGGTGCGCTGCCGTTTCGCATCGGCGAGCAGTACACCGACGAGAAGGGCGCCGGCGCGCTGCGCGCGCTGTTCGCCACCGGCCTGTTCAAGGACGTGCGCATCGACATCGACGGCGACGTCATGGTGGTCGTCGTCGAAGAGCGGCCGATCATCGCCAACGTGTCCTTCGTCGGGCTCAAGGAGTTCGACAAGGACGTGCTGCTCAAGTCGCTGAAGGACGCCGGGCTCGGCGAGGGCCAGCCGTACGACCGCGCGCTGATCGACCGCGCCGAGCAGGAGATCAAGCGCCAGTACCTGACGCGCAGCCTCTACGGCGCCGAGGTGGTGACCACCGTGACGCCGATCGAGCGCAACCGCGTCAACGTCACGTTCACGATGAACGAGGGCGACGCCGCGCGCATCGGCGAGATCCGCATCATTGGCAACAAGGCGTTCTCCGAGGGCACCCTGCTCGGGCTGCTGGAGCAGTCCACGACCGGCTGGCTGTCGTGGTACACGAAGAACGACCGCTACTCGCGCAACAAGCTCAACGCCGACCTCGAGACCCTGCGCTCGTACTACCTGAACCGCGGCTACCTCGAGTTCAACGTCGAGAGCGCGCAGGTCACGATCTCGCCGGACAAGCAGAGCATCTCGATCACGATCACGATCAGCGAGGGCCAGCCCTACGTCGTGACGGCGGTGCGGCTCGAAGGCGAGTACCTCGGCAAGGAAGAGGATTTCAAGAGCCTCGTGCGCATCCGTCCCGGCGAGGCCTACCGCGCCGAGGACGTGGCCGCCACGGTGCGCGCCTTCGCCGAGCGCTTCGGCACCTACGGCTACGCGTTCGCGCGCATCGACCCCCGCCCCGACATCGATCGCTCGACCGGGCAGGTCAGCGTCACGCTGGCGGCCGACCCGCAGCGGCGCGTGTACGTGCGCCGCATCCTCGTGGCCGGCAACACGCGCACGCGCGACGAGGTGATCCGCCGCGAGTTCCGCCAGTTCGAGTCGGCCTGGTACGACGGCCAGCGCATCAAGCTCTCGCGCGACCGCGTCGACCGGCTCGGCTATTTCAAGGACGTCTCGATCGAGACCAACGAGGTGCCGAACTCGCCGGACCAGGTCGACCTGGTCATCAACGTCGAGGAGAAGCCCACCGGCAACCTGCTGCTGGGCGCGGGCTACTCCAGCGCCGACAAGCTCTCGTTCACCGCGTCGATCAAGCAGGAGAACGTGTTCGGCACCGGCAACTACCTCGGCATCGAACTGAACACGAGCAAGAGCAACCGCACGCTGGTGCTGTCGACGGTGGACCCGTACTTCACGATCGACGGCGTGTCGCGCTCGCTCGACGTCTTCTACCGCACGGTCAAGCCCATCAACAGCCAGGGCGAGGAGTACGAACTCGTCACGCCGGGCGCGTCGATCCGCTTCGGCGTGCCGTTCACCGAGACCGACACGGTGTTCTTCGGCATCGGCTTCTAGCGCACCGAGATCAAGGGCGAGACGGCGCTGCCGAACAACTACTTCCTGTACCGCGAGCAGTTCGGCGCGCGCAGCAACTCCTTCCCGCTGACCATCGGCTGGGCGCGCGACGAGCGCGACAGCGTGCTCGTGCCGACGACCGGCAGCTACAAGCGCGTCAACGTGGAGTGGGGCGTGGGCGGCGACACGCGCTACGTGCGCACCAACCTGCAGTACCAGCACTACCTGCCCATCACCAACCGCTTCACGCTCGGCCTGAACGCCGAGCTCGGCTGGGGCAAGGGCCTGTCGGGCAAGCCGTACCCCATCTTCAAGAACTTCTACGGCGGCGGCCTCGGCTCGGTGCGCGCGTTCGACCAGGGCTCGCTCGGCCCGGTCGACGTGACCGGCGCCTACCTCGGCGGCACCAAGCGGCTGAACCTCAACGCCGAGCTGTACCTGCCGGTGCCGGGCACCGGCAACGACCGCACCTTGCGCTGGTTCGGCTACATGGACGCCGGCAACGTGTGGGGCGAGTTCGACAAGGTCGAGGCCAATTCGCTGCGCGCGTCGGCGGGCCTGGGCCTGAGCTGGGTGTCGCCGGTGGGCCCTCTGAAGATCAGCTGGGGCACGTCGATCCGCAAACAGCCCGGCGATAGAATCCAGAAACTGCAATTCCAGATCGGGACCGCGTTCTGATGAAGACGATGAAGGCCATGGCCGCGGCAGTGGCGCTCGCAGCGGTGTCGTTCGCCGCACAGGCGCAGGAACTCAAGATCGGCTACGTCAACTCCGATCGCGTGCTGCGCGAGGCCACGCCCGCGAAGGCCGCGCAGGCCAAGCTCGAGGCCGAGTTCGGCAAGCGCGAGAAGGACCTCAACGACATGGCGCAGCGCCTGAAGGCCGCGTCCGACAAGCTCGAGAAGGAAGCGCCGACCTTGTCGGAGTCCGAGCGCACGCGCCGTCAGCGCGAACTCGTCGAGCAGGACCGCGAGTTCCAGCGCAAGCGCCGCGAATTCCAGGAAGACCTGAACCAGCGCAAGAACGAGGAACTCGCCGCGGTGGTGGAGCGCGCCAACAAGGTCATCAAGCAGATCTTCGAGCAGGAGAAGTACGACCTCATCCTGCAGGAGGTGGTGTTCGCGGGTCCGCGCGTCGACATCACGAAGAAGGTGATCGACGCGCTGAACGCCGGCAAGTGAGCCGGCGCGGGCCGTGACGCGGTTGCGGCTCGCGGACGTGGTCGCCGCGCTCGGCGGCGACCTGGTGGGCGACCCCGACGTCGCGATCGACCGGCTCGGCCCGCTCGAGGGCGCGACCCCCGGCACGCTCAGCTTCCTGTCGAATCCGCGCTATCGCGCGCAGCTGGCGCAGTCGCGCGCCGGTGCCGTGATCGTCGCCGAGTCCGAGCGCGAGCTCGCAGCCGCGCGCGGCGCGGCGATCGTCACGGCCGATCCCTACCTGTACTTCGCGCGCCTGACGCAGTGGTGGGCGCAGCGCACGCGGCGCGCGCCCGAGCCCGGCGTGCACCCGACCGCGTGGGTCGATCGCAGCGCGACGCTCGGCATCGACGTCCACGTCGGGCCGTTCGCGGTGATCGGCGCCGGTGCGCAGGTCGGCGACGGCGCGGTGATCGGCGCGCACGCGGTCGTCGGGCCGCTCGCGCGCGTCGGACGCGGCACGCGGCTGGCCGCGCGCGCGACGCTCGGCGACGGCTGCGTCATCGGCGAGCGCGGCATCGTGCACTCCGGTGCGGTGATCGGCGCCGACGGCTTCGGCTTCGCGCCGCACGAAGGTCGCTGGGTGAAGATCGAGCAGCTCGGCGCGGTGCGCATCGGCGACGACGTCGAGATCGGCGCCAACACCTGCATCGACCGCGGCGCGCTCGACGACACCGTCGTCGGCGACGGCGTCAAGCTCGACAACCTGATCCAGATCGGCCACAACGTGCGCATCGGCGCGCACACCGCGATGGCCGGCTGCGTGGGCGTCGCCGGCAGCGCCAGCATCGGCGCGCACTGCACGGTCGGCGGCGGCGCCGTGATCCTCGGCCACCTGAGCATCGTCGACCACGTGCACGTGTCGGCCGCGACGGTGGTCACGCGCTCGATCCACCAGCCGGGGCAGTACAGCGGCGTGTTCCCGTTCGACGACAATGCCGCCTGGGAAAAGAACGCGGCCACCCTGAAGCAGCTGCACGCGCTGCGCGAACGGCTGCGCGCCCTCGAGAAGAAGTGATGGACATCCACCAGATCCTGAAGAAGCTGCCGCACCGCTACCCGATCCTGCTGGTCGACCGCGTGCTGGAGCTCGAGGCGGGCAAGCGCATCCGCGCGATCAAGAACGTCACGATCAACGAGCCGTTCTTCGTCGGCCACTTTCCGCATCGGCCCGTGATGCCCGGCGTGCTGATGCTCGAGGCGCTGGCGCAGGCCGCGGCCATCCTCAGCTTCGAGACGCTCGGCACGGCGCCCGACGACAACACCGTGTACTACTTCGCCGCCATCGACGAGGCGCGCTTCAAGCGCCCGGTCGAACCGGGCGACCAGCTCGTGCTCGACGTGACGCTCGACCGCATGAAGGCAGGCATCTTCAAGTTCACGGGCCAGGCGACGGTGGCCGGCGAGGTGGTCGCCGAGGGGCTGCTCACCTGCACGATGCGCAAGCTCGCCTGAGGCCGATGGCGCAGATCCACCCCACCGCCGTCGTCGACCCGAAGGCCGAGATCGCCGCCACGGCGAGCGTCGGGCCGTACACCGTGATCGGCCCGCACGTGCGCGTGGGCGAGGGCACGTCGATCGGTCCGCACTGCGTGGTCGACGGCCACACGACGATCGGCCGCGACAACCGCATCCACGCCTACGCGTCGATCGGCGGCCCGCCGCAGGACAAGAAGTACGCCGGCGAGCCCACGCGGCTCGTGATCGGCGACCGCAACACCATCCGCGAGTTCGTCACCTTCAACACCGGCACCGCGCAGGACGAAGGTGTCACGGTGCTGGGCGACGACAACTGGATCATGGCCTACGTGCACCTCGCGCACGACTGCCGCGTGGGCGACCGCACGATCCTCGCCAACAATGCGCAGCTCGCCGGGCACGTGCACGTGGGCGACTGGGCGATCCTCGGCGGCTTCACCTGCGTGCACCAGTTCTGCCGCATCGGTGCGCACGCGATGACCGGCCTCGGCACCGTGCTCGGCCAGGACCTGCCGCCGTTCGTGATGGCCACCGGCAATCCGGCGGCCGCCCACGGCATCAACGCCGAGGGGCTGAAGCGCCGCGGCTTCTCGGCCGCGCGCATCGGCGCCGTCAAGGCCATGCATCGCGCGCTGTACCGCAAGGGGCTGACCTTGGCCGACGCGCGCGCCGAGATCGACTCGCTGCGCGAGGCCGCGCCCGAGGCGGCCGAGGACGTGGCGCTGATGCTCCGCTACCTCGACGCCGCCTCGCGCGGCATCGTGCGCTGAGGCCATGCCTGCCGGCGCGCCGCGTCTGGCGATGGTCGCCGGCGAGGCGTCCGGCGACCTGCTGGCCGGCCTGCTGCTCGGCGGCCTGAAGGCGCGCTGGCCCGCGCTCGCCGCGCACGGCATCGGCGGGCCGCGCATGGCCGAGCACGGCTTCGAGGCCTGGTGGCCGCACCACAAGCTCGCGGTGCGCGGCTACGTCGAGGTGCTGCGCCACTACCGCGAGATCGTCGGCATCCGCGACGCGCTGGCCACGCGGCTGCTGGCCGGGCGGCCCGACGTGTTCATCGGCGTGGACGCACCGGACTTCAACCTCGCGCTCGAGGCGCGGCTCAAGCGCGCGGGCATCAGGACGGTCCACTTCGTGTGCCCGTCGGTGTGGGCGTGGCGCGGCCGACGCACGAAGAAGCTCGCCGAGAGCGCTGACCACGTGCTGTGCCTGTTCCCGTTCGAGCTGCCGCTGCTGCAGCGCCACGGCGTGCCGGCCAGCTACGTCGGCCATCCGCTGGCCGACGCGATCCCGCTCGAGCCGCCGCGCGCCGCCGCGCGCAGTGCGCTCGGCCTGCGGCCGATCGACACGGTGGTCGCGCTGCTGCCCGGCAGCCGCACGAGCGAGATCGACTGCATCGCGCCGCGCTTCGCGCGCGCGGCACGGCTGATGCAGCGCCAGCGCCCGGAGCTGCGCTTCGTGCTGCCGGTGGTGCCGGGCCTGCGCGAGCGCGTGGCGCCGATGGTCGAGCGCGAGTCGGGCGGCGCCGACATCCGGCTGGTCGACGGCCGCTCGCACGAGGTGCTGGCCGCCTGCGACGTGACCCTGATCGCCAGCGGCACCGCCACGCTGGAGGCCATGCTGTTCAAGCGTCCGATGGTGATCGCCTACGCGATGCATCCGCTGAGCTGGCAGCTCATGAAGCGCATGAAGTACCAGCCCTGGGTCGGCCTGCCCAACATCCTGAGCGAGACCTTCGTCGTGCCCGAGCTGCTGCAGGGCGACGCCACGCCCGAGGCGCTGGCGCGCGAGACCTTGCGCTGGCTCGACGAACCCGCGCGCGCCGCCTCGCTGGCGGCGCGCTTCACCGAACTCCACCTGCTGCTGCGCCGCGACACCGCGCGCACCGCGACCGATGCCATCGAAGCGCTTCTTGCGCGCTGAACAGGCGCCGCTGCCGTTCGACGCCGGCCCGCTGCTGGTGGCCGGCGTCGACGAGGCCGGCCGCGGCCCGCTGGCCGGCCCCGTGGTGGCCGCCGCCGTGATCCTCGACGACCTGCACCCGATCCGCGGGCTGGCCGACTCCAAGGCCTTGTCGGCGGCGCGCCGCGAGGCGCTGGCCGAGCAGATCCGTGCGCATGCGCTGTGCTGCGCGGTGGCCCAGGCCAGCGTCGAGGAGATCGACCGCCTGAACATCCTGCAGGCGACGATGCTGGCCATGCGCCGCGCGGTCGAGGCGCTGCGCCTGAAGCCCGGCAAGGTGCTGGTCGACGGCAACCGGCTGCCCGCGCTGGGCGTGCGCGCCGAGGCCATCGTCAAGGGCGACGCGAAGGTGGCGGCGATCTCGGCGGCCTCCATCCTCGCCAAGGTGCACCGCGACCGGCTGTGCATGCAGCTGCACGAAGCCTGGCCGCACTACGGCTTCGCCGAGCACAAGGGCTACCCGACGCCGGAGCATCTGGCCGCGCTGCGCGCGCACGGCGCCTGCGCGGCGCACCGCCGCAGCTTCGGGCCGGTGCGCGACGCGCTCGGCGCCGCCGTCGTCGACCGTGTCGCCGCGCGAGCCGCGGCCGGGCCGGCGCGATGACGACCAGCGGCCCGGTGCGCGTGAGCGCGCGCGACAACCCGCTGCTGGTCAAGCTGCGTCGCATCGCGCGCGATCCGGCGGCCTATCGCAGGATCGGTGCGGTGTGGCTCGAAGGCGACCACCTGTGCCGCGCGCTGCGCGCGCGCGGCGGCGTTCCGGCGCAGGCCGTGTACGGCGAATCGGGCTGGGCCGACCCGCAGCTGCGCGCGCTGGCCTCGGGCCTGCCGCGCGTCGTGCTCGTGCCCGACGCGCTGTTCGCGCAGCTGAGCGCGCTGGAGTCGCCCGCGCGCATGGGTTTCGTGCTCGACCACCCGGATAGCGCGACGCTCGAGCCGCGCGTGCCGACCGTGGTGCTCGACCGCGTGCAGGACGCCGGCAACGTCGGCAGCATCCTGCGCAGCGCGGCGGCCTTCGGCGTGGCGCAGGTCGTCGCGCTCAAGGGCACGGCCGCGCTGTGGTCGCCCAAGGTGCTGCGCGCCGGCATGGGCGCGCACTTCGCGCTGCGGCTGGTGGAGGCCGTGCCCGCCGAGGCGCTCGACGCGCTGGCGCTGCCGCTGGTGGCCACCGGATCGCACGGCGGGCTGGAACTGCCGGCCGCCCGGCTGCCGCACCCGTGCGCCTGGGTGTTCGGCCACGAGGGGCAGGGCGTGGACGAGGCGCTGAGGGCGCGCTGCGCGCTCGCCGTGCGCATCCCGCAGCCCGGCGGCGAGGAGTCGCTCAACGTGGCGGCGGCGGCGGCGGTGTGCCTGTACGAGTCGGCGCGGCGCGGCCACACCGAAGGATCGGCGGGATCGGCGGGATCGGCGGGATCGGCGGGATCGGCAGGTTCGGCAGGACCGGCCGGAAAGGACGCGTCATGACCTCCGACCTCGACATCCGACGCCTCGGCGCCGACGACGCGCCGCTGGTGGCGAAGCTCAACGCCATGTTCGCCGAAGCCTTCGACGACAAAGAGAGCTATGCCGCCGCGCCGCCCGACGAGGCGTACTGCCGCGCGACCCTGAGCCGGCCGCACGTGATCGCGCTCGCGGCGATGCACGGCGACCAGGTGGTCGGCGGCCTGGTCGCCTACGAGCTCGACAAGCTCGAGCGCGCGCGACGCGAGGTGTACCTCTACGACCTGGCGGTGGCCGAGCCGTACCGCCGCCGCGGCATCGCCACGCGCCTGATCGGCCGGCTGCGCGCCATCGCGCACGAGCGCGGCGCGTGGGTGGTCTTCGTGCAGGCCGACCACGGCGACGACCCGGCCATCGCGCTGTACACCAAGCTCGGCGTGCGCGAGGACGTGCTGCACTTCGACTTGTCGGTGCCTTGAGGCCGGCGCGTCGCCGGCGCGTGGTCAGTACACCAGCCGGTCCGGCCGGATGTCGCGCAGGATCGTGGTCGCGATCTCCTCGATCGACTTGTGCGTGGAGCTGAGCCACGCGATGCCCTCGCGGCGCATCATGCGTTCGGCCTCGGCCACCTCGTAGCGGCAGTTCTCGAGCGAGGCGTACCGGCTGTCGGGGCGGCGCTCGTGGCGGATCTGCGCCAGGCGCTCGGGGTCGATGGTGAGGCCGAAGCACTTGCGCTTGTGCGGCAGCAGCGCCGAAGGCAGCTCGCCGCGCTCGAAGTCCTCGGGGATCAGCGGGTAGTTGGCGGCCTTCACGCCGTGCTGCATGGCGAGGTACAGCGAGGTCGGCGTCTTGCCGCTGCGGCTCACGCCGACCAGGATCACGTCGGCCTGCGCGAGGTTGCGCGCCGACTGGCCGTCGTCGTGGGCGAGCGAGAAGTTGATCGCCTCGATGCGGTCGGAGTACTCCTGGCTGCGCGCGATGTCGGAGAAGCGTCCGACGCGGTGGTTGCTCTTCACGCCGAACTCCTGCTCCAGCGGCTCGACGAAGGTGCGGAACATGTCGAGCACGAGGCCCTTGCAGGCCGGCCCGCTGACGATGCGCAGCACGTCGTCGTCGACCAGGGTGATGAAGACGATCGGCCGCTTGCCTTCGCGCTCGGCGGTCTGGTTGATCTCGCGCACCACCGCCTCGGCCTTCTCGACGGTGTCGACGAACGGCCGGCGCACGTGGCGCGGCTTGCCGGGAAACTGCGCGAGGATGGAGTTGCCGAAGGTCTCGGCGGTGATGCCGGTGCCGTCGGAGACGAAGAAGACGCTGCGATTGGGCATGGCCCGATCATAGAACCGGGGGGTGCCGTGGTCGTCCGGGGCGGGATGCCGGCCCGTAGAATCCGCCGCAATCGCTCGCCTGTCCGCCGCCTCCGATGCCCTGCGCCGCCGCCGCCACCGAACGATGCCTCCCACGGCACGCGGCCGCCCCCGACATCGCGCGAGCCCCGCTTTCTTCACATCACGGAGCTCTGTCATGTCTTCCCGCTTCGATGCGGCCGCCCTGGTCGTACCCTTTGAGAATCTGAGGATGACCGACGTCGAGGTGGTCGGCGGCAAGAACGCCAGCCTCGGCGAAATGATCTCGCAGCTCGCGGCCAGCCACGTGCGCGTGCCCGGCGGCTTCGCCACCACCGCGCACGCGTTCCGCGAGTTCCTGAAGCAAGACGGGCTCGACCGCCGCATCGAGGCGGCGCTGGCCGCGCTCGACGCCGACGACGTGCGTGCGCTGGCCGAGACCGGTGCGCGCATCCGTGGCTGGGTGCACGAGCAGCCGTTCCCGCCGGCGCTCGAGGCCGCGGTGCGCGAAGCGTTCGCGCGCCTCGCGGCCGATGCACCGGAGGCGTCGTTCGCGGTGCGCTCGTCGGCCACGGCCGAGGACCTGCCGGACGCGTCGTTCGCCGGGCAGCAGGAGACCTTCCTGAACGTGGTGGGCATCGAGCAGGTGCTGGCCAAGACCAAGGAGGTGTTCGCGTCGCTCTACAACGACCGCGCCATCAGCTATCGCGTGCACAAGGGTTTCGTGCATTCGCACGTCGCGCTGTCGGCAGGCATCCAGCGCATGGTGCGTTCCGACCGCGGCGCCGCCGGCGTGATGTTCACGATCGACACCGAGAGCGGGTTTGCCGACGTGGTGTTCATCACGTCGAGCTACGGCCTCGGCGAGACGGTCGTGCAAGGCGCGGTGAACCCCGACGAGTTCTACGTGCACAAGCCGGCGCTGAAGGCCGGCAAGTTCCCGATCATCCGCCGCAACCTCGGCAGCAAGCTGGTGCGCATGGAGTTCGCGCCGGAGGCCGAGCGCCGCGACGGCGGGCGGCTGGTGCGCACGGTGGACACGCCGCCGGAGCTGCGCAACCGCTACTCGCTGTCGGATGCCGACGTGATCGAGCTCGCGCGCTACGCGCTCGTGATCGAGCAGCACTACGGCCGGCCGATGGACATCGAGTGGGGCAAGGACGGCACCGACGGGCGGCTGTACATCCTGCAGGCGCGGCCCGAGACGGTGAAGAGCCGCCACGACGGCAAGGTCGAGCAGCGCTACCGCCTCAAGGGCGACAAGGGCCGCAGCACCGTGCTGGCCGAGGGTCGCGCGATCGGACAGAAGATCGGCACCGGCCCCGTGCGCGTGGTGCACTCGATCAGCGAGATGGACCGCGTGCAGCCCGGCGACGTGCTGGTGACGGACATGACCGACCCGAACTGGGAGCCGATCATGAAGCGCGCCAGCGCGATCGTCACGAACCGCGGCGGGCGCACCTGCCACGCCGCCATCATCGCGCGCGAGCTGGGCATCCCGGCGGTAGTGGGCTGCGGCAACGCCACCGAGGTGCTGAAGGACGGCGCGCTGGTCACCGTGGCGTGCTCCGAGGGCGACACCGGCTACATCTACGACGGCCTGCTCGAGATGGACGTCAGCGAGGTGCAGCGCGGCGAGATGCCGTACTGCCCGGTGAAGATCATGATGAACGTGGGCAACCCGCAGCTCGCCTTCGAGTTCGCGCAGATGCCGAACTCCGGCGTGGGCCTCGCGCGGCTGGAGTTCATCATCAACAACAACATCGGCGTGCACCCGCGCGCGATCCTCGACTACCCGAACGTCGACGCCGAGCTGAAGAAGGCGGTCGAGAGCGTGGCGCGCGGCCACGCCAGCCCGCGCGCGTTCTACGTCGACAAGCTGGCCGAGGGCATCGCCACCATCGCCGCGGCGTTCTGGCCCAAGCCGGTGATCGTGCGGCTGTCCGACTTCAAGAGCAACGAGTACAAGAAGCTCATCGGCGGCAGCCGCTACGAGCCGGAGGAGGAGAACCCGATGCTCGGCTTCCGCGGCGCGGCGCGCTACGTGAGCGAGGAATTCGGCGAGGCCTTCGCGATGGAGTGCGAGGCGCTCAAGCGCGTGCGCGACGACATGGGCCTGACGAACGTCGAGATCATGGTGCCCTTCGTGCGGACGCTGAAGCAGGCCGAGCGCGTGGTGGCCATGCTGGCCGAGCGCGGCCTCAAGCGCGGCGCCGGCGCCGAGACGCCGGGCGGCTCCGGCGGGCTGCGCCTGATCATGATGTGCGAGGTGCCGAGCAACGCGGTGCTGGCCGAGTCGTTCCTCGAGCATTTCGACGGCATGTCGATCGGCTCGAACGACCTCACGCAGCTCACCCTGGGGCTCGACCGCGACTCCGGGCTCGAGCTGCTGGCGCACGACTTCGACGAGCGCGACCCGGCGGTCAAGGCGCTGATCGCGCGCGCCATCACGGCGTGCCGGGCGGTCGGCAAGTACATCGGCATCTGCGGCCAGGGGCCGAGCGACCATCCCGACTTTGCGCAGTGGCTCGCGGGCGAGGGCATCGTGTCGATCTCGCTGAACCCCGACAGCGTGGTCTCCACCTGGCGCCTGCTGGCCGAACGACGCTGAGCCTGCCGTGACCCGGCGCCGATGTGGTGCCGCGCGCACCGGCCCGGGTCGGGCGTGGGCTCGACCTAGGGAAACCCCTGTCGGGACATCCCATCGGACGGGGTCGCTTGTCAGAAGCGCGTAAGGCGCCCCGAAAGAATCGCCCTCAAACGACAGGGGCGTCGATGTTGCTGTTCGTCTCGTCCGTCAAGCTGATCGCCGAGATCGCGCTGCTCGCACTGGCGGGGCAGTGGCTGCTCGGCCTGCTGGCCGGGCAGAAGCGGGACAAGAATTTCTTCTACCGCACCTTGGCGGTGCTGACCGACCCCTTCATCAAGGGCGCGCGGCTCATCACGCCGCGCGTGGTGCTGGACCGGCACATGCCGCTGGTGGCTTTCCTGCTGCTGTTGATGATCTGGATCGCGGCGCTGATCGGGAAGATCAACGTGTGTCTGAGCATCGGCATGGAGGCCTGCCGGTGATCCCGAAGCTTCGCTATGCCGGCCTGCGCGCCGTCGCGTGGGTCGCGCTGGTGCTGAACGCACGCGGCGCGGCCGCGCGCGCGTTCGACACCATGCTCGAGGAGTTTCCCGGCGACGCCTACGCGATGGCCAGCCGCGCGCATCTGCACGCCGAGGCCGGCCGCCGCGACGACGCCATCGCGATGTACCGCGCGCTGGTGCAGCGCCATCCCGGGCACGGCGTGGGCTGGTTCAACCTCGGCTACCTGCTCGAGGACGCCGAGCGCTGGGACGAGGCGCTCGAGGCGTTCACCCGCGCGACCGAGATCGACCCGAAGCTCGACCGCGCGTGGTACGGCCGCGGCCTCGTGCTGATCCGGCTGCGGCGCTTCGACGAGGCGGTGGCGGCGCTCAAGCGCAACACCGAGCTGCAGCCGATGAGCCCGTACGGCTGGTACCAGCTCGCGCGCGTGCACGTCGACCGGCACGAGCCCGACGAGGCGCTGAAGATCATCCGCCACCTGCACGGCTTCGAGCCGAAGGTGGCCGCTCAGCTCGAGCGGGAGACCGGGCTGCAGGCCGGGCCGGCGGGCCGCTGAACGATTCGATGGGGAGACTCGGGTCCGAGAGGGCCCACTTTGGAGAAGGGGTGAGACGATGCAGGTTACCGAAACCCAGCGTCACTACTGGCAGAAGAACCTCAGGATCACGGCGATCCTGATGGCGATCTGGTTCGTGGTGACCTTCGTCGTGGGCTACTTCGCCCGCGAGCTCAGCTTCACGTTCTTCGGCTGGCCGTTCAGCTTCTGGGTGGGAGCCCAGGGCGCGCTGGTCGTGTACGTGATCATCATCTGGTTCTATGCGCGTTACATGAACAAGCTGGACCAGGAACACGGCGTCGCCGAGGAGGAGTAAGTCATGGCCGGACTCGGTTTCGATCACGCTGCTGGCAGCAGCGCCGCGGCCAACGCGGCGTTCAAGAAGCAGCTCAACAAGGTGTACGGCTGGTACACCGGCGGGTTCCTCGTCTTCATCGTGGTGCTGGCCATCCTCGAGCAGATGGGGATGCCGCGCACCTGGATCGGCTTCACGTTCCTGCTCGCCACGGTGGCGCTGTATGCCGGCATCGGCATCATGAGCCGCACGTCGGACGCGGCGGAGTACTACGTGGCCGGACGGCGCGTGCCCGCCATCTACAACGGCATGGCCACCGGCGCCGACTGGATGTCGGCCGCGTCGTTCATCGGCATGGCCGGTACCTTGTACCTCACCGGCTACGGCGGCCTCGCGTTCATCATGGGATGGACGGGCGGCTACTGCCTGGTGGCGCTGTTCCTCGCGCCGTACCTGCGCAAGTTCGGGCAGTTCACGATCCCCGACTTCCTGGGTGCGCGCTACGGCGGCAACCTGGCGCGCTTCATCGGCATCGTCGCCGCGATCCTCTGCTCGTTCACCTACGTGGTCGCGCAGATCTACGGCGTGGGCCTGATCACGACGCGCCTGACCGGCTTCGCGTTCGAGATCGGCATCTTCGTCGGCCTGGGCGGCATCCTGGTGTGCTCGTTCCTTGGCGGCATGCGCGCGGTCACGTGGACGCAGGTGGCGCAGTACATCATCCTGATCATCGCGTACATGATCCCGGTCGTCTGGCTGTCGGTGAAGCAGACCGGCGTGCCGATCCCTCAGGTGATCTACGGCTACCAGCTCGAGAAGGTCAGCAAGCGCGGCGACGAGCTTCGCAAGGACCCGAAGGAGCTCGAGGTCGTGGCGATCTTCAAGAAGCAGGCCGATGACCTTGGCGCGAAGCTCAAGGACATTCCGACCGCGCTCGCCGCCGATCGCGCGGCCGCCGAGAAGAAGCTCGCGGACCTGAAGGCCGCCAACGCACCTCTGGCCGAAGTGCAGGCCGCCGAGAAGGCTCTGGCCGCGGTGCCCAAGGACGAGGCAGCCGCCAAGGCTGCGTGGACGGCGCAAAAGAACGCAGCGGAAGCACGCGCGCGGCCTCTCGCGGGCATGCCGAACCACGCGCAGATCTTCGCGGGCGATCCCAACGGCGACGCCGCTGCGAAGAAGGCGTTCGACGAGTCGCGGCGCAACTTCCTCGCGCTGATCTTCTGCCTGATGGTGGGCACGGCCGCGCTGCCGCACATCCTGATGCGCTACTACACCACGCCGTCGGTGAAGGAGGCGCGCGAGTCGGTGACCTGGTCGCTGTTCTTCATCTTCCTGCTGTACTTCACGGCGCCGGCACTCGCGGTGCTGGTGAAGTACGAGGTGTTCAACGTGCTGGTCGGCACGCCGTTCGACAAGCTGCCGGCATGGATCGCGAACTGGTCCAAGGTCGACCCGTCGCTGCTGTCCGTGGCCGACGTCAACAAGGACGGCATCTTCCAGCTCAGCGAGATGCGCATCGGCGGCGACATCATCGTGCTGGCGACGCCGGAGATCGGCGGCCTGCCGTACGTGATCTCGGGCATGGTGGCCGCGGGCGGCCTGGCGGCGGCGCTGTCCACCGCCGACGGCCTGCTGCTGACGATCGCCAACGCGCTGTCGCACGACCTGTACTACAAGATGATCGACCCGAACGCCTCGACCTCGCGGCGCGTGACCATCTCGAAGATCCTGCTGCTGGTCGTGGCGCTGGCAGCGGCGTCGGTGGCGGCGCAGAAGCCAGCGGACATCCTGTTCCTGGTCTCGGCGGCGTTCTCGTTCGCGGCGGCAGCGTTCTTCCCGGCGCTGGTGCTCGGCATCTTCTGGAAGCGCGCCAACAAGTGGGGCGCGGTGCTCGGCATGATCGCCGGCCTGGGCATCACCTTCTACTACATGGTCACCACGCAGCCGTGGATGCGCAGCATCTTCGGCGTGACCTCGCCGGTGGAACTGTGGTGGGGCATCCAGCCGATCTCGGCCGGCCTGTTCGGCGTGCCGCTGGGCTTCGCGGTGATCATCATCGTGAGCCTGCTGACGCCGGCACCGGACAAGCAGACCCAGGAGCTGGTCGAGCACGTCCGCTACCCGAACCTCAAGATGGCGCCGGCGCGCTGAACGCGCCCGCCGCCGGCTCCGGGGTCCGCCCCGGAGCCCGGTGGTTCGACGGCCCCGGCACCCCCCGGGGCCGTTCTTCTTGGCGGCTATAATCGCCGCCTCTCTTTGCCGCACCCGCGTCCTGACGCTGCGGGGCGGCTTCCATCCCTGGAAACCACGAGGAGTCTCATGCGTCACTACGAAATCGTGCTGCTGATCCATCCGGATCAGAGCGAGCAGGTTCCGGCCATGCTGGAACGCTACAAGGGCATCGTCACCGCCGCCGGCGGCAAGGTGCACCGCGTGGAGGACTGGGGCCGCCGCCAGCTGGCCTACATGATCCAGAAGCTCGCCAAGGCCCACTACCTGTGCCTCAACATCGAGTGCGGCAAGGAAACGCTGGCCGAACTCGAGACCGGCTTTCGCTTCAACGACGCCGTGCTGCGCCACCTGACGGTCGCCCGTCCGAAGGCCGACACGCAGCCGTCGGTGATGATGAAGGCGGTCGAGAAGGAAGAAGCCCGCAAGGCCCAACAGGAGGCGTCCGCCTGACGACGCGAGTCGCGGCCGCGACCGCCCGCGCACGATGAACCGGCTGGTTCTGCGCGCGCAACTGGTCGAACGCGGCGCGCTGCGCTGGACCCCCGCCGGCCTGCCGGCCCTGGACCTGGTGCTGAAGCACGAGTCCGAGGCCACCGAAGCCGGCATGCCCCGCAAGGTCTCGCTGGAGATCCGCGCGGTGGCCGTGGGGGAGATCGCGCAGCCGATAGCCGCCGCCGCGGTGGGAACGACCGCCGAGTTCGACGGTTTTCTCGCCACCCGGCGCAACGGTCGCGGCATCGTCTACCACGTCATCGCGTTCACGCCCTCGCATCCGGATTGAGTTCAAGGAGATTCACATGCCCCCGCCCCGTGGAAAAGGCCGCACCAGCAAGGACCGCAAGCCCAAGCGCAACCAGCAGTCGCTGCTGTTTCGCCGCAAGCGCTTCTGCCGCTTCACCGTCACCGGCGTCGAGGAGATCGACTACAAGGATGTCGACGTCCTGCGCGACTTCGTCGGCGAGAACGGCAAGATCACGCCCGCGCGCCTGACCGGCACGCGCGCGTTCTTCCAGCGCCAGCTCACCACCGCCATCAAGCGCGCGCGCTTCCTCGCGCTGCTGCCGTACAGCGACCAGCACAAGGTCTGACGAGGAGCCGCACATGCAAGTCATCCTGCTGGAGAAGGTCGCCAACCTCGGCAACCTGGGCGACATCGTCAAGGTGAAGGACGGCTACGCCCGCAACTTCCTGATCCCCACGCGCCGCGCCCGCCGCGCGACCGAGGCCGCGATCAAGGAGTTCGAGCAGCGCCGCGCCGAGCTCGAGAAGACCGCCGCCGACAAGCTCGCCGCCGCCCAGGCGCTCGGCGAGAAGCTGGCCGGCAAGACGGTCACGATCGCGCAGAAGGCCGGCGTCGACGGCCGCCTGTTCGGCTCGGTCACCAATGCCGACATCGCCGAGGCGCTGCGCAAGATGGGCTTCGAGGTCCAGAAGGCGCAGTTGCGCATGCCCAGCGGTCCGCTGAAGACCGTGGGCGAGCACAGCGTGTCGGTGGCACCGCACACCGACGTGGTGGTCGACATCACCGTCTCGGTGGTGGCCGAGACCGAGTGACGCGACGAGACGCGGGCGCCGGCAGCGCCGGTGCCGCCGCACGAGGGCCGGCCATCGCCGGCCCTTTCGCTTTCTGGCGCGGCGCTTGTCCCGCGATGCGCACCGGCTGTCCCGTCGTCGTTCACAGGGTTCTCCACCGGCTTGTCCACTGGCCCTCCGGGCCGTGGCGCACTAGGATCGCCTGATGTCCGCCGTGTTCTCCTCCAGCGCCGAGCCGCGCGACGACGAAGTCGCGCGACTGCGCGTGCCGCCTCACTCGATCGAGGCCGAGCAGAGCGTGCTGGGCGGCCTGCTGCTCGACAACTCCGCCTGGGACCGCGCCGCCGATCTCGTGCGCGAGCAGGACTTCTACCGCTTCGAGCATCGGCACATCTTCGCGGCCATCGGGTCGCTCGTGCAGGCCGCCAAGCCGGCCGACGTGATCACCACGTACGAGCACCTGCAGAGCCACGGCAAGGCCGACGAGTGCGGCGGGCTCGCGTACCTGAACGCGCTGGCGCAAAGCGTGCCGAGCGCGGCCAACATCCGCCGCTACGCCGAGATCGTGCGCGAGCGTTCGGTGCTGCGCCAGCTCGTGGCCACCAGCGACGAGATCGCCACCACCGCGTTCAATCCGCAGGGCCGGCCGGTCACGCAGATCCTCGACGAGGCCGAGTCGAAGATCTTCCGCATCGGCGAGGAAGGCTCGCGCACGCGCCAGGGCTTCGTCGGCATCGACAAGCTCGTGGTCGAGCTGATCGACCGCGTGAACGAACTGCACGCCAACGGCGCCGAGGAGGTGACCGGCGTTCGCACCGGCTTCTACGACCTCGACCGCATGACCGCGGGGCTGCAGAAGGGCGACCTCATCGTGCTGGCCGCACGGCCGTCGATGGGCAAGACGGCGTTCGCGCTGAACATCGCCGAGCACGTGGCGGTGAACGAGGGCCTGCCGGTCGTGGTGTTCTCGATGGAGATGGGCGCCGCGCAGCTCGCGCTGCGACTCGTCGGATCGCTCGGCCGCATCGACCAGCAGCACCTGCGCACCGGCGCGCTGCGCGACGACGAGTGGGCGCGCCTGCCCGACGCCGTCGACCGGCTCGGCAAGGCGAGCCTGTACATCGACGAAAGTCCTGGCCTGTCTCCGGGCGAGGTGCGGGCGCGCTCGCGGCGCATGGCCCGGCAGTTCGGCGGCACCCTGGGGCTGATCGTGGTCGACTACCTGCAGCTCATGAGCGGCTCGGGTGGCAGCGACGAGAACCGCGCCACCGAGCTTGGAGAGATCTCGCGCGGGCTGAAGGCGCTGGCCAAGGAGCTGCAGTGTCCGGTCATCGCGCTGTCGCAGCTCAACCGCAGCGTCGAGACGCGCAACGACAAGCGCCCCATGATGAGCGACCTGCGCGAGTCCGGCGCGATCGAGCAGGACGCCGACGTCATCATGTTCATCTACCGCGACGAGTACTACAACAAGGACTCCAAGGAGCCCGGCGTCGCCGAGATCATCATCGGCAAGCAGCGCAACGGCCCGGTCGGCACGATCAGGCTCACGTTCCTGAAGCCGCTGACGCGCTTCGACAACCTGGCGCCCGACGCGAGCGATCCCTACTGACCCTCCGGCCGGGCGGGCCGGCTTGCATCGCGGCTGATACTGTATATATTCACAGTATGAGCCGCGATCCTTCCGGCGCCGCCTCGGCGCCTTCGTCGTCCGCCGCCCAGGCGCGGCCGGAGCCGCCCGCGACCCTGATGTTCGCGCCGAGCAAGGGCCGCGGCACCGTGTGGGCCATCGAGCACCGCTTCACGTCCGACGCCCGCGAGGGCTTCGACGACGGCTGGGGCACGCTCGAGCAGGCCGCGCGCGAGGAGCGGCTGCCGCCGCAGACGCAGGTGCTCGAGGAGCGCGTCAAGTCCATCCTCACCAGCAACCAGTCGCCCGACATCTCGTTCGACCTGTCGATCAACCCGTATCGCGGCTGCGAGCACGGCTGCATCTACTGCTTCGCGCGGCCGACGCACGGCTACCTCAACCTGTCGCCCGGGCTCGACTTCGAGACGCGCATCGTCGCCAAGGTGAACGCGGCCGAGCGGCTGCGCGAGGCGTTCGCGCAGCGCGCGTACGAGCCGCAGCACCTGAACATCGGCTCGGCGACCGACGCCTACCAGCCCATCGAGCGCAAGCTCGGCATCACGCGGCGCATCCTCGAGGTGCTTCACGAATGCCGGCATCCGTTCTCGCTGGTCACCAAGTCGTCGGGGGTCGAGCGCGACCTCGACCTCATCGCGCCGATGGCGCGCGAGCGGCTGGCGGCGGTGTACTTCTCGGTGACCTCGCTCGACCCCGCGCTCGCGCGCATCCTCGAGCCGCGCGCGGCGGCGCCGCATCGCCGCCTGCGCACGATCGAGACGCTCGCGAAGGCCGGCGTGCCGGTCGGCGTGAGCGTCTCGCCGGTCATCCCGTTCATCAACGAGCCGGAGCTCGAGCGCGTTCTCGAAGCCGCGCGCGATGCCGGCGCCACGTCGGCCTTCGCCATCGTGCTGCGGCTGCCGTGGGAGGTGAGCCCGCTGTTCCGCCAATGGCTAGGTCAGCACTTTCCCGAGCGCGCCTCGCGCGTGATGGCGCGCATCCACGACATGCGCGGCGGGCGCGACAACGACCCCGCCTTCGGCACGCGCATGACCGGTCAGGGCGTGTGGGCGCAGTTGCTCGCGCAGCGCCTGAAGAAGGCCTGCGCGCGGCTCGGGCTGAACCGCGAGCGCGTGGAACTCGACCTCACGCAGTTCCGGCGTCCGCACAGGGGCGCGGCGGCGCCTTCCGCGCCCGGGCAGGCGAGCCTGTTCTATTGAGCGTTCCAGAGTCGACGGCACCTCGATCACCGTTCGGGTTGGGCCGCTCGAAGCCCTCGCGACGACGGTGATGGGGCTTCGACTGGCTCAGCCCGATCGGACGGTGTTGCCGCCGCGCACCGTGGAAAGCACAACGAGGGGGTCCGGCGCCGCGGTCAGAACTCGTCGTCGGTCAGCTGCTCGCCGATGCGATAGGCCTCGCTGAACTCGGCCAGCCCGTGCGAGCCGCCGTTGACCAGCCGCCGGGCATGCCGCAGGTCACCCTCCAGCAGTGCCTCCTTGATCGCCCGCTCGCGATCGGCGAGGAACAGCGCGAGCAGCTGGGCGGCGATGGCCGGGTCGTTCGCCAGCTCGGGCCGGCGCACCAGCGGCTGACCGATGCGCTTGCCGTAGCGCGTGTAGTTGTCGCGCCCGGTGAGCTGGATGTAGCCGCGTCCCTTGAACTTCGCGCCGTCGGGCCGTCCGCGGTTGCCGAGGTCGGCGCGCTGGTCGTACAGGTCGAACGCATGCCCTCGCGGCGACGTGTTCCAGCGCGAGAGGTACTCGTCGATCGGCTCGAAGCGGCCCGTCTCGGCGCGGATGGTCGCCAGCGACATCAGCAGCATCGGGCGGTCCACGAGTTCCGCCGCCTTCATCGCGTCGAGCACGATCGGCAGGTGCATGCGGATGTTGGCGAGCGGCGCCGCGCGGCCGAACATGTGCGCCGCCACCTGCACCGTGAAGCGGTCGATCGCCGAGGGCAGCCGGTTGCTGCGCACGAGCCCGAGCGCGTGCTGCGTGCGCGGCCCCGCGATGCCGTCGACCAGCAGCCCGGCGCTGGCCTGGAAGGCCATCACGGCCGCTTCGGTGCCCACGCCGAAGTCGCCGTCGACGAGTCCCGGGTCGAAGCCCGCCTTCTTGAGCGCCACCTGCAGGCGACGCACGGCCGGGCCGCTGTCGCCGATCTCGAGCATCGCCATCGCACACCTCACGTCGCGGGGATCGATGCACCGCTTGTAGCGCAGACCGCGCCGGCGCGCGATCCCTATCGGGCATTCCAGGACCGACGACACCTCGATCGCCGTTCGCCCTGAGCTCGTCGAAGGGTCGGTTGCGAAGCGGGGTGGGGCTTCGACAAGCTCGGCCCGAACGGGCGGTGTTGCTCAGCCCGAGCGGACGATGTTGCGGTCGCGCACTGCGGAAAGCTCAATGGGCCGGGCTGGCGGGGGCGCCTTCGCGCCATCGGCGCAGTGCGTGCCACGACGCGGCGCTCAGCACGAAGCAGATCCAGCCGGTCCACAACGTGTGGCTCGCGTAGTGGGCGCCGCGTGCCATCTGCGCCCAGCCGTAGGCCGTGCCGAGCAGCAGCACCGCAGCGAGCCACGCGCGCGCGGCTCGCGGTGCGCGCTCGCGCAGCGCGAACCAGCCGGCGAAGAATCCGAACGCGGCGGCGGCGTGGCCCGACGGGAAGCATCCGCCCGGTCCGCCGTCGCGCACGCCGAGCGCCCAGTGCGACACGTGCCGCGCCGCGCCGCCGAACTCGGCCAGCGACCACGGGCAGCTGGTGAGGCTCCACTGCTTGATCGACGGCGCGATCAGCAGGCAGGCGAGGGTCGTGCCGAACCACCACCAGCGTTCACGGCGCGACAGCGCGCGGGCCGGCGGCAGCGCGCGCCACAGGTTCCACAGCAGCGCAGCGAACACGGCCCAGCCGAGCGCGCGGCCACCCTCGTGAAGCACGCCGCGCGTGAGCCAGTGATCGCGCCACGCGAAGCCCGACGCGTCGCCGTACGCGCGGACGAGCACGAGGTCGAGGCCGCTCGCGTCCCACGCCAGCAGCGCGAGCAGCGCCGCGACGCACACGGTGAGGTCGCGCTGCGCGCGGCTCGGGATCGGCGGTGGCCGTGAGGCCGGTGTCAGGCTCATCGCGTACAATTGTCGCCTCGCGCCCGGGGCGCGCTCTCCAGCGCGCCTTGTCCGAGCCGGGCCCGGCCGCATCTGCCGTCGATGATCGATCGTCTGTTGCCCGGCCGCCTGCGCATCCTGTGGGTGCTGCTGGTCGCCTTCGTCGCGTTCAACTTCGCGGTGCGCGTGGGCCTGGCCCTCTACAACGCCGAGGTCGGCCCGCTCGTGCCGTGGCGGCTGCTGCCGGCGCTCGCGATCGGCCTGGCGTTCGACGTCGGCGTGGCCACGTTCTTCCTCGCGCCGACCGGGCTGCTGCTGGTTGCCTGGCCCAGCGGAGACGGCCGCGCCTTGCGCGCCGTCGTGCTCGCGCTGCTGCTGCCGCTGTCGGCCCTCATGGTGTTCGTCGGCGCGGCCGAGTTCACGTTCTGGAACGAGTTCGCGTCGCGCTTCAACTTCATCGCGGTCGACTACCTGATCTACACGAACGAGGTGATCGGCAACATCCGCGAGTCGTACGACCTGCCGCTGCTGCTGGCCGGTGTCGGGTTCGCCGCGCTGCTGGTGTGGCTGCACGTCGCGCGGCGTGCGCGGCCGTACTGGAGCGGCCACCTCGGCGTCGCGCGCCGGGTCGCGACCGGCGCCGTGCTGCTGCTGCTGCCCGCGGCCGCGCTGCTCGCGCTGGACGAGCGCTACAAGGAGTTCTCCTCCGACGCGCAGGCGAACGAGTTGGCCGGCAACGGCTACTTCGACTTCTGGCACGCGTTCTGGTCCAACGAGATCGACTACGACCGCTTCTACCGCGTGCTGCCGCGCCAGCGCGCGGTGGCCGAGCTGGCGCAGGAGATCGCCGCGCACCGCGTGCCGGTCACGTTGTCGCAGAAGCCGTTCGACCGGCCGATCGTGGCCGACGGGCCCGAGAAGCGGCTGAACGTGGTGATGGTCTCCGTCGAGAGCTTCAGCGCCGAGTTCATGGCCGCGTTCGGCAATCGCCAGGGACTCACGCCGAACGTGGACCGCCTCGCGCGCGAGGGGCTGCTGTTCACGCATGTCTACGCGACCGGCACGCGCACGGTCCGCGGCCTCGAGGCGCTGACCCTGTCGGTGCCGCCCACGCCGGGCCACTCGATCGTCAAGCGGCCCCACAACGACCGGCTGTTCACGGTGGGCGAGGTGTTCAAGGAGAAGGGCTACGAGCCGATCTACCTGTACGGCGGCTACGGCTACTTCGACAACATGAACGCCTTCTTCGCGGGCAACGGCTACACGGTCGTCGACCGCACCGCGCTGCGACCCGAGGAGATCCACTTCGAGAACGTGTGGGGCGTCGCCGACGAGGACCTGTTCACGCTCGCGCTGCGCGAGCTCGACGCGCGCCACGCGTCGCGCACCCCGTTCTTCGCGCACGTGATGACCACGTCGAACCACCGGCCCTTCACCTATCCCGAAGGCCGCATCGACATCCCGAGCAAGTCCGGGCGCGAGGGCGGCGTGAAGTACACCGACTGGGCCCTCGGCCGCTTCATCGACGAGGCGCGACGGCGCCCGTGGTTCGACGACACCGTGTTCGTGATCGTCGCCGACCACACGCACAAGGGCCGCGGCCGGCAGGAGCTGCCGATCGAGAACTACCACATCCCGCTGATCGTGTACGCGCCGAAGCACGTGAAGCCGGCGGTCGTGGACACCGTGGCCTCGCAGATCGACGTCGCGCCCACCCTGCTCGGGCTGCTCGACTTCAGCTACCGCTCGCGCTTCTTCGGCCACGACATCCTGCGCGACGGCCCAAGGCACCCGCGCGCGCTGCTGGCCAACTACCAGACCGTGGGCTACTACGAGTCGGGCCGCGTGGTCGAACTCAAGCCGAACGCCCGCGTGCGCGTGGTCGACGCGGCGACCGGCAAGGACGCGCCGGCCGACGAACTGTCGGCGCACCTCGTCGACGAGGCGGTCAGCTACTACCAGCTCGCCAGCGAGGCCTACCGGCGCGGCGACCTGAAGCTCTCGGCGCACTGAGCCCGCGGGGCCGCGCCGCGTCGGGCGCGCTCGCCCGGGTCGCCTCGGGCGGGACGGCCCGGGCGCCTCAGACGCGCTCGCCGGGTCTCGTCAGCGGGATCTGCGTGCCGTAGCTGAGGTAGCGCTTCTTCAGCGCGTCGATGCGGTCGTGCAGCGCCTGCGCGTCCGTGATCGCTGCCTGGTGGCGTGCCAGGGTGTGGCCCGCCAGCTCGATCAGCTTGCCGTTGAGCGTCTGTTCGGCGCCGGCCAGCAGGTCGGTGATGGCCTGTGCAGGCCGGCCCGAGATCGTGTGCGACAGCGCCGCCTCGGCCATCGCGCCGATGCGCGCATGGCATTGCCGCAGCACGCCGACGATGGCGCCGACGTCGCCCGCGGCCTGCACCAGCAGCTCGTTCGCCGTCTTCGACACCGAGAAGCGCAGCGCGAGGCGTTCGATGTGGTACGGCAGGTCCTCGAGGTGGACCTCGGTGCGCTCGAGCCGGCTGAGCAACATGACGAGATTGCAGGCCGCCTCGAAGTCGAACTGCGGATCGTGCAGCGCGCCGAACATCGCCCTCACGCGCAGGATTGCCTCCGGCGCGGCGCGCGTGGCCAGCAGGTGCAAGGTGTCGACCACGTCGACGAAGCGCTGCAGCCGCGCGCTCCCGGGCGCCTCGCGCGCGACGCGCGCCATGGTCGTGCGCGTGAGCGCGAGCTGCCGCGCATCGCGGCGGTCGAACTGCAGCGCCGCCAGCAGCACCAGACCCTGCAGGTCGTAGGTGCGCGAGCTCAGGCCGATCTCGGTGGCGCGCTGCAGCGCCTGCGCGGCGCGTGCGGGGTCGCCGCAGTAGAACGACAGCACGCCGAACTTCTGCAGCCGCGCCACGTTGCCGGGGGTCAGCGCGCAGGCGCGTTCGAGCGCCGACAGCGCCGCCTCGCTGTCGCCCTGGTCCAGCAGCACGCGGCCCATCACGTCGTAGGCGTCCACGTAGCCGGGCTGGTCGGCCAGCAGGCTCTCCAGGGTGCGGCGCGCGCTGGCGAGGCTGCCCGAGCGGTACTGCGAGCGGGCGATGCCCATGCGTGCCCAGGGCAGGGCGCGCGTGGCGAGCACGGCCTCGAGCATCTCGATGGCCGCGTGCGCCTGGCCGAGGTTGAGGTAGAGCTCGGCGCCGATGCGCGCGGCGTGGATCCACTGTGGCCCGCGCACCTCGAACACGCTGCGGCACAGCTCGGCCGCGGACTCGTAGTCGCGCTGCTCGACCTTGTCGAGGATCGGCTTGAGCTGCCGCTTGCGCGCTCGCGCGTCGGCCAGGCGCTGGCGCAGCGCGTCCTCGGTGTGCGGCTTGATGAGGTAGGCGTCGAGGGCCGCCTCGGCCGCGTCGGCGACGCGCGAGTACGCCGCCTCGCCCGAGATCATGATCACCACCGTCGACAGCGACAGGCTGTGCGACAGCCGCAACTCGTCGATGAGGTCCTGCCCCGTCATCGGCTCGCCGGGGAACTCGTGCTCGCACAGGACGATGTGGAAGTGGCGCGACGCGAGCACCCGGCGCGCGTCGGCGACGTGCGCGCACTGCTCGACGCGGCCCACGCCGCCGTCGCGCAGCATCGCCACGAGCGTGGCGCGCGAACCCGGGCTGGGGTCGACCACCAGCGCCCGCGCGTACTGAATGTCGGCGTCAAGAGGCCTCACGGCGCGCCCTTTCGGCCGACGCCGGCGCCCTGGCGGCGCACGGCACACCGGCCGTGCGCGTCGCGCGCCGGCGCCTGCCGGCCCGAACTGCAAATCTAGTACGCCGGCCGTGGCTGCGAAAGGTTCAGATGCTGCACGGCGCGCGGCCGCGCGTCACTTGAACAGGTCGCGCACCCGGTCGGTCCAGGTCTTGGCGTTGGGCGAGTGGCGCTCGCCGCCCTTGCGGAACGACTCGTCGAGTTCCTTCAGCAGCTTGCGCTGGTGCTCGGTGAGCTTGACCGGCGTCTCCACCGCCACGTGGCAGTACAGGTCGCCCGGATAGCTGGAGCGGATGCCCTTGATGCCCTTGCCGCGCAGGCGGAAGGTCTTGCCGTGCTGCGTGCCCTCGGGCAGCTCGATCTGCGCCTTGCCGTCGAGGGTGGGCACCTCGATCGCGCCGCCGAGCGCCGCGGTCGTCAGGCCGACCGGCACGGTGCAGTGCAGGTCGTCGCCGTCGCGCTCGAAGATCTCGTGCTGCTTGATGCGGATCTCGATGTACAGGTCGCCGGGCGGGCCGCCGTTGGTGCCGGGCTCGCCGTTGCCGGCCGAGCGGATGCGCATGCCCTCGTTGATGCCGGCGGGGATCTTGACCTCGAGCGTCTTGGTCTTCTTCAGCCGGCCCTGGCCGCCGCAGGCGCTGCAGGGGTCGGGAATGATGCGTCCGCTGCCGTGGCAGTTCGGGCAGGTCTGCTGGATCGAGAAGAAGCCCTGGCGCAGGTGCACCGTGCCCGAGCCGCCGCAGGTCGGGCAGGCCTTGGCGCTGGTGCCGGGCTTGGCGCCGCTGCCGTGGCAGGTGTCGCAGCTCTCCCACGACGGGATGCGGATCTGCGTCTCCTTGCCGTGCGCGGCTTCTTCGAGCGTGATCTCCATCGCGTACGACAGGTCGCTGCCGCGATAGACCTGCTGCCCGCCGCCGCGGCGCGCGCCGCCGCCGAAGATGTCGCCGAAGATGTCGCCGAACGCCTCGGCGAAGCCGCCGAAGCCGTCGGGCCCGGCGCCGCCGCCCGGGCGGAAGCCGCCCATGTTGGGGTCGACGCCGGCGTGGCCGAACTGGTCGTAGGCCGCGCGCTTGCTCGCGTCGGACAGGATCTCGTAGGCCTCCTTGGCCTCCTTGAACTTCTCCTCGGCCGCCTTGGCTCCCGACCCCTGGTTGCGGTCGGGGTGGAACTTCATGGCCAGCTTGCGGTAGGCCTTCTTGATGTCGTCCTCGCTGGCGTTCTTCGCCACGCCGAGGACGTCGTAGTAGTCGCGTTTGGCCATCGGGTCGGTCGTCGTGTTCGGTGCGCTCGCGCGTGTCTCGCCTGTCCCTCAAGTGCCGACGCCGGCACCGCCCCGGCGCGTGTCCGGAGCGGCGCCGGCGCGCGGCCGGGCGGTACGGTCAGCCTTTCTTGACTTCCTTGAACTCGGCGTCGACGACATTGTCGTCGGCCGGCTTCGCCTCGGCCTTCGGCGACTCGGCCGCACCCCCGGAAGCGGTGCCCGCCGCCTGGGCCGCGGCCGCCTGCGCGTCGGCGTACATCTTCTCACCGAGCTTCTGGCTGGCCGCCATCAGCGCCTCGGTCTTCGACTCGATGGCGTCCTTGTCGTCGCCCTGGAGGGCTTGCTCGACGTCCTTCAGCGCGGCCTCGATCTTCTCCTTCTCGGCCGCATCGAGCTTGTCGCCGTACTCGCCCAGCGACTTGCGCACCGAGTGCAGCATCGCGTCGGCCTGGTTCTTGGCCTGCACCAGCTCGAGCTTCTTCTTGTCCTCGGCCGCGTTGAGCTCGGCGTCCTTCACCATCTTCTGGATCTCGTCTTCCGACAGACCCG
>Ga0073934_10003629_pt1 | contig 27863 bp, 23 predicted proteins | sample LarsenN4metaG_FD_76834 | JGI IMG/M metagenome (GOLD analysis project Ga0073934, IMG submission 76834) | Hot spring sediment bacterial and archeal communities from British Columbia, Canada, to study Microbial Dark Matter (Phase II) - Larsen... ... | reverse complement strand
TTATTGTGCTTAGCTAATTTTCCTTATTGTAGGAATCTATTTACAAAGATGCTGATTTTCAAAAAAACCGGATAGAAACTCAAAAGTTTATTTGCGGCTGCGAGTAAATATTCGCGGGTTCCGCATGGTGATTGTGCACAATTAAAAGCAAACATAACGAAAATCTCCCGCTTACAGGATTGTAACTGTTACGGATACAGTTAGGATCAAAATTTTTAGCCGACACCCTGCTCGACCATTTGAAACACATCCTCGAGGGTGTATTGTCCCAGCTTTTCATCAATTCCACGGTCAATCGCCTTTTGCAAACAGCAAAGGACAGCTTCGATGTTTTTGCCAACCGGACAATCCTTATTGGGTTCCCGAGTGTGTAATGCAAATACTTGTCCGCAATTTACGGCTCTGTAAACCTCAGAGAGAAGTATTTCACCGGGCGATCTTGATAATCTGGCGCCGCCGTTTGCCCCTGTCTGCGAAATCACAAAGTTTGCCCGTCGCAACTGGCTTAAAAGACGGCGAATTACGACAGGATTTGTGTTTACGCTGGCGGCAATCCGTTCAGAATTGACAAATTCGTCACCTGACTTTGCCAAGACTGCCAGAATATGTACCGCCATTGAAAATTGGGTGTTTGTCGACATTTTGTAACTATTATAGTTACATTTATTTGCATTGTCAATTGAATTGTGAAAACAAAAAACCGGGCACAAAACCCGGTTTCATTCACTTGTAATCTGTGATGAGAACCTATTTCACAGGTATTTTGATTTCCCGGCCGGCCCCGAGAACAGAATTTGGTAACAAACCGTTGAACTTTGCAACTTCAACAGGATCTGCGTTGTGCCGTGCGGCCAATTTGGCAACAGTGTCACCTGCAAGGGCCTTGACTATTTTCACACCGGATGCCGTGGGATTTACGTTAGCCTTTACCGGACGGGAAAGCGAAGTTGCGGAAACGCGGTTTCCGACGGTTATCGGGACTATTACCTTACCGCGCGGCTCTTTCATTCCGGGATTGGCTGCCATCAGGTCTTCTACACTAACTCCCGTACGGTTTGAAATCGTCTGCCACGTTTCCCCTTGGACAGAGTTGGCAAGCGTGGAATTATTGATTTTCGAAGCCGGCAAACGCTTGAAAACAGCTACGACTTCGTTGGCTTTCCCGGCCGGCACATTGATAATGTATGGCTCGGGCGGGGTAATATTACTTCGCAGATGCGGATTCAGATAACGTATGTACTGTACGGTAGTATCTGCCGCCTGTGCGATTATTGTAAGGTTTGTTGAAGCCGGAACACGGATTCTGTCGTAACGCAGCGGCGGTGCGGGTCTGATATGGCCAAAACCGTATTGTTGCGGGTTATTGGCAATCAAAATAGTAGCGAGAATATTTGGCACGTAATTTCTTGTTTCCTGCGGCAAATACGGATAGGCAGCCCAGAAATTGGCAACACCGGCCCGTTTGATTGCCCGGTCCACATTACCCTCGCCGCAATTATATGCAGCCATTGCGAGTTCCCAGTTTCCGTATCTATTGTAGAGAAACTTGAGGTAACGTGCAGATGCCCGGGTTGCCTCATCGAAACTGTTACGTTCGTCCACGTGAGCTGTTCGCTTTAGTCCGAAACGCGAGCCTGTTCCGGGAATGAATTGCCACAATCCGGAGGCTGCGGCCCAGGACATTGCTGTCGGTTTCCAGGCACTCTCCACCTGTCCCAGCCAGGCGACATTTTCCGGCACGCCTTCTTCACGAAAGATTCGGCGCGCCAGCGACATAAACATGCCGGAGCGGTAGAGACCGACTTCCATTGTTGAACGCCCGCGTCCGCGGTAATAATTGATAAATTGCTGGATCATCGGGTGAACCTGAAAGGTAAAGCCCAGCGAGCGGTTGGCAACTGCATATTGAATGTACTGATATTGCTTTTGCGCAACCGGATCATCAATCTGCATTTCCTCGGGCGTCAGCTCGAGTTTTGAAAGTTCATCCAACGGTGACGGCTCGAAACCTTGCCAGTTGAAGCCTACGGTTTGTGCAGCGGTGGAATTGTCTCCATTGGAAACTGCTGCGGCTAATGTCTGATTGACGCCGTTTTTTGCTTTATCTGATTGCTTCAGAGAAGCGGCGACCTTATTTGCAAGTTCAAAATCGGAGGATGTCCAGTTCCAACCGCAGGTAGCGGCCAGATCGCTGAATCGCGGGGCCTGAGATTCCATTGGATATTCCAGGCGATAAATGGTTTCTATCAGTTGGCTGTAACAACGCTGCAGCCGCTCGTCGCGTTGTACGTTTATTGCAGAAATAAGAAAAGCCTCTACAGACTTGTCAAATTTTTCACCGGATTCCTGCCGTTTATTATCTTTTAATGACGTCAGCCCTTCGCGAAAGTATCTGCCGGAATCTTCGAGTACCCGGTTAACGCGTGCCTGTGCACCGGCTACTTCTTCTGTCTGCGCAGTTGCCGAATATATAAAAACACTGACTATGGATACAAGAAAAAATGCTTTGCAAATCGATAATTTCATCTATAATTCACCTTCAAAGGCAATAATCCCGCCTCCGCAGGGTTACGACCGCAAGCATCGCTTGCATCAAAACAACTAAGAATAATACGCCCAGGCGAAGCGCTTTGTTGCATAAACGCTCCGCTGACGGGCAGGACAAACCAATTAAAAGGCTAACACAGACTGTCTTTTATGGTCAACGCCGTAATTTTAACGCCCGGAGCGTGCTGCTGCCGCCTTGCGCCTTCCGGCGGTCGGGCGAAGTGCCGCTTCCAACACCTCGCTTATATGCTCTACAAAAATAAAGTTCAAACTCCGTACTAATTCCTTCGGCAGATCTTCAAGGTTCCGGCGGTTTTTTGCCGGCAAAATTACCGACTTTATTTTGGCCCTGCGGGCGGCAAGCAATTTTTCCTTTACTCCGCCGATTGGTAAAACATTGCCGCGCAGGGTGATTTCGCCCGTCATTGCAACATCTTTCCTTGCCGGACGTCCCGAGAGCACGGAGATCATTGCTGTCGCCATGGAAATACCGGCACTAGGCCCGTCTTTTGGTATGGCGCCTTCAGGTAAATGTATGTGAATATCGTAGTTGGAGATGACTTCCTCGTTGATCCCTAATTCCGCGGCACGTGCTTTTGCGTAAGAAAAAGCCGCCTGCGCGGATTCCTGCATTACTTCGCCGAGCTGGCCTGTAAGTATCAATTTGCCGGTGCCTTTGATTTTTATCGCTTCGATTAGCAGAATATCGCCGCCTACGGCTGTCCAGGCCAAGCCGGTAACTATGCCGATTTGATCTTTTTTAAGCGCTCCTTCAATAAAAATCTTTGGAGCGCGTAAAAATTCGCGGAGATTTTCTTTAGTCACACGGACCGGTTTGAACCGGTGCTCCGCCTCGGCCTTCTTTCGGGCTACTTTTCTGCAGATTTGTCCTATCTCTCGCTCAAGCTGCCGGAGTCCCGCTTCCTGAGTATATTCGCTGATAATTACCGAAAGTGCACGGTTATCAATCTTAACGTCTCCGGGTTCGAGGCCGGTCTCGGCAATATGCTTGGGAATCAAATGGCGTCGGGCAATTTCCACTTTTTCCTCTTCCGTATATCCGGAAAGCTCTATGATTTCCATACGATCGAGCAGAGCGGGCTGGATCGTGTGGAGTATATTCGCCGTAGTCATAAACATCACATTCGAGAGATCGAATGTGACTCCAAGGTAATTATCACGAAAAGCCGAGTTTTGCTCCGGATCGAGCACTTCGAGCAATGCCGAGCTTGGGTCTCCGCGAAAGTCGGCACCGACTTTGTCTATTTCGTCCAGCATGATCAGCGGATTATTAGTTCCCGCCTGCTGGATTGCCTGTATGATTCGTCCGGGCATAGCTCCCACATAGGTGCGGCGATGACCACGGATTTCGGCTTCGTCGTGGAGTCCGCCAAGCGAGAGCCGGACAAATTTGCGGTTAAGAGCACGGGCAATTGACCGTCCCAGTGAAGTTTTACCAACACCCGGAGGGCCAACGAGGCAAAGTATCGAGCCTTTTGGCTTTACGGCCAGTTTTCTTACAGCCAGCGTCTCGATTATCCTCTCTTTTACGCGTTCGAGGCCAAAATGGTCTTCATCAAGAATCTTTTGAGCCTTTTTCAGGTTCAGGTTGTCTTCAGATGAATTAGACCATGGCAGATCGGTCATTATGTCAAGCCAGTTTCTGAGCGTTGCGGTTTCTGCAGTATCCGGATGCATCCGCTCGAGTTTTTTCAGTTGTCGGAGAGCTTCTTCCTCGGCCGCCTCCGGCATGCCGACTTTGAGTATCTTCTCCCGATATTGCTCGATCTCCTCGAAAAGTTCATTTCCGTCGCCGAGTTCGGCCTGAATAGCCTTCAATTGCTGGCGAAGGAAAAATTCCCTTTGCGAGCGGTCAATGTCGGCTCTTGCCTGCGAATTGATTTCCTGCTGGACAGTCAGGACCTCAATTTCCTTATTCAGAAGTTCATTTACCCTACGAAGTCTCGGCACGGGGTCGAAAATGTCCAAAACGCTTTGCGCGTCTTCAACTTTAAGGTCCAGATTCGACGCCGCAAGGTCTGCAAGTCTTCCCGCGTCGTCGAGATTGGCAACAATGGCCAATACCTCCGGGGAGATATTTTTACCGAGTCCTGCAGCTCTTTCCATCAAACCGCGGACATTTCTTATGAGAGCCTCGACCTCCAGGGAATTCTCGGGTGCCAGCGGCTCTGAGACAGGCTTGATTTTGGCACGTATGTGGTCTCCGCCGCTTTTTACCTGCTCGATTAAACAGCGTGAAAGGCCCTGGATTAAAATGCGTATGCGCCCGTCAGGCAGTTTGAGCATCCGCATGATAATTGCCACCGTTCCTACCTCAAAGAGGTCTTCCTGCTTCGGATCTTCCTTGTTCAGATCTTTCTGAGAAACAAGGACGATCATTCTGTTTTCTTTGAGAGCTTCTTCGACGGCCTTTATTGATTTATCGCGCGAGACGAAAAGCGGGACAATCATAAAAGGATAAATAACAATATCCCGCAATGGTAAAAGCGGCAGTTCAGCCGGAATCTGCATCATCGGTTCGACCGATTCCGTATCCGACAAACTGACAGAGAAATCATCGATATCAGCCATAAACCTTTATTTTAGGTTTTTTAACTGTGATCGGCAACAGCGGCTTTCGGGCGGCAGAAAAAGGGTATGACAATCTGTTTTATTTCTTTTTTTTCTTTTTGCCTGCCGGAGCAGGATTTGTCGTCCGGGATTTGACGAGCGCTTTGAGCTCGTTCATAAAAGCGCTGACATCCTCAAATTGCAGATATACGGAGGCAAAACGGACATATGCCACCTTATCCAGGGATTTCAGGCGGCGCATGATCAGCCGTCCGATTTCGCTGGTAGGCAGTTCGCGGTCAAGAGATTCCTGGACTTCTTTTTCAACCTCATCCGCAATTCGTTCGAGCTGGGATGTTGAAATAGGTCGTTTTTCGCATGCCCTCAAAAGTCCGGACAGGATCTTCCCCCGATCGAAAGGCTCCCTTCGGCCGTCTTTTTTCACAACCATGTAAGGAATTTCGTCTATTCGCTCGTAAGATGTGAAGCGTCGTCCGCAATCGAGACATTCACGGCGGCGGCGGATTGCATTTCCGTCTCGCGCCTCGCGTGAATCTACGACCTTATCTTCCGAATGACCGCAAAAAGGGCAGCGCATAAAGTCTCCTTGCTCCTGATACTCTCGAAAATCATTTCCGGGTTAAACCGAAAGCAGTCAGCCATTTGGGCTTTAAACTCGAAGTAAATTGGCTTTCCGCGTAATTTTCCATCATTATGCCGCCGCTTGTCCATTTGGGTCGGGTGATTCACTTTCGATTTCCTCGACCGCATTTTCACTCGAAAGCAGACTTCTGAAACGCTCTATGCTTATATCACCATGGACAAAATAATAGACGCCAAAAATCAAAGCAGGTGCAAAATAAACCAGATGCATTGCAATCGAAACCGCGGCGGCATCCTCGACGCGAATCTCAGGTTTTAGGAACAAAAGACTTGCGGCAGTAGCCGTATGAAAAGCTCCGGCGGCTCCGCCCGGAGTAGGCACGACGGAACTGACGGCTGCGAAACCCATAATAAAAAGTGAATCTCCAAATGTAATTTGAAGATCAAAAGCCAAAAGAACAAGCCAGGTCGGCAGGGCTATCGCAGCCCAAAGCAAAAATGTCCAAAAAGACACCATAAACAATTCGCGGCCGTCTTTCATTATCGAGAGAGCGCCGGCGAGTTTTTCCATTACACTGATGATTACCCTTCGAAGCCTTCGGGGAAACCACTCTTTGGCTGTAAACCTCCGCAGCCAGTCAATTACACGCTGCTGACGCCTTTGATACAACGCCAAAGCCACAAAAGCGGCAACCACACCTGCCAGCATTGCAAAACCGGCAAATTCTACAAATTCGAATTCGCGTTCACGTCCGGCAGGTGGTTTGAACCAGATTAAATTCAATGCGAAAAAACAGACCAGCGCGGCAAGATCGAAAATCCGCTCAAGCCCAAGCGTAACGAGAGCGGCCGAGGGGCGGACGCGATTGTCGCGCATCGGCAGCCACATCGGACGGACGATTTCGCCGGCACGTCCGACAAGAAAAATCGCAGCAAAACCTACTGTTGTGGTGGCAAAAAGCTCTCTGAGGTTTGAAGCCGTGATAGGAGCAAGCAAAACCTGCCAGCGAACCGCCCGAAGAAAATACCCGATGCAAATTATTACAACCGAAAGGGTTATATAAAAAGCATCGGCTCGCGAGAGGCTTTCCCTGACCAGTTTCCAATCCAGATTGCGGCCGAAAAACCACAGTAAAAATAACGCAAATAAAAGCAGAATAATGAACTTAACGTGCTTTCGCAATTTCTTTGGATTCCTTGAAATATTGAAATATCGGATTATGCGGCCAATTGGCCAAACGGCAGGCCGCCAATTTATTGCACCCGCAAATATTTGAAGATACTTTATTTTTTTATATTTCGCCATTTGCGGAACAGACCCATGGGGACTAACAATATTTACAGGAACATTTCCCGTCCGAATGTCGTAAACTGTGTTTGACAAGGCAGCCGTTTTGCTTTGTCGCCGATGAGGCGGGCTTTTCGGGCAGATCGATTTTCTGGAGACTGGCAGCTTGGAAGCATTTAAGGCGACGACTGCGGATATTGACGGACAGGAATTGGTCCGGCGGGCACGGCTCGGCGATGGCCTGGCCTGGGAAGAGATTGTTACGCTCTTTTCAAGGCGTGTTTTTAACCTTGCTTACAGGTTTACGGCCAACGTCGAGGCAGCTGAAGATCTTACACAGGAAGTTTTTATCCGGATCTATCGGACCCTGGATCAATACGACCCGAAACAGGGTGATCTGCCAAACTGGCTGATGCGTTTAGCCCGGAATTTGATAATTGATGATTATCGCCACCGGCAAAGGAATCCACAAAATTCCGCAGCCGAAGCCGTTGAAGATCATCAATTTCATTTGAAAGCCGTCGGCGGCTCGGTACAAAAAGAACTTGAACGGCGTGAATTGGCCGCAAGGATTCAGGAAGGCATAGAAAAATTGCCGCCCGATTTGAAAACCTGTGTGATTCTCAGGGACATTGAGGAACTCAGCTATCAGGAGATAGTTGACCTTCTAAAGATTCCCGAAGGAACGGTTAAATCACGGATAAATCGCGGGCGTATCGAATTAGCAAAGATTTTGCGGAGAATGAGAGTGGTCTCCTTTTGATGGTTATGGCAAAGTGTAAATTCAATGCCGTCATATATTTACCGGCCGGCTCCCGTTAGAGCCGATTTTCAAGCGATCAAGGGGTTGGGTATCTTTTATGGACACGGCTAACGGAAAAATTATTGATTGCACGGGTTTTGAGGATTTGCTTTCCGATTATCTGGAGCGGACCCTTGATGGCCCGACGCATACGGCAATGGCCGCGCATGCACTGCAATGTCCGATTTGCCATGAATTGTTAAACGACGTTAAATCCACGCTTAGCGTTTGCCGCCAAATGAATGAAGCCGAAGCCGGCCTCACAATGCTGGAGGCACGAATTCTGGCAAAGACTGTCCCGGATTCTACGATTCGCTGCGCTGAATTTGAGGAATATCTGACCGATTATCTGGATGGTTTTCTTCCGGCCCCGGTCTTTCACCGTTGGGAAAGGCATGCTGCCGTATGTCCTGAATGCTCGGATTTGCCGGGACTGGTCGTGCGTTCGCTTGCCGCTTTGGTAAATTACAAAACTGATGAACTTCCGGTTCCCGAATCGCTGCATTCCAGAATTCTTGCAAGCACAATAGGAACCGCGATAGCCGGCGATATTCGTCCGTCGCTCGCCGCACGTCTTGCCGAATTGGTACGCGGTTTTCGCTTTCCTGTTTCAGTGCCGCAGCTTGCTCCCGTCGCCTTGATGATAATGATTGCATTTCTGGTATTTAGTCAGGCAGTATCGGCAGACGGCTCTCTGACCGACGTTTATTCCAAGAGCTTCAGGCTTGCGGAAGAATCCTATCGTCAAGGTGCCGAGGTTTTAGGTGAAGCAACCGGTCGTGGAAAAACAACGCCTCCGGCGGCGGAAACAGACGAAAAGTAAAAAACGATGAATTGCGCGTTTCACACACATAATCCGGCGGTAGTCCAATGCAACGGCTGCGGTAAGCCGCTCTGTCCGGCGTGCGATCATCGAATCAAAGGCTTTCCCTATTGTCAGGATTGCATCGTTGCCGGAATTGACCTGCTCCGCCAGCAGAATCGCTCAAGTTACGAGCCATTCGTAAGAAAAAGGACATCGCCTTTTATCGCTATGCTGCTTTCCCTGATTTGTCCGGGACTCGGTGCCGCCTATAATGGCCAAACCGTTAAGGCTTTGGTCTATTTCGCCGTTTTTATCGGATTGTTTCAGATGGCAATCCTTACCGGTGGAACAATGCTTTTCGTCCTGGCATTTTTCGGTATGTGGCTTTTTTCGGCCCTGGATGCCTGGCGGACAGCCCAAATGATTCGTGCAGGCGTTACGCCGGACGTTGCGGAAGATATTCTTGTCAAACGTTTTTCAGGTAATCCGAAACTTTGGGGCATTGTCCTGGCAGTCCTCGGAATTGCGTTTCTGCTGCAGAATCTGTTCAATCTTCGCGGGCTGATGCGTGGCTTGATGCCGGCAATGCTTATTGGGCTTGGGATTTATATTCTTCGTGATTATATTTTCCGGCCACGTAAAAATGACGATAAATGGGACGATTTCGATAGTGCAAGGCCGATGCCGTTTTTCTCAACCGGAGAACACAAAGGCAGCAACTCCGAAAGCTCGCGGCATTCCCGATACCGAAGCGGTTACGGCCGATAAACTCAAAAGGGGAAAATAATTGTATGTCAATGCTTTATGCAGCCGGAAAATGGGGCAGTATTCTTGTGCTGATTGCCCTGCTGATTACATTAGTCAAGCAGCTGATTGCCTTTGTCGGATTCATTACGGGTGCCATCAAGCTGCTGATTATTCTGGCATTTGTGGCTCTGATAATATTTGTCGGCTATCTTGTCCTGAAGAATTACACCAATAACCGGAGACGCGGCGAAAGCTGAAAAGTAAGGCAGTTTTTTACCGCCTCGCGAAGTTTCGGCGGAAAATTCTCATTTTGTGCATTTGCCATTCTTTTTGCTTTTCGATAGTATAACAAATTGTTGTTTTGAATTGGCCCTAACCGAGGGTCTTTGCCCACTTTAGCGGTTAAAAGTTTTTCAAAGGTCAGGGTCCGGTTTCGCGTTAGTCGCTCGCGGCTATCCTTAGCGTGATTCCGTGTGCGGGGACGATGGATTCTCCGTACGAAATCATACTCGAAGGAGCTTTAAAGCATAATGACGAACAACGGCAAGCCGTTTGTTTTCCTCATCAGAAAATCATCAGAAGACCGGATCTTTATTCGGCGGATTTGTATCGGTCGCGGTGTGGTTCAAAACGCACTGTTGACCGTTACCTTCTTATTCCTTACCTCGCTGCTTGGGGGCGGCATCTACGGAATTGTGACTGCCGCTTATTCATTGGATGATTCCGAAATCCACACGGGCAATCAAACCATTGCCGCAATGCACCCGAAAATTGCCCCTTCCGATGCTGCCGTCAACTCGGGCGGGCCGGTTTATAACGATCAATCGGTTACAATCACGGCTGAAGAAGAGAAACTTCAACAAAGCATTCTCAATTCCCTGGCACCCGACTCTTTGCCAAATATCTGGGCACGCGAGGGAAAGATTAACAACGAATTCGGTTTTCGCCGTAACCCTTTCGGCGGCCGCACTTATGAATTCCATGCCGGTATGGATATCGCAGGCGACCGTGGCGACCCCGTAATCGCTCCCGGAGCCGGACGGGTAATCGAGGCCGGTTGGAAAGGCGGTTATGGGAACATGATTGAAATCGACCACGGCAACGGTGTAACCACACGTTACGGACACCTCTCAAAAATCGAGGTCGAAGTAGGCGATATAGTAACACGCGGCCAGATAATAGGGCTCGTAGGCTCAACCGGTCGCTCAACCGGTCCGCATCTCCACTATGAACTTCGTATCAATGACCGTCCGATAAATCCCAGGGTCCTGCTGCCACCCGAACCAAAGGAAATAGAATCTGAAAAATAAATATCGTAAAAAACGAGTCTTCCGATGGCTCGTTTTTTTTCATCAAATGTTTGCCATTTTGGCGTTTGGCTCACCGAGCGGCTATAATCACGGTACGGTAAGCCGTTGAATAATCTGAGGTTGGAAAATTTGCCAATATGAAATCCCTGAAAATTACTGCAACATCCTGCTTTTTGGTTTTGAGCATTTTCATTTCATCCGCCGTGATGGTATCCGGCCGTTTAGATGAGGGAATATTTATGCCGGACAAGATCTCATCTCTACCCTTGAAACAACGTGGCCTGAAAATAGAGCCATCTCAAATCTACAATCCGAATGGAGTTGGCCTGACGGACGCCGTTATCCGCCTGAGCATCGGCTGCACAGCGGAGTTTGTATCTCCTGAAGGGCTTATTTTGACAAATCATCATTGCGGTTTTGACTCCCTGGTTTCTGCTTCTACACCTTCAAATGACCTTGTTGAAAATGGATTCCGTACCGACAGCCGGGCAGGAGAAATTCCGGCAAAGGGTTATTCGATCTTTATCAATGAACGCGAAGAGGACGTTACCGCCAAAATACTCGGCGGCACGCAGAATCTTACCGGTGAAGCACTTACAGCCGCAATCAGGCAAAATATCGAAAACCTGACCAAAGAGGAGCAGGCAAAGGCTCCGAAAGGTTCTTTAGTCCGGATTCAGGCTCTGAACAACGGCTATTACTATTATCTTTTTCAGACGCGCCAGATCAGTGATATCCGGGTTGTTTACGCTCCGCCGCGAAACATCGGCATATTTGGCGGAGATCCGGATAATTTCGAATGGACACGCCACACCGGTGATTTCACGTTCCTTCGTGCTTACGTTGCGCCGGATGGCTCATCAGCGGAATATTCACCGCAAAACGTCCCTTACAAATCGAAGAAATATCTGACGATAAATATTGGCGGTTTGAAAGAAAACGATTTTATTTTCGTACTCGGCTATCCCGGAAACACAACCCGATATCGCGAATCACAGTCAATTAAATATGCCCGCGATGATAATTTCCCTTTTCTTGCCGCCTGGCTTCGGGCACGCAGCGATGCTCTAAAGCAGATTGGCGCGGAAGACGAGGAAAAACGCATCAAATTCCAGTCAGACATTGCAAGTTTTGACAATGCATTCAAGGTCTATGACGGCGGAGCATTGCGGTTGCGTAAGTCAAAAGTAGTCGAACAGCGCGAGGCTGAAGAAGCCAGATTTGCGGCATGGGTAAATGCCGATGCAACCCGTAAGCAAAAATACGGCACATTGCTTTCAGATTTGAGTGCCCTTTATGCGGAAACTTTCAAATCACCGAAACTGGATATCCTTGTTCGCAGGATGCCGGATGCGACCATGCCGGTCTTTCGTGCCATCTATCAGGCCGTAGCTGAATCAAAAATGCTTGACGATTCGGCCCGGAAGGCGAATACCGAAGAAATCCGTGCGGCTTTGGCCAATCGCGAACCCGTTTATGAATACGAGATGATTCGGTTTTTTCTGCGGGAATTCGACAAGTTGCCGGCTGATCAGAAATTTGACGGAGCCGAAAATCTTTTCGGTAAGCTGAAAGGTAAGGCAAGGCGCGATGCGGAAGACGAATTTGCCCGCAATATCGCAATGGGAAATTACTGGAATGCTGATACAATTGCCGCTCTCTATGGTCCACAAACGTTGGAATTCAGGCCGGAACGCGACAATGTCCGGGCATTTGCCGCCGCTTTGAAATCCGCAAAGGATTTGGCCAATAAACGTGCTTCCGAATTTGCATCCAAAGTAGACCATCTGCGACTTCTTTATTTGAAAGGCATGTCGGAAATGCGCGGCATTACGCCTTATCCCGACGCAAATTCTACATTGCGATTCTCTTTCGGCAACGTCAAAGGCTATAGCCCGCGCGAGGCCGAATACCGCTATCCTTTTACAACTATGAAAGGAATGCTGGAAAAAGATACCGGCATCGAACCTTTCGATATGCCTCAGAAACTTAAGGATTTACAGGCAGCACGTGATTTCGGCCGATATGGTGAGGGAGATTCGGTGGTCGTTAACTTCCTGGCAACAGCCGACATAATCGGAGGTAACAGCGGCAGCCCTGTCCTGAATGGCTATGGCGAACAGGTCGGGCTTGTATTTGATGGTAATTACGAAGGTCTCGGCAACGATTTCTACTACGATCCCGATAAAAATAGAACGATCGCGGTAGATATTCGTTTCGTACTTTTCGTTACCGAAAAATTCGGCAATGCGGGCTGGATAATTAATGAAATGACAATCTCAGGCGGCGCCAAAAAACGCTCTGCGGCTGCTTCTCAGTAAGCCAGCTTGATTGAATTCATATACTTCAGGATTACGCGTTGTCTTCGGATAACGCGTTTTCTGTTTTTTGCCGGATTGAAGACATTGAGCGGACTCGGAATCATGGCGGCGAGAAATGCGGCCTCTTCGCGTGTCAGATCGGAAGCGGATTTTTTGAAATAGGTGCGTGCGGCGGCTTCGGCACCATAAATCCCGTCGCCCCATTCGATTACATTGAGGTAAATTTCCAGAATCCGCTTTTTTGAAAGCTGGCGTTCGAGAAAGTATGTGTAAACCGCTTCACGGCCTTTTCTGATAAAACTGCGCTCTTCGGAAAGATAAAGATTCTTGACCAGTTGCTGCGAAATGGTTGAAGCGCCACGTTTGAAACTCGGCATCGGCGGTATCCAGTCATTAGGGTCATAATCGCCTTCGGCCTTTGCTTCCCTTTCACCTTCCTTTACCGCTTCGTCCCAGGCTTTTTCTATAGCCTCCCAGTCAAATCCGTTATGCTCGAAAAATCTTGAATCTTCACCGGCCAGGACCGCTCTTACCAGATTTGGCGAAATCTGTTCGATCGGAACCCAGATCATAAATTTTTTAGGCTCGCGGCCTTCCGCGCGTGCCTCGGCCATTCTATATTCGATTAGCGATGTGGTCGTCGGATTTTCCGTCCTCAGCCGCGAGATATTCGGAAATGTTGCAATCTCGAAAATCAGCCAAACACCGAGCGCACCGATAAAAATCAGAACCAGCAATTTTGTCCAGTACCACATCATCCAAAGTTTCCGGCCCGCCTGACGGCAAAGGTTATCACATTTTACGATATACGGCGTTCAAATAATAAATGAATCCGATCGGGGAAAATCATTTGCCGTGTCAATCCTTCAACATGTCTTTGGCGTTGCCTTCAGTTGTTATCTTGAATAAAAGGAGTATTTGCGGCTATCCTGTCGTTGCCCGGATAATGGGCTGAAAGGGAAACTATGCCGGATGCACAAAATGTTATAGCAGTTATACTTGGCGGAGGAGCCGGCTCGAGGCTTTTCCCGCTTACGCGCGACCGCTCAAAGCCGGCCGTTCCGCTCGGAGGCAAATATCGTTTGATAGACGTGCCGGTTTCGAATTGTATAAATTCGGGCGTTTCGCAGATTTTTGTCCTGACGCAATACAATTCGGCTTCGCTCAACCGGCATATTTCCCAGACCTATCGCTTTTCGAGTTTCTCTACAGGTTTTGTTGAAATCCTCGCAGCCGAACAGCGCCGCGACAGCCCGGGCTGGTTTCAGGGAACGGCAGACGCCGTGAGGCAAATCCTGCCGCATTTGCGCGATTGGCGTCTGGAAAAACTTCTGATTCTTTCCGGCGACCATCTTTACCGGATGGATTACCGCAAATTTCTTTCACGCCACGATGAATCCGGTGCGGACGTAACAGTGTCGGTAATTCCGGCCCGCCGCGACGAGGCAGAAGGTTTTGGCATTCTGAAAACGGATCCGGGCGGCAGGATAACGGAATTCAGGGAAAAACCTCAGGGTGAAGCACTCGAAGCAATGCGCCTGGATACTTCGATTTTCGGCCTTTCACCTGAAGAAGCTGAAAGCCGGCCGTTTCTGGCTTCGATGGGCATCTATGTTTTCGATTACAAAACGCTTGTCGAATTACTCAATGAAGACCCGGCTGCGGTGGATTTCGGAGCCGAAATAATCCCGGCAGCCATCAGAAGCCGCCATGTTCGGGCATTCATTTTCAACGATTATTGGGAAGACATCGGAACGATAAAAGCTTTTTATGAGGCCAATCTCGACCTTGCGTCTCCATTGCCGAAATTCAATTTCTTCAATGCGGAAGCCCCGATCTACTCCCGAAGCCGTTATCTGCCGCCGTCAAAAGTTCATGATTGCGATATTGACAATACGATGATCAGCGAAGGTTGTATCCTGAACGGCGTCTTTGCCAGAAATTCTATTATCGGACTACGAAGCAGGCTCGACCCGGGCGTCAGAATCGAGGATTCCATAATCATGGGTTCTGACTTCTACGAAACGATAGATGAGCTCCGGGGTAATCTGGATTCAGGAAAAATCAACATCGGCATCGGACGTAATTCAATTATCAGAAAAGCAATAATTGATAAGAATGTCCGTATCGGCCGCGACGTCAGGCTATTGAATGAAAACAAATTGGATAACTTCGACGGTCCGGGCGGTTCTTATTACATCCGCGATGGGATCATCATCATCCCCAAAAACGGAATCATCGAAGACGGCACGATAATCTAGGATTTCTTTCGTGAGTTTCCGACACTGTAGCTGTCACGATATTTAAGCGAAATACCGGGGCGCTCTGTCCGGACCTTTATTTTCCTTACACGTCCCTGCCGCTCATCGGCTTTCGGGTAATAACCCAAACTGTAGTACTCGCGGAGTTCGGAGGCGATACGTGCAAATGCATTCGAGAGATTTGCAAGTGAATCCGCAACAAAGACCCGTCCGCCCGTCCTGTCGGCCAGGGCAATGAGGTATTGCTCGGCGCGGTCGTATTCTGCCCGCGTAGTTCCTTTATCGTCGGGTCGGCCGATAGCGGTTACGGGTATTGGCAGGCCAATGCCTTTCTGAGGCATTGTCGGAGGTGTGGATCCCGGCGGCGGCCCGCCGGTTGGCGGTAATCCTATGGGCGGAGCCTGCTGCGGCGAATTCTTAATGCGTTGGACGTCCTCGTAGGTATCGTATCTTATCGGATAAATCAAAGTGTCCAGCTCGGCAACGTCACGAAGATTATCGAGTTCGGTTTTTCGCCTGCTGGTTGTATCAACACCGTCGGTAAAAAGCACCAAAGCCTTTCGACCTTCTACCGGTCGCAAAACCTGATTTACGGCGGCATCCACAGCCTCATAAAGGCTTGTGCCCGTTCTAATCTGCGTAGAACGAATGGCGCGTTTTATAACTTCTCGGTCAGCAGTAACACCGCAAAGGACTTGAACTTCTTCATCGAATGCAATAACGGCTATGCGGTCCGAGGGCCGGAGTTGGTCAATGAACCGCAATGCGGCTTGCTGAATCTCGGCCGCCTTAAATTTTGCCGAGTAGCTCATGTCCAGCACGAGTGCTACGGTAAACGGCTGCGATTCGTTAGAAAAAAGAGCGATTTCCTGCTCCGTTCCGTCTTCAAAAACCTTGAAATCGGATTTTTGCAGTCCGGCTATAAACCTCCCGCTTTTATCCATAGCACGCACCGGAACGGTAACCAGCCGTGTTTCGACAACTATTTCGGGTCCGTCATATGCCGTCGTTTCCGACGCGGAATCTTCTAAAGGCGTTGGCGTGGGCTTAGGAGCCTCGGGACGTTTATTGGCTTTTTCTTCCCGGGTCGTGGGAGGCTTTGACCCGGATTGCGCAAAAAGATGAGAAGCAGATAGCATTAACAGGCAAAGGGCGCAGGCCGTAAAGCAAGTTCTGAGAGTTTTGCAGGAAAGTTTACTCATCCGGACTATCCTACGATGCATCGTAGCTAAAGAAAAGATGCATCCTCCGCCCGATGAATCTGATTTGGAAAAATTTCTATACAGCCGCGGGTTACGGATTCTTTTATAAATTCAGATTTCGCTTTTAAAACCGTTACTACTTACCGGCAAAACGACTGTCGCCGGATCCGTAAACGTAATTGGATTTGGCCTTTACGACAAGGCCCGGCTGCAGCACGCGGACACGGATCGACCTCCGCTCACCCGGTTTGCCCGGATTATCAGGATAATATCCGATTGTATATTGACGGCGAAGTTCCTCTGCGATGCCGGAAAAAGCGGAGTTAAGGTCACTTATTGTATCGGCTTCGAAGCTTCTGCCGCCGCTTTTTGCCGCTAATTCTTCCAGATAGCGTTTGCCGCGGGCATATTCCTGCGGGCTTGAGCCTGCCGAACCTCTTCCTCCTGCCACGGGAGGAAATTGTCCGCCAAGAATAATGCCAATTATGCCGCCGAGCACGCCGCCGCTCTGTCGCGGGGGATAACCGCCGCCGCCGGCCCAGCCGTCACGCTGTGTATTGAAACGTATTGGATAAATCAGTGCCTCAGATTCCTCTGCGTCACTGAGCGAGCTTTCGTAGCTTGCCCTTCGCGATGTGGTATCCACACCGTCGGTAAAGATCACTACTGCTTTTCTGCCCTCGATAGATCGCAAAACGCGATTCAGAGAGTAATCCACGGCTTCATAGAGGCTCGTCCCGTCACCAAAACGAGCCTGGCGGATGGCGTCCCGCAGGCGGGCACGGTTACTGGTCGGTTCGCTCAATGTGCGGACTGCCTCATCAAAAGCAATTACCATCACACGGTCATTTGGACGCAACTGATTTACAAATGCAATTGCCGCGTCCTGTATCTCATCGATGCGAAATTGGGTTGAAGGGCTGACGTCTATCAGCAAAACGACCGTAAATGGCTGCTCAACGGTTTGGAAGTACTCTATTTTTTGCGGAATGCCATTTTCGAATATTTGAAAATCAGATTGCCGCAAACCGCTGACAAACCGGCCGTTGCGGTCAAGGACAGAGACGGGCATTGTTACAAGATTAGTCTCGACGCGTATTTCTTCTTCGTTATCCATGACCGGCGGAGTAGGCGTCGGCGCCGGCGGCTTATTACCGCGTGATTTGTCGTTGAGTACCGGCGGGTTTACCGGACCGGTTGTCTGCCGGCTGTCTCCATTGATTGTCGGAGGCGTCACCACACGCGGACGCGATGAGCGGTCCTGCTGTGCAAAAGTTCCCCAAAATCCGTAAACAATGATTAAAAATATCCAAAATGTTTTTTGCATAGCCGCCTTTTTCCCTTCCCTTACCCGGACATTGTTAAGACGCATCGGGGAAAGCAGCAGTTTGATTGATATTTTTTGATTGCCGTTGCACGCATTCCTGGGCCTTTACAAGCTTTTTTGAGGGTCAGTCCAGGGATTGGGCGGCAATTTCGTGAAAACGCCGCCTTACGGCGTTTATATTCGCAAATGGAAGAGGGCGGTTATGGGTTCGGTTTGTCAAAAGAATAAAAACTGTTTCGGATTCGGGCTCAATCCACAGACTTGTACCGGTAAAACCTGTATGTCCGAATGCATTTGGACTAAGTTTGCTTCCCGCCGTAGAATCCGGCGAAAAGGCCATTTGAAAGCCAAAAGACCTTGCATCATTAAATCCTTCAGTCAGGTTTTTACGGAAGATCGAGCAATGAGCCGGATCAAGTAAAGAGGTTAAACGCGGTAAAAACTGTTTCGCAATTGCAAAAACCGCATCTACGGTACCAAAAAGGCCTGCGTGGCCGGCTTCACCGCCAAGAAACCAGGCATTTGCATCGTGAACTTCACCCCAGATCAGGCGTTCACGAAAAACGCCATTCGGTATGGGCAGATGCGGAAACTTTTCGCGACATGCCTGTTCCTCATAGCGGTTGCCGGTTTCGCTGGCAGCAATCCGCGGACGCAGATTTTCATTTGGCCGGAACATTACGTCTTGAAGCCCGAGCGGCCGGAAAATAAATTCTGCTGCGGCTTTGCCTATCGGCATTTCGAAAACTTTCTCCAGGATACTGCCAAGCAGGATGTAATTCAGATCGCTGTAAATAACTTCATGAACGCCGCCGGTTTTGATATGTAATATATGCCTGATGGCATCATCCGGATTTGCCGCTAAAAGATAAAGCGGAAGCCAGGCAGGAAGTCCCGAAATGTGTGCGGCAAGCCCGCGGATCGGAATCTTTGCAATGCCGGCCTCACAATCCTTGAAATAATGGCCGGTCGTGTCATTTTCATTAATCAGACGCCGCTCAATGGCAATGGCTGTAAGTAAAGCAGTTACAAGCGGTTTCGTCAGGCTGGCAAGGTCATAGATAGTATTGACATCTGCGGCTATGATTTCAGGGATAACAACCGCGTTTCCGACTGCTCCGCGAAAAACCGTTTCACCGCCTTTGCCGACAAGAAAAACTGCCGATGGGAAATCTCCCGCTTCGACATGCCGTGTAAGAAATTCCGTAATGTCTTTTCCCGCCGTCATTTCCAATTGTTTCAAACATTTAGCATTGCCCGATGCAAAGCGATTTTGTCCAGAACACCAAGAGCGAGACTCAGCGCGCGTCGGCCATCCTGTGCCGTGATGGGCGGCGGCAGGTCACGGCGAACCGAATCCAGAAAAGCCTCGATTTCCGCGTGTAGAGGTTCTTTATCCTCTATCTGCAAACGGTTTATGGAAATTCCGAGCAGAGGGTTTTCCGCACCGGGTGCGAGCGTCGTAACCGAAGCAAATTTTGAAGCATAATCGAGGACGACGTAAGCATTTGTCTGGAAAAAGCGGGTTTTGCGGATTTTCTCCGTTCCGACGCGTGAGGCAGTAATGTTTGCAACGGCGCCGTTGGCAAATTCGATTCTTGCATTTGCCGCATCGACTTTATCGGAAATAACCGGGATGCCGACTGCATGGATAGCCGCAACCGGGACATCATCTCCGACGAGCCATTGAACGGCATCCAGGTCATGAATCATTACATCCAGCACGACGTCCACATCAAGCGAGCGGTTCGGAAAGGGCGAAACGCGGTGAATCTCGAAATAAAGCGGTTGTGTAACATAAGGCCGCAAAGCGACCATTGCGGGATTGAACCTTTCGAGATGCCCTATCATCAGCTTTGCGCCAGAGGTCCCGGCGGCTTCGATCATTCGGTCAGCCTCGGCAAGTGAAACGGCCATCGGTTTCTCTACCAGAACGCTGATGCCGGATTCCAGAAACTTTACGGCAATTTCGCAATGCGTCTCGGTCGGCGAAGCTATTGAAACAACGTCTGCCTTGCCGATAAGATCCTCTGGGTGATAAAAGGCCGCACACCCATATTCTCCGGCGATGGCATTTGCCATCATCTTGTTGATATCACATACTCCGGCCAGCGTGACCCTGCCTTCGGCGGCTATTTCCGCGTAGTTACGGGCGTGATGCCGCCCGAGACTCCCGACGCCGACAACCGCGGCCCGCAATGGTTTCATACCCGACTCTTTTTCCGGCATAGTTTGAATCAAGCCTGCATTTCGGCAATACTTAACATTTTCAGCGAATCAAAAGGAAATGACAATCGAAGAGCATCAAAAGCAGGGATTTTTATTACGAATCTTTCCTCAATTTCCATTGGTTAAAGTTGCGGCGGCCTGCATTGTTGCGGCCTTCTATTTCTTCGGTTTGACCATTCCGCTTGTCGGGCCGGATGAGCCGCGGTATGCGCAGGTAGCACGGGAAATGTATCTTCGGGGCGATTGGATAACACCGACGCTCGGTGGTTTTCACTGGTTTGAAAAGCCTGCACTTCTCTACTGGCTTCAAATCGTTTCCTATCATTTGTTCGGCATCAATGAGTTTGCCGCACGCTTTGGCCCCGCTCTATTCGGATTGGGAACAATCGCGGCAATTTATGTGATTTGCCGCGAATCTGAAAATGCATCCGGCAGTTCTGAAAAAATCTCATTTGCGGAGCTTGCCGCATTAATGGCCGCCACCTCGCTGGGAATAATTGTCTTTTCGCGCGGCGCGAGTTTTGACATTATCCTTACCTTTCCGCTCACTGCTTCACTTGCCTGCTTTTATCGCTATTACCGCAATAATTCTGCCGGCTGGCTTACAGGCTTTTACATTTTTGCAGGAGTATCAACACTGGCAAAAGGGCTTGTCGGTGTTGTATTTCCTTTTGCAATTGTTTTTGCTTTTTATGCAATTTTGCGGCGGCGTCCGGTTAGATTTGAGATAATCAGTCTTTTCTGGGGAACTGCAATTGTCTTTCTGGTTGCCGCAATCTGGTATTTACCTATGTATCAAAGGCACGGCTGGGAATTTATAGACGAATTTTTTATCCAGCACCATTTCCGGCGTTACACCACAAATCAATATTTCCACCCGCAGCCTTTCTATTTTTTCTTTTGGGTTTTGCCTTTAATGACGCTGCCCTGGCTGCCGTTCTTCTTTGCGGAATTCTACGGTTTGACCCGCATTTTTCTTAAGAGAGTAAAATCATCTGCTTTCAATGACTTAGAGGTTTTTGCGGTTGTCTGGACAGCCGTTCCCCTGCTTTTTTTCTCATTTTCGGGGTCGAAACTTCCCGGTTATATTCTCCCGTCGCTTCCGCCGGCGGTAATACTTTCGGCATTTGCGGCGAAAAGGTTCATTACAAACGGCCGAAACGGATTGAAGATAATTCTTTCTATTGCGTCCGCAACAATTATATTTTCCATTACTTTGCTCCTCACCGTTGTACCTAAGTTTGCGGATGACGATTCTCTTAAACGTCTCATTTCAGAAGCCGACGCCGCCGGATACGGTAATCTGAATATCGTCGGGCTTCACGGCGTATTTCACAATGCGGAATTCTATGCAGCCGGCAGGCTTGTCAGAACCTCAGACGGAAAGCAGAAAAAGCTTTATGGCGTCGGGGAACTTCAGACGGAGACGGATGCAGCCGGCGGCAGGATTCTGGTGCTTGTCCCGAATGAATATGCCGGCCAGATTGCGGATAGTCCCGTACTTAATGCAAAACTCATCGCCCGTAATTCCGAGACCGCTTTATTCGTTGTCAGCCGTCCGTAATCCCGGCTGAACGTCTGAGCCTGTCAAAAAGAGCGCGGCCGATTCCTTCCTTTGCGGGCTTTTGGCAATATATCGTCGCGATTCCACGGCGGTCGCATTCACGCAGAAATTCAAAAAAACGGGCAGCATATTCATCGACGGAGCTGCAAACAAGTGCCAATCTAAAAGCTTCCGGCCGCACTTCGGTCCCGATATAAGCGGATGAACCGGGATCGGCGATTACATCCCCGGGACCTGTGAGTACTACCTTTGCATGCGGCGCGTAATGGCGGTATTTTGTCCCTGGACTCCGGGCTGCTTCCGGCTGTGAGGAATCGGCAATCACGGCATCTGGCAGGATCTTTTGAATTTCTTCCAAAGTGACGGCACCTTGCCGGAGAATAAGTGCCCGCTTTCCCGTACAGTCCACGACCGTAGATTCCAGCCCGATTTTAGTATCCGGACCGCGTAAAATACATTCGATCCGTCCGTCCAAATCCTCTAAAACCGCACGCCAGGAAGTAGGGCTCGGCCGGCCGGATAGATTAGCCGATGGCGCAACAACAGGAACACCACAGGCAGACAGAAACTCTCTTGCCGTCGGGTCCGAAGGCATTCTGACGCCGATTGTCGGCATGCCGGCCGAAGCAAGCATTGAAATCTCTTCGCGCTTTGGCAATACCAAGGTCAAAGGACCCGGAAAAAAAACGGCAATTAGTTTACGTGCCATTTCCGGAATTTCTTCAGCCAGAAGATTTATCTGCGAATAATCGGCTATGTGCGCAATCAGAGGGTTATCCGGCGGCCGGCCTTTGGCAGTGAAAACCTTTCCGATTGCCGTCCGGTTGAAAATATCTGCACCGAGACCATAAACCGTCTCGGTCGGAAAGGCCACTACGCCGCCATTTTTTATATATTCGGCAGCTACAATAGGATTATCCGTCAATTCTGTCTTCACCCGTTTTATTTATCCATTAAAGCCGGCATATTTGCAAAACAGCGTGCCGCAGTTTATCTCCCGGTTACTGTTTCCGCTCAATGATACGCTAAAATTTCAGTGTGACGCTTGAAGAGAAATTAAAAACTTTACCGACCGCGGCAGGCATTTACCTGCACAAAAATGCCGCAGGAAAGATCATCTATGTCGGAAAAGCGAAAAATCTCCGCAATCGCGTCCGATCCTATTTCAGAAAGACTTCCGCTCTTGACTATAAGACCAGGCAGCTTGTCCGCCATATAGCAGACTTTGAATTCATCGTAGTTGACAACGAAGTAGAGGCTTTGGTTCTGGAATCAAACCTTATAAAAAAACACAAGCCCCGTTTCAACGTAATGTTGAAAGACGACAAGCAGTATCCGCATCTGAAAATGACAAATGAGCCGTTTCCCCGCGTGGTCATAACGCGCAGGATCGTCCGGGACGGTTCGCTTTATTTTGGCCCGATGCTTCCCGCTTCGCTTGCAAGAAAAACCCTCGATCTTATAAACCGCACGTTTCAACTGCGTACATGCGACATTGAGATAGACGGACGGCTTTCACGCCCCTGTCTTGAATTTCATCTCAAGCGATGTCTTGCTCCCTGCGTCAAGGGTCTTTGTACCGAAGCGGAATATCGTGAAGCAGCCCGCGACGTCCGGTCATTGCTGGAGGGCAAAAATCGTGAACTTGCGGCAGATCTGGAAAAACGTATGTGGAAATTTGCCGATGAAGGTAAATACGAACTTGCGGCAAAGTTTCGCGATCTGCGCTCGACGGTAATCGCCCTCGGTGAACAACAAAAAATGGCTTACACTGCCGACCGTGATGTGGATATTTTCGGCTTTCACCGTGAAGGTCCGCGTCTGGCATTGCAGCTGTTCACAATGCGTGAAGGCCGCATCGTAGGGCGGCGTGAATTTTTCTGGGAAGACCTGCCGGAAGGCGATGACTTCGACCCGGGCGAATTTCTCCGTGATGTATTGATTCAATATTACACTACTGACTACGTTCCGCTTGAAATTCACGTACCGAACGACTTTCCTGACCGCGAAAATCTGGAAAAACTTTTGACCGGGCGGAGGGGACGCCGTGTCAGGATAATTCTGCCTAAAATTGGCGAAAAACGGCATCTTGTTTCACTGGTTGAAACAAATGCCCGGATTGCCTTCGAGCAGCGCTTTCGGGTACTCAAACCGGATGCGAAAAAAGTCCTTGAAGAACTTCAGGAAATCCTGGAATTACCGCATTTCCCGGATCGAATCGAATCTTTTGATATCTCTAACATTTCCGGAAGCGAAAACGTAGCTGGGATAGTCGTTTTCGATAATGGCAAGCCGGCGCGTGCTCTCTACCGGCGCTTTATCATAAAAACCGTCGAAGGTCAGGATGATTTTGCCTCGATGCGGGAGGCCGTCTATCGTCGTTACAGACGCATTCTGGATGAAGGCGGCCAGCTTCCCCGTCTGATTTTTATCGATGGCGGAAAAGGACAGCTTTCCGCAGCCGCCGAGGCAATGCAAAGTCTGGATCTGGAGCAAATACCTCTTGTCGGATTGGTAAAACCTCGCGGCCGTCATAGCGAAATTTCGCATATACTTATTCGTGGTCGTGAAAATAGCCCGATTTCATTTGATAAACATTCGAATGCTTTCCGTCTGATACTGCAGATCAGGGAAGAAACGCACAAAACCGCTGTGGAATTTCATCGTAAACGTAGGGAAAAGCGGGATTTCACATCTGAATTGACAGCAATTCCGGGCATCGGCGAAAAGCGGCGAATGAAACTTTTGAGACATTTCGGCTCAATCGAACGCGTTGCGAAGGCCGGCCGTGAAGAGATTGCTTCCGTTATAGGAAAAAGTGCCGGCGATGCAATTTTTGAACATTTCGAGAAACTCCGGGCAGCGGCTTCCCTTACAAAAGAGAATCCTGAAGGTTGACACATTTCGGCTTATAATATAACTTTCAATCGTTAATTTTCCTTCTTTTGGCAGTCTGAACAAGGGTTTTTGGGTAAAACTCTCCCCTGTGAGGTGTCTGCTATGCTTATCCGTTTAGCCGCCGCAACCGTCGTCGGCGGTATCGTTTTCTTTGTTGTCGGTTTCCTGATCTATGGATTGTTTCTCGACCCGGCTGTCATGCGTCCGAACATGAATGAGTTTGCCGGTTTGATAAAAGAAGTCCCTGATTGGGCTCCGCTGATAATCGCAAACCTTGTTTCAGCATTGCTCTTTGCCTGGATTTATGATGCTCTGGCCGGAATACGCAGTTTCGCCGCCGGTGCCAAGGCGGGAGCGATCATTATGGCTTTGATCTCGCTCTCGCTGCAACTTATGTTTTATGCTTTCTGGAATCTGCATAAAAACCTTGTTCCGGTGGTCGCGGATCTGGCTGGTTCTCTGGTAATGGGCGCAATCGGCGGCGGTGCAATCGCAGCAGTGCTCGGAGCAATGCAAAAGAAGGATGCGACGTAAAGACCGGCTGCGAAAATAACAAAACGTTTCGGCAATTTGTCATAAAAATCACCGTAATAAAAGGCCATCAGGGGTTGAAACCGGTTGATGCAATTTCTCCCGGACTTAGCATTTCGATGGCCTTTTCCAAGCCCGGCGGAGTCCCGATAAGTACGAGTTTGTCTCCTTTTTCGACACGAAAATCCGCACCGGGACTTATTTCCATCTTGTTGTTGCGGACTGCGGCAATAACGGTTGCGCCGGTTTTACCGCGAACATCCAGTTCTGCAAGATTTCGGCCGATCGCTGGGGAATTTTCCTCGATTTGGATTGTTTCGGTTGCCGCGGCATCAAGCGCAACATTGATTTCAGGTAATTGTGCAGGCGGTGCGCCAGTTTTTCTAAGCAATTCATACCCCTGGCGTCGGATTCTCTCGATCTGTCCCTCTATTACATTACGGGCGACGCCGTAACGCTGCAGGACACGAGAGAAAATCTCAATGCTGGTTTCGAATTCTTCGGGAATCACCTCATTGGCGCCAAGCGCATAAAGTTCCGTAATTTCGGCTACATAGCGTGTTCTTACGATAATGTGAACAGAATCATTAAGGATGCGGGCCTGCCGGACGGTTCTGCGTGCCGCATCGGGGTCTGACATGGCCAGAACCAGCGACCAGGCTTTCTCAATACCTGCATGCAGCAAAACCTCCCGGCGGGTGGCATCTCCGTAGTTTATTTTTTCACCCATTGCCTTGGCACGGCGAACGACTTCCGCATTTAATTCGAGAACAAGATACGGAATGCCGACCGCCCGCAGCACACGTGCCAGATTACGGCCGTTAAGTCCATAGCCGACAATAATAACGTGCTGCTGAAGCCCTCCGCTCGATGTCAGATGAATTTCATCATCTTCGACATTGCCGAAATCCGAAGCCGAGCCGTCATTGAGTAACGTCTGAGCAAAGTAGCCAAATCGCGGAGCAAGATTTATCAAAAACGGAGCGGCAGTCATTGAAACAATCGCAGAAGCCAGAAAAAGCTGGTAGTCGGATTCAAAAAAAAGACCCTCCTGTAAACCCGATCTGGCCAGAACGAATGAAAATTCACCGATTTGCGCCAATCCGAGAGCCGCCATTGCGGCTATTCTTTGTGGATAGCCCAATAACCTTATGACAAGCCAGATAATCACTGCCTTGCCGACAATTATCATTAAAACAAATCCGGCAACAAGACCAATGTTTTGCCAAAGTGCGGAAAGTGAGAGCAAAAGCCCGATCGAAACATAGAAAAGGCTGTTAAAGACATCCCGAAACGGCAGCACCTCCGTCATCGCCTGATGACAATAATCGGTTTCAGATAAAACCATTCCGGCAATGAAACCGCCAAGGGCGAAAGACAACCCAAAATGCGAGGTCATCCAAGACATTCCGACCACAAAAAGTGCCACCGTCAGAATAAAAAGTTCGGGTGAGCGAAAAACGGCCATCTTGTCCAGGAATCTTGGCAACAATAGCCAGGCCCCGAAAACTATTGTAACCAGCGCAAGCAGCGATGTAGCCAATGACCAAAAAGCGCCTGTGAGGCCGGCCGAACTCTTTCCGCCAAGCAAGGGCACCGCCAGCAGCATGAAAACTACCAAAATGTCCTGAAAAAGCAGAATGGCAATGCCGGCACGCCCATGCGGTGCATCCACTTCATTGCGGTCCACATAACTTTTAAGGACAATTGCAGTGCTGGACATCGCGACAAGAAACCCGAAAAAAACGGATTGTCCGGGCGGGCGTCCGATACCGGTAGCTAAAGCAGCTACGGCAATTGTAGTGAATATTACCTGGAGGCAGCCGCCGATAAAGACAAGCCGTTTCATTTCCCGCAGACGTGCGAGAGAAAATTCAAGACCGATTGTAAAAAGCAAAAGAGTTACGCCTATCTCCGCCAGTACCTCGATTCCCTCAAGTTCGCGAATCAAACCCAGACCATATGGACCAATCGCCATTCCGCTAAACATAAAGCCAACCAAAAGAGGCAATTTTAACCTTAAGCAGAGATAGGCGACCGGCACGGACACCAGCAGTATAATCAGAAGATCCTGAAACAATTGAGGCGTATGCATATTAAGGGAAATTCAGTATAGCAAATCCGCATTTCAAAACCGCGGCCCTGGCTTGCAATTTGTCGAAGAAAGAAACAAAATTGCCTGATTTAATAAATTTACGGAGGTATCAAGACTCTATGCGGCTTTTATTTTCAGTCGGATTTTTGGCGGCGGCTTTGACCTTCTGCGGCATCGGGGACAGATTAAAGCAAATGTCAGGTCAGAATAATGGAACCTCCGGCGGCGCATCCAATATTGAAAAGACAGCTTCCGGAGAGGTTGAGAAAGCTGTAATGTCACCAAAACAAAAGGAAATTGCAGACGCCGGAGCTGAAATAAAATGGAATGAGCAGGGCATTACCTGGCAACTGCCGCGTAATTGGAAAAACATCGGCAGTTCGAAAGAGTCGCTGAATTATGCTTCACCGGACAATGCATTTTTGATTGCAGGCATTTCCGTAATGCCTGACAATTTTCCATCAGATGCCAGCATCAAAGCGACCTATGAAAGTGCCCTCGAGCAATTAAAACAGGGCAAGTACGAAAAAGTCAGATGGCTCGAAATTGACGGTATAAAAGGCGTTGAATGGATTGAATCCATGCCGGAAGACAAGAGCGGCGTGCGCAGGCATCAATGGATAGCATTCAGGCGTTATCTGGGGCAAAACCAGCAGCTGAACATAATGTTTTCGACTTCAGGCACAAATTTCGACCGTCATCGCGATGATTTTGCTGCTGCGATGTATTCGATGAAGATTCCTAAAGGTTGATTTTGGCCGA
>Ga0073934_10003628_pt1 | contig 27868 bp, 28 predicted proteins | sample LarsenN4metaG_FD_76834 | JGI IMG/M metagenome (GOLD analysis project Ga0073934, IMG submission 76834) | Hot spring sediment bacterial and archeal communities from British Columbia, Canada, to study Microbial Dark Matter (Phase II) - Larsen... ... | reverse complement strand
CGCTCGCCTGGATGATGTCCGTGTGGCTCCCCTGCCCGGTCACCGTGTGGCCGTCCTCGCGCAGCAGGCAGGTGACCTCGCCCTGCGCGTCGGTCCCGCCGGTGATCGCCTTCACCGCGTAGCGGTCGAGCGTCGGGTGCTGGCCGGTGAGGTCGCTCACCACCTTGAAGCAGGCGTCGACCATCCCGTCGCCCGTGCCGTGCCCGAGGACCTCCTCGCCGTCGATCCGGAGCTTCACCGTGGCGTGCGGGACCGCCATGCTGGAGGACGTCACGTTCAGGTACACCAGCTCGTACCGATCGCGCACGGCGGCCCCGCGGACGGACTCCTGGGCGACCAGGGCGATCAGGTCCTCGTCGTAGACGTTCTTCTTCGCGTCGGCGAGCGCCTTGAAGCGGTCGAAGGCGCGGTTCATGTCGATGTCGCCGAGCTCGAGACCCAGGTCCTTCAGGCGGGCGACGAACGCGTGCCGTCCGGAGTGCTTCCCGAGGACGAGGCGGTTCGAGTCGATCCCGACCGACTCCGGCGTCATGATCTCGTAGTTGATGCGGTTCTTGAGCACGCCGTCCTGGTGGATGCCCGCCTCGTGGGCGAAGGCGTTGTCACCGACGATCGGCTTGTTGATCGCACAGGCGAGGCCCGTGATCTGCTGGAGGAGCTTCGACGACGGGTAGATCTGCTCGGTGACGATGCCGGTGTCGACGCCGAAGCTCTCGCGCCGCGTCTTGATCGCCATCACGACCTCTTCCATGGCGGTGTTGCCGGCGCGTTCGCCGATGCCGTTCACGGTGCACTCGATCTGCCGGGCCCCGTTCTGGACGGCGGCGAGCGAGTTGGCCACCGCCATCCCGAGGTCGTTGTGGCAGTGCGCGCTCCAGACGACGCGGTCGCCGCCCGGCACGCGCGCGCGGAGCATCCTGAAGAGCGCGCCGTACTCGGCGGGCAGCGCGTACCCCGTCGTGTCGGGGACGTTGATCACGGTGGCGCCCGCGTCGATCACCGCCGAGAAGACCTGGACGAGGTACTCGGGGTCGCTCCGCGAGGCGTCCTCCGCCGAGAACTCCACGTGGTCGAGGTGCTTCTTCGCCCGCGCGACGGCCCAGACGGCGGCGTCGAGCACGTCGCCGCGGCTCATCATGAGCTTGTGCTTCAGGTGGATGTCCGAGGTGGCGATGAAGACGTGGATCCCGGGACGCTTCGCCTTCTCGACGGCGCGGATCGCGCGGTCGACGTCCTCGCCGCGGGTCCGCGCGAGGGAGAGAACGACCGGGTGCGTGACCGCCTCGGCGACGCGGCGCACCGACTCGTAGTCGCCCTCGGACGAGGCCGCGAAGCCGGCCTCGATCACGTCGACGCCCAGGTGCTCGAGCTGGCGCGCGATCGCGAGCTTCTCCTCCACGTTCATGGTGGCGCCCGGCGACTGCTCGCCGTCGCGGAGCGTCGTGTCGAAGATCCGCACCCGATCCATCGTCATGTCTCCCTTCGTCTCGTCCGGGAGCCCGTCGCGGGCCACCTCGTTCGTGGCCCAGAAACAAAAAAGCCACGAGCGGTGGTGCCGCCCGTGGCGTCCTCGCGGAGGTGTGTGGCCTGGCTTCCCTTACACCTCGACGAGGGCCGCGGGCGTGCCGGTGAGCAGCAGGCCCAGGCCCTCGGTAAGGAGCAGGCGAAGCGCACGGTGCATCGCGTCCCGGCTTACCGGCGGCCGTCCGGGTTGTCAAGCCGGACGGCCCCGAGAGGAGTCACGGGCCGAGCGTCCAGGTGCAATCGTCGGCTCGCCGGGCGCGAGGTCGGCCGTCGCTCGCGGCCGCGGCGCCGCGCGGCGAAGCGCCGCGGGGGCCTCGCCGCCCGAACGGCACCCGCTACGCCGACGGGGTCCGGGTCCGCACCGCCTCGACCGCCTCGCCGGCCGGCGGCCCGGGGGCCGCGAGGCGTCGGGCGCGCCGCCGACCGAGCGTGGCGCGCCAGACGAACGTCACCGGTCCGGACAGCGCGTACGTCGTGATCCCGAGGAAGACCATCGGCTGCGGCGCCCCGATCGTCAGCATGCCGAGGACGATGAGACCGAGCAGCACCGAGAACGGATGGCGGTGGTGGATGCGGATCTCCTTGAACGAGAAGTAGCGGATCTCGCTCACCATCAGCGCGGCGACGACGAAGATCAGGAGGAGCATCGCGAGGTGCTTGCTCGTCGCTCCCTGGCCGCCGACGTAGTAGTAGAGGAGCACGGTGGCCGCGATGACGTCGGCAGCGGCGGGGATCGGGAGGCCGAGGAAATGGCGCTTCTCGACCGTCCCGACCTGGACGTTGAAGCGCGCCAGGCGGAGCGCGCCGCACGTGACGTAGAGCGTCGCCGCGAGCCAGCCCCACCGGCCCCACGGGCGGAGCGCCCACTGGTAGACGAGGATGCCGGGCGCGACGCCGAACGCGACGAGGTCCGCGAGCGAGTCGTACTGGATACCGAACGAGCTGGACGAGCGCGTGAGGCGCGCGATCCGGCCGTCCAGCACGTCGCACACCTGGGCGACGAGGATCATCACTGCGGCGGTGTGGTACCGGCCGCCCAGCGTGCAGATGATCGCGTAGAAGCCGGCGAACAGGCCGGCCGTCGTGAAGAGGTTCGGAATGAGGTAGACGCCCTTTCGGAGCGGTGGGATCCGCCGTCGCCGGCCCGCGACGATGTGGATCGTCTCGGTCATGCCGGCGGCTCTTCCGCCACCGGCGTGAGCCCGGCACGGACGCGGTCGCCGGCGCGGACGAGCGGCTGGACGTCGGCCGGGACGAAGAGGTCCATCCGCGACCCGAACATGATGAGACCGAACCGGCCGCCGCGCGCGAGCGCGTCGCCCGGAGCCACCCGGCAGACGATCCGCCGTGCGAGCGCGCCCGCGATCTGCACCATGACGTACCGCCGGGTGCCGTGACGGAACACGACGGCATTGCGCTCGTTGTCGAGCGACGACTTGTCGTGGAAGGCGGCGCGGAAGCGGCCGGGCGTGTGCTCCACCCGCTCGACGGTGGCGGTGAGCGGCGCACGGTTCACGTGGACGTCGAGCGGCGACATGAAGATGCTGATCCGGGTGGCCGGCGCGGCGAGGAAGCGGTCTTCGTGGCCGGGCACGACGTCGATGACCCGGCCGTCGGCCGGGGAGACCAGCACGCGCTCCCCCGGCGGCGGCGTGCGCTCCGGGTCGCGGAAGAACCAGACGAAGAAGCCGACGCCCGGGACGAGCGGGAGGGCGGCGGCCGGATGGCCGGCGAGCGTCCCGACGACTGCGACCGCTCCGAGAACGCCCGCCGCGGCGGCGATGACCGGCCAGCCTTCGCGGGCGATCGACACCGATCAGTTCCGCGATCGATCGACGAGCCGATCCGACGCGAGCCAGGGCATGAGACCACGGAGCTTCGCCCCGACGTCTTCGATCGGGTGCTTGCCCGCCTCCTTCCGCAGCTCGCGGAAGTGCGGCAGCCCGCAGCGGTACTCCGTGATCCACTCGTCGGCGAACTTCCCGGACTGGATGTCCTTCAGGATCTCCTTCATCGCGGCGCGCGCCTCGGGACCGATCACGCGCTTGCCGCGGGTCATGTCGCCGTACTCCGCGGTGTTGCTGATCGAGTAGCGCATGTTCGCGATGCCGCCCTCGTAGATGAGGTCGACGATGAGCTTCACCTCGTGGAGGCACTCGAAGTACGCCATCTCCGGCGAGTAGCCGGCCTCGACGAGCGTCTCGTACCCCGCGCGGATCAGCTCGGTGAGGCCGCCGCAGAGCACGGACTGCTCGCCGAAGAGGTCGGTCTCGGTCTCTTCCTTGAAGGTGGTCTCGAGGACGCCCGCGCGCGTCCCGCCGATGGCCTTCGCGTACGCGAGCCCGACCTCGCGGGTGTCGCCGCTCGGATCCTGCGCGATGGCGAGGAGGCAGGGGACGCCGCGGCCCTTCTGGTATTCGCTCCGGACGAGGTGGCCGGGCCCTTTCGGCGCGACCATGAAGACGTTCACGTCCGCGGGCGGGACGATCTTCTTGAAGTGGACGTTGAAGCCGTGCCCGAACGCCAGGTACTTCCCCTTCGCGAGGCCGGGCGCGATGTCGCGCTCGTAGATCTCCGCCCCCTGCTCGTCGGGCACGAGCACCATGACGACGTCGGCCTCCTTCGCCGCCGCCGCGGTGTCGACCACCCGAAGCCCGGCCTGCTCCGCCTTGGGCCTCGACGCGCTGTCGGCGCGGAGCCCGACCCGGACGTCCATGCCGGAGTCCTTCAGGTTGAGCGCGTGCGCGTGGCCCTGGCTGCCGTAGCCGATGATCGCGATCTTCTTGCCCCGGAGCGGCTCGAGGCGCGCGTCTTCGTCGTGGTGGATCGTCATGCTCATGCGGCGCGTTCCCTGTCCTTTCCGTCGGCGGTGAAGAGGCGCGCCCCGCGGAACATGGCGACCTTTCCGGTGCGCACGATCTCGAGGAGACCGAGCGGCTTCAGCAGCTCGACGAACTTCCCCACCTTGTCCTCGGTGCCGGTGATCTCGACGATGCAGGAGTCGCTCGCGACGTCGATGATCTTCGCGCGGAAGATGTCGACGATGCTCATGAGCTCGCCCCGCGTCTTCTCGTTGACGGCGACCTTCACGAGCACGAGCTCGCGCTCGACGTGCTCGGTGTCCGCGAAGTCCGTCACGCGGATCACGTTGATGAGCTTGTTCAGCTGCTTCTCGATCTGCTCGAGGACCTGATCGTCGCCGCGCGTGACGAGGGTGATGCGCGAGACCGAGGGATCGAGCGTTTCGGCGACGGAGAGACTCTCGATGTTGAAGCCGCGGCCGCTGAAAAGGCCCGCGACGCGCGCGAGCACTCCGAATTCGTTCTCGACCAGGACCGAAATGGTGTGACGCATCGATCGGCTCGGAACGCTCAGTGCCCGCGGTAGCGGGTGAGGATCTCCATGATCTTGTCCTTCCCCGCGAGCTTGAGCTTCTGGAGCCGCTTCTTCTCCACCTCTTCCTCGGGCGTGAGGTAGAGCTTCTGCTGGAAGGTGCTGAGCTGCCGCTCGAGGTCGATGTGCTCCTCGTAGTAGTGGCGGAGCTCCGGCTCGCGCTCCAGCAGGGATTGGATCAGATCCTCGTCTTTTTTCTCCATCTGCACCCCCCGCTCACGCGAACGATGGACCTTAATATGCGCGAAAACGGCTTGTCAATTGACGCGCGCCCGTGCGGCCGCGAGCTCGGCCTCCGGCGCGCGCACGTACGTGGGTTCGAGCGCGCCCACGTCCGCGACGTCGCCGCGCGCCAGGCGCGCGGCGCCGAGCCGCGCGACGATGCCGCCGCGCGGATGGTGCGTCGCGAACGGCCGCACGTCCGCCCGCGCACCGAGCACGTCGGCGTACACCTCGCCGGCGTCACCCACGAGCACGCACGGCGCATCGAGGAGACGCGCGAGCGCGGCGGGGCGGAGGGCGACGTCCGCTCCGAGCCGTCGCGGCCCGTCGCACGTCGCCTCGAAGAGCGCGGCGTAGACCTCCTGCTTCCGCGCGTCGAGCGCGGCGCAGATGCGCACGCCCGGCGGAGCGTCGGCCGCCCACGCCAGCGCCTCGAGCGTCGAAACGGCGGCCAGCGGCACCCGACCGGCGTACGCGAGGCCCTTCGCGAAGGCGAGCCCGATACGAAGCCCGGTGAAGGACCCCGGGCCGATCGAGACGGCGAGGCCCTGGACGTCGCCCACCTGGAGACCGGCGTCCGCGAGCGTCCGCTCGACCAGCCGCGGCAGCGACACCGTGTGCGACCGCGACTCGCGCTCGGCGCGCTCGGCGAGCACGCGACCGTCGTCGCAGATGCCGACGGCCGCCGTCCAGGTCGCGGTGTCGATCCCGAGGACGCGCAGCGTCAGCTTCCCGGACGGGCCACTAGCCCTGCACCAGCCGATGGATGTCGTTGTAGAACACGAACAGCATCAGCGTGACGAGGACGAAGAGCCCCACCTGCTGCGCGATCTCGCGGTGGCGCTGCGCGAGCGGCCGCCGCATCACGGCCTCGATCAGGAAAAAGAAGAGGAGGCCGCCGTCGAGCCCCGGGATCGGGAAGAGGTTCAGCACGCCGAGGTTCACCGAGAGGAACGCCATCGTCATCAGGTAGTACTTGGCGCCCTGGCGCGCCTGCTGCCCGGCCGCCCGCGCGATGGCGATCGGCCCGCCCAGCTCCCGGAGCGGCACCCGCCCGACGAACATCGCACCCATCCCCTGGACGACGAGCTTCGACACGCGCCACGTCTGCTGCACCGCGAGCCCGACCGCGTGGACGGGGCCCACCTGCTTCCAGTCGTGCGAGGCCTCGATGCCGATCCGGTAGACGGGCGGCATCGTCTCGCCGAGGAGCGTGCGGTTCTCCTGGAGCTTCGGCGTGACCGGCAGCGTGAACTCGGCCCCGCCGCGGTCGATCGTGAGCGTGAGCGTCTTGCCGCCCGAGGCGACGACCGCGCTCGACAGCTCGGCCCAGGTGCTCACCGGCTTCCCGTCCACCGCCCTGATGACGTCGTCCGCGCGGATTCCCGCCGTCTCCGCCGGAAGGCCGCGCGACACGCCGCCGACCCGGGTGGTGTTCGAGGGGGTCTCGACGCCGATGAACACGAAGACCGCGGCGTACGCGAGGAACGCGAAGAGGAAGTTCATCGCCGGACCGGCGAAGACGATCGCCGCACGCGGCCCGAGCGGCTGGCGCTGGAAGGCGCGCTCCGGCTGGGCCGCGACGTCGGGCTCGGAGTCGTCTTCCTCGCCCAGCATCTTCACGTAGCCGCCCAGCGGGAGCGCGGAGATCGCGTATTCTGTCTCCCCGCGGCGACGGCGCAGCAGGATCGGCCCGAAGCCGATGGAGAACCGCTGGACGAGCACACCGACCTTCTTCGCCACCCAGAAATGGCCGAGCTCGTGCACGAAGATCAGCACGCCGAGCGCGACCAGGAAGGCGACCAGCGTGTACGCGAAGGATCCGACGTCCATTGGTGGCCCTCAGCCGCGAGGCAGCGCTGCGTAGTAATACACGAAGACGACCGGGAAGAGGATGCTGTCCAGCCGGTCCAAGATGCCACCGTGCCCCGGAATAATCCAGCCGGAATCCTTCGCGCCGAACGCGCGCTTCAGCGCGGATTCGCAGAGATCGCCGAGCTGCGCGAGGAGGCTCACGGCCACCGCGAGCCCGGCCGCCTCGCCGAGCCCGAGGAAGCGGGCGAACACCGCACGACAGAGGAGCGCAATGAGCACGGCGAGCGCGACGGCACCGGCGACGCCCTCGACCGTCTTGCCGGGGCTGATGGCCGGCGCCAGGCAAACGCGTCCGAACGCCCGGCCCGCGAAGTACCCTCCCGAGTCGGAGCCCATCGCCACGTAGACCGCGAAGAGCACCCAGCGCCACCCGTCGTGTCCCGCCTCGCGCAGGGTCATCGCATGCGGCAGGAGGAACCCCACGTAGAGCACGCCGAGCAGCACGAGACCCGCCCGCTGCACCCCGCCCGCGAGGTCGTCGGGCCGCAGGAGCGTCAGCGCGAAGCCGCTCAGGACGGCGAGCGCGATCCCGGCACCCCACGCCTCGTGTCGCCCCCATGCCATACCGGCCGCCACCGCCACGCCCGCCGCGAGCCCGACGACCCGCTCGGCCGCGTGCGCCGGCAGTGCCATCAGGAAGAACTCGTAGAGCCCGACCGCGATCACCGCCACGATGAACCCGTTGAAGTACGCCGCAGGCACGTACGCGATGATCGCGTACAACGCCGGCAGCGCCACGAGCGCCGTCAGCAGCCGGGTCCTCAACATGCGCCGCCCGCCATCGCGCGAGTGAGCTACCCGACCGCCGCCGCGAACGCCAGCGGAACGCGTCCGGCGCGCGACGGGGTCGCGCGCCGAGGTTCAATTCACCGCCCGGAGACGTTCGGCGATCTGGGCGGACGTCCGCCCGAAGCGGCGCTGGCGCTGCTGATAGAGTGCGAGCGCCTGGAGGTACTCGCGCTCGCGGAAGTCGGGCCAGAGCGTCTCGGTGACGTACATCTCGGTGTAGGCGAGCTGCCAGAGGAAGAAGTTGCTCACCCGCATCTCCCCGCTCGTGCGGATGAGGAGGTCGGGGTCCGGGATGCCGACGGTGGCGAGCTGGGAGGCGAAGAGCTTCTCGGTGATCTGCTCCGGGCGGAGCTCCCCGCGCTGCACCTTGCGCGCCAGCGCGCGACTGGCGCGGACGATCTCCTCGCGGCCGCCGTAGCTCACCGCGAGCGTGACCGTCATCCCGGTGTTGTGGCGCGTCGCCTTGATGGTGGCCCGGAGCGCCTCGCGCACGGCGGGCGGCAGCCGGCGGAGGCTGCCGACGGCGAGGAGCCGGATCTGATGCTTCATCATCTTGCCGAGCTCGCTCGCGAGATACCGGCGGAGGAGCGTCATCAGGCCGTCGACCTCGCGCGGCGGGCGGTGCCAGTTCTCGGTGGAGAACGCGTACAGCGAGAGATGACGGATGCCGAGACGGCGGCTCGTCTCCACGACCGCGCGCACGGAATCCTTCCCCGCGCGATGCCCCTGGAGGCGCGGAAGCCCGCGCTGCTCCGCCCACCGGCCGTTGCCGTCCATGATGACGGCGACGTGGCCGGGCAACCGAGATGGGTCCAGCTCCACCATCAGACCGCCATGATCTCGTCTTCTTTGCTCTTCAGCGTCTTGTCGACGCGCTCGATGTACTGCTTCGTGAGCGCCTCGATCTTCTCGGCCGCCTGCCGCCGGTCGTCCTCGGTGATCGCCTTGTCCTTCTCGAGCTCCTTCAGCATCTCGAGGGAGTCGCGCCGATGGTTCCGCACGGACACCCGGTAGTCCTCCGCCACCTTCTTCACGTGCTTCACGAGCTCCTTGCGGCGCTCCTCGGTGAGCGGGGGGATGGGGACGCGGATGATCTTGCCGTCGTTCAGCGGGTTCAAGCCGAGCTCCGACGCCTTGATGGCCTTCTCGATCGCGCCGATCGAGCTCCTGTCGAACGGCTGAACGACGATCAGCGTGGGCTCCGGGACGTTCAAAGTGGCGACCTGGTTCAGCGGCGTGCGGGCCCCATAGTACTCGATCGTGATGCCGTCCAGCAGCGACGTCGTCGCACGGCCGGTGCGCACGTGCGAAAGATCTTTCTTCAGCGCACCGATCGTCTTCTCCATGTCCTGCCGGCAGGACTCGAGGACTTCGCCCGTCATGATGGCCGCCCTCCGTGCACGAGGGTCCCGATCCGTGCGCCGGAGACCGCGCGCGCGATGTTCCCCGGCTGCATGAGGTTGAAGACGAGGATCGGGAGCCCGTTGTCCATGCAGAGCGAGATCGCCGTGGCGTCCATCACCTGGAGCTGCCGGTTCAGGACGTCGATGTAGGTGAGCTCGTCGAAGCGCTTCGCGTTCGGGTGCTTCACCGGGTCGGCGTCGTACACGCCGTCGACCTTCGTCGCCTTGAAGATCGCCTGGGCGCCGATCTCCATGGCGCGGAGGCTCGCGGCCGTGTCGGTGGTGAAGAACGGGTTCCCGGTGCCGGCGGCGAAGATCACGACCCGCCCCTTCTCGAGGTGCCGCGTGGCGCGCCGCCGGATGTACGGCTCGGCCACCTCCTGCATCTCGATCGCCGAGAGCACCCGCGTGGGGACGCCGCACTTCTCGAGGGCGTCCTGGAGCGCGAGCGCGTTGATCACGGTGGCGAGCATGCCCATGTAGTCGGCCGTGGCGCGGTCGACGCCGCGGGTGCTCGCCGCGACGCCGCGGAAAATGTTGCCGCCGCCGATCACGAGCGCGAGCTCGCAGCCGAGGGCATGGACCTCCTTCAGCTCCTCGGCGAACGTGCCCAGCACGGCGGGATCGATGCCGTACCCCGCGGGACCGGCCAGCGCCTCCCCGCTGATCTTGAGGAGGACGCGGCGATACCGATTCGCGCCGGGCGCGAGCGGCCCGGCCTCAGGCTCCGGGCGCGCCTCCAGCGGGGCTCTCCTTGCCCACCGTTTCGCCCAGCTGGTAGCGAGCGAAGCGGCGGACGGCCACGTTGACCCCGAACCGGACCCTCGCCTCGTCGACGATCTCCTTCACGGTCCGGTCGCTCTGCTTGATGAACGGCTGCTCGAGCAGACAGTAATCCTTGTAGAACCGCTCCACCTGTCCCTCGACGATCTTCTCGATGACCTTCTCGGGCTTGCCCTGCTGCTTCGCCTGCGCCCGGTAGATCTCGCGCTCGGCCTCGAGCTCGCCGGCCGGGACGTCCTCGCGGCTCACGTAGCGGGGCATCGCGGCCGCCACCTGCATGCCGAGGTCCTTCACCAGCTGCTGGAACTCGGGCGTCTTCGCGACGAAGTCGGTCTCGCAGTTCACCTCGATGAGGACGCCGATCTTCCCCCCGGGGTGGATGTAGGCGCCGATCGTCCCGTCGGTCGCGACGCGCGTGGCCTTCTTGGCGGCCTTCGCGAGCCCCTTCTCGCGGAGGACCTTGACGGCCTTCTCCCTGTCGCCGCCGGCGGCCGCGAGGGCCTTCTGGCAGTCGAGGATGCCGGCTCCGGTCTGCTCGCGGAGCTGCTGGAGGTCCTCCTTGAGACCCATGCTACTGCGACGCCTCCGCTTCGGCCATCGTCTGCTCGGCCCCGACGCCCTCGCCGGCGCCGTTCGTCACGCGTTCGACCGGGACCTCTCCGGCGCCGCGCTGGCGCTCCTCGTAGAGGTTCCGGCCCTCGATGACCGCCTCGGCGATCGCCGCGCAGAAGAGCCGGATGGCGCGGATGGCGTCGTCGTTGCCGGGGATCTTGAAGTCGATCAGGTCCGGATCGCAGTTCGTGTCGACCACGGCGATCACGGGGATGGAGAGCTTGTTCGCCTCCTTCACCGCGATCTCCTCCTTCTTCGGGTCGATCACGAAGAGCGCGTCGGGCAGCTTCCGGAGTCCCTTGATGCCGCCGAGCGAGGTGAGGAGCTTGTCGCGCTCGTGGCGCATCTTGCCGATTTCCTTCTTCGTCAGCGCCTCGACCACCTGCGGGTCCTCGAGCATCTCGTCGAGCTTCTTCAGGCGGTCGATCGACTGCTTGATCGTCTGGAAGTTGGTGAGCATGCCGCCGAGCCACCGCGTGTTCACGTAGAACGCGCCGCAGCGCTCGGCCTCCTCGCGGACGGCGTCCTGCGCCTGCTTCTTCGTGCCGACGAAGAGGAGCTGACCTCCCTGCGCGGTGACGTCGCGGACGAAGTTGGAGGCGTCGCGGAACATCTTCACCGTCTGCTGGAGGTCGATGATGTAGATGCCGTTTCGCGCCCCGAAGATGTACGGCTTCATCTTCGGGTTCCACCGGCTCGTCTGGTGGCCGAAGTGCACCCCGGCCTCCAGCAGGTTCTTCATGGTGACGTCCGTCATACGTGATCCGCGATCGGTCCTCCGCGAGCAGTGGTCTTGCGAAACGGTGCCCTCTACCAGAAACGCCCGACCGGACGCAATTACTGGCTCATCGAATCGAGGAACTCCTGGTTGGTTTTCGTGCCCTTGATCTTGTCCTGGAGGAACTCCATCGACTCGACCGCATTCAACGAGGCGAGGAGCTTGCGCAGGATCCAGACGCGGTTCAGCACCTCGCGCGGGAGGAGGAGCTCTTCCTTCCGCGTGCCCGACCGCGCCACGTCCATGGCTGGGAACATCCGCTTGTCCATGAGGCGGCGGTCGAGGTGGATCTCCATGTTGCCGGTGCCCTTGAACTCCTCGAAGATCACCTCGTCCATCCGGCTGCCCGTGTCGACGAGCGCGGTCCCGATGATCGTCAGGCTGCCGCCGTCCTCGATGTTCCGGGCGGCGCCGAAGAACTTCTTCGGGCCGCGGAGCGCGTTCGAGTCGACGCCGCCGGAGAGGATCTTCCCGCTGGGCGGCACCACCGCGTTGTAGGCGCGCGCGAGGCGGGTGATCGAGTCGAGGAGGATCACGACGTCCTTCCCGTGCTCGACGAGGCGCTTCGCCTTCTCGATCACCATCTCGGCGACCTGGACGTGGCGGGTGGCCGGCTCGTCGAACGTGCTGCTGACGACCTCGCCCTTCACCGACCGCTGCATGTCGGTGACCTCCTCGGGGCGCTCGTCGATGAGGAGCACGATCAGGACGACGTTCGAGTGGTTCGCCGTGATGCCGCGGGCGATGTTCTGCAGCATGACCGTCTTGCCGGTGCGCGGCGCGGCGACGATGAGTCCGCGCTGCCCCTTCCCGATCGGCGTCAGCAGGTCGATGATGCGGGTGGTGTGCTCCTCGGGGTCGTGCTCGAGCCGGAGGTGCTCGTCCGGGTAGAGCGGCGTGAGGTTGTCGAAGAGGATCTTCTCGCGCGCCTTCTCCGGCTGCTCGAAGTTGATCGTCTCGACCTTGAGGAGCGCGAAATACCGCTCGCCCTCCTTCGGGGGACGGATCTGCCCGGCGACCACGTCGCCCGTCCGCAGGTTGAAGCGCCGGATTTGGCTCGGTGAGACGTAAATGTCGTCGGGACCGGGAAGGTAGTTGTAATCGGGCGCGCGCAGGAAGCCGAAGCCGTCGGGCAGGATCTCGAGGACGCCTTCGCCGCAGATGAGGCCGTTCTGCTCGGTCTGCGCCTGGAGGATCGAGAAGATCAGCTCCTGCTTCCGCATCGCGGCGGTTCCCTCGATGTTCATCTCCTTCGCGAGCGCCGCCAGGTCGGCGACCTTCTTGTCCTTCAGCGTCTTCAGGTTGAGCGGATTCACGTCGTCGCTCGCCGGCACCCCGACTTCGGCCTCGTCCTTCGCGCGCGCGCGGGCGCTCGGGTCGCCTCCGGACCGCTCCCTCGTGCTCACGAGCTCCCCCTCCCCGCGTCGGCACGCGTCATGTCGGGCTCACGGTGTGTGGATCGCGTCGGCCGCGCGGTCGCGGTCGGCGTCGTTGCAGACGAGATGTCGACGGCAGCCTCTCGAAGACGAATGGCGGTGTGGGGGGCCCGAGGTCGGTGGGCTTGCGTGCGGAGACTAGGGAAATGCCCCCGAGCTGTCAAGGCAGCGACGGAGATTTCCCCGTCGTGGCGCGCAGTTGGCGCAATGCACCGACGAGGTGGTCGAGGTCCGCGGGCAGCGGCGCGGCGACCGCGATCGGCCTGCCGCCGGTCGGCAGGAGGAAGCGGATCTCCTCGGCGTGGAGCGCCTGGCGCGGGAAGGTCGCGAGCGGTCCGGCGCCGGCGCCCCCCCGGCGCCGGACGCCGTACACCGGATCGCCGACGACCGGATGGCCGATCGCCGCGAGGTGCACGCGGATCTGGTGCGTCCGTCCCGTCTCCGGGTGGACCCGGAGCAGGGTCGCACCGGGGAAGCGCTCGAGGACCGCCCACCGGGTCACCGCCGGGCGCCCGCGGGGGCTGTGGACGCTCATGCGCTTGCGCTCGTGCGCGTGACGCCCGATCGGACGGTCGATCACCCCGCTCGCCGCCGGCACGACCCCGCGGACGACGGCGAGATAGCGCTTGTCGACGCGGCGGTCGCGGAACTGCCGGGCGAGATGGCGGTGCGCCGCGGCGGTCTTCGCCACCAGGATCACCCCCGACGTGTCGCGGTCGAGGCGATGGACGATGCCCGGACGGTCCGGCGCCCCGACGCCGGCCAGCGGACCGAGACGGTGCGCGAGCGCGTTCACGAGCGTGCCGCGCCGCCACCCCGGCGCGGGGTGCACCACGAGGCCCGGCGGCTTGTCGATCGCGAGGACGTCGGCGTCCTCGTAGAGCACCGCGAGCGGCAGCGGCTCCGGCACGATGCCGCTCTCGGGGGCGTCGAAGAGCTCCACCGCGAGCGCCGCCCCGGCGCGCAGCGCGAAGCTCGACTTCCGCACGACGCCGTCGACGCGGACACGCCCCGCGTCGATGAGCCGCTTCGCCTGCGAGCGCGTCCCGACCGCCGGGAGCCCGGCGACGAACCGGTCGAGCCGCGTCCCGGCGGCATCCGCCGGGACGCGCCGGACGAGGACGGCCCGCTCCCCTGCGCCGTCAGGCACCCGCGGCGCCGCCCGCGAACACCCGCCGGGCGTGGGCGACGTCGTCGGCGATCGCGGCCTTCAACGCGTCGGGCCCCGTGAACGTGCGCTCGCCCCGGAGCCGCTCGACGAGGTGCACGCGCATCCAGCGCCGGTAGACGTCGCCGTCGAAGTCGAGGAGGTGCGCCTCGATCGTGCGCCGCCGCCCGCCGAACGTCGGCCGCACCCCGACGTTCAGGACGGCCGGGTGGCGACGCCCGTCGACCTCGGCCTGCACGGCGTAGACGCCGTCGGCGGGGAGCACGAGCCCGGACCGCACGTGGAGGTTGGCGGTGGGGAACCCGAGGAGCCGACCGCGACGGTCGCCCGGCACGACGCGCCCGCGCAGCGCGAAGGGCCGGCCGAGGAGCGACTCGGCACGCGCCACCTCGCCGGCCTGGACCGCGCGCCGGATGCGGGAGCTGCTCACGCGGTCGTCCGCGACGGTGACCGGCCCGACCACGTCGACGCCGAAGCCGTGGGCGTCGCCCAGCCGCCGCAGCGTGTCGCTCGATCCCGCGCGGTTCCGGCCGAACGTGACGTTGTAGCCGACGACCACGTGCGCCAGCTCGAGGTGCCGGAGGAGGAAGTCGCCGACGAACGCCTCGGGCTCGAGCGCGGCGAAGCGGCGTGTGAACCGGGGGAGGATCGTCACCGCCACCCCCGACGCCCGCAGCGTGGCGAGACGGTCGTGGAGCGACTGGAGCATCGCCGGCGCCCGCTCCGGCGCCAGCACGACGAGCGGATGGGGCTCGAAGGTCACGACCGCGACCCGACCGCCGGCGACGCGGGCACGCTCGGCCGCCTGGCGGAGGATCGCCTGGTGGCCGAGGTGCACGCCGTCGAAGTTGCCGAGCGTGAGCACGACGCGGCCCGCGATCCGCGGCCTGCCGGCCAGATGGCGCACGACGCGCACGACGCGGCCCATATACCCCAGGGCCGCGGCCGTTTGAAGAAAGCGGCGCCCGCGGCACGCCGTCAGTCCTGGAGCTCGGCCAGCCTCTGGCGCGCCCGCGCGGCCTCTTCGGAGCCGGGATGCTCGCGGATGAGCTTCCCGAGGACGATGCGGGCGTCGGGCGTGTTGCCCATGTCGATGAAGAGGTTGCCCTGGGCCCACAGCGCGGCCGCGGCCTTGTCGCCCTTCGGGTAGCGCGTGACGACCTCGTAGAACTTCGAGATCGCCTGGTTCTGATCACGCCGCGCGGCGTGACAGCGTGCCGCCCAGTAGAGCGCGTTGTCGGCGAGCGGCGACTCCTTGTGCTTCGCCGCGAAGCCGTTCAGCGCCTGGATCGCGCGCGGACACTGGCCCGCCGCGACGAGATCGAGCGCCGCCTCGAGCTCCGCCCGCTCCGGGACGTTCACCGCGGCGACGGCGGCCTGCTCCTGGCCGACGTCGCGCCGGAAGGACTCGTCGCCGCCGCTCGGCGGCGGAGGCGGCGGAGGCGGCGGCAGCGTGGTGGGCGGGGCCGGAGGCGGCGGCTCTCCGAGGATCTCCTCCTCGCCGCCGGGGACGACGGGCGGCGGCGGCATGCTCGCGCCGCGCTCGAGCACCGCCAGGCGGGCCTCGAGCTGCGCCAGCCGGTCGTCGCTCCGGCCGCCCGGCGTCGAGCCGCCTTCCTCCAGGTCGCCGCGAAGGCGCTCCACCTCGCGCTGAAGCGTCTGGATCTGGCGGCGCTGCTCGGTGAGCTGCTCCCGGACCGCCCGGTCGAGCGAGAGGAGGTCCCCGCGCGTGGCGCAGCCGGCGGCGAGACCGGCCGCCAGGAGCGCGGCGCCGCGAGGGACGATTCGCCTCACTGGCCGAGCAGAACCGCGTGGACGCGCCGGTTGCGCGCCCAGCACGATTCCGTCTCCTCCTGGCAGAGCGGCAGCTCCTTGCCGTAGCTGATGGTGGAGAGGCGCTCGGGGGCGATGCCGAGGGCGATCAGATGGTCCTTCACCGCCTTCGCCCGCTTGGCGCTCAGGCCGAGGTTGTACTCGATCGTGCCCCGGCTGTCGGCGTGTCCTTCGAGCTCGACCTTCACCCGGGAGTTCTGCTTGAGCCACGCGGCGTTGCGGGAGAGCACCTCGCGCCCCGCCGAGTCCACGTCGGCGCTGTCGTAGGCGAAGTGGACGTCGCCGAGCGGACCGTCCTCCTCGGGCGCGAGCCCCCGCCGGGCGCGCTCGAGGCTCGAGCCGCCCGCGAGGCCCTCTTCGCCGAACCCGCCGCCGTTGGCCAGGTCCTCGCCCGGCTTCGGCCCCTTCTTCTTGCAGCCGCCGCCCGCCAGCGCGACCGCCAGAGCGACCGCGAGCACCGTCGTCCACGTCCACGAAGACTTCATGCAACCCGCCTCCATCGCCCGACTACCCCACCGCCTCCGCCTCCCGTACGCGCGATCGGCTCGCGGCGACGGGGCCTCGCTCGAACGCGCGACGCGCCGTCGCTCATTCGAGGCGCGCCGACCACGCGGGCGACGTATCATCCCCGACTCCGCGGGTCAATTCTTTCTGGGTGCGCCCGTCGCGATCCGACAGCACGAGACGCTGCCGTGCGCCGCGCGTGCTCGAGAAGACGAGGTAGCGGCCGTCCGGCCCCCACGACGGGTTCTCGTTCATGCCGCCGCGGGTGATCGTGTGGGCGTCGCCGCCGTCCGCGCCGGCGACGACGATCTGGAATCCGCCGCCGCCGCGGGTCGCCCACGCGAGCCGATCGCCCTTCGGCGACCACGCGGGCGACGTGTTGTAGCCGCCGGTGCGCGACACGCGCGCGAGCCCCGAGCCGTCCACGTTCATCACGTACACCTGCGGCGACCCCGCACGCGACGAGCAGAAGGCGAGCCGCCGTCCGTCGGGTGCCCACACCGGCGCGACGTCGATCGCCCAGTGGTCGGTGAGCCGCTGGAGGACGCGGCCGCTCCGGTCGAGGAGGTAGATGTCGGTGTTCCCCGCCTCCTCGCGCGTCACGACGAGCTTCGAGCCGTCGGGCGACCAGGCGCCGTCCAGGATGACGCCCGCGCCCGCCGCGAGGCGGGCCGTCTGCCGCGTCCCGAGGTCGGCCTGGAAGAGGAACGGCTGGTGCTGTCGGTACGAGGTGAAGAGGATCGCGCGCCCGTCCGGTCGCCAGCGCGGCGTCACGACGAGCGAGCGCTCGTCGGTGACGCGAACCGGCTCGTCCATGTCGAACGTGAGCCGATAGACGTCCTTCAGCCGCCCGCTCCGCGTGCTGACGAACGCGATCTGGGAGTCGAACGGCCCGCGCTCGCCGGTGAGGAACTCGAGGATGGCGTCGGCCGTCTTGTGCGCCATCCGCCCGACGTCGCCGCGGCCGCCCGTGTACCGGCGCGACACCTGCGGCACGTCGGCGCGCCCCGCGACGTCGAGGAGACGGACCTCGAGCGTCACCGTCTCGCCGCCGATCGCGAGCGCGCCCTTCACCACCGCCTGCGCCCCGATCGCCGCCCAGCCGACGAAGTCCGTCTCCGCGGCGGTGACGCCGGCGGTCTCGGGTCGCTCGATGAACGTCGCCGGATCGACGAGACGGAAGTAGCCGGACAGCTCGAGATCGCGCGTGAGCGCGCGGGCGAAGCGCGCCGCTTCCGCGCTCGCCGCACCGGACGCGCGCGGCGGCAGCACGGCGATCGAGAACGACTGGCTCCCCGGGCCGAAGATCGCACCCGTGACGACGGCGTGGACGGGCGTGGTCGCGACGATGCAGGCGGCGACGCACGCGAGCGCGGCTCTCATCCGGCCTCCCGGCCTCCCTGGTCCTCGGAATGAAACTCCATCTGGAACTCGCGGAACTGCTCGACGTAGCGGGCGGGCGGCGGCGGCAGCGGGCTCGCGAGCTGCACCGCGCGGAGCGCGGACGCGTCGTACGCCGCGTTCCCCGACGGCTGGACGATGCGCACGCCCGTGACGGCGCCGTCGGCCCCGATCTCGAAGCGGACGATCGCGACCAGCCCGGGACGCGCGATCACGTTCGCCCAGCGCTCCTTCACCGCCCCCTCGACGCGCTGCTTGTAGGCGAGGAACTCGAGCCCGACGAGCTGACCGCCGCCCCGGCCGTCGCCGCCGCCGGACCCGACCGGCCCGGACGCCGCCTCGTCGCGGCCGCCGAGCCCCCCGCCCTGCTTCCGCCGCCAGCGCTCGGCGAGCGCCGCGTATGCGTCGGCCGGCTCGCTGCCCCCGCCGGCCGGGCTGCCGGCGGGCTCGCCCGGCTTGCGCTCGGGGGGCTGCGGAGGCGCCGGCCCACCCGACCGGCCGGCCTCCGGCTCCGGCTTCGCGGCGACCGGCTTCTTCGCCGTCTCGGGCTTCGGCTCCGGTTTCGGCTGGACCGGCTTCGCGACCTCGGGCGCCTTCTCGGGCTCGGGCTTCTTCTCGAGCGCGACGGCCGGCTCGGCGCTCTTCGGCTCGACGACCTTCGGCGGCTCCGCCGGCTTCGGCGCCTCTTTCGGGGCGGGCGGCGGCTCCGGTGCCTTCGGCTTCGGCGGCTCGGGCGCCGGCTCGGGCGCCGCGCCCTTCGGCTGGGCGGCGGCCGGGCGCGTCGGCCCCCCGGAGAGGTCGCCGGTGACCGGGCCGGGCGGCTGACGCCCGCCGAGGGCGCTCGGGTCGGTGATCTCCACCGTGTAGGCGGCGAGCGGCAGCGAGCGCGCGGCGCCGCGCTCGGCCAGCACGACGACCGCCGCCAGGAGGACGACGTGCACCGCCGCCGACACTCCCGTCATCGAGAGGATCCGCCGGCGCCATGCCCGCGCGGCGGTGAGCGCGGCGTTGGGCCGGCCCGCCATCAGCGCCGCCGTTCCGCCGGCGGCTCGGTGACGAGGCCGACCTTGACGAGCCCGGCGTCGCGGACGGCCGCCATGACGCGCATCACCTGGCCGTACGACACCGCCTGGTCGGCCCGCACGAAGACCTGCCGGTCGGGCCGGGCTGCGGCGATCGCGCGGAGCTTCTCGGTGAGCTGCTCGGGCGTCATCGCGGTGTCGTTCAGGTGCACCTGCCCCGTCTGCCCGACGTTCACGACGAGCTGCTCTTCGCTCCCCGGCAGCGGCGCCGCCGCGACCTTCGGCAGGTCGACCGAGACACCCTGCTGGATGATCGGCGCCGTGACCATGAAGATCACGAGGAGGACCAGCATCACGTCGACGAGCGGCGTGACGTTGATCTGCGCGATCGAGGAGTCGCCGCCGGAGCCCTGCTCGAACGCCATCGGTACGCCGTCCTACTTCGAGAGGAAGTGCCGCTCCGCGATGTTCAGGAACTCCGAGCCGAAGGAATCCATCTCGGCCGTGAGGACCCGTACCTGGCGGGCGAACCGGTTGTACATCACCACCGCCGGGATGGCGGCCGCGAGCCCGACCGCGGTGGCGATCAGCGCCTCGGCGATGCCGGGCGCCACTGCCTGGATGCTCGACGAGGTCGTCGTGGAGAGTCCCAGGAAGGAGTTCATGATGCCCCACACCGTGCCGAAGAGGCCGATGAAGGGCGCGGTGGACGCGGTGGTGGCGAGAAACGTGAGACCCCGTTCGAGGCGGGTGATCTCCTGCGTGCGGGCGCGGGACATCGCGCGCTGGACGTTGTCCACCCCGCCGAGCTCGATCGAGTCGTCGTCGCCGGGATTCGCGCGCTTCGCCTTCGTGAGCCGCTGGAGCTCCTGGTAGCCGCCGCGGAACACCTGCGCCACGGGGCTCTCCTTGAGGTCGCCGCTGGCCGCCTGGATCGTCGAGAGGTTCTTCGCGTCCCAGAAGATCTCGATGAAGCGCTCGGACTGCCGCCGCGCGCGGCGCATCTCGACGCTCTTCGCGAGCGCCACGCCCCAGCAGCCGACGGAGAGCGCGATCAGGAGGAGCAGGACGAGCCGGACCGTCCACCCCGACCCCCACATCATGTCGAGGATGCCGTGCTGCTGCACCGGCACGACGGGAGCGGCCACCTGTGCGGCGATCGACAGCCAGACGGAACTCATGGCTCGCTGCGGCGGCCCCACCCCACGACCGGGCCGACCCTAACGTAGGGTCCGGGGGCAGTCAAATCTGAGACGCCGCTTCACCTTGACGGTGCCAGGTCGACGTGGGATACGCCTTTTTTCGTCTCGTCGGGCTCCGTCCGCTCGCCCGCGCACACCACAACATCCCGTGTAAGGAGGACCGTTTCGTGGCGACCATCCGGGTTGGCATCAACGGCTTTGGACGCATCGGCCGCAACGTGCTTCGCGCCTGCCTCGACGAGCCGGCGCTCGAGTTCGTGGCGGTGAACGACATCACGAACGCGAACACGCTCGCCCATCTCCTCAAGTACGACTCCGTCCACGGGACGCTGTCGCGCGACGTGAAGGCGGACGACGGCGCGATCACCGTCGGCGGGAAGAAGATCAAGGTCTGCGCCGAGCGCGACCCCGCGAAGCTCCCGTGGAAGGACCTGGGCGTCGACCTCGTCCTCGAGTGCAGCGGGCTCTTCACGGCGCGGGACCAGGCGGCGAAGCACCTGTCGGCAGGCGCGAAGAAGGTGATCATCTCGGCCCCGGCCAAGGGGGCCGATTTCACGATCTGCCTGGGCGTCAACCACACGGCCTACGATCCCGCCAAGCACCAGGTGCTCTCGAACGCCTCCTGCACGACCAACTGCCTCGCGCCGATCGCCAAGGTGCTGCACGAGTCCTTCGGCGTGAAGCGCGGCCTCATGACGACCATCCACTCCTACACGAACGATCAGCGCATCCTCGACCTTCCGCACGAGGACATGCGGCGCGCCCGCGCCGCCGCGCTCAGCATGATCCCGACCAGCACGGGCGCGGCCAAGGCGATCGGGCTCGTGCTGCCCGCCCTCGAGGGCAAGCTCGACGGCATGGCGATCCGCGTTCCCACGCCGAACGTCTCGGTCGTCGACCTCGTCTGCGAGCTGGAGAAGCCCGCCACCGAGCAGGCGATCAACGCCGCGATGAAGGAGGCGGCCGGCGGTCCGCTGAAGGGCATCCTCCACTACTCCGAGGCGCCGCTCGTCTCGTCCGACTACAACGGCACGCCCTATTCGTCGATCCTCGACGCGAAGCTGACGCGCGTGATCGACAAGACGTTCGCGAAGGTCCTCTCCTGGTACGACAACGAGTGGGGCTTCTCCAACCGCATGCGCGACGTGGCACTGCTGGTCGGGAAGAGCGTTCGTTAGCTCCCGTGCGGACGCTCGCCGACCTCGACGTCGCGGGGAAGCGGGTGTTCGTCCGGGCGGACCTGAACGTCCCGCTCGCCGCCGGACGCATCACCGACCCCACGCGGATCGAAGCCACCTTGCCCACGATCCGCCACGTGCTCGCGCAGGGCGGGACGCCGATCCTCGCGTCGCACCTCGGGCGGCCGAAGGGCAAGCCGAATTCCGAGCTGTCGCTCGCGCCGGTCGCCGCCTTCCTCCGCAACGCGCTCGGCACGACGGTGACGCTCGCGCCGGACTGCGTCGGCGCGCCGGCCGAGCAGGCCGTCGCGGCGGTGAAGCCGGGCGACGTCGTCCTGCTCGAGAACCTCCGCTTCCACCCCGAGGAGGAGAAGAACGACGCCGGCTTCGCCGCCCGCCTGGCGCAGCTGGCCGACGTCTACGTGAACGACGCCTTCGGCGCCGCCCATCGCGCCCACGCCTCGACGGTCGGGATGGTGGCGCACTTCCGCGCGAAGGCGGCCGGGTTCCTCCTCGCCCGCGAGGTGGAGTTCCTCGGGAAGCTCCTCGGGAAGCCCGAGACGCCCTTCGTCGCGATCCTCGGCGGCGCGAAGGTGTCCGACAAGATCGGGGTCATCGAGAACCTCCTCGGCCGCGTGCAGTCGTTCCTCGTCGGGGGTGCGATGGCGTACACGTTCCTCCGCGCGCAGGGGAAGCCGGTCGGCCGCTCGCGCGTCGAAACGGACAGGATCGACCTGGCGCGCGAGACGCTCGCCCGCGCCGCCGGGCGCGGGGTCGCAGTGCATCTCCCCGTCGACCATCTGGCCGCCGACCAGCCCGAGGCCAATGCGCGCGTCGCGCTCGCGTCCGCCGACGCCTTCCCGGACGACCTCATGGGCGTCGACATCGGGCCGCGGACGATCGAGGCCTACGCCCGGGAGATCGCCGGCGCGAGGACCGTCTTCTGGAACGGCCCGATGGGCATCTTCGAGATCGAGGCGTTCAGCAAGGGCACGCTGGCGATCGCCGAGGCGCTCGCGGCGTGCAGCGGGGTGACGGTCGTCGGCGGCGGCGATTCCGTCGCCGCGCTCCGGAAGGCCGGCAAGACCGGCGCCGTCACGCACGTGTCGACCGGCGGCGGCGCATCGCTCGAGTTTCTCGAGGGCCGGGCGCTTCCCGGGCTCGCCGCACTCGACGCGTGAAGGAGGAAGGCGTGAGCTCCGCGCGGATCCCCGTGATCGCCGGCAACTGGAAGATGCACAACACCCGCACCGAGGCGATCGCGCTCGCCGCCGCCCTCGCGCGGAGCGTCGGGGACGTCGCGCGGCGCGAGGTCGTCCTCGCCCCGCCCTTCCCGTGCCTCCAGGCGGTCGCCCAGGCGATCGCGGGGACGCGCCTCCGGCTCGCGGCGCAGAACGTGCACTGGGAGCCGAAAGGCGCGTTCACGGGCGAGGTGTCGGTGGCGATGTTGAAGGACGTCGGCTGCACGCACGTCATCATCGGCCACTCCGAGCGACGCCTCTACTTCGGCGAGACGAACGAGACCGTGAACAAGCGGCTGAAGGCCGCCCTCGCCGGCGGGCTCGTCCCGATCGTCTGCGTCGGCGAGACCCTCGAGGAGCGCGAGGCCGAGGCGACGCAGGCGGTCATCGAGCGGCAGATCGAAACCGGCTTCGCCGGCGTGTCGTCGCAGCAGATCGCCGGCAGCATCGTCGCCTACGAGCCGGTCTGGGCGATCGGCACCGGCCGCACCGCCACCCCCGGCCAGGCGCAGGAGGTCCACCACGCGATCCGGCGGCAGATCGAGGGCCTCGCGTCGACCACCACCGCCGGGCGGGTGCGGATCCTCTACGGCGGGAGCGTCAAGCCGGACAACATCGACGGGCTCATGGCGGAGCCCGACATCGACGGCGCACTCGTCGGCGGCGCGTGCCTTGACGCCGCGAGCTTCACGCGTATCGTGCAGTTCCGCAGTCAGGTCGGAGGAGCTTCTTCGTGACGGACATTCTCGTTTCGTACGTCGTGCCCCCGCTGCACGTGCTGGCGTGCATCTTCCTCATCGTCGTCGTGCTCCTCCAGACGGGCAAGGGCGCCGACATCGGCGCCGTCTTCGGCGGCGGCAGCCAGACGCTCTTCGGGTCGGGCGGAGCCGGCAACCTCCTCACCAAGCTCACCACCGGGACGGCGATCACGTTCATGATCACGTCGCTCGTCCTCTCCTACGGCGCGCGCCGCTCGCCGAACGCCTCGTTGTTCGACAAGCTGCCCGCGGCCGAGGCCCCGACCGCCGAGAGCGACGCCGCACCGGCCGCCCAGAACGCGCCCGCCGGCGGCGCCGCGGCCCCCACCGACGCCCCGGCCGCGCCGCTCGGCGAGGCGCCGCCGCCCGCCGCGCCGCCGGCCGCTCCGCCGTCGCCCGCCGCGCCGCCGGCCCCGTAGCGCACGCGCACGCGGCCGACCCGATCGAACGGCTCTCGGAACCGCGGCCGGCCGCCGCGGTCAGACGCCGCGAAGCGCCGCCACGTCCGCGCGGAGCCCGGTCACGAGCCCGACGAGGAAGGCGCGGAGGTCGGCGGGGACGTCGCGGCCCTTCCGCGACTCCAGGAACGACAGCACGCGGCGGAGCTGCGTGTCCGCGCGCCGCAGCAGCGTGCTCGCCTTCCGCGAGCCGGCCGGGTTTCGCTGCGCCGCCTCCACCCGCGACTCCGCACCCGTCAGGCGCGACACGAGCGACCGCTGAGCGCTCGCCTTGAAGACCGTCGCTCCGGTGGTCGCGATCGCGAGCCGGATGCGGCAGAGGATCGACTCGATCGTCGGCACCGCGACGCCGCAGTCCGGGACGGTGGTGGTCGTGGTCGGCACCAGCGTCGTGGTGACGGTGATGGTGGAGGTGGTCGCCGGCGCCGTCGTGGTGGTCGTGATGGTGGTCGGCGCCGTGGTGGTCGTCGGCTGCGTCGTCGTCGTGGTGGTGGTCGGCGGCGTCGTGGTGGTCGTGGTGGTGGTCGTCGGCGCGCTGGTGGTCGTGGTCGACGTCGTGACGGTGGTGGTCGTCGTGCTGGTCGTCGGGAGCGTCGTCGTCGTCGACGTGGTGGTGAGGCCGGTCGTGCTCGTCGTGCTGGGCGCGAGGGGATCGGCGACCCGTCCGATGACGCCGAGGCCGTCCCCGTCGTAGCCGGCCTCGTCGCCCCAGACGACGACGAACCGGCCGCCGGGCGCCGCCGCGACCGCGGGGTAGACCTGCGCTTCGGCGGTGTTGGAGTTCACGCGGAGCTCGCTCTCGAGCGCGGCGCCGCTGCTCGAATACCGCCGGGCGAAGACGTCGGCGGCGCCGGCGAGCGTGGGCGAGTCCGTCCAGGCGACGATGAAGCCGCCGAGGGCGTCCGACGCGACGGCGGGCGCGTACGGCGAGCCGGTGCTCGGCGCGCTCACCTCGAACTCGGCACCGAGCGCACCGCCGTTGCTCCGGAACCGGCGGGCCATCGTGTACGCGGTCTCGTAGTCGTACGTCCGCCACGTGACGACGAAGCCCTGCGTCGGATGGACCGCGACCCGCGGCATGTCCTGGATGTAGATCGTCTCGCCGTTCACCCGGAACTCGCCGCCGCCCACGGGCCCGCCGCTGCTGTCGAACCGACGCGCGAAGACGTTCGGCCCGGCGCGATAGTCGACGCCCGTGTAGCTGGTCCAGACGACGACGAAGTTGCCGACGTCGTCCATGCCGACGTCCGGAGCGTACTGCTCGTTGTAGGTCTCCTCGTTGACGACGAACTCGGTCCCGATCGGCGTCCCGGTGCTCGACCAGAGCTGCGCGAACGCGTCGCCGAAGTCCTCGACGTAGCGGGCCTCCCAGGCGACCACGAAGTTGCCGTTCGGCGCCATCGCGACCGACGGCGTCTGGACGACGCCCGGCGTGCCGGCCTGGAACTCCGTGCCGACCGGGCCGCCCGCGCTGTCGAAGCGCTGCCCGCGGATCGCGGCGTCGGAGCCGTCGTCGGTGCTCCCCTCCCAGACGACGACGAACTGCCCGAGGGCGTTCATCGCGACGCGCGGCGCGAGCTGATCGCCCGTGGTGTACGTGTTCACCCGGAAGTCCGTTCCGAGCGCCGTGCCGCTGCTGCTGAACCGGCGCGCGATGATGTCCCGGTCCAGGGGGCCGGAGCCGGGCCCGCTCCAGACCACGACGAAGTTCCCGAGCGCATCGGACGCCACCTGCGCGCCGTACTGCGGCCCCGGCGTGTACGAGTTGACGACGAAGTCGCCGCCGAACGGGGTGGCCTGCGCGTACGCCGTCGAGCGCCCGGCGACGAGCGCGAGGGCGACGACCACGAGGCGAGCGACGGTCACGGCGTCGTCCGCGTACGCTTCTCGCCGCGCCGCTGTCAATGCGGCGCGGCGGGAATCGACACCGATGCGGACGCGCGGGATGGTGCGCGGCCGCGCGACGCGGCGTCGCTGCAAGACCACGCGGCGCGGCGCCGGATGGTCGCACGACTCCGGACCTGGGGCGCGCGATTCGTCGCGCATCCGTGCCCGATCGCGGCGGACGCTCGACAGCCCGAGCGGCCTCTGTTAACTACCCCGTCTCCCGCGACGGCTCTTTCGTGCGAGGATGGCGGAACTGGCAGACGCGCTAGTTTGAGGGGCTAGTGGGGTAAAACCCGTGGGGGTTCAAGTCCCCCTCCTCGCATTCCCGTCGCCCGCAGGCGCGCTGCCGCGCCCACCCGGGCAGCGGCGAAACGGCGCCGCGGAGCCGGACCAGGGGACGGACGCCGCTACTCGGTGATCCGGACGATCTGGTTCCGCACCGCCTCGTAGGCCGCCGCCAGCTCCCCGGCGTCGGCCGCGTGGAAGTAGCGGCCCTCGAGGTCGTCCGCGTCGTAGTTCGCGGAGCGCGGGTCGTTCGCGATCCGCTGGAGGATCGAGGCCCCGGTCTCGAGGCGCTCGCCCATCGGCTCGTTCAGGAGACCGCCCAGGCCGAGCGTGAAGATGCGGATCCGCTCGCTCCCCGACGTGTCCTTGCGGGCGTGGTACGCGATCGTCTCGGCGAGGTTCCGTGCGGCGTTGTTCGCGTTCGGCACGTTGGCCGGGTAGCCGTTCTCGTCGAGCCCGGTGAGCGTCCGCTGTCCGGGGACGCTCGGCTCGTAGAGGTCGAAGAACGTCGGGATGGCGGCCGAGACGTGCTGCGGGTGGAGGCTCGTCGCGGGCATGTACGGCAGCCGGTCGTCCGCGCGGCCCTTCGAGCCGCCCTGGATGGGGTCGGTGACGAACCGGTCGCCGGGATCGTCCGCGGTGCCGGCGATGCGGTAGAGGCCGGTCACCACCGGGAAGTCCGTGCTGTGGGCCCCCGTCGGTACGCGGGGGAAGTCGCTGGACGTGAGCGTCCCGACCACGGACGACCAGTCGTTCCACCCCTCCCGCACCCGGTAGGCGCCCGGGACGCCGTTCGGCGCCCCGTCCGTGAACAGCACGATGATGCGCGAGCCGGACTGCGTGTCCTTGGGGACGTTCCGGAGCTGGTCCCACGCCTGGTAGAGCGCCTCCGCGGTCGACGTGTATCCCTCCGACTCCCCGTCCCGGATGTGCTCCACGATCGCGTCGCGATCGAAGCCGCGCGCGGCGGTCATCGGTTCCATCACCGAGGCGGTCCCCGAGTACATCACGAGCGCCATGCGATCGCGCGCCGGGTCGAAGTACTCGACGAACTGCTCCGACGCCTGCTGGACCTGCGGCCAGACGCCGCTCAACGAGCCCGACTCGTCGATCACGAACGCGACGTCGACGATGCGGCGGGTCACCTTCGTCCGGGAGGCGACCGTCCACCCCTTCTGCCCGATCGCGCGGGTGAGGCCCGTCGGCAGCGTCGTCTGATGGGAGACCGCGACGGTGCGCGAGCCGTCGCTCTCGGTGGTGAACGTGACCGTCGGCGGAGGGATCGTCACGCCGAGGTACCCCGCCGGCGCGTTCGCGGCGAAGATGTTCTCGATGCGCTTGCGCGCGGCGGCGTCCCCGTCGGGCAGCGCGTGCGCCCCGGCCAGCGCGGCGGCGTCGAGGGCCTTCGCGATCGTCGCCTTCAGGAGGTACGCCCGCCCCCCGTCCACGACGAACGACGCGAGCAGCATGAGCGGGACGAGCAACGCGAGCACGACGAACGACGTCAGGCCGCGCTCGCTCGCGCGGACGCCTCGGCAGGTCTTCATCGTCCCGTCCTAGAAGAACGCCGACGCGCCGATCGTGTCGGGCAAAACCCGGCCGAACATCCCGCGGTGCACGAACGACCGCCGTGGCTGGTACACCTCGGTGACGTACACCGACTGCCCCGCCCCCAGCTCGAGCCCATTCGGCAGCGTGGCGCGGATGTTCGCGTCCGACGCCGGATTGCGCGCGTGGTGATCCGGGTCGGCCCGGTAGAGCGCGGCGCCGGGATCGCCGAGCATGCTCGACGCGGGGTGCTTCCCGAAGCGGAGCCGCTGGGCGATGATCGGAACGCCGTCGTTGGTCCCGCTCGTGCCGAGTCTCAGCACGGAGAGGATGACGACGCCGTCGTCGAACGACATCGGCCGGGCGGCGACCTTCCGCAGCACGCGCTCCGCCTCGTCGAGCGTGGCGTGCCGGGCGATCAGGTTCGACGCCTCGCGCGCGAGCGCGGTCGCGAGGTGCGCCTGGTACAGCGAGTAGCCCATCTCCGCGACCCCCAGCAGGAAGAGGACGAGGAGCGGGCAGACGAAGCCCAGCTCGATCAGGCTCTGGCCGCGCTCGCCGCGGCGGG
>Ga0073934_10003625_pt1 | contig 27903 bp, 28 predicted proteins | sample LarsenN4metaG_FD_76834 | JGI IMG/M metagenome (GOLD analysis project Ga0073934, IMG submission 76834) | Hot spring sediment bacterial and archeal communities from British Columbia, Canada, to study Microbial Dark Matter (Phase II) - Larsen... ... | reverse complement strand
TCGAGCGGCTGCCAACACAACCGGCCAGCCAGATCACCGAACTCCTGCCGCATCACTGGCAGCCCATCACCTTGGCCTGAGTTCCGCACCAGTCGTCAAGACGGGTTCGCCGGACGCTTACGCCAGGCCCTGAGTTCCCGGTCGGTGACCGGTCTTGCGTGTCGTGTCATGTCCCACCGCTCCATCCGAGGTTGTGGGGGTTTTCGTCGGGTCCATGCTCGACAAGCGCTCGCGGACCCCGAAACCCCCACAGTAACCCCCACACAAGGCGCGCGCTTCGCTGCAACGCCCGGGGACGGCCTGGGACAAAAAGACCTTACGACACAACAGGTTGGCGTTGTTCGGGGGATCGCGGTGGACCCCCGGAAACCCTACTCGATGTTCTGCACCTGCTCGCGCATCTGCTCGATCAGCACCTTCATCTCCACCGAGATCGAGGTGAGCTCGAGCGCGGCCGACTTGCTGCCCAGCGTGTTGGCCTCGCGGTGCAGTTCCTGGATCAGGAAGTCGAGGCGCTTGCCGAGCTCGCCGCCGGCGGCCAGCAGGCGGTCGATCTCGTCGAGGTGGGCGGCCAGGCGCGTCAGCTCCTCGGCCACGTCGATGCGCAGAGCGTAGGCGGTGGCTTCGGCGAGCGCCCGTTCGTGCAGCGTGCTCGCGGGCAGGCTGCTCGCCGCCTGCGCGGTGGCCAGCGCCTCGTTCCAGCGCTCGATGAAGCGCTCCTGCTGGCGCTTGACGACCGCCGGCACCAGCGGTGCGGCGCGTGCGGCCAGTTCGCGCAGGCGCACGATGCGCTCGTGCAGCGTGGCCACCAGGCGCGCGCCTTCGCGCGCACGTGCCTCGCGCAGGCCATCGATGCAGCGGCGCGCGGCCTCGAGCGCGGCCTCGTCCAGGCGGGCCGCCGGGGCGGCGCTGCGGCACCAGGCGAGCACCTCGTCCACCGACAGGTCGCGCGCCTTGGGCAGCCAGCCCTGCACGGCGCCCTGCAGGTGCGCCAGGCGGTTGAGCAGCTCGGGGCTCGGCACCGGCCAGGCCTCGGCGCCGTCGCGCGCGCCGGCGATGCGCATCTCGATCTTGCCGCGCTTGAAGGCCGCGCCGAGCATCTCGCGCAGCGCCGGCTCCAGGCCGCGCAGCTCGTCGGGCATGCGGAATCCGAGGTCCAGGAAACGCCCGTTCACCGAGCGCAGTTCGACCGCGATGGACGCCTCGTTCTGCGCGTTTTCTGCCGCCTTTATCGAGGCGTTGGCGTAACCCGTCATGCTATAAACAGTCATCGCGCCCGCGCCTCATCGACAAAGCTCGGAATTATGTCCAAGCCCAAGCCTGCACCTTTGCCTTCGGGCACGGTGGTGGGCGGCTACCAGATCGTCAAGAAGCTGGCGGCCGGGGGCTTCGGCGTGGTCTACCTCGCCGAGGGCGAGAACCAGCACCTCGTCGCGATCAAGGAATACCTGCCGGCGTCGCTCGCCGAGCGCTCGGCCGGCGAGCTGACGCCGCGCGTCAAGCCCGACAAGCAGCCGCTGTACCGCCTGGGCCTCAAGAGCTTCTTCGAGGAAGGGCGCTCGCTCGCGCAGATCAGCCACCCGAGCGTGGTCTCGGTGCTGAACTTCTTCCGCGAGAACGAGACCGTCTACATGGTGATGAACTACCTGCAGGGCGACACCCTGCAGGACTTCATCGTCACCGCGCGCGACCTGAAGCGTGACAAGGTGTTTCGCGAGAGCACCATCCGCAGCCTCTTCGACGAGATCCTGCGCGGCCTGCGCATCGTGCACCAGCACAAGATGCTGCACCTGGACATCAAGCCGGCCAACATCTTCGTCACCAACGACAACAAGGCGGTGATGCTCGACTTCGGCGCGGCGCGCGAGGTGCTGAGCAAGGAAGGCAACTTCATCCGCCCGATGTACACGCCGGGCTTCGCGGCGCCCGAGATGTACCGGCGCGACGGCACGCTCGGCCCCTGGACCGACATCTACGCCATTGGCGCCTGCATCTACGCCTGCATGCAGGGCTACCCGCCGAACGACGCGCCGCAGCGCCTGGAGAAGGATCGCCTCGCGCTCAGCCTCTCGCGCCTGCGCAACGTGTACTCCGACAACCTGATCGAGGTGACGGAGTGGTGCATGTCGCTCGACCCGCTGTCGCGCCCGCAGAGCGTGTTCGCGCTGCAGAAGGAGCTGGCGCGCGAGACCGAGCGCCGCTATACGAAGCTGTCGTTCGGCGAACGCCTCAAGCTGCAGCTCGAGACGCTCAAGACCGGCGCCAAGGCTTGAGAGCTTCAGCGTGAGATTCGCGGTCTACCAGGTCAGCCGCAAGGGCGGCCGCGAGAAGAACGAAGACCGCATGGGCTACTGCTACACGCGGGATTCGGGCCTCTTCGCGCTGGCCGACGGCATGGGCGGCCACCCGGAGGGCGAGGTCGCTTCGCAGCTCGCGCTGCAGACGCTGGCGGCGCACTTCCAGCGCGAGGCCAAGCCGCGGCTGCCCGACCCGCTGCGCTTCCTGCACGACTCGATCGTCGCCGGCCACCATCAGTTGCTGCGTTATGCCACCGAGCGCGGCCTGGTCGACACGCCGCGCACGACGGTGGTGGCCTGCCTGCTGCAGGGCAACGCCGCCTATTGGGCGCATTGCGGCGATTCGCGCCTGTACCTGGTGCGCGGCGACAAGCTGGTGGCGCGCACGCGCGACCACAGCTACTCGGAGCTGCAGGAGACGCTGTCGCAGGTGGTGCCGATGGGCGACAAGCTCAACCGCAACGTGCTCTTCACCTGTCTGGGCAGCCCGGGCAAGCCGGTGGTCGACACCGCGGGCCCGCTGCGCCTGCACCCCAAGGACCGCGTGCTGCTGTGCTCCGACGGCCTGTGGAGCAGCGTGCCCGACACCATCATCGCCGAGCTGCTGGCCACGCTGCCGGTGAGCGAGGCGGTGCCCGAACTCGTGGAGCGTGCGCTGCGCGTGGCCGGCGACAAGAGCGACAACGTCACCGTGCTCGCCGTGGAGTGGGAGGGTGCCGAGGACACCGACACCGGCGTGTCCACGCTCTCGCTCGGCGAGGAGGTGTTCGCCTCGACGATCCAGGCGAGCCTGGGCGGCGCGAGCGGCGACAATCCGCCCGACGAGCTCGACGACGCCGAGATCGAGCGCTCGATCCGCGAGATCAACGAGGCGATCCAGCGCTCGTCGAAGCGGCGCTGAGGCGCACCGCGGGCACTGCGGGCACCGCGGCGTCGCGTGCGCCGACGCAGAGCCCGGCGAGAGCAGGAGAACGACCCATGAACCACCCACGCACGGGCGGCCGCGCCCACGACGCGCTGCGCCCGGTGAGCATCGAGCGCGGCTACACGAAACACGCCGAAGGCTCGGTGCTCGTCGCCTTCGGCGCCACGCGCGTGCTGTGCACCGCGTCGGTCGAGGAAAAGGTGCCGCCGCACAAGCGCGGCAGCGGCGAAGGCTGGGTGACGGCCGAGTACGGCATGCTGCCGCGCAGCACCCACACGCGCAGCGACCGCGAGGCCGCCAAGGGCAAGCAGAGCGGGCGCACGCAGGAGATCCAGCGCCTGATCGGCCGCTCGCTGCGCAGCGTGTTCGACCTCTCGGCGCTCGGCGAGCGCACCATCGCGCTCGACTGCGACGTGCTGCAGGCCGACGGCGGCACGCGCACCGCGGCCATCACCGGCGCCTTCGTCGCCGCGCACGACGCGGTGAGCTGGCTGCGCGCACGCGGCCTGCTGGTGGCCGGCGAGCCGATCCGCGACTTCGTGGCCGCGGTGTCGGTGGGCCTCGTCGAAGGCACGCCGCTGCTCGACCTGGAGTACGTCGAGGACGCCGGCTGCGACACCGACATGAACGTGGTGATGACGGGCGGCGGTGGCTTCGTCGAGGTGCAGGGCACGGCCGAGGGCGCGCCGTTCACGCGTTCGCAGATGGACCGGCTGCTCGCGCTGGCGTGCAAGGGCATCGACGAGCTGGTGGCCTTGCAGCGCCGCGCGCTCGGCGTCTGAGCGCGCGGGGGCGGCGATGAGGCTGGTGCTCGCGTCGAACAACGCCAAGAAGCTGGCCGAGCTGCACGACCTGTTCCAGGGGCTCGCGGTCGAACTCGTGGCGCAGGGCACGCTCGGCATCGCCGAGGCCGACGAGCCGCACGCCACCTTCGTGGAGAACGCGCTGGCCAAGGCGCGCCACGCCGCGGCGGCAAGCGGCGGGCCGGCCATCGCCGACGACTCCGGCCTGTGCGTGCACGCGCTCGGCGGCGCGCCGGGCGTGGCCTCGGCGGTCTTCGCGGGCGAGGTGGCGGCGGACGCGGCGCCAGGCGACCGCGAGGCGCGCCGCCGTGCCCAGGACGCCGCCAACAACGCGCTGCTGCTCGAGCGGCTGGGCCGGCTGGAAGGCACGGCCGACCGCAGCGCCTACTTCGTGAGCACGCTGGTCGCGCTGCGCCACGCCGCGGACCCCGAGCCGCTCGTCGCGGTGGGCCGCTGGCCCGGCCGCATCCTGCACGCGCCGCGCGGCGCGGGCGGCTTCGGCTACGACCCGCTGATGTTCATCGACGCGCTCGGCGCCAGCGTCGCCGAGCTGCCGGCCGTGACGAAGAACGCGCACAGCCACCGCGCGCAGGCCGCCGCCGCGATGCGCTCGCTGCTGGCCGGCGTGTGGCGGCTGTGAGCACGGTCGGGTACCTCGAGTACCACCTGCGCCCGGGCACGCTGCAGCTCGGCGCGCTGCCGCCGCTGGCGCTGTACGTGCACCTGCCTTGGTGCCTGAAGAAGTGCCCGTACTGCGACTTCAACAGCCACGAGCTCAAGGGCGAGCTGACCGAGCGGCGCTACCTCGATGCCCTGGCCGCCGATCTCGAAGCGGCGCTGCCCCTGGTCTGGGGCCGCCGCGTGGCGAGCGTGTTCATCGGCGGCGGCACGCCGAGCCTGTTCTCGCCCGAAGGCATCGACCGCCTGATCGCCGACATCCGCGCTCGCCTGCCGCTCTCGCCGGGCGCGGAGGTCACGCTCGAGGCCAACCCGGGCACCTTCGAGCGCGAACGATTCAAGGCCTTCGCCGCGGCCGGCGTGACGCGGCTGTCGGTCGGCGTGCAGAGCTTCGACGACGCGCTGCTCGCGCGCATCGGCCGCGTGCACGACGCGGCGCAGGCGCGCGCCGCGGTGGCCGAGGCGCGCGAGGCCTTTGCCACCTTCAACATCGACCTGATGTACGCGCTGCCCGGCCAGACGCCGGCGATGCTGGAGCGCGACCTCGACGCCGCGCTCGGCTTCGCGCCGCCGCACCTGTCGATCTACCACCTGACGATCGAGCCGAACACGCGCTTCGCGGTCGAGCCGCCGGTGCTGCCCGACGACGACACGGCGTGCGCCATGCTCGACCTGATCGCCGCGCGCACCGGCGCGGCGGGCCTCGAGCGCTACGAGGTCTCGGCCTTCGCGCGGCCGGGCCACCGCTGCCGGCACAACCTCAACTACTGGGAGTTCGGCGACTACCTCGGCATCGGCGCCGGTGCGCACGGCAAGCTGTCGTTCCCACACCGCGTGCTGCGCCAGGTGCGCTGGCGCGAGCCGGCGTCGTACATGGAGCGCGCGCTCGCGGGCCAGGCGGTGAGCAACGAGCACGAGGTCAAGCGCGCCGAGCTGCCCTTCGAGTTCATGCTCGGCGCCCTGCGCCTGCGCGAGGGCTTCGCCTTCTCGCGCTTTCTCGAGCGCACCGGGCTGCCGCCGTCGGCCGTCGCGCCGCGGCTGGCCGATGCCGAGCGGCGCGGCCTGCTCGAGAGCCGCCCCGAGCCCGACGGCGACACGCGCTGGCAGCCCACGGCGCGCGGCTTCGACTTCCTGTCGGACCTGCAGGCGATGTTCCTGCCGCCCGACAAGACCGAGCGGCCCGACCGGCCCGACCCGTCCGACCGCGAAGCCCCCCGCGCGCGCTGACGCCGCCGCGCCCGCTCAGGCGCGCAGCGCGTCCAGCTGCGCGCGCGAGCGCTCGATCTCCTCGAACAGCCAGTCGTGCAGCGCCACCAGCGGCGGCCAGCCGCAGAGCTCGGGCGGGCACACCCACCAGTAGGCCGGGTAGTCCGGCGTCTGCATCGGCGCGCCGGGCAGTCGCGCCAGGCGGCCGGAGGCCAGCGCGTCGGCGGCGAGCAGCTCGCGCGCGATGCCCACGCCGATGTCCTGCTCGGTGGCCTGCAGCATCAGGCCGGCGTCGCTGAAGTCGGCCACCGGGCGCACGGGTTCGCGGTAGCCGCCCTGGGCGAGCCACTCCTGCCAGATGCTGGCCGGCCCGAGCAGCGGCTCGGCGGCGATGGCCGCGGCCGAGGCCTGGCCGAGGCGCGCCGCGCGCTGCGGCGCGGCCACCGCGATCACCGGCGAGTCGAGCAGCCGCTCGGCATGCAGACCCTTCCACGGCCCGCGGCCCTGGCGCAGCGCGGCGTGGTAGCCCTCGCGCTGCAGGTCCACCAGCTTCTGCGAGGTGTTGACCTCGAGCGCGATGGCCGGATGACGCTCGCGCCAGCGCCCGATGCGCGGCAGCAGCCAGCGCTGCGCGAACGAAGGCAGCGCGGTGATGCGCAGCGCCTGCGTGGCGCCGCTGGCCGCGGCCTCGGCGGCCTGAAGGCCCTCGGCCAGGCGGGCGAGTGCCGGCTCCACGGCGCGCAGCAGGGCCTGCCCGGCGGCGTTGATGACGAGCCGGCGGCCACGCCGGTCGAACAGCGGGAAGCCGACCTGCGACTCGAGAAGCTTGAGCTGCTGGCTCACCGCGCTGTGCGTCAGGTGCAGCTTCTCGGCGGCCACGCGCAGGTTCGATTGGCGCGCGATGGCAACGAAGGTGGGCAGCGTGTTCAGGGGCAGGCGGGCCATTCTGGTAATCATAGCTGAACAAATCAGCCTGAATTGATCGATTCCTTTGTTTGCTTTGGAAATCTATGCTTCCCACACTTTCCAAGGAGCCCACCATGTCCCAGCTCAGCTTCCCGCCCGCCGCCATCGCCCTCGGTCGCCCGGCCGTGCTGCGCTGGATCGACGACCTGCGCCTCGCGCTGCGTGCCTGGCATGCCCGCTGGGTGGAGGAGCGTCTGCTCGTCGCCCAGGAGCGCGCGCTGCGCAACCTCGACCGGCGCGTGCTGCGCGACCTCGGCCTGCCCGAGCCCGACCGCCAGCCCGGCACCAGCCTGCACGACTACGAAGCCACCCGCTGGTGAGCGCACCGCGGCCCGCGGCCCCGGCCTCGGGCATAGCTCTTCCGGCAGAAGGGCGGTGCGCGCCGCGTCAGACACGGCGCCGATAATTCGGCGCTTGTCCTGCGGCGCCATGCCGCCCCCCGCGCCGTGTTCAAGCGTTTCGAATCCCTCGTGCATCCGTACCCGGATGCGTTGCCGCCGCCGCTGCCGAAGTCGTTCTTCGCCTTCCTGTGGGAGTGCTCGCGCGGCGTGCGGCCGTATCTGCTGATCGTCACGCTGCTGACGGCGGCGATCGGCGCCTTCGAGGCGGCCCTTTTCGCCATGATGGCGCACGTGGTCGATGCGCTGGGCGCGCTGAAGCCCGCGGAGCTGTGGGCGCGCGAGGGCGCCACGCTGATGGTGCTGGGCGCCGTGCTGGTGGCGTCGATCTTCGTCGCGGCCGGGCAGGGCCTGTTCAAGTACCAAGCGGTGTTCGGCAACTTCCCGATGCGCCTGCGCTGGAACTTCCACCGGCTGATGCTCGAGCAGAGCATGAGCTTCTACCAGGACGAGTTCGCCGGCCGCATCGCCACCAAGGTCATGCAGACGGCGCTGGCGGTGCGCGACTGCTGGCTCATCGTGACCGACATCCTGGTCTACGTGGTCATCTACTTCGTCACGATGGTCGTCATCGTCGGCGCCTTCGACTGGAAGCTCACGCTGCCCTTCGTCGGCTGGCTGCTCGTCTACCTGGTCGCGCTGAGCTACTTCGTGCCGCGCCTGGGCAAGGTGGCGCAGCAGCAGGCCGACGCGCGCAGCCTGATGACCGGCCGCATCACCGACGCCTACACCAACATCGCCACCGTCAAGCTGTTCTCGCACGCGCGCGGCGAGGCGCAGTTCGCGCGCGGCGCGATGCAGGAGTTCATGACCACCGTGAACTCGCAGATGCGCCTGGTCACCGCCTTCGAGATCACGATCCAGACCCTGTCGGTGCTGCTCGCCGCTTCGGTGGCGCTGGTCTGCCTGTGGAGCTGGACGCTGGGCCAGGCCACCGCCGGCGCGGTGGCGGCGGCCACCGCGATGGCCTTCCGCCTGAACGGCATCTCGCACTGGATCATGTGGGAGATGGCGACGCTGTTCGAGCACATCGGCACCGTCAACGACGGCATGGCCACGCTGTCGCGCGCGCGCGCCGTGGTCGACCGGCCGGGCGCCGGCGCGCTCGAGGTGCGGCGCGGCGAGGTGCGCTTCGAGAACGTGAGCTTCGGCTACGGGTCGGCGCGCAAGGTCATCGACGACTTCACGCTGACGATCAGGCCGGGCGAGAAGATCGGCCTCGTCGGGCGCTCGGGCGCTGGCAAGAGCACGGTGGTCAACCTGCTGCTGCGCCTGTACGACGTGAGCGGCGGCCGCATCCTGGTCGACGGGCAGGACATCGCCGGCGTCACGCAGGTGAGCCTGCGCTCGCAGGTCGGCATGGTCACGCAGGACACCTCGCTGCTGCACCGTTCGGTTCGCGACAACATCGTCTACGGCCGCCCCGGCGCCAGCGAGGCCGAGATGCTGCGCGCCGCCGAACGCGCCGAAGCCCACGACTTCGTCGTCGGCCTCACCGACCCGAAGGGCCGCAAGGGCTACGACGCGCACGTCGGCGAGCGCGGCGTCAAGCTCTCGGGCGGACAGCGCCAGCGCATCGCCATCGCCCGCGTGATGCTCAAGGACGCGCCGATCCTGCTGCTCGACGAGGCCACCAGCGCACTCGACAGCGAAGTCGAGGCCGCCATCCAGGCGAGCCTGTACAAGCTGATGGAGGGCAAGACGGTGGTGGCGATCGCGCACCGCCTGTCCACCATCGCCGCGATGGACCGGCTGGTGGTGATGGACCACGGCCGCATCGTCGAGATGGACGACCACAAGAGCCTGCTGGCGCAGGGTGGCATCTATGCGCGGCTGTGGGCGCACCAGAGCGGCGGCTTCCTCGGCGACGAGAAGGACGACGAGGAGCCCGGACCGGGCCGCGCGACGACCGGCGCGCCGGCGGCGTTGGCGGCCGATTGACGGCCGATTGAAGGTCGACTGAAGCGCCGCGACCGCGCCGCCGCCTCAGCGCGGCGGCAGCGCGTCCACCTCGATCGGCATGGTCTCGGCGAAGTCGGGCACGGTGTCGCCGCCGCGCACGCCGATCATCGGCTCGGTGTCGTGCCACACCGGGTCGATCCGGCGCGCCGGAGCCGGCGCCGCGCCCAGGGCCTGGCGCCGGGTGTCCAGCGCGCGCCCGATGGCGGCCAGCCGCGCCGTGGCCTCGCCCGCCTGCTGCTCGGCCATGAAGCGCGACTGCTCCGACCAGGCCAGCCGGCGCTGCATCTCCACCAGCCGCTTGCGGTGTTCCCACCAGGCCACGGCCAGCGCCACCAGGACGAGGGCGGCCAGACCGCAGGCGCCGAGGAGGATCAGACCGTTCATTCCGGCGGCTATCGGCCGCCGGTGCGGCGACTTGAGATACCCGCCGGAACGGCGGCTTACGACTTGTGATGAACTGGCGCACCGCGGGGCCGCCGGCCCGGCGCCGCGCCACTTCGCGGCTTACTTCGCGGCGGCAGCGCCCCAAAGCTGCTTGAGGCGCGCGTCGCGCCCGCAGCTGGTGCGGTAGTAGGTGTAACGGACCGGGTTCTTCTTGTAGTAGTCCTGGTGGTAGGCCTCGGCCGGGTAGAACGGCGCGGCCATGAGCACCGGCGTGACCACCGGCTCGGCGAACGGCTTGTTCTTCTCCAGCGCGGCCTTGCTGGCCTGCGCGGCGGCGAGCTGGGCCGCGTCGAGCGCGAAGATCGCGGTGCGGTAGGGCGGGCCCTTGTCGCAGAACTGGCCGGAGGCGTCGGTCGGGTCGATGGTGCGCCAGAAGTGCTCGACGAGCTGCTCGTAGCTGACGCGCGCCGGGTCGTAGACGATCTCCACCGCCTCGTAGTGGCCGGTGCCCTTGGACGACACCTGCTCGTAGGTCGGGTTGGCGAGCTTGCCGCCGGTGTAGCCCGAGGTGGTGGCGAGCACGCCGGGCACCTTGTCGAAGTCGCTCTCCACGCACCAGAAGCAGCCGCCGGCGAAAACCGCCTTGGCGGTCTTGGGCGCCTGGGCCGACGCCGCGCCGGCGGCCAGCAGCAGGGCGGCCGCGGCAGCGGCCAGCAGAACGGGGCGGCGCATCGTCATGCCCCCTGAGCCGGCACGAACTTCAGCGCCACGCCGTTGTTGCAGAAGCGCTTGCCGGTGGGCGCCGGGCCGTCGTCGAAGACGTGGCCGTGGTGGCCGCCGCAGCGCACGCAGTGGTACTCGGTGCGCGGCAGCAGGAGCTTCCAGTCGCGCTTGGTCTCGAACACGCCGGGCAGGTGCGTGAAGAAGCTCGGCCAGCCGGTGCCGCTGTCGAACTTCATCTCATGCGTGAAGAGCGGCAGCTCGCAGCCGGCGCAGACGAAGGTGCCCTTGCGCTTCTCGTCGTTGAGCGGGCTGGTCCAGCTGCGTTCGGTGCCTTCGTGGCGCAGCACGTTGTAGGCCTCGGGGCTGAGGCGCTCTTTCCATTCGGCATCGCTGAGGACGAGCTTGTCGGTCACTTTGGGGGCTCCGAGGGTGGGAAGGGCAACGCCGAAGGCCGGCAGCGCCAGCCAGGCGAGAGTGGTGCGGCGGTTCGGGTTCATGCGGCTAGGTCGCCCTACCGGGGAAGAGCTTACGCCCCGCGGCGACAATCCGCCGATGTCTGCCGTGGTTGTCCCTGCCGCCAAGCCGCTCACCAGCTGGAAGCCCTTCTGGGCCAAGCGCTTCGGCCCGGCCCCCTTCCTGCCGATGAGCCGCGCCGAGATGGACACGCTCGGCTGGGACAGCTGCGACGTGATCATCGTCACCGGCGACGCCTACGTCGATCACCCGAGCTTCGGCATGGCCGTGATCGGACGCGTGCTCGAGGCGCAGGGTTTCCGCGTCGGCATCATCGCGCAGCCGGAGTGGGACTCGGCCGAGCCGTTCCGCGCGCTCGGCCGGCCCAACCTGTTCTTCGGCGTGGCGGCCGGGAACATGGATTCGATGATCAACCGCTACACCGCCGACCGCCGGCTGCGCAGCGACGACGCCTACACGCCCGGCGGCCTGGGCGGCGCGCGGCCCGACCGCGCCACGCTCGTCTACACGCAGCGCTGCCGGGAGGCCTACGGCGACGTGCCGGTGGTGATCGGCGGCATCGAGGCGAGCCTGAGGCGCATCGCGCACTACGACTACTGGCAGGACAAGGTGCGCCGCTCGATCCTGGTCGACAGCAAGGCCGACCTGCTGCTGTACGGCAACGCCGAGCGTGCGGTGGTGGAGGTGGCGCACCGGCTGGCGCGGCGCGAGAAGATCGAGACGCTGACCGACATCCGCGGCACCGCCTTCATGGTGCCGAGCCGGCAGGGCATGCCGGGGTTCATGGAGATCGACAGCACCGAGGTCGACCGGCCCGGGCGCATCGACGAGCACATCAACCCCTACCTGACGACGGCCGAGGCCGCTGCCGCGCAGGGGCAGGCCTGCGTGAAGGACGAGGCCGGCGGCGCGGCCGCGGCGGCGCCGACCGAGCGGACGTCGACGATCGCGACGATCGCGCTACCCGTCTCGCGCAAGACCGGCGCCGTGAAGCTGCCGCCGCGCGAGGCCACCGTGATCCGCCTGCCGGCCTACGAGCAGGTCAAGTCCGACCCCGTGCTCTACGCCCACGCCAACCGCGTGCTGCACCTCGAAACCAACCCCGGCAACGCGCGCGCGCTCGTGCAGCGCCACGGCGAGCGGGATCTCTGGATCAACCCGCCGCCGATCCCGCTCACCACCGCCGAGATGGACGCGGTGTTCGACCTGCCCTACGCGCGCAGCCCGCACCCGCGCTACGCCGACGAGCAAGGCAGCCACGACGGCGCGACCAAGATCCCCGCCTGGGAGATGATCCGCTTCAGCGTCAACATCATGCGCGGCTGCTTCGGCGGCTGCACCTTCTGCTCGATCACCGAGCACGAGGGGCGCATCATCCAAAGCCGCAGCGAGGCCTCGATCCTCAAGGAGATCGAGGACATCCGCGACCGCGTCAAGGGCTTCACCGGCGTGATCAGCGACCTCGGCGGGCCCACCGCGAACATGTGGCGCATCGGCTGCAAGAGCCCCGAGATCGAGGCCGCCTGCCGCAAGCCGAGCTGCGTCTACCCGGGCATCTGCCCGAACCTGAAGACCGACCACGGCCCGCTGATCAAGCTCTACCGCAAGGCGCGCACGCTGCCCGGCGTGAAAAAGGTGCTGATCGCCAGCGGCCTGCGCTACGACCTGGCGGTGAAGAGCCCCGAGTACGTGAAGGAGCTGGCCACGCACCACGTGGGCGGCTACCTCAAGATCGCGCCCGAGCACACCGAGGACGGGCCGCTTTCGAAGATGATGAAGCCGGGCATCGGCGCCTACGACCGCTTCAAGCAGCTGTTCGACGAGGCCAGCGCCGCGGCCGGCAAGAAGCAGTTCCTGATCCCGTACTTCATCGCCGCGCACCCGGGCACGACCGACGAGGACATGATGAACCTCGCGCTCTGGCTCAAGCGCAACGGCTTCAAGGCCGACCAGGTGCAGACCTTCTACCCGAGCCCGATGGCCACCGCCACGGCGATGTACCACAGCGGCCTGAACCCGCTGAAGGGCATCAGCCGCGACCCCCGCCGTGCCGAGAGCGTGGACATCGTGCGCGGCGAGCGCCGGCGCCGCCTGCACAAGGCCTTCCTGCGCTGGCACGACCCGAAGAACTGGCCTCTGCTGCGCGAGGCGCTCAAGGACATGGGCCGTGCCGACCTGATCGGCAACGGCAAGCAGCACCTGATCCCGAGCTTCCAGCCCTCCGGCGACGCCGGCTACACGAGCGCGCGGCGCAAGAACTCCACGCTGCCCGGCACGAGCGCGGCACCCACCAGCGTCAAGCGCGGGCGCATCCTCACCCAGCACACCGGCCTGCCGCCGCGCAAGGTGCGCTGAGCCGCGCGCTTCAGACGCCTTCCGCGGCGAGCGCGGCGGCCAGTGCGTCGAGGTCGGATGCCGTGTTGTAGACCTGCACCGAGACGCGCACGAAGGTGTGCCCGCCGTGCGTGGTGACCGGCACCTCGATGCGGTGGTGGTCGAACAGGCGCGCGCGCAGCGCGGCGGCGTCGGCGCAGCGAACCGGGATCGGCACCATCTGTGCGAAACAGTCGTCGGGCGCGATGGCGGCCAGGCCGTTGCGCGCCAGCACGCGGTGCATCAGCGCCACCGCCTGCGCATGGCACGCCGCGCGCCGCGCTGGCCAGCCCGCCGCGGCCTGGAAGTCGAGCGCCGCCGGCACCGCCAGCCAGGCCGTGATGTCGCGCGTGCCCTGCCACTGCATGCGCCGCTCGAACAGCGTGCGGCCGGTGTAGGCGTCGAAGCCGGTGTGCCCGCCGCTCGCGCCGCTCGCGCCGCCGCCGTCGCCGTCGAGCTGCTCGGCCACGTAGCCCCAGCTGATCACCGGCGCGTCGAGCAGCGGCTGCAGCTCGCGCCGCACGTGCAGGAAGGCCGCGCCCTTGGGCGCACACAGCCACTTGTGGCCGTTGCCGGTGTAGGCGTCGGCGCCGAGCGCGTCGAGATCGAGATCGATCTGCCCCGGGGCGTGGGCGCCGTCGATCAGCGTGGCGATGCCGCGCTCGCGCGCCTGGCGCACCAGATCGGCGAGCGGAAAGACGAGCGCAGTGGTCGAGCTGACGTGGCTCACGAAGATCAGCCTGGTGCGCGGCGTGGCGGCGGCCAGCAATCGCTCGGCGAAGCGCTGCGGCTCGAAGGGCAGCGGGATCGGCACGCGCCGGTAGGTCGCGCCGCGCGCGCGGCAGACGAAGCGCCAGGCGGCCTCGCAGGCGCCGTACTCGTGGTCGGTGCCGATCACCTCGTCGCCAGGCGACAGCGGCCACGAGCGTGCGACGATGTTGACGCCGGTGGTGGCGTTGGGCACGAACACCAGATCGGCGGCATCGGCGCCGAGCGCACCGGCCAGGCGCTCGCGCGCCGCGCCGAGCAGGCCGGCCGAGCGGCGGCCGAGAAAGGCGACCGGGTTGCGCTCCAGCTCGCGCTGCCAGCCCTGCCAGGCCTCGAACACCGGCCGCGGGCAGGCGCCGTACGAGCCGTGGTTGAGGAAGACGACGTCGGGATCGAGCAGGAACTGGTCGCGCATGGCGCGCGCATCATCGCACCGGCGCCGCGCGGCCCCGGGGCCGGCCCACCGTCAGGACATCAGGCCGTCGAGACGTCAGGCCGTCAGAGCGTCAGGCCACGTCGCCGTGCGCGCGCAGTTCGGCGTCGAGCGCGTCGAGTTCGGCGGCGCCGAGCCCCAGATGGGCCAGTGCATGGTCGCCATGCGCGCGCCACTCGCTCTCGACCGCGAGGCCCTCGCTGCGGCGCATCAGGTGCTCGGCCACCAGCCCGGCGGCCACCAGCCGGCGCACCACGGGCGGCGTGCGGGCGTCGGCCATCGCGCTGAAGTCGTGGTGCAGCCGGATCGCCAGCGCCACCTCGGGCGCCAGGCGCCAGGTGCGCGCCACGAGGGCGCCGACCACGGCGTGGTCGGTGCGGTGGTTGGCGTTCTCGGTGGCGATGAACGGGCGATCGATCCGCGCCTCGGCCTCCACCAGCGTGCCGCCGTAGCCGCGCAGGCTCTGCAGCAGCACCGGCATGCCGACGTGGCAGAAGAGCCCGAAGGTGTAGGCGAGGTCGGCGTCGGCGCCGCTCTGGCGGCGGGCGAGCAGCACCTGCGCCATCGCGCGCAGCGTGGCGCGCACCCAGAAGCGCGCCAGCCGCGGGTGGCTCGCCGGGATGGCGTGGCGCGCCAGGAACCCGGTCATCAGCGCCGCCGTGTGCCGCAGGCCGATGCGGTTCATCGCCTGGCCCACCGTCTGCACGGGCTGGCCGGCGGCGTACAGGGCGCCGTTGGCGTTGCGGATCAGCGTGGCGGCCATCGCCACGTCGCTGGCCGCGATGCGGCCGATCTCGGCCAGATCCGGCATGTCGCTGGCCATCGCCGCCTGCAGGCGGGCCAGCAGGTCGGGGCAGGGCGGGATGACGATCTCGCGCAGCGCGCCGTGCTTGCGCGCGTGATCGAGTTCGCGGTTCAGCTCGACGTGGCCGGCTGCAGCAGGCGCGCCCGGGGCGACGGGATCGGCGGTGTACGGCATCCGAGCGTTATCGGCGGGCGACCCTCCCGCTGAAGGGGGAGGGTGTAGGAATCCATCCGACAAGCGATCCCTCCACGATCCGACGGAACATGCCCCTTTGGTGTAATGGCCGCGCGGCCGAAGTGCACCTACTCTCGACAGCAACGAACTTCGGACCACCACCATGAACGCCACTGCCTCTGCATCGCGATTCGTGCTCCGTTTCGAATCGCTGTTCCACCCGGGCCGCGCGCTGGCCTTCCCGTGCGACGAGCGCGGCGAGGTCGAGCTGGACGCGCTGTCCGAGCGGGCCCGCCACAACTACCTGTACGCCCGCGTGGTGGTCGGCCGCGAGTTCGCCACCCCGGCCGTGCAGCCGCGCTACGACAGCTGACTCCCCGCGGCGCGCCGCAACGGCGCGCCCTGGCCGGTGCGCCCCGCGCCGGCATCACAATCGCGGCCCATGGCCGCCTCCAGCCTGCTCGCCCTGATCGACGACATCGCCACCGTGCTCGACGACGTGGCGGTGCTCAGCAAGGTCGCCGCCAAGAAGACCGCCGGCGTGCTCGGCGACGACCTGGCGCTCAACGCCCAGCAGGTGGCCGGCGTGCGCGCCGAGCGCGAGCTGCCGGTGGTGTGGGCGGTGGCCAAGGGCTCCCTGCTCAACAAGTGCATCCTGGTGCCGGCGGCGCTGGCCATCGCCGCCTTCGCGCCCTGGCTGGTGACGCCGCTGTTGATGATCGGCGGCGCCTTCCTGTGCTACGAGGGCTTCGAGAAGCTGGCGCACCGCTTCGTGCACTCGCGTGCCGAGGACGAGGCGCACCGCCAGGAGCTCGCGCGGGCGCTGGTCGACCCCGGGGTGGACCTGGTGGCCGTCGAGCGCGACAAGATCAAGGGCGCCATCCGCACCGACTTCATCCTCTCGGCCGAGATCATCGCCATCACGCTCGGTGCGGTGGCCGCGGCGCCCTTCCTGACCCAGGTGCTGGTGCTCACCGGCATCGCGCTGGCGATGACGGTGGGCGTCTACGGCCTGGTGGCCGGCATCGTCAAGCTCGACGACCTGGGCCTGTGGCTGAGCGCGCGCACCGGTGCGGCGCGCGCGCTGGGCCGCGGGCTGCTGTTCCTCGCGCCGTGGCTGATGAAGGCGCTGTCGGTGGCGGGCACGGCGGCGATGTTCCTGGTGGGCGGCGGCATCCTGGTGCACGGCGTGCCGGCGCTGCACCACGCCATCGAGGCCGCGGTGCAGGGCTTCGGCGCGGCCGGCCGCACGCTGCTGCCGGTGCTGGCCGACGGGCTGGTAGGCGTGCTGGCCGGCGCGCTCGTGCTGGCGGCGGTGACCCTGGGCAAGCGGCTGAAGCCGGCGCGGGCGGCGGCCTGAGCGGCTGCTCGACCGGCGCCGGCTACTTCTCGATCGCGAGCAGTTCCACCTCGAAGGCGAGGATCGCGTTCGGCGGGATCACCCCGCCGGCGCCGCGCTCGCCATAGGCAATGGCCGCCGGGCAGGTCAGCTCGGCCTTGCCGCCCACCTTCATGCGCTGCACGCCCTCGGTCCAGCAGCGGATCACGCGGTTGAGCGGGAAGCTCGTCGGCTTGCCGCGTGAGTGCGAGCTGTCGAACTCCTTACCGTCGGGGAAGCGCCCGCGGTAGTGCACGCGCACGGTGTCGGTGGCGGCCGGGCTGGCGCCGTTGCCCTCCTGCAGCGAGCGGTAGACCAGGCCCGAGGGCGTGACGACGGCGCCGGGCTGGGCCGCGGCGCGCTCGAGAGGCCCTTGCTGGGCCGCGGCGGCGCCGGCCAGGGCCACGCCGCAGGCGGCGATGGCGACGGAGCGGAAGAGGGGAAGGGTCGGAACGAGGGGGATGAAGGTCTTCATCCCCCGGATGCTACCGACTGGACAGCGCCACCTTGTCCTGGAACCACTGGTCGAGCATGCGCTTCTCGTAAGGGAGGTCACCGTACCGCTCGACGGCGGGCTTGGCGAAGAAGTAGTGCAGCTCGCTCAACGTCTCGTCCGCCGACCTGAGGGCGCGGCCGCCCTCCTCGAGGCTCCAGCGCAGCTTGATGTGCGGCCCGTCGGCGCGGCCGCGCAACACGCGCGTGTCCCGCAGGCTGGTCGGGTTCTGCTCGCCGGCCAAGTCCACGTCGAGCACTTCCACGCGCAGGGTCTGGGCGTCGGGCAGGCGCGCCGCGAAGCTGCTCAGGTGCTCGCGCAGCGACTTCAGCGTGCGCTCGCGCTCCACCTCGCCGCGGCCGGCGTCGACGAAGCGTTCGGGCTGGATGAAGCTCACCTCCACCTTGCCGGCGCCGTGCGCGTGGCGCGGCCACAGCGTGAGTGCGACCGCGGCGATCACGGCGGTGAGTGCCGCCAGGGCCGCCGCCAGCGAGGTCTTCGTACGGTGCGTCATGTCGATCTCCTCGTGCTGGTGATTCACAACCTGCAGAGGGACCGCGCGCTGGACTCGAAAGTTCCGCGGATCCGGCGCGTGGACCTGGATGCAGCGTACCTGCGGGGGCCGCGCACGCTGCCTGATTTTTCAGAACTTTACGCCCCGCCGAAGCTGTCCTTCAAGCCGGTGATGCGGTTGAAGGTAGGGGCGTCGGCGCGGTGCACGACCCGGTCGGCCACGAAGTAGCCGTGGCGCTCGAACTGGAAGCGCTGCTCGGCCGCCGCGCCGGCCAGCGAGGGCTCGAGCCAGGCGCGCGCGACGACCAGGCTGTTCGGGTTGAGCACGCTGCGGAAGTCGCGCCCGCCGGCGTCGGGCTGGGGCTCGGTGAACAGGCGGTCGTAGAGGTTGACGGTGGCGGCCAGGCCATCGTGGACGCTCACCCACGTGATCGTGCCCTTGACCTTCACCGCGTCGGCGCCCGGCGTGCCGCTCCTGGTGTCGGGCACCACGCGGGCAAGCACCTTGGTCGGGCGGCCGGCGCTGTCCTTCTCGCAGCCGGTGCACTCCACCACCAGCCCGTACTTCAGGCGCACCTTGTTGCCCGGGTAGAGGCGGTGGAAGCCTTTGGGCGGCGTCTCCGCGAAGTCGTCGGCCTCGATCCACACCCGGCTGCCCATGCCGAAGCGCCGCGCGCCCAGCTCCGGCCGCTGCGGATGCGCCGGCGCCTGGCAGGGCTCGACGTGCGCGGCGCTGCCGAACACCTCGGCCCAGTTGCTCAGCTCGAGTTCGAGCGGGTCGAGCACCGCCATCGCGCGCGGCGCCTGGCCTTCGAGGTCGGCGCGCAGGGCCTGCTCGAGCACGGCATGGTCGAGCCAGATGTTGGTCTTGCTGGCGCCGCTGCCGTCGGCCATCGCGCGGATGGCCGACGGCGTGTAGCCGCGCCGGCGCAGGCCGAAGATCGTGGGCATGCGCGGGTCGTCCCAGCCGGCGACAATGCCTTCGTCGACCAGCGCGCGCAGCTTGCGCTTGCTCGTCATGACGTAGGTCAGGTTCAGGCGCCCGAACTCGTACTGCTTGGGCAGCGGGTGCGAAAGCAGCCCGAGCTTGGCCAGGTTCTCGAGCAGCCAGTCGTAGAACGGCCGCTGGTCCTCGAACTCCAGCGTGCAGATGCTGTGCGTGATGTTCTCGAGCGCGTCCTCGATCGGGTGGGCGTAGGTGTACATCGGGTAGATGCACCACTTGTCGCCGGTGTTGTGGTGGGTGGCGCGGCGGATGCGGTAGATCGTCGGGTCGCGCAGGTTGATGTTGGGCGACGCGAGGTCGATCTTGGCGCGCAGCACCATCGCGCCGTCGGCGTGCAGGCCGTCGCGCATCTCGCGAAAGCGCGCCAGGTTTTCCGCCGGCGTGCGCGAGCGGAACGGGCTCGGCGTGCCCGGGGTCTGGAAGTCGCCCCGGTTGACGCGCATCTCCTCGGCGCTCTGCTCGTCCACGTAGGCCAGGCCGGCTTCGATCAGCGCCTCGGCGGCGCGGTACATGAAGTCGAAGTAGTCGCTCGCGTAGTAGAGGTGGCTCGTGCCGTGCGCGTTCCAGTCGAAGCCGAGCCAGTGCACCGCCTCGACGATGGCGTCGACGTACTCCTGCTCCTCTTTCTCGGGGTTGGTGTCGTCGAAGCGCAGGTGGCACACGCCGCCGTAGTCGCGCGCCAGGCCGAAGTTCAGGCAGATGCTCTTGGCGTGCCCGATGTGCAGGTAGCCGTTGGGCTCGGGCGGAAAGCGCGTGCGGATGCGCGCCGGGTCGGCCGCGCCAGCGGCGTGGTGCGCCGCGTCGCCCGGGCTGCCGCCGAAGCGGCGCGTGGCGTAGGTGCCGGCCTCGAGGTCGCGCTCGATGATGCCGCGCAGGAAGTTGGTCGGCTTGGCGTCCGGGCCGGTCGAGGGGGGCTTGTTCATCGCTGCGCGGCATTCTACGAACCGGGTGCGGCGCGGCCGATAATCGCGCGCATGGCCGCCACCGCCCCGCCCTCCGACGCCGCCAGCGGCGAACTGCGGCCGCACCGCCCGCTGCCCGAGTACTACGCCGACGAAGTCGAGCACCGGCGCTTCCTGCGCCGGCTGTTCGACGAGACCGCGGTCGACTACGACCGCGTCGAGCGGCTGCTCGCCCTGGGCAGCGGCCGCTGGTACCGGCGTCAGGCGCTGCGCCGCGCCGGCCTTGCCGAGGGCATGCAGGTGGTCGACGTGGGCTGCGGCACCGGGCTGCTGGCGCGCGAGGCGCTGGCCCTGGTCGGCGCGCGCGGCGCGCTCACCGGCGTCGACCCGAGCCCCGGCATGATGGGCCAGGCCCACCTGCAGGGCGCCACGCTGGTGGAAGGGCGCGCCGAGGCGATCCCGCTGCCGGCGGCGAGCGCCGACTTCCTGAGCCTGGGCTACGCGCTGCGCCACATCGACGACGTGCACGCCGCGCTCGCCGAGTTCAGGCGCGTCTTGCGCCCGGGCGGCCGGCTGCTCATCCTCGAGATCACGCGTCCCGAGGGCGCCTTGGCGCGCGCCCTGCTCAAGTTCTACATGCGCGGCGTGGTGCCGCTCGTGGCGCGGCTCGTGGCGCGCCACGCCGACACCACCCGCCTGTGGCGCTTCTACTGGGACACCATCGACGCCTGCATCGCCCCGCCGGTGCTGCTGCAGGCGCTGCGCGATGCCGGCTTCGCCGACGTGCGGCGCCACGTCGAGCTCGGCATCTTCTCGGAGTACACGGCCCGCCTGCCCGCATGAGTTCCGGTTTCGATTCCGACGTCATCGTCATCGGCGGCGGCCCCGCCGGCTCGTCCATCGCCACGCTGCTCGCCCGCCAGGGCCGGCGCGTGCTGCTGCTGGAGAAGGACCACCACCCGCGTTTCCACATCGGCGAGTCGCTGCTGCCGGCCAACGTGCGCTTGTTCGAGCAGCTCGGCGTGCGCGAGCAGGTCGAGCGCATCGGGCTGCCCAAGTGGGGCGCCGAGTTCGTCTCGCCGCACCACCCCGAGCCGAGCGCGATCCGCTTCGCCGACGCCTGGGACAAGTCGATGCCGATGGCCTGGCAGGTGCGGCGCTCGGCGCTCGACGAGATCCTGTTCCGCCACGCCGCGGCCAGCGGCGCCGAGGCGATCGAGGGCTGCCGCGTGCGCGCCGTGCGCTTCGACGAGGCCGGCGCCAGCGTCGAGGCCACGCTGGCCGACGGTGCGGCGCGCCAATGGCGCGCGCGCTACGTGGTCGACGCCTCGGGCCGCGACACCCTGCTGGCCAACCAGTTCGGCATCAAGCACAAGCACCGCCAGCACAACAGCGCGGCGCTGTTCGGCCACTTCCGCGGTGCCGAGCGCCACTGCGGCCAGCGCGAGGGCGACATCTCGATCTTCTGGTTCGAGCAGGGCTGGATGTGGTTCATCCCGCTGGCCGACGGCACCACCAGCGTGGGTGCGGTGTGCTGGCCGCACTACCTCAAGTCGCGCGACAAGCCGCTCGTCGAGTTCTTCCACGACACGCTGGCCATGGCGCCCAAGCTCGCCTGCCGTCTGCAGGGCGCCGAACTCGTCGACGACAAGGTCTGGGCCACCGGCAACTACAGCTACGCCAGCCAGCGCGCCAGCGGCAAGGGCTGGCTGATGCTCGGCGACGCCTACGCCTTCGTCGACCCGGTGTTCAGCTCCGGCGTCTACCTCGCGATGGCCAGCGCCTTCGTCGGTGCCGAGCTGGTGGCCGCCGAGCTCGACGACCCGGCCGCCGTGCCGGCGCTGCGCCGGCGCTTCGAGGCGCACATGAAGAAGGGCCCGCGCGAGTTCACCTGGTTCATCGTGCGCATGACCAACCCGGCCATCCGCGAGCTCTTCATGCACCCGCGCAACTTCCTGCGCGCCAAGGAGGCGGTGCTGGCGCTGCTGGCCGGCGACATCTTCGGCGGCAGTCCGATCCGCGCCTCGCTCACCTTCTTCAAGGCGGTCTACTACCTCGGCTCGCTGCTCGCGCCGCGCCGCACCTGGCGCGCCTGGCGGGCGCGCCGGCGCAACATCCGCGACGTGGGTGCCGTGAAGGGCGAGAACGTCATGGCGCCCGCGCGATGACGACGACCACGCGTTCCCCGCTCGCCCAGCTCGCCCGCACCCGCCTCGCCTCCACGCCGCTGCGTGCGGTGCGCGGCGATGCGGCCACGGGTGCGGTACCCGGTGGCGCAGCCGACGGCACCGTGCTCGGCCACCTCGACTACGTGCCGCCGCTCGCGCACGTGCAGGGCCCGCGCCACGCCGACCTGTGGCGGGTCGACGGCGCACCGCGCGACGGCCGCACCGGCGTGGCCCGCTGGCGCTCGTGCGGCGACTGGACCTTCGGCAGCGTCGAGATCGCCGACGACGGTGGCGACCTCGGCGCGCCGGCGGCCCGCGCCTACCACGACCTGTTCGCCGCGCTCGCCGAGGCCGGCACGCCGCACCTGCTGCGGCTGTGGAACTACCTGCCGCGCATCAACGACTGCTCGGGCGGCCTGGAGCGCTACCGCCAGTTCAACGTCGGGCGCCAGCAGGCCTTCCTGGACGCCGGGCGCAGCGCCTTCGACGGCGCGCCGGCGGCCTGCGCGGTGGGCAGCACGAGCGAGCGGCTGGTGGTGCACTTCCTGGCCGGGCGCAGCCCGGTGCGCCCGGTGGAGAACCCGCGCCAGACCAGCGCCTACCGCTACCCCACGCAATACGGGCCGCGCGCGCCCACCTTCTCGCGCGCCGCGCTGGCCGACCTGGGCGGCGGCACGCTCGGCCTGTTCGTCTCGGGCACCGCCAGCATCGTCGGCCACCGCTCGCTGCACGTCGGCGACGTGACGGCGCAGACCATCGAGACGGTGCAGAACCTGCGCGCCCTGCTGGCCGAGGCCGCACAGCGCTGCAGCGTCGCGCCCGAGCTCGCGGCGCTCGCGCTCGTCGTCTACCTGCGCCGCCCCGACGACGCGGCCGCCGTGCGCACCGCGCTGGCCGGCGTGATCGGCCGCGAGGCGGTGGAGCGCGCGCTCTTCCTGCGCGCCGACATCTGCCGCGCCGAGCTGCTGGTGGAGATCGAAGGGCACCTCGTTGCCGCCGGGAGCCTGCGGTGAGCCGGCGCCGCGTGCCGTTGGCGCTGCTGCTGCCGCTGGCCGCCGCGCTGGCGCTGCCCTCGCGCGCGCAGGCCGACGCGCCGCTGTGGGAACTCGGCCTCGGCGCCGGGCTGCTGCGCCTGCCGCACTACCGCGGCTCGGACCAGTCGCACACCTGGCTGCTGCCGGTGCCCTACGCGGTCTACCGCGGCCCCATCCTGCGTGCCGACCGCGAAGGCGCGCGCGCCGTGCTGCTCGAGCGCGGCGGCCTCGAGGTGGACCTGAGCGTGGCGGCCAGCGCACCCACGCGCAGCCGCGACAACCTGGCGCGCAGCGGCATGCCCGACCTCGCGCCCACGCTCGAGGTGGGCCCGGTGGCCAAGTGGCGGCTCGGTGAAGGCAGCGGCTGGAAGGTCGAGCTGCGGGCTCCGCTGCGCGCCGTGGCCACGCTGCAGAAGTCGCCGCGCTTGATCGGCTGGACGGCCACGCCGCACGTCAACCTCGACCTCGAGGTGGCCGGCTGGGACGTCGGCTTGCTCGCCGGCGCGCTGTGGGGCGACCGCCGCCTGCACGGCTACTTCTACGACGTGGCGCCCGAGTACGCCACCGCCTCGCGCCCGGCCTACCGCGCGCGGGCCGGCGCCGCCGGCTGGCACGTCACGGCGGGCACCTCGCGGCGCATCGGCGACTGGTGGATCGGCGCCTTCGTGCGCGCCGACCGGCTGGACGGCGCGGTGTTCGACTCGAGCCCGCTCGTGCGCCGGCGCGACAACCTCGCCTTCGGCGTGGCCGTGTCGTGGATCTTCGCCCGCTCGTCGGCGCTCGTGCCGGAACGCGACTGAGCGCCGCCCGCCCGATGCGCCGGCTGCTCCTGCCCATCACCTGGCTGCTGCTCCAGGTGCAGCTCGTGATGCTGGGCGTGGCCTCGCTGGTCTGGAACCTCGTCGCCTTCGCGCTCTCGTTCGTGCTGCCGCGCGAAGCCGGTCGCCGCATCGGGCGCGCCGCCATCGCCAACGGCTACCGCGGCTACTGGGCGGCGATCCGGCCGTTCGGCTTCCTGCACCTGCACGCCGAGGCGCTGGACGTGCTGCGCGACGAGGCCGGCCTCGTCATCGTGGCCAACCACCCGAGCCTGCTCGACGCGATGATGCTGGTGGCGCGCCTGCCGCGCAGCGCCTGCGTCATGAAGGGCAGCCTGATGCACAACCCGTTCCTCGCCGCCGGCGCGCGGCTGGCGCGCTACATCCCCAACGACTCGGCGCACACCATGGTGAGGAGCGCGGTGGCCGACCTGAAGACCGGCGGCCAGCTCGTCATGTTCCCCGAGGGCACGCGCACCACGACACGCCCGCTCAACCCCTTCCACCCGAGCTTCGCGCTGATCGCCAAGCGCGCCGGCGTGCCGATCCAGACCGTCTTCATCGACACCGACTCGCCCTACCTCGGCAAGGGCTGGCCGCTGTGGCGGCTGCCGCCGCTGCCGATCGTGTTCAGGGTGCGGCTGGGCCGGCGCTTCGAGGTCGGTGCCGACCACCTGGCGACGATGCGCGAGATCGAGTCCTACTTCGCCGGGGAAGTGCGGCGGTGAAGGCCGAGCGCAGCGGCACGCACCTGGTGCTGATCCCGAGCTACAACACCGGCCCCAAGGTGTACGAAACGGTGGCCGCGGCGCGCGCCGCCTGGAACCCGGTGTGGGTGGTGGTCGACGGCAGCGACGACGGCACCGCCGACGGCCTGCGCGAGCGCGCCGCCGCCGACCCCGGCCTCGCCGTCTTCGTGCTGCCGCACAACCAGGGCAAGGGCAGCGCGGTGCTGCACGGCCTGCGCGAGGCGGCGCGTGCCGGCTTCACGCACGCGCTCACCATGGACAGCGACGGCCAGCACCCGGCCGACCTGATCGGGCGCTTCATGGTCGCGTCGGCCGCGCGGCCCGAGGCCATGATCCTCGGCAAGCCGGTGTTCGACGCCAGCGCGCCGCTCATCCGCGTGCGCGGCCGGCGCATCAGCAACGGCTGGACCGACCTGGAGACGCTGGGCGCCGGCGTCGGCGACTCGCTGTACGGCTTCCGCGTCTACCCGATCGCGCCGCTGCTCGCGGTGATGGAGCGCCAGCCCTGGATGCGCCGCTTCGACTTCGACACCGAGGCCGTGGTGCGCCTGGCCTGGCGCGGCGTCAAGCCGATCAACCTCGACGCCCCGGTCAAGTACCTCAGCGCCGCGGAGGGCGGCGTCTCGCACTTCCGCTACGGGCGCGACAACGCGCTGCTCACCTGGATGCACGCGCGGCTGATGCTCGAGTTCCTGTTCAGGCTGCCGCTGCTGCTGCTGCGCCGGCTGCTCGGCCGCCCGCCGTTCCAGCCCTAGCCGCGGGCGGGAACAGCATCGCCTCGCCGGGGCCGGCCGGCGCCTCGCCGTGCGCGCGCCCCTCGATCTCGCGCGCCAGCCGGTGCAGGCGCTGCGTGGCCGTCTTCATCGTGCTGCGAAAGGCGTCGTCGTCGAGCCGGTCCTGCAGCGCGCGGTTGAGCTCGACGAACCAGGGCAGGCTGGCCTGGTCGAGCAGCCGCGCCTCGTCCGGTGCCGGCTCGGCGCGTTCAGCGCGTTCGGCCCAGCCGCGCAGCAGGACCTGCACGTCCAGGTTGAGCTTCTGCAGCGCGGCCAGTTCGTCGCGCAGGTGGGCGAGCGAGGCCAGGTCGGCCAGCCGCCCCTGGAAGACCAGCGGCGCCAGCACGCTCCAGTAGTAGGCGTAGTCCCACATGATCTTCGCCGGCAGCACCTCGGGGCTGCCGAAGATGCCGTACTGGTCGACGTACAGCGCCAGCGTGCTGTCGTAGAAGCTCCTGAAGATCTGCTCGAAGACCTGCGCGTGCGCGGCGATCGGCTGGCCGGCGTGGTCGCGCGCCACCAGCTCGGTGATGTAGGTGTTGCCGATGGCGATGAAGTCGCTGCCCGGCGAGTAGAAGGGGTCGAGGAAGCGCCCGGACTCGCCGGCCAGTGCCCAGCGCCGGGCCGAGAAGACCTGCGTGCAGTCGTACGAGAAGCGCCTGAAGAAGGCGAAGTCCTGCAGCTTGTCGCGCCGGCCGTCGATGGCGTCGAAGACCAGCGGCTGGTGCTCGGCCAGCCAGTCCATCGCACGCTCGAAGGTGTTCATGGTCTCCAGCGGGTGCCAGCGCGGGTCGGCCACGATGCCCACCGAGTGCGAGCCCGAGGCGAGCGGGATCAGCCACACCCAGTAGCCGGCGCCGACCAGGTGGTTCGTCGACAGCCAGCGCGTCGGCGTGAGGCAGCGCGCGCGCCAGGCCGGGTCGCTGCTCCAGGTGTCCACCGCGATGCGGTCGGCGATGCGGAACCACACCGCGTGCGCCGCGTGCGCGTTCTCGCGCGCCAGGCCGAGTCGGCGCTTGATGAGGCCGGCGCGCCCGCTGGCGTCGATCAGCCAGCGGCAGCGCGCGTGCTGCTCGGGGGCGTCGCCGCATTGCCAGCTCACCGCGTGCAGCCCGCCGTCCTCGGCCAGCGTGAAGCCGCGCACCAGCGCGCGGTCGGCGAAGCGCACGCCGCGCCGCTGCACCTCCGCACCGAGGAAGTTCTCGAACAGGCCGCGGTCGATCTGCCAGCTGCCGGTGGGCAGCGGCCGGCTGGCGCCGATCTCGAGCACGTTCTCGATGTCGCGCCGGCCCTCGCTGAAGAAGAAGCGGAAGCCGAACTTCTTGAGCTGGTCCTGCTGCAGGTGCGGCTTGAGCCCGAGCACGTCGGCGAAATAGTGCGCGCCGATCTCGACCGTGCTCTCGCCGACCTTGTGCGCCGCCGCCGGCACCGGGTGGGTGCGGCGCTCGAGCACGAGGATGTCGAGCCCGGGCAGGCGCTGCCTGAGTTGCAGCGCCAGCGTGAGCCCGGCGAGGCCGCCACCCATGATGACGACGTCGTGTTCCGCGGCGGGTTCCCCGTGGCGCGCAGCTGTCATGACCATCCGATCCTGCTTGAATGGGAGCCCGATGATGCCTGGGCGGCCGTCACCCTGTTCCCACCAAGGCGGACAGTTGCACTTGCAACGCCAGGCACGCGCCGAGCGGCAGCGCGAGCTGCGCGTCGCGGCCGGCCGCCAGGCGCTCGAAGAGCGGCAGCGCATCGGCCATCGCGTTGGTGGCGAGCGCCTGCGCCGCATCGCTCGTCAACGGCACCGGCGCGGTGGGCGCCGGATACAGCGCCGCATCGAGGCGCCACAGCGAGCGCGCGCCGCGCTGCGGTGCCAGCACCAGCGCCACGCCGAGCAGGCCGCGGCTCGTGTTGACCGAGGCGAGCGGCCCGCCGGCCTCGGTGTCGGTGCCGACCAGCAGCACGGGCCGCGCGTCGGCCGCGCACTGGACCAGCGCCTCGAGCAGCCCGGCGGCGAAGCTGTGCCCGTAGGCGGCGAGCGCGGTCGTCGGGGCGTGGCTGCCGCTGGCCATGCTCCAGTAGCCCGCAGCGGCGTTGTGCACCGAGTGGTGGAAGCGCGTCGGCGAGAGCAGCAGCGGGTCGGCGGCCAGCGTGCGCGCCAGCGCGTCGACGATGCCCAGGTCGCCATGCGCCGAGGTGAAGACGCCGCTCACCGCGTGCGCGGTGTGGCCGCTGGCCGCCAGCGCGTCCTCGGCCACCTGGAGCGCGAGCAGCACGGCGTCGCTGGCGCGCCGGCGTTCGTTGGGCGGCAGCGCGGCGGGGGCGGGGCGCGCCGATGACGCCGACGGCGCCGTCGGCGCCGATGACGTCACCGCCGGGGCGGCGGCCTCGCCGCGCAGCGCGGCGCGGGCGGTGGGCCAGCCGGGCCAGGCCGGTGTCCACAGCGCGATGCCGTCGATCCAGGCCTTCATGCCGCGTCGCCCCGCGCGAAGACGAGCACCGCGTTGCTGCCGCCGAAGCCGAAGCTGTGGCTGGCCGCCGTGCGCAGCGCCGCCGCGCGCGGCGCGAGAACGAGAGCGGGCAGCAGCTCGGGGGCCGTCGTGGGGGCGCTGCCCGGCACGAAGCCCTCGCGCAGCGCGAGCAGGCAGATCGCCGCTTCGACGATGCCGGCGGCGCCCATCGTGTGCCCGGTCAGCCCCTTGGTGGCGCTGG
>Ga0073934_10003624_pt1 | contig 27904 bp, 20 predicted proteins | sample LarsenN4metaG_FD_76834 | JGI IMG/M metagenome (GOLD analysis project Ga0073934, IMG submission 76834) | Hot spring sediment bacterial and archeal communities from British Columbia, Canada, to study Microbial Dark Matter (Phase II) - Larsen... ... | reverse complement strand
GGCCAGCAGGGCGCGCGCGGGTCCTCCACAGCCACCGCCCTGGGAAGCACCTCATGGCAGAACCGCTCGCCCGGGACGCGCGGAGGCCGGTTGCCCTGGCCCTCGCAGTAGTCGTGCCAGAGGGAGCTGCACTCGTTGCGTCCGCCCCACAGCGCCAGGGAGGGATGGCAACGGTTCCGCCGCACGGCCCCCTCCCATCTGCGCGCGGCCGCCCTGGACCGCTACGGCCGTCCTGCCGGGATGCCGGCACCGCCGCCGAAATCCGCCTCCGCCGCGTCAGACGCTCGTTGCCCGCCGCCATCCACGCGCGCTGGCGCTCCGGGCCCACCCGGAGGGCGGAGTGACACTCAACCCGCAGGGTGTTTTCGCCCCGTCGGAGCGCGGGCGTGCGGCCAGTCCCCACGGCGAACTCATGGGGGCCAGCATGCAGTCCGGGCGGCCCAGCAACTCCGCGTTGAGCCACACGGCGGCCACGGTGTCCAGGCGGTTGAATCGGAGGACGGCGTGCCGGGGCGGCTCCCCGACGGTGACGTGGTCTCGCAGACCCAGTCGGCCTCGTCCACCCACGCGCACGTCCGCTCATGCAGCCGCGCCAACGGGTCTGGAATGACCCCGTTGCGGTGCAGGTCCAGGTGGACATGGCCGGGCACCCGGGCGGGCATCCGGGGCAGCTCACTGGCGTGCGAGCCGCCTCGGGGGCGCGGCTCCCGGAACTTCCAGCGGGCCTTCAGCACTCGGGAAGTGGTCTTTCTGCACGCTGTCGGAGGCCGATGCGCCGTCCTCGCACTCGTTCGCCCTGGGGCGCCGCCGGGCCTTCGAACTGGAGGCCAGGAGGGCGGAGGCCGCTTCCTGGCTGGCTCCCGCTCCGCGCTGGCCGCACAATCACCGGCGCGCCGCCGCACTGGATGGCCGACAGGCAGGAAAACGGCACCCCGTTGGGATAACTCCGTTGGCGGCCGGGAGGCCGCCCGCCATGGACTATCCCCTGACCGAGGACCAGATCGCCGCCTTCCGGGAGAACGGCTTCGTCCAGCTGCTCCACGTGCTCACCGCCGCGGAGCTGGAGGAGACGCGCGCCGCTCTGGAAGACGCCAGCCAGCTGGCGCTGGACGCCCGCCACCACACCAGCGCATCCAACCCGGAGTACGAGAAGGTCTTCGTGCAGAAGGTGAACCTCTGGACGGTCCACGCGGGGATGCGCCGGTGCGTGCTGCGGCCCAAGCTCGCCGAGATCGCCCGGCGCCTCGCGGGCGTGGAACGGATCCGCCTGTGGCACGACCACGCGCTCATCAAGATGCCCGGAGACAGCCGGCCCTCGGAGTGGCATCAGGACCTGCCCTACTGGCCCATGCGCGAGGCCGGCGCGCTTTCCTGCTGGCTGGCCCTGGACGACGTGGATGAGCGCAACGGCTGCATGCAGTTCGTTCCGGGCAGTCACCGTTGGGGCCGGTTCGAGCCCATCCGCCTGGTCGGCGACACCCAAGACATCTTCTCCTTCGTGTCCGAGGAGCTGCGCGGGACCGCCACGCCGCAGGTGATGCGAGTGCCCGCAGGAAGCTGCACCTTCCACGACGGCCTCACGTTCCACTATGCCAGCGCCAATCAGACCGACCGGCCCCGCCGCGCCCTCGTGATCATCTACATGCCCGACGGCACCACCTACAACGGCCGGCCCCACGTGGTGACCGACGGCCTGGGCCTCAAACCGGGCGAGGCCATCGGCGGCGACCTGTTCCCATTGCTGGCGCAGGCACCCTCGGGCCGGAGCGCTTGACTCCAAGATGACGCTCCGGAGAACGGCGCTGACGGCCGCGGTCCTGCTGGCGGTGGGCCTGCGGATCGTGGCGCTGGACTCCGACCCCTACCCCTGGCTGGACTGGTGCACGGGCCTCCTGACGGACGAGGGCTTCTACACCCACAATGCGCGGAATGTGGCGATGTTCGGCCGCGCCCGGCTGGACGACTTCAACAATATGCTGGTCTCACCGCTCGTCCACGCCGTTCAGACAGCGGTCTTTCTCGTGTTGGGGTCTGGCGCCGTTCCCGGCAGGCTGATCTCGGTGGCGTGCAGTCTTGCCGCCGCAGCCCTGCTGTACGCGGCGCTGCGCCGGTCTTTCGGTGCGCGGGTCGCCGCCACCGGGGCGCTCCTGCTGGCGTTGGACCACGCGAACCTCCTCTTCAGCCGCATGGCCCTCCTGGACCCGCCCGCCGCCCTTCTGGCCGTGGCCGCCTTCTGGTGCTTCGTCCGCGGGCAGGAGGCGGTGCCCGGGACGCGCGGGCGTGCCTGGTGGATGGCCGCGTGCGGCGCCTTTCTGGGGCTTGCGGCGGTCTCCCGGAGCCTGTGCGTCTACCTGATCCCTGTCCCCTTCGCGGCACTCTGGATTCCCCTTCCACCCGCCGAGGGACGGCGGCGCGCCCTTCGGGATTCCGCCGGCGTGGCGGCCGGCCTGGCCGGCGTGCTGGCCGCATGGGCGCTCCTGTGGTACCTGCCGCACCGGGCAGAGATCGACGCCATGCACCGGTACTACCGCGAGGCGCAGGCGCGCCCCAAGTCGCTGGCGAGGCTGGCGCAGAACGTGCGTCTGGCGCTCCTTGGCGATCGGTATGGGTGGGCGTCGTGCCTGTTCCGCCACACGCCGGTGGTGTTCGTCCTGGCCCTGCTTGCCCTGGCATCGCGGGCACTGGGCCGCCGGAGCACCGCGAGCAGGGCGGAGTCGTTCCTGGCGGCCTGGCTGCTCTCCGCGTGGACGGTGCTGGCTGCCAGCAGCTACTCCCCGTACCGCTACCACGTAACCTTTTACCCTGCGCTCATGTCCCTGGCCGCCGTGGCACTCTGGGAGTGGCGGGAGTCCGCGGGGAGGCTGGCCAGTCCAGGACCCGGGGCGGCCGTGCTGCGAGCAGCCCTGGCGTGGCTGTTGGCGTGGCACGCCGTGCAGTCCGTGCTGCACCGGGGCGGAGTGCTGCCTCCCGGCCCCACCCAGGCGCTGCTCTTCACCATTCCCACAGCGGCCGCGGCCGCCGCCGCGGTCTGCCATGGAGGGGTGCGGTGGGCGCGGGTTCCGATCGCGGCGGCGGGCCTGTGGACACTCGTGAATGCGGGATGGCTGGCCCACTGGGCAGCCACGCTGGACTACACCCAGCGCGACCTGGGCCGGTGGCTGGCCGCGGCGCTGCCGTCAGGCAGCGTGCTGCTGGGGGACGTGGCGCCCGGAGTAAGCATGGACACGCGATTCCTGGCGGTCAACGTGATGAAGGGCCTCTGCAACGACGACCGGCCAGTGGAGCGCTTCGCCGGGAGGCCCCGGTTCATCCTGACGCTGGACGGAGCCTGGATGACGCCGTACTGGCCGGAGCGCTACCCCGCGCTCGTGGCCCGCTCCCGCAGAATCCGCCTGGCGCGCGTCCTGCGCTGGCAGATCGGGATCTATCCGGTCTCCCTGGGCGGCAGTCAGGGCGTGCCCGCAGGCAGAGGCAACCCGCGGCCTGCGCCCGGGTCACCGCGCGGGAGCCTGACAGAGGAAGATCTGCTTGACACCGGCGACCTCGCGGTTGTAGGCCACAAGGCGCGAATCGGGAGACACCACCAGGCTCGACGGGACAGAGTTGCCGGGAGGCGCAAGCGGGACTTCCCTCCCCCACTCCCCCTGCGTGGTCAGGAACGCGGAGACCGACCCATCCGGACGGGCAGCCACCACGAAGCGCCCATCGGGGCTGAAACGGGGATCGCCAACCACCCCTCCGGGTGCTCTGGAAAGCTGGCGGAGCGCCCCGCCCTCCGGTGCCACCACGAAGACCTGCGGCTCCACCACGCCCGCGCGGAGCGTCCGGCCCACGCAGGTAATCCAACGCCCGTCGCCGGACGCGCGCAGGTGGCCTGAGACGCCCCGCAGCCGGGCGTTCGGGTTCTCTGCTGTGCGGGTCAGCCGCCGCACCACGGCCCCCGCGGGCGGCTTGGGGTAGTCCGTGGCGGTGCCCTCCAGGGGACCCAGCGGACCGGGACGGGTGATGTCGTCCGGCACGTCCACGATGTAGACCTCCCCGTAGGGCACGGCTCGTCCGTCCTCCTCCACCGCCACCGTGGCGCGGAAAGCCCGAGACCTGCGCCGGCGGCCGGCGGAATCGGTCCACCCCGCCGGACCGACCCAGCAGTCGCCCTCCGCCCGGGAGTACTCGTCGCTGCCGGGCCGGGGACGATCCACGCAGGCCGTAAGGAGCACGCTGAAGCTCTCCCCCGTGAAGCAGCGCGGATCGGCTTCCACGGGCACGCGTATCCCCCGTCGGCTCACCCCCACGTTGCGCAGGTCGGAGCCGCGCTCGTGCTTCATGATGTGATCGTTGTAGGTGAACCCGACCCACTCCCCGGCGGCGTCGGGCTCGTGCTTGTGGGTGCCGCCACGCAACGCTCCCGGCGTGAAGGGCGGGACCACATCGCGGCTGTCCAGCCACCGGGGAGGGCGTCCGTCCACCGGAATGACCTTGCCGCCGCGGACCGTGAAGTCGTAGGGCAGCCCCGAATCCAGCGCGTGGATGGCAATGACCTCCGTGGGGGTGAGCCAGCTTGCCGCGCCGACCCCCAGGACAGGCGGCTTCTGGCCATAGAAGACGTGGACCTCCCCGGTTTCCACGTTCACGCGTCCCAGCCGGTCGCAGGTGTGGATGCCGCCCGCGTCCCGGCAGTCAAATACGAGCCACCGGCCGTCCTGGGAGAAGTTCAGGTTGTTGTCCAGGTCCTTGGGCAGGGGACCGTGGGTAAGCTGACGCTCGGGTAGCGGACCGGCTTCGTGCATGGCGGGCATCCACAGCGCGAGGGCGGCAAGCGCGGAGAGCAGGCGCATCAGGAGCTCCAGGCCGCCCGCACCAGCACGCCCTCGGCCTGATTGGGATAGCGGAGCAGCACGGTGTCGCCCTGGGGTGCGGCCGAGACGGGCAGGGACTGCCCCGTGAGGCTGAAGGCCTTCGCCGCCTTCAGCCGGCGGCGGCCCGCCCAAAGCCGGGCCATTCCACCGGTCCGAGAAGGCGCGAAGACCAGAAAGGCGGTGGACTCGGACGTTTCCAGCCGGGCCCGAATGCGGCCGGACGCCGCCGCCACTCGGGGCGTTCCGCGCTCAGGCCCCAGCTCCACCAGGAGCGCGCCGCTGCGGGCGGCGATCTCTGGGTCCTCCAGCACCTCCAGCGTGGGACTGAGCAGGTCCACGAACCGCCCCTCCAGGGCATGGGGCCGGTGGAGAGCGCGCACAGCCACATACGGTCCACGGCGCACCAGGAAGGCCGAGCGCTCCCGGTACGTGCCGCCCGCAAGCTCGAAGCCGTGGCGCGCCAGCGCCCGCATCCAGCGGGAGGCGTGCTCGCTGGCCGTCAGGAACCCGGGCGCCACACCGGCGAAGACGACATTCCCCTGGCCCGCCCGGGCCTGCCACACCACTGCTTCGGGTCCGCCGTTCAGCCTGTAGAGCGGGCGCGCGCCCTGAGGCATGGGGTAGAGCGTGAGTGGATAGGCGGCGGGCACAGGCAGCCGGCCGAACAGGCCCGCGAAGGCCGGGTCGGCGGCGACAAGGGCGGGGCCGGGCGGGGGCGCCGGACGTGCCGAGATCCGGAAGCTCCCGGCGACCTCCACGGCAAGGCGGAGGGGCGCATCCCGGGGCAGATTGTCGAAGCGATAGGTCCAGAAGGCGGGCCCGTCCGCGAACCGTTCCCGGCCGTTGAACCGCGAGTCCCGGTCCTCCTCCAGAAACCGGGTCTCCAGCGAGGCGCCGGCCCGGAAAGAGGCCAGCAGGCGTTCTCCGGCGCGCAGCTCCAGGGTGGAGAGGGCGGGCCCCCAGGCGTCGCCGGGCGTGGCGTCTGAGAAGCGCACCAGCACGCCGCCAGACTCCCGGGCCGCGGCGGAGAGGTCCAGGGTCTTCATCTGTCGGACGCGGGAGCCGGATTCCGCCTCGGCCAAGACCACGTACGACTCGGCCGGCGGAGTGATGCCGCCCACGACGCGGGGACCGCGCACGGCCAGCCCGAGCTGCGCCAGGAGATCCTCCACCGGCGACTGGAGCCCGGCCCTGCGCCACCAGGCGTCGGAGACGGCGTGGTAGGCGTCCGTCCCGCCGAGGACCATCAGGGTGCCGCCCCTGCGGGTCCAGTCGGCCAGGGCGCGGTTCACAGCCGGGTCCTGAGGCTTCAGGAAGTCATAGGACACGAGCAGGGTGCGAAACCCATCCAGGTACCCGGGGTCGGCGGCGCGCTCCAGCGACAGGACCCCCACGGGCACGCCCCGCGCGGCCAGGGGCAGGCAGAGGCCGTAGAAGCCGTCGAAGTCGCTGGGCGCGGGTTCGGCGCGCTGCCACTGCATGGTGTCCGACGTGAAGGTGCCGATCCCCTGGCTCCCCGCTTCCACCTGGCCACGCGGGTGCCGCCAGAGGTCGGAAAGGACCCCCACAACCGTGTTCACCACGCGGGCGTAGTCGTCGGGGATTCGTCCGTAGATGCGCTGGGGCCACGGCATCACCTCGAAGCTGTCGATCTCTGGAAAGAGAAGGGCGGCCAGGAGCGTCTCCCGGTAGTTCGCCTGATAATCCTCCAGCGGCCGATTCGGGTCGTCCTCCACCGGGTCCATCAGGAACGTGAGCCGCTTCCCCGTGCCGCGCATCAGGTGGTGCAGGGAGGAGTACTCCAGATAGCCCAGTTCGAAGGTGCGCTCAGCCCGGACGCCCGCGTTGCGCACCGCCGTCCGGGCCGTGCCGGTCCAGACCTGGCCGATGAGCTCCTGCAAGGCGGGGAGGCGCAGGATCTCGTGGTGGGGCGAAACAATGGCCCAGTGGGCGTATGTCACCGGGCTGTGAAGGGCGGCCATGCGGACGACGCCGGGCCTGCGGGCCCGCGCGTCCTCCAGAATGGCCTCGACTATCCGGCGCTCGAGCCAGGCCTGAAGGCGGGCGGCCCGCCAGCGCGCGTCCACCGATTCGTGGGGCGGCTGCCAAGGCGAGCCGTATCGCGCCTGCCACTCCTCCTTGAAAGCCTGGGAGTAGCCGGCCCGCGCCCAGTACTCGGGCTCCTCCGGGCAGACGGCCGTGGTCCCCTGCTCCATGGCCGCGCGGTAGAAGCGCTGGGCGGCTTCGATGCGGCTGAGGGTGGGCACCAGATAGAAGCTGTTCCCGCCAATGTGAATCTGGGCGCCCGCGCGGTCGGTCTGCACTTCGCCAGGATGGGCCCGGGCATGCTCCGTGCCCTCTCGGAACCCGCCCATCGTCTGGACCGCGTATCCCCGGTCGCGCCAGCTCGCCATCGTGGCGGGGTCCGTGGAATAGACGAGCACCGCGTCCACGGGCACCCCCACGCCGGGATCGTAGGGGCCGGCGCTCTGAAGGGAGGTCCGGGGCTTGTCTGGACGCGGGACCACCACGGGCCGCTGGCCGGCCGGCCCGCCCAGCAGCGTTCCAATGGCATCGGGCACGCCGTCGCCGTCGGAATCGGGCAGGCGGATGGTCAGCGCCACGCTGCGCACGGCCACGGGGCCCGCCGCCGCCCGGAACTGGAACCGCAGGGTCCCTCCCAGGGAGTGGCCCGGCGGGGCTGAAACCACCGCGGCTCGATTCGAGCCCGCCCGCTCCACGCGCGAGGGGACGCGCCTGCCGTCCTTGTCGAGCACCGTGACCGTGGGCTCACCCTGAACCGCATAGGCCAGGCTGCAGCGCCCGCCAGGCGGCACGGTGAATCGGTACGTCCACCCCCCTCCGCGCGCCGCCACGCGGGCGCCATCCTCCACCCTGCTGGCGCCGGCGGCGGCGAGCACGGCTGCCTCCTCCGGCGTGCCGGGTGCGGCGCGCACCACTGCCTGGATGTCGGCGCGTGCGGCGGCGCATGAGCACAGGAAGGCAACTGCGGCGACGCGGTGGATCACGGGGTTCGCGGCTCGAGAACGGTGACGATTCCCTCGGCCTGCCCCAGCCGAAGGAACTCATCGCAGGAGGCCGGTGCAGGCACGGAGCGCCCGGTGGCCTGGGCATACCGCCGCGCGACTTCCTGGGCGAACTGCAACGGCGACATGGCTGCCAGTGCCAGGCGGACGCCCAAGCCAGCGCGGGAGGCAACGAGGCGCTTCATCTCGGCCACAACCGTCTGGCTGTCGGGGCCCGCGAACACCTCGTCTACTTCCATCTGCCGGAACCGGTACTGGACATGAACGTGCATGGCGCTCCCTGCTCCTCGGCCCGGATTGTACCCGACCGGAGGAGGGGCCATGCTCACGGGAGCGCCGAAGTGCCAGAGTCCGGAACCATCGTGCCCGTGCGTGTCCGGCCATTCCCCTCCAGCGGCATGCGGAAAGACGATCGGTCCGGTCCCTGCCAAAGGGGAATCGCGGCCGCGGGTGGAACACCGCAAAGGACTGTATCCGGCGGACCGGAAGGGAGGGGGCGCCATGCGCATCGGAGTGAACCGGTGGTGCATGCCAGCGGAGTGGAGCCTGGAGAAGGCGGTGGCGGAGGCGGCCCGTGCCGGGTTCCAGGGGATCGAGCTGAATCTGGCGGAGGAGGGTCCACTCACTCCGGATTCCTCCCGAGCCGACGTGGAGCGCGTGGCTGCGCGGGTCCGGGCGGCGGGCCTGGAGCTCACGAGCCTCTCAAGCGGACTGGGCTGGCGGCACCCGCTGACGTCCGGCGATCCGGCGGTGCGGGCGCGGGCCAGGGAGATCCTGGCACGGTCGCTGCACGTGGCCCGGTGGCTGGGCGTGGACCCCGTGCTCTGCGTGCCGGGAGTTGTGGAGGCGGAGACCCGCTACGACACGGCCTGGGATCGAGCGCTGGAGGCGGTGCGGGATGCCGCACCCCTGGCGGCCGAGGTGGGCGTGGCTCTCTGCGTGGAGAACGTCTGGAACAGGTTCCTGCTCTCCCCGCTGGAGATGGCGCGATTCATCGACGAGGCGGGAAGCCCCTGGGTCCAGGCCTACTTCGACGTGGGCAACGTCCTCCTGTTCGGATTCCCCCAGCACTGGATCGAGATCCTGGGCACGCGGATCCGACGCGTGCACGTGAAGGACTTCAAGACGGCGATTGGCAGCATCCGGGGCTTCGCCAATCCGCTGCAGGGCGACGTGCCCTGGCGGGCCGTGCGGGATTCGCTGGCGTCCATAGGCTACGACGGCTGGATCACGGCCGAGGTGGAAGGCTATCGCCATCTCCCCGAGCTGGGCCTCCGTCACCTGGCCGAGTCGCTCCGCGCGGTGTTCGGCGAGTGAACAGGCACCGCCCCGTGTTCGGGGCAATGCCACCCCCCCTACATTCCGGGCAGCCACCGGAAGACCCAGGCGAGATAGAAGAGATAGAACGGTCCTCCCAGCAGGAGGGACCAGGGGGAGAGCCTCGGCCGCCAGGTCATCTCCGCCCAGGCCACGGCCGTGGACACGACGGCCACGGCCACGCACGCCAGCGCCCGGTCGTCCAGCACCCACGGTGTGAACAGCATGCCGATGGCCGGCGGGATGCTGCTCCGAAACACCATTGCCCCACTGATGTTGCCCAACGCCAGCGTGTCCTTGCGCTGACGCACCCAGAGTACCGAGTTGAACTTCTCCGGCAGCTCCGTCGCCACGGGAGTGAGGATCAGGGAGAGCACCAGCGTGGAGATTCCCGTGTCGATGCTGATGGCCGTCAGCTCTCCCACAAAGAGATGGGCGCCGAGGACGAGCACTCCCACTCCGGCCACGGACTGGCCCAGCACCAGCCAGAGCGGCGGCTCTCCCGTGCTGCGGTGGAAATGCAGGGGCGAGATCTCCTCCGCTCCGCCGGCGCCGTCGTTGTCCGCGAACGTCTGGCGGATGTAGGTTCCGTAGAGCAGCACGAGGAGGGCGGCGACGGCCGGCTTCGCCAAGCGCGGAAGAAACGATGCGGCTGCGGAGAGGCCGAAGACCATGAAGAAGTAGCGGAGGTCGCGGCCGAGCACGCGGTGGTTGACCGTCATCAACGCTGTGCGCCGTCGGAGGCGTGCGAAGACAAGCACGGCGGCACCCGTCACGCAGAAGGCCAGGGTGGAGAGCATGAGCGGAGCGCCCAGTATGGCCCCGATCCCCACGTCCGCGCCCTGCCCGTGCCTGGCGCCGAACACAATGGCCAGGATGGCGATCAGCGTCTCCGGGAGGCAGGTTCCCACCGCGGCGAGGACGCTCCCCACGGCGCCTTCGCCCAGATCGAGCTTCTTGCCGGCCCATTCGATGCCGTTGGTGAACAGGTCGCAGCCCAGCAGGATCACTACCAGGCTGACTCCGAGCAGCGTCCAGGCGGCTAGCATTGGGCGGGCGTGTCCTTGATAGTGGTGACCGCCAGGATCCACGCCGCCAGCAACAGAATGGCGCAGCCGATGAACGGTGCATAATGCGAGTTGATCCAGGGCAGGAACGGTGTGCGGATGTGCGCGTGCTCGTAGAGCCATCCCCCGAGAGGCACGCCAATCATGGCGCCCAGCCCCTGAGCCGTGCCCACCGCCCCCATCACCGCGCCGCGCTGCCGCGGGTGGCATCGCGCGCTGATGTAGGCCATCCAGGCCGGGAACGCGATCACGAATCCCACGCCGATGATGGACCCTCCCAGAACCAGGGCGATTTCGCTCTTGATCAGGATGAGCGCCCACATTGCCGCGGCGCACAGCCCGATTCCAAGGCGGACGGCGCGCGCCTTGCCGATCCGATCACCCACGGTGCCCAGCGGCACAGACGCAAGGGCGATGATAAGGCAGGGGACGAGCAGGAGCGCCCCGAACGCGGTCTCGGACAGGCGGAACTCGGCCAAGGCGAACAGCTTGATGATGAGCATGATCATCCCGATGCCAAGGAACGTGACGAAGGCCATCAGCAGCATCTCGGGCATCTGCCGCAGGCTCCGCAGCAGCGCGGAGAGGCTGAAGCCTCCCTCCACCTCCGGGTGCCGCTCATGGTGGGGAGGGATGTGGGGTATCTGCCTCCAGGCCGCCACCGCCGTGCAGAAGAACAGGGCGCTGATCAGATAGAACGACGCCTGCAACGGGTCCACGTTCCGCATGCCCAGCTGCTCCGTCACCAGGGCGGTCAGGTCGTTGGCGGCGCCGCCGATGAAGGGTCCCAGCGCAATGCCCACGAGATAGGTGACGTTGAACAGGCTCATGGCCTGGGATCGTCGGTCGTCCTCCACCACGTCGGCGATCATGGCCAGCGCAGACGGCCAGAGCGCGGCGGCTCCCAGGCCATCCAGCGCGCGCAGGATCACAAAGAGGTACCACTGGTGAGGCTGGACCGCCAGGGTGAGGAGCGACGTGGCCACGCTCACCAGAGGTCCCGCGATGATGAGCCGCTTCCGCCCGATGCGGTCCCCCAGAACACCGAAGGGGCCCTTCATCAGCCCCTCGCAGAGCAGGAAGGCCGCGCCGATCGCAACCACCGAGGCAGCGCCATACCCCATGCTGTGGTGAAGGTACACCGGCATGGCCGAGACGTTCATGACGGCATAGGCCAGCTCAGCGAAGCCTGCCACGAGCGCGATGGCCAGCAGCACGCCGCGAAAAGTCGCGGGCGGCGGCGCGCCTGGAATCGGCGGAGGCGTGGTCGGATGAGCCATGAGCCGGGATCGCGGACGAGGCCTTGGGGCCGGCCACGCTCGCGGGTACATTATGGCGCGGTGCGGGGCCGCTCGTCATGGGCCGAAAGACCTGGGTACGGCCTCGGCACCCTCCGGGCGGCCCCGCAAGTATCCGGCGGTCAGGCAGCCGGCGTCAGCCGATGGGCACCTCCCTCCCCTTCTCCGAGGAGGCGTAGATCGCGTCCATGATCTGGGCCACCATGAGCGCCTGCTCCCCCGTCACCAGAGGCTGGGTGTCGGTGAGAATGCACTCCACGAAGTGCTTGATCTCTGCGTGGTGGCTGTTCACGTTCTTCTCAGGGAGTTCCGGACGCGTGATGTTCAGGGCGCGGTGCCTCTCCGTGACGAGGGTGAGCGGGTTCATGGTGACCCCGCCCTCGGTGCCGCAAAGCGTGGTGTTCCACACGTCTTCCGGGATGTTCGCGACAAAGCTGGACTCCAGCACCACGGTGGCGCCGTTCTCGAAACGGATCAGCGCCGACGCGAAGTCCTCCACGGTGAAGTTCTTGTAGTCCCACTGGCCCAGAAAGCCCACGATGTCGCCCCTGTGCCCGAACTTGGCGTAGGTGACGCCGGACGCGGAGACGGGCTTGGGGTGGCCCATCAGCCAGAGGGTCAGGTCCAGGATGTGCACTCCGATGTCTATGAGCGGCCCGCCTCCCTGCTTTGCCTTGTCGATGAAGACGCCCCATCCGGGGATTCCCCGGCGGCGCAGAGCCTGTGCGCGGGCGTAGTAGATTTCGCCCGCGTCCCCGGACTCGACAAAGCGCTTCATGAGCTGGCTGCCGGGGTTGAAGCGGGTATTGTAGCCCACGGCGAACTTCTTGCCAGCCTTCCTGCTGGCGGCCAGCATCTCCTTCGCCTCGGCGGCGTTCATGGCGACGGGCTTCTCGCAGAGGACGTGCTTGCCCGCGGCAAAGGCGTCGATGGTGGGCTGCTTGTGCAGGTAGTTGGGGGTGCAGACCGAAACCGCGTCCACCTCATCCATCGCGAGGAGGTCATGGTAGTCCGAGAAAACGTGCTTGACGTGGAACTTCTCGGCGGCGGTCTTGGCGGCGACGGGATCGGTGTCGGCGAGGGCGACGATCTCGCAGAGATCGGGGATGGCAGCGTATCCGGGCATGTGAGCGGTCTGGGCGATTCCGCCCGAGCCGATGATGCCCACTCGGACCTTTTTCGGCACGGTGGCGATTCTCCTTCGGCGAGAGTGGAGTGATGCCGGAGCCGGGCGGGCGGCCCCGGCCGGGCCTCTGATCAGAAGGCCACGGCGGGCGGGACGGGCGGGCTGGCGCCCCCGGCCGTCAAGGCTGGCCGGACGCGTCCCGCCAGCCGGGTTGCAGCCGGGCCGCGGCCGCGGCGGCACCCAGGGCGCCGGCGGCGGCGCAAAGCAGGCAGTCGAGCCCCAGCAGGATGCCAAGGGACGGCGTGAGGACGGCGTCCGCGCCGCGCAGCGCCATCAGCAGCACCCCGAAGCCGAAGTACAGGCAGGCGCCGGCAAGGCCCACGACAGACCCGATCGAAGCGGCCTCCTGAATCCCCGGCATCAGGACCCGCCCCAGCGCCCGCACCGCCCTTCCCGCCACCAGGGCGGCCAGCGTGGGATACACCATCGCCAGGGCGCCCAGGCTCCCTGCAAGGAATCCACAGGACTCGATGTCGGGGACGCTCCCCGCGGCCTCGAACCCGTGGTTCGCGGCCTGCATGGCCAGGGCGAGCGCCACGGAGGAAACGGCAGTCGCGATCTGGAGCCGGACCGAGCGCATGTCTCTCTCCATGGGGATGCCGGCTGAGCCGCCGGGCGAGGGAATTGTATCACGCAGGGGCCGCTGGAGGCAACGGGCCCGCTTCCGCGCCTTGACTCGGCCCCGGCTGGTTTCTATAATACACCCGTCATCACCGCCGATGTCCGCCCGTCTTCCCGTCCGCCCTGAAGGAGAAGAGCCATGCCCGCCCTGCCCGACGCGACCTCCCTGCGCGACATCCCGCTCTTCGCGGGCCTTGAGCGCGAACAGCTCGAGCAGGTGAATCAGCGCCTCCGCATGCACCGCTTCCCCGCCGGCACCAACGTGATGACCGCAGAGACGCCCGGGGAGACCGTCTACATCATCTACACGGGCACCGTGAAGATCAAGATGGACACCGCCGACGGCGACGAGGTGATCATCGCCCTCCTGGGCGCCGGCGACATCGTCGGTGAAATGTCGGTGATCGACAGCGCGGGCCGCTCGGCGGACGTGCTGACCATCGAAGACTCCCGGCTCCTATGGCTCGACCGCTCCGCCTTCAACGACCTCGTGGACTCCATCCCCCTGGTGGCGCGCAACCTGCTCAAGATCCTCAGCGGCCGCGTCCGCATGTCCACCGGCCAGATCGTGTCGCTCTGCACTCACGATGTCTATGGCCGCGTGGCGCACCAGATTCTGGTCTTCGCGGACCGCTACGGCGTTCCCGGCGAGGCCGGGGTCACCATTCCCATTCGGCTGACACAGAGCGACTTCGCCGGGCTCGTGGGCGCCTCCCGGGAGCGGGTGAACCAGCAGTTCGTGGCGCTCCGCAACAGCAAGCTCATCTCCGTGGACCACTCCTACAGGATCACCGTGCACAACATCGAGCGGCTGCGCGAGATAGTTCGCTCGCGCTGACGTCGGCACACGCCTCTCCGGCCGCCCTGCGGCCTCTCCCCCGTGCGCGCGCCGTCGCAGGCACTCGGAGGCCGCGGCAACCCCGGCGGCCGGGGGCCGGCAAGGCTCGCCGCGTCCCGCAGGTGCCGCCCAGCCGCCAGAGTCCCGTGCTCCCGCCCGTGCGGCACACGGCCACGACCGACCCCCGCACCACGCGAGCGCGCGCCGCTGGCCGGGACCGGTCAGTTCAGCTTGGCCGGTCTGCTCGGGCGCATGCCGCGATAAGGCACGTCGATGGCCAGGCGGCCGGGCCACTGCCTGGGAACGGGCAGTCCAAGTGCCCAGTGGATTCCGTTGACCACCAGCCGCTGCACCGGCTCCACTCCCAGGTCTTCCGGGTGGCCCAGGGTTGTGGTGAAGACCCGCCCGCCCGCGGCGGTCTTCCAGGTCCACGCCACCGGGTTCTCCATTGCGGGCTTGTCCGGATTCACCGCGCGCCCCATGAGGAGCACGGTGGCGTCCGGGGGAGGCCACTTGGGCACAACATGGTAGAGCCAAGACCGCACGTGGAATCGCGGCGCCACACCGGTGAGAATAGGGTGGCTCCGGGCCGAGTCCGGCACGAACACGTCGGTGCTGGACTCGTGGCCGTAGTGGGTGTGGCCGTCCGCGCCCCAGCCGGGCGGCGCCCCCAGGGCAAACGCGCCGAAAGTGTTCCAGCGCTCAAGCGGATGGCCCTTCGGATAGTTGAAGGCATGGGTGCTCGTCCGGAATCCCACCACCGGCTTCCCGGAGTCCAGATAGGCCTGGATGTGCGCCACCTGCTCCGGGGGAAGGCGGCGCCAGCGCAGGAAGAACACCGCCAGGTCCGCCTTCCGCAGGACCTCCAGACCGGGTATGTTCTCCTCGGCGTTCTGGTCCGGGTAGGCAGTCAGCACACGGGTCCGGAGGCCAAAGTGCTTCTCCAGGGCGGCGGCGAGCTTCGGCATCGTCTCCTCGCCGCCGTACTCGTGGTCCCCGCACACGAACACGACCAGGGGCGCGGCCGGCTTCGGCTGCGGCGCCGCCACGGCCACGCCAGCCACGGCCATCAGCGCGATCACGTCTTGTCTCCTCGGAAGGCCGCCTGCGCGGCCGGACTGCGGACAGCGCATGGCTCACCCGTCCGGCGCGCTGGCCAGATGAATGGGCCGGATGAGTTCCCGGAATGCGGCCGACCACGGCACCGGTCGCCGCGTCTCGGCATCAACGCGCACGATGACCGTGGCACCGTCGGCGCAAAGCCTCCCCGTGGAGTCGCGCACTTCGTGGGCGAAGGCGACGCTGGTCAACCCCAGATCGCGAACCGCCACGGTCACCGTGATCTCCTGCTCGTGGACAATGGCGTTCCGGTAGTTCACCTCGTTGCGAACGACCAGGTAGGGCCAATCCAGTCCCGGCAGGCCGTAGCCGACGCCCCGGGAGTGCCAGAACTCCGTCCGGGCCCGCTCAAAGAGGAGCAGATAGACGGCGTTGTGGAGCACCCCCAGCCGGTCCAGCATGTCGAAGTGGACCTGCTGGCGACTCACGAAGGGCTCGGTGCCGCCCAAGCTCAGGTCCGATGGGCGCACCACAGCACGCCCTGGGCGATGATCTTCTGGACGATCGGGTTGTAGTAGGTGGGAATGGTCTCGTGGCCGGGCCGGAAGTAGAAGACCCGGCCCACCCCGAGACCCTCGCCCACCCCCCTGCCCGGGCCCGAAGTGAACCCCTCGGTCTTGCCCTTTCCGACGGTCCAGACCAGCCCGCTGGGAAAGGTCTTCCCGTCCAAAGGGAAGTGGGACTGGAAGATCACCTGGAGCGGCGGCGGCACGTCAAACGGCGCGCCATACATCTCCTCGTGCTCCAGCGTGAAGTCCTCGATCCCGGCCGCGATGGGGTGCCAGGGGGCGCAGACCCGCACCTGCTCGCGCTCCGGTGGGTCGTTCTCGCGCCACCCTCCCTTCAGATGGCCGGGTCCGCCCACCACCGCCTGGAACGTCCTGGAGTAGTGGGCCGAATGGAGGGCCAGGAAGCCCATGCCACCGTTGTGAACACGGTCCACCACGCGCGCCACGGTCTCGTCGCTCACGCGGCCGTGGAACATGTGTCCCCACCAGAGGAGCACGTCCGTCTCCTCCAGTGCGGCGGTGGTGATCCCCTGCTCGGGGTCGTCCAGATTGGCGGTTCGGGCCACGATCTGCCCTCCGCCGAACCTCTCCAGGCCCTCAGCCACCGCTCCGTTGATGGAGCGGGGATAGATCGCTTTCGGCGCATGGGGAGGGTTCTCGTCCCACACCAGCGCGCGCACCGGCCGGTCGGCCATGATGACATCTCCTTGGCGGCGCGGCTCTGCCGCGCCCTGTCAGCGCGGGGCGCCCGCCGCGTGGCGATTCCACGCCGGACCCGGCCATCCCTCCCGGCCCGGGGCCGGCGCGGCGCCCTCACCTGGCGGCGTCGGTCCAGCCCGGGGATTCGAAGTGGTACTCTCCGGACCCCACCTCGAACACGGCATGACCCGGCTCCGCGCGCAGGAAGCGGATGCCCTCGGACTCCCCAGCCGGGCGGCCCGATTCCCGCACGGCCTCCACCGAGCGCGTGGGCACGTGGACCGTTGCCACGGTGTTCGCCGGGATCCGGACGCGCAGGTGCAGACGCCCCTTGTCGATCCGCCAGTCGGACTCGATACGCCCCCGGATCGAGTCGTGCACTCCGCGCGCAAACACCAGGCCGCCCACCACCTCCGGCCGGACGGTGAACCGGGCGAATCCGGGGCCGGCCGGGTCCGGCCTGATCCCCGCCAGGGCCTTGTGGAACCAGGCGCTCACATCGCCGAACATGATGTGGTTGCGGGAATCGTTGGCACCCTGCCAGCTCTCCCAGAGCGTGGTCGCCCCCTGGTCCAGCCACCATCCCCAGCCGGGCTGGTCCCGCTGGCTCACGATGCGGCAGGCCACATCCGCGCGGCCGTTCTCCAGCAGGGTGTTCAGCACGTACTTGGCACCCAGGATGCCCGTGTCGATGTGGCCGCCCCGCTCCTCAATGTTCCGGACCAGCTGCTCCAGCACGGTCTGGCGGCGCGGCTCCGGCACCAGACCCTGGTAGAGAGCGCAGCTCAGGGCGGTCTGGCTCCCGTTGGCATAGGTCTGGCGCGCCTCGTCCCAGAATGCCCTGTTGAAGGCCTCGCGGATCTTGCCAGCCAGCTCCTCATAGCGGCTGGCATCGTCGGTCCGGCCCAGCATTCTGGCGGTGGCCGCCACGATCCTCGCGTCCACGTAGTAATAGGCGGTGGAGGTCAAGGACACCGGAGTCTCGGTCTTCCAGGGCACCCAGTCGCCCAGGCCGATGGAGACAATTCCGTCCTGCGCCCGCGACGTCAGGTAGTCCACGTAGCGCCGGTGACCCTCGTAATGGCGCTCCAGAATGCGCCGGTCTCCCCGGTAGAGGTGCAGGTAGTGAGGGATGAGCAGGAAGGCGCTGTCCCACGCAGGCCCATTCCCCCACTCGTAGCCCCACCCGCCCGTGGGCACAATGCCCGGCAGCTCTCCGGTCTCCCGCTGCTCGTCCGCGAAGTCGTCCATCCACTTGGTGTAGACAGCGGCCGGGTCGAAGTTCAGCAGGGCCTGCTCCGCCGCCAGGTGCGCGTCGCCGGTCCAGCCGTTCTTCTCCCGGTGCGGGCAGTCCGTGGGAATCGAGAGCAGGTTGCTCCGGTACGACCACAGAGTGGCGCGCTGTATCCTGTCCAGCAGCGGGTTGGAGCACTGGAAGTCCCCGGCCCGGTCCACGTCGGAGCTGAGCACGAGGCCCCGCAGGGTGTCCAGCGTAGGCGCGGAGGGCAGTCCCGTGACCTCCACATACTGGAAGCCGTGGTACGTGAACCGTGCGTGCCACGTCTCCCGGCCGTCACCCTTCAGGGTGTAGGTGTCGGTCTGGAATCGCTGGGGCGGGTCCGTCTTGATCAAGTGGACGTCGATGTTGCCCCGGTACAGCGTGCCGTCGGGGTTCACGCGCTCTCCGTAGCGCAGCGTCACGATGGTGCCAGCCGGCCCCTCCACGCTCAGCTCGGCCCATCCCGCGAAGTTCTGGCCCATGTCGAAGACGTAGACCCCTGGCTGCGGCTGCCTCACTTCCAGCGCCTGGCGCGTCTCCTGGACGCGGATGGGCGGCATCTTCTGGGCCGAGAGCGCGCCGCCCGGGCCCTCCACAACGAGGGCCGGCTGCCATCCGGAGTCGTCATAACCGGGCCGGTCCCAGCCGTTCCGCTCAAGCCGCGCGTCGTAGGATTCTCCGCCGTAGATCGAGTCGTATGTGACGGGGCCCGTGGCGGTGCGCCAGGAGGCATCCGTGGAAACGGTCTCCACCTGGCCGTCCTCATACTCCAGGCGCAGGTTCATGAGTACGCGCGGGGCGGCGCGCCAAGGCGCTTCATGGAACTTCCACACCGCCAGAGTGTGCACCTTGTGCCAGCCAGTCCCGAGCATGATGCCCAAGGCGTTGGTTCCCGGGCGCACCAGCCTGGTGACGTCGTGGAGGACATAGAGCGCGCGCCGGTCGTAGCGGGTGAAGCCCGGGTCCAGCTGATGGTCCCCCACGCGCTGCCCGTTCAGCCGGAGTTCGTAGTAGCCGAGCCCGCAGATGGCGGCGGTGGCGCGCCGCAGTCCGCCGCGGGCCCTGAACTCCCGCCGCAGGAGCGGCGCGGGCTGATAGGCCTTCTCCCTCGTGCGGCCGATCCACGTGCCCTGCCAGTCGCGCTTGTCAAACAGGCCAGCCTGCCAGAACGCGGGCGCGCTGTAGGCGCTGGGGCGGCCGTCCCGGTCCCACACGCGGACTTTCCACCAGGCCATCTGCCACGACCGGAGGGGTGAGCCCGCGTACTCGATGTGGGCTGTCTCGCCGCTCTCCACCCGGCCGCTGTCCCACAGGTCGCCCCGCCCGGAGCCCAGAAAGCGGGGGTCTGAGGCGACGAGGATCTGCCATGCGGTCTGGCGCTCACCCCTGCGCCGCGACTCCACCTGCCAGGTGAGCCGCGGCCGCGGCACGTCTATCCCCAGCGGGTTCTGCAGGTATTCACAGCGCAGGCGCACGGGCTTCAGATCGGCCATGGCGGAAACGGACAGGCTCATCAGGACCAGAAGCAGCGCGGATCTCACGGTACGCTCCCCGAACGTGTGGATGGGTGCGTGGCAGGCAAAGGCGTCCAACGCGGCCTCGCCGCCCCCGCCGGAACTCGACCCGGACCGACAACGGGGCCGGGTGGAACCCGGCGCTCTCCCCCTCGCCGATTGCGTTGGCCTGGCCGCCCGGGCCGGTCCACATCGCTGCCCGCACCGAGCCATCACCCGTCGCGCGCCATCGGCGTCCGCGAGGGGATGCCGCCAAGCGCCCCCTCTGGCGCCGACGGACTGGTCGCCAAGGGCGAAAAGCGGGCAGCTCCGGTGCGGTGATGCGCCGGGCGGGATGGCGCAAGGGGAGCGGTCACCTCGGTGCGGCCAGGCTCGGAGCAGGCGGTAGCACGCTCCGCGCGCTCCGACCAGGCCTGTCCAGCATCCGCGACCTGCGGGCACCAGCGCCAAGGCAGTGGGCATACGTTGCTGGGGCCGTCCTCCCACGCGCGCACGCGAACGCGCGCATTCGGGCTCAACGCGCCGCCAGCGTCTGATCGGGAATCAGGCGCGCCACGGTGGGCAGGCCATAGATGCCATACTGGCGCTTCCACTCCTGGGCCTGGTGGCCCGAGAAGTCCGTCATGTCCGCCCGGAGCGCCACGAACTCCCGGGCGGCGGCGCCCACGCGCGGATCGCTGAAGGTCTTGTGCTCCAGCTCCTTGCACTGGGCGCACCATGCCGCGGTGAAGTCCACAAGCACCTTGCGACCCTCCGCCCGCGCCTGCGCCAGGGCCTGGTCGCTGTAGGGCTGCCACTGAATGGCCTCCCTGGGCGGCGGCTGGGCCAGCCAGACGGCCAGCGCAATGCCCCCCGCCCCCACGAGGCGCTTGAACACGAGGAACCTGGCCGCGCGGGCACCCGCCTTGTCCAGGACCAGAAGGTACAGCCCGCCCAGGGCGGTCACCGCCACGAGCACCCACTTGCCCAGGCCCGGCTGCCACCCGTCCAGAACGGTCTGCAGGTAGTAAAAGCCCATCCAGATCATGATCACGCCGAAGATGTGCTTCACGCCGATCATCCACTCCCCGGACCGGGGCAGTCTCTGCACGGAACCGGACAGGATGGCCAGGGCGACATAGGGCAGGCCCAGGCCGAGGGCGAGGGTGAAGAACACCGCGAATCCCAGCAATGGGTTCTTTTGCGTCCCCACCCACTGGAGGAGGGCCACCACAGCCGGACCGATGCAGGGGGCGGCCACCACGCCCACCATCAGCCCCATGAGCATCGCGCCGGCGATCCCTGAGCGGCTTCGCGCCCGATTGCGCAGGGCGGCCGGGAGCTGGAACTCCCAGATGGGCATGCCGTTCTTCCGGTCAAACTGGGAGAGTGCCAGGGCAAACATGACGAGCGCGAACCCGGTGAGCACCCAGGGGTTCTGCAGCTGAGATCCAAAGAGGCCGCCAGTGATCCCTGCGATCACGCCCAGGACGGAGTACATGAGGGCCATGCCCAGCACGTAGAACAGCGCCAGCACGACGGGCTTCGTTCCGCTCTCGGACTGGCTGCCGAAGTAGCTGATGGTGATGGGGATGATCGGGTAGACGCAGGGAGTGAGGTTCAGCGCCAGGCCCAGCAGGAAGATGAGCGGCAACGCCAGGAACAGGCTCCTGCCAAGCAGCCCGGTGAGCGCGCTATCAGAGCCCGCCTGGCCCGATTCCAGGAACCGAAGGAACTGTTCGGGCGGCACGAACTGTTCCAGCTTGCTCACTGAGAACCCCGGGATTCGCGCCTCCCGGCGGACCCCCTGCGGCGGGCCGGCTGTGCCGGCCGCCCCGGTCTGGGTTCCCGCAGGCGCGGCTCTCACCCGCAGGGAGGCCGGGGGCAGGCAGGCAGTCTCGTTGCACGCCTGATAGCGGACCTCCACCTCGATCCGGGGATCGTCCACCTGCCGCAGGGGCGTGACGGGCACCCGCACCTCCACCACCCCGTCGAAGACGGGGATCTCCTGCCCCGCCACGGAGGCGGTCGTGGATGGCGGGAATGCCGGCCGGCCCACGCGGAAGTCCCCTCCCCCATCCACCTTCACTTCCGTGGGGATGTAGTCCGGCGCAGGCTCGTTGGACTGGATGTGCCAGCCCTCCTTGAGCGCGATCTTCACAACCAGGTCCCGGGCCGTGCCCGGCTTGAGGACCGTGGGCAGGGTGGCCGTGAGGGTCATCTGGGGGGAGGCGGCCGTGGTCGGAGCGGCCCGCCGCGCCGTCGTGCCCTGGCGCGGCCGGCCGCCCAGCGGAACGGTCACGGATGCAGTTGCGGATGCGGGGGGCAGGCAGGCCTTGTCGTTGCATGCCTGGTAGCCCACCGTCACCTTCAGCTGCACGGCGCCCTTGGCGGACGACGGGAGCGTGACAGGCACCCGCACCTCCACCGCCCCCTCATATACGGGAATCTGCTCGCCAGCCAGCTCGGCCGTCACCGGGGTGGGGTAGGCCGGCCGGCCGGACTTCGTCCCCGCGGGACCGGTCACGGTGACGGTGGTGGGGATGTACGGCTCCTTGGCGGGATTCGCCTGCACATGGTAGCCTGCCTGGATGGCCAGGCGCACTGTGAGGTCGAATGCCTTCCCGGGTCTGACGCCCGGCGGGGCGGAGGCCGACACCTTGAGGACCTGGGCCCAGGCGGGGCTCATGGCCGCCAGCGCAAGGCAGACTGCGAACAGGAGGCGCTTCAGAATCATGGGGCGGCGTGCTCCTGGAAGCAGCCGGGGACCCGAGGTCTCCGAGCGGCTGCTCCCGCGGTGGATTACAGAGCCGGCTGCGCGGAATCCTGCCGGCCAGCGCCTCCGGGCAGTTCCCTATACACTGCCGTCCGGCGGGGGAGTTCCGCGGATGCTCCGTGAGTCTGGGGAAGGGGTGCCGGCGCCAGGTCCCGCCGGGCCGTGCAGACCGCCTGCTCCAGCAACGGATTCACTGATGGAAGCGCAGCCCGGCCTGCGAGACTCATTGAACCCACCTAGCCCATCGAGCAGCAGATTCACTGATGGAAGCGCAGCAGCCAGTCCGCCTGGAGCGGCGCGAGCATCTCCAGGGCTTCCGGACTGACGCGCGTGGAGGCGTCCACGCGGGCTCCTTCCGCCCCGCCAGCCGCGCAGAAGGTGGCGCCCAGCAGGGATGCTCCGCGCAGGTCCGCCCTTCGCAGGTCCGCGCCGTGGAGGCTGGTCCCTTCCAGATCGGCGTCGCGGAACGACGCTCCGGCCAGAGTCGCTCCGTCGAAGCGGGCATTCGAAAGGTTGGTCCGCGAGAAGTCGGCGCCTGTCAGGTCCGACCGGCGAAAGTCCGCATCGCGGAGCAGGGCACCTGCCGCCTGGAGTCCCTGCAGGGCCCTTCCCCGCGCATCCAAACCACGCAGGTCCAGGCCGCGGAAGTCCCGGCTCTCCAGCGCGCGGCGCAGGATGCGGCGGTCGATGGAGGGCGCAATGTAGCGCTCTTCCCTCCAAGGGTCGGCGCGGTTATGGTAGCCCGCCTCCGCCTCCCAATAGCCCAGCCGGTCCTGCGCGAGGAGCTCCACGCGCTCCAGCCACTTGAGGCTCTTGTAGAAATAGCGGCCGGGTGTGACGATCCGCACCGGCCCGCCATGGATCTCCTCCAGCGGCCGGCCGTCGCACGCCACGGCGATCAGGACGCCCAGCTCCAGCGCGTCCTCCAGGGGCAGGGACGTGCTGTGGGCGCGCTCACTGCGCGCCACGAACCGCGCGAACCGAGCCTCCGGGCGAAGACCGCACTCCTCCAGAACCCGCGCCAGGGGCACCCCCTGGAACCGCGCCCCCAGGATGGACCACCGGGTGACGCAGTGAATGTCCACTGCGCGCTCCACCATTCCCAGCGAGACCAGCTCCGCCAGCGCGAACACCCTGGGGCGGAGCACGAGGCCCTCGATCGAGACCGTCCAGGGCGAGCCGTCCGCGCGCGGCGCACGTTCGCCCACCACCGGCCACTTTCCTGGCGCCGCCAGGTGCTGGTTCGGCGGCAGCACGGCCTGTGCGTCGTCCCCGGCCATCCTATCTTCCCTCCGCATCCCGCCCCGCCTGCGCCTTGCGCGGGCCCGGACGCATGGCGAGGGCGCACCGGGGCGGGCGCCCCTGCACTTCCATCGCCGGCCAGGACCTCTACAGCTTGAAAATGCCGTCCGGCAGTCCCACATTCACCTTGATGTCCGTGTACTCCGTCACACCCGCGATGACCCGGTCCACGTTCTGGACCTCGATCCGCGTGGGGAACCAGATGCCCGGCCTGACCTCCTGCACGTCCTTGTACCAGTAGATGGCCTGGAGCTTGCCTTCCTGGGAGTAGGCTTCGCGCTTGCGGACGACCCGGGTCTTGGGATCGATGTACACCACCTGGCGGGAGGTGTTGTCCTTGTCCTTGAACCGCATCTCGAAGACGGCGACGGGGGTGCCGTCCACGGTCCCCTCGCGCAGGAACTTGGCGTCCGTGTAGGTCAGGTAGTAGTCCGAGACAAGGCCCACGTCCATGAGCGACTTGCGCTTGCCGGGCTCGTCCTCGTAGTCGCGCCGGGTGTTCAGCCGAATCTTGGGTATGGAGACATACTGGGTGGCACCGTTGATGATGTAGACGGCCCTGGTGCCCTCCAAAGAGCCCTCCATCCGCACCTTGTTGGGCTCCTTGTAGCTCAGGCGGACTTCTTTGAACTTGTAGATCAGCCCGGCGTCCTTGTTGATCTTGGCGAGCTCCCGCTGGTTCACGGAGACGACCTTGATCGTGGCCGTGAAGTCGTCCAGCTTCTGGCACACATAGGCCCGGATGTTGGTCTCCAGGGCTGATGCCGAACCGCCAGCCAGGGCCAGCGCGGCTGTGAGTACGAGAGCCGTCCCTCTCCGCATGGGTGATTCACTCCTTAGTCGTCTCTCATCTGATGGATGTGCTCGCCCGGACGCGCACGCAGGCCCACCCAGGGGGAACGGGGGCTCGGCGCGTGGTGTTCCGCCTCCCCTCTATGGAGACGGCCTGGCCGCCGGGCGGGTGGCAGGCAATTGGCCCTCGAGGGCGCGTGCTGGCGAGCGGTCCCTTGCCCACAGCGCGCCGCCGTGCCCGGCAGGACGTCGGGAGTGGAAGGACGCGCGAGGCCGCCCGCACGCAGATCGAGCGCGGCAGAGCCTCGCGGCCGGAGACACGAGGCAAGCCCGAGACGCCGCCGCTGCGCCGGGTCTGCTCCGGCCCGCGCCGCAACCGCCGGGCTGCCTCAGTCTCCGGGATCTATGGATGCTACCAGCCACGCGTGGCCATGAGCTGGCTCTCGGGGAGCGTGCGCACATCCAGTGAAAGCATGGGCTCGCCCAGCCCCTCCGAGACCTCCGCCAGAATCTCGGGCCGGTCGTAATAGGTGCACGCGGTCACGATGGCTTTGGCGCGGTCCCGGGGATCAGCTGACTTGAAGATGCCGGACCCCACAAAGATCGCCTCTGCGCCGAGCTGGCGCATGAGTGCGGCGTCCGCCGGAGTGGCGATCCCGCCCGCGGAGAAGTTGGGCACGGGCAACCGACCGGTCTTGTGAACCTCCACCACCAGCTCGTAGGGCGCCTGAAGCTCCTTTGCCGCGGTCATCAGCTCGTCCTCCGGCATCGCCTGGAGTCTGCGGATGCCCCCCATCACCGCGCGCATGTGGCGCACGGCCTCCACCACGTTGCCGGTGCCCGCCTCCCCCTTCGTGCGAATCATGGCCGCCCCCTCGCCGATGCGGCGGAGGGCCTCGCCCAGGTCGCGGCAGCCGCACACGAAGGGCACCTTGAAGGCGTGCTTGTTCACGTGGAATTGCTCGTCGGCCGGGGTGAGGACCTCCGATTCATCGATGAAGTCCACGCCCAGGGCTTCCAGGATCTGCGCCTCCACGAAGTGCCCTATCCGGCACTTGGCCATCACGGGGATGGTGACGGCCTGCATGATCTCTTTGATCAGCCGCGGGTCGGACATGCGGGCCACGCCGCCGGTGGCCCGGATGTCGGCCGGCACCCGCTCCAGCGCCATGACCGCGCAGGCGCCCGCCTCCTCGGCAATGACGGCGTGCTCCGGGGTCACCACGTCCATGATGACCCCGCCCTTAAGCATCTCCGCCAAGCCCACCTTGGTGCGCCAGGTTGACTTCGCGGTTCCCACCTCGCTCATCGTTCCAATCCCCTCACCTGCGATTGCCTTGCCAGAAGTATACCGCAGCGGGTTGTGACGAGACTCACGCTCAAGGGACTGGACCAAACTGGGCCAGCATGGCTGCGTTGACGGTGGGAAGAGTGACGAGAATTACGCTGAAGGGACTGGACGCCAGGCAGGAGGAGAACTGCCGGTGCAAAGAGAAGCCATGCACTGGCGTGCACAAAACGAGCCGCCAGCCCTTGGCGCCCGACTCACGCGGCTGCTTCAAGCCGCATCTGCCTCTGCTGGAGGTTCCAAGGATGATCCAGCCCCACAAAGTGTGCCCGCGATGCGGACAGCCCGCCGTCCTGCAGATGCCCGCGTGCAGGCGCTGTGGATACGCCTACACCTCCGACGCGTCCGCTGGCTGGAGCGCGAACGGTCCGTCAAGGGGACGCCGTCGCCTGCTCGTCCTCTCTCTCGCCGCGCTCTGTGCCCTCCTGCTGGGCGCTCGCATTTCCTTCACTATCCGTGACCTGCGCCATGCGGGGAACTTGAACGGTCCATCGCCCGGAGTGTCACCCACGTCCCCAGCCGGGCAAGAGGCGCCTCTTCGCCCGCCGCTCGGTGCGCCCGGAGCCCGGGAGCGACACCCGGTCTGGGCACCGCCCGATCCCACGGCGATGCCCGCACGCGCTGATGGCACCGGCGGTGCTGGCCTCTTCACCCAACGCTCGAGCAAGGTCGAGCAACCGACCATCAAAGTCTCCCACAGGCTCTTCGACGTAACCCTCACGCTCGAACTGACTGATATCTACACCGGCAGGACGTTCGTCGCCCGCACCTCCGGGCCGCCCACCAGCATCACCGTGCCACCAGGCGACTACCGGGTCTATGTCTATGGCGACGATCCAACAGTCCGTCCGAACACAGGCGATGCGACGTTTCGACGACACACAGAGTATGAGGCTGTCTTCACCAGCTCCCCGTTCGCCGGCCGGATTCATCTTGGCGACTGACGTGCGGCGTTGAGCGTGCAGGATTCAGCCGTTTCTGTGTTCGTGAGGATTCAAGGGCGACTGAGGTGCGGCGGCCATGACTGTGCAGATCTGTACTCTTCAGCGCGCCGACTGTGTTCATCGATCCCCTCTCGTCAGCGGCCACGCGCGCGGCTCCCGCGTCGCCCACACCTGCTCTGCTGAGGATCTGGCAACGTGCAGTGCCATGTCCGCGAGCGAACCGGTTCATGCTCACTGCTCTCAGCGACGCATACGCGCCGGCAAACATTGCCCCGGGGCTGTTCCGCCGTGTGCGCGGCGTATTCGCCGCACACAGCATCCCCGCGAATCCGCTCCGCGGCGCGGAACTCCCGCTAGATCTGCCCGAGCTTGCGGATGATGGCGTCGGCCATTTCGGCGGTGCCCACGGCCGTCGGGTCGTTGCGGTCCGGCTTCATGTCGTAGGTCACGTCCTTGCCCTCGGCGATGACGGCCGCCACGGCGCGCTCCAGCCGGTCGGCCGCCTCCGTCTCGCCCAGGTGTCGAAGCATGAGCATGCCCGATAGAATCAGCGCCGTGGGGTTCACCTTGTTCTGGCCCTTGTAGCGGGGAGCGGACCCGTGGGTGGGCTCGAACACAGCGGCATCCGCGCCGATGTTGGCCCCAGGGGCCACTCCCAGGCCCCCCACAAGCCCCGCGCAGAGGTCCGACAGGATGTCTCCATACAGGTTCGGCAGCAGCAGGACGTCATACAGCTCGGGCTTCTGGACCAGCTGCATGCACATGTTGTCCACGAGCACCTCCTGGTACTCGATCTGGGGATACTCGGCGGCCACCTCCTTGGAGACGCGGAAGAAGAGCCCGTCCGTGAACTTCATGATGTTGGCCTTCGCCACCGCGCTCACCTTGCGGCGGCCGTTCTTCACGGCGTAGTCGAAGGCGAACCGGGCGATCTGCCGGGTCCCCGTGGGGGAGATGGGCTTGATGGAGATGGCGGCGTCCGGCCGGATCTTGCCTTGTGCCATCTCGATGATCTGGCGCGCCTCGGGCGTGCCGGAATCCCACTCCACGCCGGCGTACAGGTCCTCCGTGTTTTCGCGAACGATGACGAGGTCGATGTTCTCGTATCTGCTCCGAACGCCCGGGTAGCTCTTGCAGGGGCGCAGGCAGGCGTAGAGGTTCAGCTCCTTGCGCAGGGCCACGTTCACGGAGCGGAAGCCGGTGCCGATGGGGGTGGTGATGGGCCCCTTGAGGGCCACCTTGTTGCGGCGGATGGATTCGAGCACCTGGGGCGGGAGCGGCGTGCCGGCGGTCTCCATGATGTCCACGCCAGCTTCCTGAACGTCCCAGTTGAACGGCACCCCGGTTGCGTCCAGCACACGGCGGGCTGCGGCCACGAGTTCCGGGCCGGTGCCGTCTCCGGGGATGAGGGTC